>Ga0335076_10007676_pt1 | contig 10869 bp, 8 predicted proteins | sample Lox_Sample_25_FD_206717 | JGI IMG/M metagenome (GOLD analysis project Ga0335076, IMG submission 206717) | Soil microbial communities from Loxahatchee National Wildlife Refuge, Florida, United States - Lox_Sample_2.5 | ecosystem: Environmental > Terrestrial > Soil > Wetlands | place: USA: Florida...
CTCGTGCCGGCGAAATTGGCTTCCTGGCCAAGGACGCGATCGAGTTCGATGGGGTGGCCGACGGATTCGTGAATTTGGAGGCCAAGCTGGCTACCGCCGAGGATCAGCGTGCCGGTTTTTTCGGGACACTGCGCTGCTGAATGCAACGCAGCAGCTTCTTCAGCGACGCGGGGCGCGTGTTTCAGAAAATCGAGAGACTCAACGAGTTCGTACCCTTCGAGGGCGTGCTGGCCGCCGAAGCTGTTGGGATAAGAACGCTTTTGGATTTCGTCACCCTGGAAGGAAGTGGCGGCGATGCCGCAGCCGGTGATGAGCTTGTTCTGATGAATGCGCGAGCCGATGCTGGAAGCAAACCACGATTCGATTTTGCGAAATTGCAGGCCGGTTTCGGTGAGTGTGACGTTTTTGACGCGCCGCATCTCGGAGTCGGCAGCGAGAAGCAGGGCGAGCTGGGTTTCGAGGGGAATTTCAAACGGATCCTTGCGGAAAGGACTCTGCCAGCTATCCACGTAGGCGTCTTCCGGGGCCATGACAACATCGCCGCGTTTCGCGAGAGCCGAAGCTTTAGCGATGGAAACCGCTTGCGCAGCGCAGGCGGAAACACCATCGCGCGTGAGACGATCGGTGGAAGCGAATCCCCACGCGCCGTTTGCCAGCGCGCGAACACCCATGCCGATGGATTCGGATTGCGCGAGCGTGCCGACCAGGCCGTTTTTCGTAGTGAGGTCGCGCTGGCGGAGATGCATGACGCGAACATCGGAGTAAGATGAACCGCGAAGTTTTGCGGTGTCCAGCGCGCTGGCACAAAGGTCCCACATAAAATCGTATCTGCTCCTAAAAGAGCAAGTTCACTCTAATTGACTGGGGATTGTGTGATGTCCGTCAGAGCCAGTTTTTGCCCATCCCAATGATAAACGAAATTGGCCGTGCAATCCGCGTCGCCGCACTGCGGTGCGTCCGGTCCCCAGAATAAGTACCGCACGATTAAACGGCCTTTGTCAATTTCCACCTGCCAAGGGCCGCGTAGATCTTTGGGCAGGCTGTCGCCTTTGAATTTCACTGCGTCCTCTGTCTTTTCGAGCGGGAGTTCGATCATCCCGCCGGATTTGAGCTGTTTGAAGACGGCGAAGAGGTCGGGGCCGGACTGTCCGACTTCGCAGGAAGTCGCCAAGACCGCGGCTTCCTCATAGCCGTCGCCATCCAGGTCACCAAAGACGGTATCTTGAATTTCGACTGGCTCGCTTCTGAGAGAATTCTTGCACGCCGCTTCCATTTTTTCCCTGCCACCAAGCAGCTTCGCCAAAAGAGCGGTCATGGGCTCGTCGAAATCCGCGTCCCGGATTGCGTGGCGAGCATACTCTTCGTCGACGGTCAAGCCTTCGGTGGCTTTCGTGGGCGGCGGTGGCTGCGGTTCCACGCGCGGGGAGGATTGTGGAGTTACCAGAGCAGGAGTTGCTTTCTTTTTGCTAACCGAAATGGGCACGTCCGGCTTTTGACATCCCGCGCCAATGGCCGCAAACAGAAAAAGGGCAGCGCCCGCCGGAAACAGGGTGTTACGGAGATTGGTGCGTTGTGAGTACATCAATCCCTACTTTTTTCCGGTGGAGTGTCCACGATATTGTCGAGAGCAAACTGATTTCCATCCCAGCAGAAGACGAACTTCCTCTCACCGCCTTCGGAGCAAGCTTCGCATTCGTCGCCCTTATAGACCGGGTAGATCTCGACGAAACGGCCATTCTCGATATCCCAACGAACGTGGCCGCTAAGTCCTTCGAAAGGATTGCGGCCTTTGAAGGTGTCCGGAATTTTGGCAATCGGGAGACTAACAAACTTGCCATTGGGTTGCAGTTTGACGATTCCCGCATAGTCAACGCCCGCCGAGCCGGACATGCAGGTGAAACCCTGGAAGAGGGCTTCTTCCTGGCCATCGCCATCGAGATCGCCGTATTGAACTTCGACGCTGCGGATGGGGTCTTCGCCCTCGGGACATTGGGATTTCAGGTCCTCGAGATTGCCGTCCACCTTGGCGTAGTGTGTGCTCAAAAAGCCTTCCACATCGGCGTCGCGGATTTTCTGGTTGAGATTAGCGGGGGGTATCGTTGCGAGTGACGCCGATGCTGTCGCTTGTGGAAGATTCTCCAAGGTTATCTCGAATTTCAGCCATTCGATGATGCCGGTCGGATTCAAGGAATCGGGAGGCCCTCCCGAGCGCCAATCAAGAATACGGAAGCTGGCTCGTCCTTGGGGAAACTGAGAGATCTTGCTTTTTGCTTGCTCGCGTTCCTGATCGGAAAGCTTGACGGGGTAGAACTGCGGATAGAAGGCGGCGATCCTCGAGTTCCAAGCGGCTCTGCAATCTGGAGCATGGGAGACGAAATCAAATTCCCTGAGATTCCAGGATTGGGCTTGTGCCTCAACGGCGTCCTTTGGGGCAACCACCGATAAGGCTATTTTGCTTTGTGCTCGCTCTCGCACGGTTCCAATGCAGTCCAACGGGCCGACACTCGAGTCCGGGCCACGGGGCGCGGGTGCGATTCGGATGATCCAGCCAGAGAAACCAGCCGGTGAGAACGGCTCGAGTTGAAAAACCATGTTCGGAGCGAAGGATTTTTCGAATGCGAGACCACGCTGCAACTCTCCCGCGAAATGTGTGGTTGGGGAGGCCGCATCTGGCGTAGCGGGAACAAGGGCTGCTTGAGGAGCCGGGGTTGCAGCTGCGGCGGATGGAGCGATTTTGTCCTTCTTGCCGCAAGCGGCGCAGAGTAGGGAGAGGACAAGGAGGGCTGCCAAGCGTTTTTGGGAGTTTCCCATGCTGGTTCTACGCGGCGATGGATGCCGGGAGATTTCCTGAAATCATCATAGCGTGCCGGGCAGGCGCTTCGGGCCACTCAGAGAGTCGTTTGACTAATCAAATAGCAGATGATTGGAAACAAAAAGGCGCGGCTTTCGCCGCGCCTAAGAGAATTGGAAGGACCAGCGACAAGAGTGAGTACTACGTGCCTTCCTGCCAGGAAGCCAGGTAGTGTTCCTGCTCGGCAGTGAGCTTGTCGAGTTTGTGGCCCATGCTGTCGAGCTTCAAGCGGGCAATTTCCTTATCGAGGTTCTCAGGAACGACATAGACCTGCGGCTTCAAATCCTTATGGTGCTGGCGCAGGTATTCAGCGGAAAGAGCCTGGTTGGCGAAGCTCATATCCATGACGGAAGCCGGATGTCCTTCCGCAGTGGCGAGATTGACGAGGCGGCCTTCGCCGATAAGGCAAATCTTGCGACCATCCTTCATCTGATATTCATCCACAAGGGGGCGCACTTCCCTCTTTGAAGAGGACAGGCGTTCGAGCGCAGGGATTTCGATTTCGACGTTGAAGTGGCCGGAATTGCAGACGACGGCGCCGCCCTTCATGATTTCAAAGTGTTCGCCGCGAATGACGTTCTTGTTGCCAGTCACGGTAATGAAAACGTCGCCGAGCCTAGCAGCTTCGGCCATGGGCATGACGCGGAAGCCGTCCATGACGGCCTCGATACCCTTCACGGGATCAATTTCGGTGACGATGACGTCAGCACCGAGCCCCTTGGCACGCATGGCCACACCGCGGCCGCACCAGCCATAGCCGGCGATAACGATCTTGAGACCAGCGAGCAACAGGTTGGTGGCGCGAATCACGCCGTCCAGAGTGGACTGGCCAGTGCCATAACGATTGTCAAAAAAGTGTTTGGTTTGCGCGTCGTTGACGGCGATGATCGGATACTTCAGGGTGCCATCCTTGGCCATGGCGCGAAGACGAATGACGCCCGTGGTCGTTTCTTCCGTGCCGGCAATGACGTTGGAGACCAGGTCGGTGCGCTTGGTGAGCAGCATGGTGACGAGGTCGGCGCCATCGTCCATGGTGAATTGAGGCTTGTGTTCGAGGGCGGCGCGAAGATGGGAATAGTAGGTTTCGTTGTCCTCGCCCTTGATGGCGTAGGTGGGGATGTTGTAGTCGCGATTCAGGGAAGCAGCGACTTCATCCTGGGTGGAAAGCGGATTGGAAGCGCAAAGGACGGCATCGGCGCCGCCATCGCGGAGGGTAATCATGAGGTTCGCGGTTTCGCTGGTCACATGGAGACAAGCGGAAATGCGCAGGCCCTTGAGAGGCTGCTCCTTGATGAAGCGCTTGCGAATGATTTCGAGCACGGGCATCTGTTGATGAGCCCACTCAATCTTGCGCTTGCCGGCATCGGCGAGGCCGATGTCTTTCACGTCACCTTTTTTCAGTTCAGCTGTAGCCACACTCATTCTCCTTATCAAAAGTTTGCGCGGCGGATGGACTTCGCGCGAAAAAAGTTGACCAGCACTGAGGCCGGGGGTTGCTGCAGGCGCTTAGCGGCGCGCGCCCACTTCCATGGTGGCGGCGACCCCGAGACCAGCGGCCTTGCGGAGAGCATCGGCGCGATCTGTTCGCTCCCAGGTGAAGCCCGGGCCGCTGCGGCCGAAATGGCCGTAAGCAGCAGTGGGTTTGTAAATGGGCCGGCGCAGATCAAGCGCTTCGATGATGCCCTTCGGCGTCAACGAGAAATATTCGCGGATAAGCGCGGTGATTTTTTCGTCGGAGACGGTTGCGGTGCCGAAAGTATCGGCCATGACGGAGACGGGCTCGGCAACGCCGATGGCGTAAGCGAGCTGCACTTCCGCCTTGCGGGCGAGGCCGGCGGCAACAACGTTTTTGGCAATGTAGCGCGCCATGTAGCAGGCAGAGCGGTCCACTTTTGAAGGATCCTTACCAGAGAAAGCACCGCCGCCATGACGGCTGTAGCCGCCGTAGGTGTCCACGATGATTTTGCGGCCGGTCAAACCCGCGTCGCCCATCGGTCCGCCGATGACGAAGCGACCCGTGGGATTGATGTGGTACTTGGTTTTGGCGTCGAGCATCGCAGCGGGGATGATAGGGCGAATCACGTGTTCGGTGATGGCATCGCGCAGGTCGGCGTTGGAAACTTTTTCGCTGTGCTGGGTGGAAATGACGACACAATCCACGCGAGCGGGGCGGCCATCGCGGTATTCGATGGTGACCTGGGACTTGCCGTCGGGCCGGAGAAAATCAACTTTATTGGATTTGCGAACTTCCGAGAGGCGCTGCGTGAGGCGGTGGGCGAGCTGGATGGGCATGGGCATGAGCTCTTCGGTTTCATTGCAAGCGAAGCCAAACATCAGGCCTTGGTCGCCCGCGCCGCCGGTATCCACGCCCATGGCGATATCCGGAGACTGGCGCTTGACGGTGCACATGACAGCGCAGGTGTCGGCGTCGAAGCCAAACTTGGCGCGGTCATAGCCGACGCCGCGGATGGTGTCACGGACGAGCGCATCGTAATCGAGAATGGCGCTGGTGGTGATTTCACCGGCGACCATGGCGAGGCCGGTAGTCACCAAGGTTTCGCAGGCAACGCGACCCTTGGGATCAACTTTCATGACTTCGTCGAGGACGGCGTCCGAAATCTGGTCAGCAATTTTGTCGGGGTGGCCTTCGGTGACGGACTCCGAGGTAAACAGGAAGTTGCGTAAAGCTTCGCTCAAAACAGATTCTCCTTCGTGAACCGCGGCGGTTGCCGCCGGGACATGCTATTCACAGTGGTCTTCGAGTATTCGATTAACCGTACCAAGCTAACATTGGAGCGGCCAAGAATCAACGCATTGGCATTCAACGACTTACAGGTGCATTAAACGGTCGAAAACAGGGGTTGAACGGTACCAATGGGCATTGAATGGAAGACACCGGTAGAGGCATCAGGCGGCGTCCTCGTCGTCGAGCTGAACGTCGAGCTTGCCCTTGGTTTTTTTGGCCATGAGATAGGAACGGATGAAGGGATCAATGTCGCCGTCCATAACGCGGTCGACGTCACCGGCGCTGAACTTGGTGCGATGGTCCTTGATCATGCGGTAGGGCTGCATAACGTAGGAACGGATTTGGCTGCCGAAGGAGATGTCGAGCTTGGATTCGTCGAGCTTGTCGGTGTGCGCCTGGCGTTTCTGGATTTCCAGGTCGTAAAGTCGGGAGCGCAACATTTTCATAGCCATTTCGCGGTTTTTGCCCTGGCTGCGCTGGGCTTGGCAGCCGACGACAATGCCAGTCGGGATGTGAGTGATGCGGACAGCGGTTTCGACCTTGTTGACGTTCTGGCCGCCCTTGCCGCCGGAGCGGAAGGTGTCCACGCGGAGGTCTTCGGGACGGATATTGATTTCGATGCGGTCGTCAATTTCCGGGATGACGAAGACGGAGGCGAAGGAAGTGTGGCGGCGGGCAGCCTGGTCGAAGGGAGAGATGCGGACGAGGCGGTGAACGCCAGTTTCGCCAGCGAGGAGGCCGTAGGCGTTTTCTCCAGAGAATTGAACGGTGGCGGATTTGATTCCGGCTTCTTCGCCGGGAGTTTCATCGAGGATGGTGGCTTCCATGCCTTTGCGCTCGGCCCAACGAAGATACATGCGGAGAAGCATGGAAGCCCAGTCCTGCGATTCGGTGCCGCCGGCGCCGGGCTTGATGGTCATGATGGCGTTGAGATGGTCGGTTTCGCCGGAAAGGAGAGTTTTGGTTTCGAGTTCGGCGATGTAGGATTCCGCGGAGGTGAGTTCGCGGTCGAGGTCTTTGAGAAGGTCGTTGCGCTGGTCGGCGTTGGTTTCTTCGGCGGCGAGACCAACGTAGGTTTCGATGTCACTGGAAACGGAGTTCAGCTTTTCGTCGGCGGCAATTTGTTCCTCGGCGCGTTTGCGGTCGCGCAGGACAGCTTGCGCTTCTTCCTGGTTGTTCCAGAAATCGGGCTGAGAAACACGGGCTTCGAGGGACTTCAGGCGTTCGCGGTTTTGCGTGGCGTCAAAGAAAGCTCCGCACAAGGGTGATGCGGGGCTTGAGAAGTTCGAAGCGGTGTTGGAGGTCTTCAAGGATCATGCGGTTCAGTCCGTCTTGAGAAATTGTCGTTCGAATTGCGTTCTTGTCGCTGCCTAGGCTGCTGGTTCGAGTTTTTTGGGCATCCAGGTTAGCGCTAACAGAATAGCGGAAACGATGACGCAGAGCCAAGAAAACCAATCGCCGATACGGGTGAAGATGGTCTTGTCGGTTCGAAAGTCATAGGGGAGATCGGCAGCGGCGCGAACATCCTTAGGCAAGGGCCGGAAGATACGGCCGTAAGGGTCAATCGAAGCGGTGATGCCGCTGTTGGTGGTGCGGACGATCCAGCGGCGATTTTCGACGGCGCGAACGCGGGCCATGCGGAGGTGCTGCTCGGCGGCGGCGGAATGGCCGAACCAGCCATCATTCGAAATGTTGACGAAAAGGTCCGCGCCGTTGGCGGCAAAGTGTCGAATCTCGCCGGCGTAAATGGCTTCGTAGCAAATGAAGACGCCTAGAGTGTAGCTATTGGGAAGATGCGCGACGGAATAGGATGTGCCTTTGCGGAAACCGCCGACTTCGCTGGAAACGTTGGAGACGACGCGATGAATGAGAGGAAAAGGCTCGTACTCGCCGAAAGGAACGAGGTGGACTTTATCATAAGAAAATACACGCTTGCCCTGCGCGTCGAACATTAGTGCGCTGTTGTAGGGAGTCATGGAAGTGTGGGAAGAGCCGCCTTGCGAAATGGTTTCGGGCTTCCATTCGACGACGCCGACGATGAAGGGATTGTGGAAGCGAAGCGCGAGATTCGAAGCGAGGGTGGAAAACTGGCGGTCCTGGAACGAGAAAGGCGCGGGAGCTTCAGGCCAAATGAGTAAATCGGGATGGTTGGCGGAAGAAGCGAGGCTGTACCGCTGAATTTCGTCGAGGTCGGCGGTGTGCTGCGTGAACCAGTCGCTGGGGTACTGGTCGGCTTCAGGGAAATCGACTTGCACGGCGCGGGCCGTGTGATTCGCCATTGGCTTAGGAACGAAACGCGGGCCGACCAACATGACGAGAAGAATGGCGACGGCGACGCTGGCGAGTATCGCGAATCTCTGGCGAGGAGGGCGCGTGGCGTCAGCATCGCTCCAGGCGATCAAAGCGTTAAACGCGGCGACGAGGAACGACAGGCCGGAAATTCCCGTGATTGCGGTGAGCTGGACGAGCGCGACATTTGCGGCGGCGGGGTAGCCGAGCAAGTTCCAAGGAAAGCTGATTTCGGGAAGCCAGGTGCGAAACATTTCGAAAGTGACCCAAAAAAAAGGCGCGCCGATGCAGGCCAGAGTGATGCTTCGAAGCGAGAGACGGTGGATGGCCCACGTCGCCGCCCCGTTTCCGGCCGCCCAAACGCTAGCAATGAGCAACAGCACTCCCCAGCCACCCGCGGGGGAAAGTCCGCCGTGGACGGCGAGCACTTCCGCGATCCAGGGCACGGAGGTCAGCACAAAACAGATGCCGTGAAGAAATCCGCAGCCAAAGGCCACGCGAGGGCTAGCGCCAAAGAGCGCGATCAGAAGAACGCCGACGCTAACCCACGAATAAATGCTGAGATAGAAACCGGTATAGGAAAACGAAAGGGCGGCACCGGAAACCGCAGCAATCAAAAGCCTCATCCAGGCTGGAGTTTCACTTCCGGAATGCGGACGAAAATAGGCGAGCCACGAACGCCCAGGCATCAGTGCTTCACGATGGCCTTGAACCCGGCCAACTCGAGGCCCTTCCTGGCATTGTCGGCAGCTTTCTGATCTGCGTAGGGGCCGACGAGGACGTGGTAGTACTTATCGCTCTGGGGGGACTGTACGAAAGTCGGGAAATTTTTCTTGCGAAGAGTGTTTGCGAGCGCCATCGCGTCGGCTTCCTTGGTGAGAGCGGCAACCTGGAGGTTAAGTCCACCGGCTGCGTTCGAAGGCACTCCGGCAGTGGTTTTTGCGGCAGCGTTGACCTGCTTTGTGGGGTTCGCGCTCTTGGCGATCGCGGAAACAGGCGCCGAACTTGGAGCCGGCTTGAGATGATCGTCAGCCTTGTTGGACTCCCCGGCGTGATAGAACTCCCAATCCGTTTTGGCAGAGGGGGCTGCATCGGCGGAGGGTTCGGAAGCAGGAGCTGATTTTTTGCCGGTGCCCTTGGATGCGTTCTCGTTTTTTGGCAGAACCGTAGTGTTGTCCGGCAAGTTGCGCAGCCCCGAAGCAGCGCGGACCTGGCCGTCATACTGGTTGCGCCCCATGACGAATCCCAGCGTGAAAAACACGCCGGAAAATAGCAGCATCAGCATGAACAAGCCAATGACGTGACGGCCTTCGAGCACACGCTCGCCTGTGCTTCCTCTTTTTCCCCCAGAAGCCATGCTTACTTTTTCGGTCCCCCTAGTGCCTGAACCCAGCTATTAATGATATCGATGGGCAGGGGGAAAACAATCGTTGTGTTCTTCTCGACACCTATCTCGGTCAAAGTCTGGAGGTAACGGAGTTGAATGGCGGAGGACTGGGTTTCGAGAACTTTGGCGGCGTCGGCAAGTTTTTGCGAGGCTTCGAATTCGCCTTCGGCGTGAATAATCTTTGCGCGGCGCTCACGTTCCGCTTCGGCTTGCTTGGCAATGGCGCGCTGCATCTGTTCTGGGATATCAACCTGCTTTACTTCCACCTTGGACACCTTGATGCCCCAGGGCTCGGTGTCCTGATCGAGGATGACCTGGAGCTTGCCGTTCACTTTGTCGCGTTGCGACAGAATTTCGTCGAGTTCGAATTGGCCAACGACGCTGCGTAAGGTCGTTTGCGCCAACTGGGAAGTTGCGTACTGATAGTTTTGCACTTGCGATAGCGCGAGATTGGCGTCCACGACGCGAAAGTAGCAGACCGCGTTCACCTTCACGGAGACGTTGTCGCGCGTGATGATGTCTTGCGGCGGAACGTCCAGGGTTTCCAGCCTGAGGCTGATGCGATAAAGAGTCTCGATGGGCCAAAAAACGAGATTGATGCCGGCTCCTTTGGCCGAAGGCAGCAAGCGCCCCAACCGAAGAACAACGCCACGTTCCCATTCTTTAATGATGTACAGCGAATTCCAAAACCAAATGAGAAAAATGCCGAGAATCAGCAGCAGGCCAATAAAGGGGATTTCCATGCTCGTCCTCCTGACGTGAACGCATTCTACTTGTTTTCTGTAATCACTGCTTCTTCGGGTTCGACGTGGAGCTTTAGACCCTCCACGCTACGCACGCGCACCGGCTTGCCCTCTGGAACCGCATGAGGCGAAACAGCGCGCCAAAGTTCTCCGTGAACGCGAACCATTCCCTCCTGCCCTGGAACCAGAGTGGCAATGGGAATGCCTTCTTCGCCGATTAGTTCTTCTTTCCCGGTAGATGCCTTCCACGCGCGGGAGCGCAGGACGAGGCGCATCAGAAAAACGGTAATGAGGGCGAACGGCAATGTTGCGGACAGAGCGACGCCCAAACTAACGCCTCCAGCGGTCAGTGGGGAGCGAATCAAAAACAATGCGCCAAGGATCATGGCGACAATGCCACCAATGGCAAGAACGCCATGGCTGGTGAACTTCGCCTCCAGAATGAAGAGCGCCAGAGCCAGCAGAATCAGCAGCACTCCCGCGATATTGACCGGAAGGAGGTGCATCGCGTAAAGGGCGAGAACTGCACAAATGCCGCCGATGACACCAGGCGCGACCATCCCAGGATGCGTAAATTCTGTGTACAGCCCGAGCACTCCTACCAGCAGAAGTACAAAAAATACGTCGGGCTCAACGATGCGCGCGAGAAAACTCTGCCTAGCAGAAAGCTCAAACGCAGTGATGGGGGCGTTTTTCAAGGCGAGCGTGGTCTTTGTTCCGTCGAACCGCTTAATCGTTCGCCCATCGAGTTGCCGAACGAGATCTTCCGGAGAAGCGGCAATCAAATCAATCAACTTACCGTCCAGCGCCTCTTTTTCCGTAAAGGCTTTCGCATCCGTCACGGCAGTTTCGG
>Ga0335076_10007677_pt1 | contig 10868 bp, 8 predicted proteins | sample Lox_Sample_25_FD_206717 | JGI IMG/M metagenome (GOLD analysis project Ga0335076, IMG submission 206717) | Soil microbial communities from Loxahatchee National Wildlife Refuge, Florida, United States - Lox_Sample_2.5 | ecosystem: Environmental > Terrestrial > Soil > Wetlands | place: USA: Florida...
CCCGGAGGGGCGAAAGAGACGGCTCGATACCGACTCGCCGGGCTACTCAGGCTGGTGGCTCAAGTTTGCGAGCCGCCTTGCGAGCTGCCCTGGAAGCCCTAACCGCGCCACTGAATTGAGTTCACGCCATGGAAGTTCTGCTGGCAAAGATACTGATCGGCTTCGTTGTCGGCACGCTGATCGGGTTAACCGGATTGGGCGGGGGCGTGTTGCTCCTGCCCTTACTCATCTTTGGCCTGCGTATTCCTCCCATCATCGCTGTCGGCACCGATGCCATGTTCAATTTCTTCACCAAGATTCCCGCCAGCTTTCTTCACTTGACCAAAGGCACGGTGCGAAGAAAAGTTGTGCTGGCAATGGCGATCGGCAGCGCACCCGGTTCCTATCTGGGTGTCACATACCTTCAGCATCTGCGCGCACTCTACGGCGCGGGCGTCAACGACTTCATCAAATCCGCGGTTGGACTCCTCCTCGTCATTATCCCGACCCTCCTTCTCTTTCAAGGACGGATCGAAGCCCACCTCGCCAAGCGCGAGCCAACTCTCAAAAATTTCGTCGGGATGAGCTTCATCGGACTGGTGGGCGGATTCCTCGTCGGCATCACTTCCGTCGGCTCGGGCAGCATCATCATGATGCTCTTGCTCGTCTTTTATTCGTTCGCGCCCAAGGTGATGGTCGGCACCGATATCACCCACGCCGTCATCCTCACCGGCGTCACCAGCCTGCTGCATTGGCGCATGGGCAACGTCGATTTTCATCTCGTCGGTTCGCTCATCATCGGCTCTATTCCCGGCGGAATTCTCGGCTCCCACTTAAGCACGCGCGTCCCCGTCCTCTGGCTCCGCCGCATCCTCTGCACCGTCTTGCTCATGACCGGCGCCAGAATGCTGTGGGCTTGAGAATCAGTTGTCAGTTGTCAGTTGTCAGTCCCCTTGCCTCAACCAGACCGCATTAGGGCATTTTTAGCGCTATCGGGATTTAACATCAATTGACGAGCAGCCTACAGTTCTGGATTGCCGCATTCGAACCTCCTCCTTGCTCGAGGTGTCGGCCCACGAAGCTTTTGGGCGTCAGGCATGCGCGGGACGATAGTTGGCGGCGTTTGTCGTGAACTCCGCGTGCCCATAGCTCGCCAGCAGTTTGGTTAATTTGCGAACCAGCGAGCGGTCTGCTGCATCGCGGATTAGGGGAATGTGTGCCGCGATGGCATATGGCGCCATGGTGGCGGCGATCACGAGGCCCGCTGCGGCGGCGCTGATGGAATCGGCTACGCCAACCTGGACCCCGACGCGTGCCGCTGCCTCTTTGTCTCCCCGCATGGTGTTCTTGAGGAAGAACATCTTGAAAAATCCACTCTCGAGCCATGCATGGAGCCGGCTGCGCCACGAGTGGTCCGGCGCGAGATCTGCCGTGATCGTCGCATGGACGAGAGCCTTGCAGGTGTCATCGAATCCTTTTCTCAGGGTGGCGAAGCGCGTCAACATCATGCTGACGATAGCCTCCGGTGTATCCACCAGCAGCTCCTCCGGCAGACCCAGCAGGAAGCAGCGGTAGCGGGCGATCTCGACGCGTGCTCGCTCAGCGGCGGTGAAGGCCGTGCGGCCTTCGCGGCGCGCCTTGAGCGCATCCGGGAAGATCGATACGAAGCCCACTGGCATCTGGTCGACCTGGGGAATCGGGATGCCGTAAGTCTTCACGTCCCACTGATTGCCGCGGTGCAGAATGTTGAACCGCACCATCGAATGCATAAGCCGGACCATGGCTGCCGCCTTGAATCCGGCGCCGCGACGTTCCAGAGCGCCGGGCATCACCGTAGTTGTGAAAAATGTCGCCGTCTCGTGAACCCGGCGTCCGGCCGTCTTATTGGACAGGGAGCCGGTCAGGGCCATCGGCAAAGCCGAGTACTTGTTCATAAAGGTGGCGATCAGGCCGCCGCGGATGACGAACGGCGCTCTGTGGGCGTAGGCGTTGCGCTCGACCCTTGCGCCCTCTTCAATGAGTTTCATGTCGAGCCATGTGGGAAACCGTTCTAACTCCGCCATGAACCGAACCAGCTCTGGGGGAGCTGCGGCGACGTTCTCCACTCCGTGAGCACATGCATCCTCAAGCATCACGATTAGCTGGTGGAATCCATACTGCGGAGAGAGAGCCGCGTACGCATCAGAGACGGGATCTCCGTGCATCGTGTAAGCCTTTATTCGAGCTACCTGCCCTTTGTTTGCGAGCAGTTCAGCGCGGTGGCTTGCAAACTGCGGCGGCAACTCGGTTTCATCCCCGGGCTCTTCTGTGAAGCGCTCCGGAGTCATCGAAAAATCGACGCGGCCATACATGGAAGGAATCTGATCGGCCTGGGCCGCGATCATCTCGTTAAGTTCAACAATGGGAGTATTCATGGTTGATTTATCTCCTTTTGGAGCCCACTGGAAAATGCCGGGCTCGAATACCGTGAAGTCAAATGACAAAATTCGGTTCGTGGCCGGATGGCTTGCTAAATGCCTACGGAACGGCCCTGGTGAAATTCGCACTTACAGTCGTGACTGAGAGCCGCTTCGCAGGAGCATCCTGAGTGGTGAGGCTCGGATATGATGTCCCATCCGGAAGAACTGAGAACTGAACCGAAAGTGACAAGGGATCTGCAGGGGAAGACAAGTATGTCTTGACCGTGATCTGTTGCAGACGGGTCATCGCGCCGTCCATGGTGAGAAGCACTTGATCGCCCGGCCTGGCATAGTCGTGAATTACAGCACTGTTGACGCCACGCGCTCCGTCGTGCTCAAGCTCGACGCGCCGAACTTCGATCGCCTGCTTCAGCAAATTCGGATTCAACGGGAGATAGGAGGAGGTCACGTTGCCAACCTCAGCTAACTCTTCCTTTACCTCTGCAATCTTCTTTTCTTCAATCTTTCGCTTAAGCGGACCGCGTGATAGTTTAGGGGAATCCTGCGAAGACCCTATCGGTGTCTTTGACAGCTTTCCGTCAGGTGTGAAATGACAAAGCGACTGTCTCGGAGGCTTTGGAGTCCCGTTGAGCGTTACCGTATCCGTTTCGATCCACTGATAGTCATGAAGCCGCTTTGCGTTCTCCGCCGCGGCCTGCTGCATGGCCTGAATCTTTCCTTGAAGAGGGCTCGCCGGTGACGAAGTCTGCGCGGTGGCAAATCCCGCCACCATGAACGGCACCAAAGCTGACAGCTGAACGGCTCGTCTCAATGTTCCGGGCAGTGTCCTGTACGCTGCGAAGCGAGGATTACTTTTCGTGGAAGAGCTCATGATTCGTCTTGCTCCTATGCAACCCGCAGGGATTGCGATGAGAATTAATACCTATCAACCGATAGAAGTCTTGTCTATCGTGTGATAGGATTCATGAGCAAGCAGAAAGAATCATCTTTTTTTTGGACAATGAGCGGATGTCGAAAACTTCTCCAGCACAGAGCAAGGTTTCCGGGAAGAGGTCGGCCGCAAACGGCGGGTACCAGAAGGGTGAGGCGACCAGACAGCGCATCCTTGATGCGGCTCTCAAAGCTTTCGGCGATGCCTCATTTCTGGCCGTTACCACGCGCCAGATCGCTGAAGCCGCGGAGGTTAGCCTTCCAACCTTGCAATACTACTTCGGCAGCAAAGAGGGTCTGTACCTCGCCTGCGCTGAAGCCATCGTCGAGCATTGGCGCTCGAACATGGGTGTCGCATCAGGCGCTGCAAGAGCGTTGAAGGTGGGTTGCTCGGCGGAGGCAGCTCGAATTCATCTCAAAGCGACGATCCAATCCGTAGCAGGATTGCTGGTGGGGTCGCATGAGTTGGCTCGATGGGCTCATTTCGTGGCCAGGGAGTTGCGCGATCCAGGTCCTGCCTTTGAGATTCTCTACGATCGCCTTTGGCGGCCAGGTATTGAGATCACGTCGCGGTTGATAGCTTGCATCCTGGGCATGCCTGAGAGTGACCCCACCCCTCGCATCCAGGCGTTACTGCTCATCTCCGGTCTGCTGGTATTCCAGTCCGGGCGCAGCATGTCTTTGCGCGCCATGCAATGGAAGAAAATAGGGCCCGAAGAGTTTGCCGCAGTCCTCTCCGGTGTGAATGCGCAAATCGACGCGATCGGCGTTTCGCGCTCCTGCAGTTCTAACTAATTCCTGCCACATCTGATCTGCCGGATGCAGACAAATCGCCGAGTCACTCATTTATACCGAGTAGTCGGCTTGTGTGAATCCATTCGCAGAAACTCATTGGATAACCAGCACACTGGAAGGTCAAGGTTGAAACCATGCCTCTCGCAAGCGTGCTCCGTCCATTCGCTCGAGCAGTTCACGTCGGCCATCCGATTAGCCCATTCCCTTGACTCGCCACGATAAAATAGAGGTGGTTCGGAACGGATTTTCTGCGCTCATTTCTGGACGGATTTTCCGAGAGGACTGGCCTCCTAGTGAGACCAATGGATCACCTGATCTTTCACAATATTCATTAGAGCGGGAGACGCCTATAATCCGGTAAGCCTTTATTCATGAAGACTTTGCATTTCTATGGCTTTAAAATCAATACTTTGCACAGGAGAGGCGCCCAGAGACGCTCAAAAGCGCGTAGAAGTGTTTATTAAGTCCAATTCCATGAGGACTTTACCTCTATCCCTTTATCCATGAGGACTTTGCCGGGAGTTATTCCCTAAACTGTTGATTTCAATAGACCCGGGGGGGAGGGGGGGAGGGGGGGCAACGGGGCGGCGTCAAGGCTATTGGGCGGTCGCTTTCTCACGCCTAACACCCAAAACCTGATACTAGACTCATGACATGGGAGCTTAATTGATCTCGCATTCTGACAAGGAAACTCTCGAACGAATCCACGCCGCCCTCGAAGCCGGGCGCGAGGTGCTCAACCGCTTCACCCCCGGCGCCATCGAGGCCGAATACAAAGCCGGCCACGATCCAGTTACCGAGGCAGATCGCGCCGTCGATGCCGTCCTGAAAAAAACTCTTTTGCGCGACGGCGAAGGCTGGTTATCGGAAGAAACAATCGACGATTCCTCGCGTCTTAGCAAACGTCGCGTTTGGGTCGTCGATCCTCTCGATGGCACGCGTGAATTCGTGCAAGGCATTCCCGAGTTCTCCATCTCAATCGCCATGGTCGAAGATGGCGTGCCGATCGCTGGCGGCATTTGCAATCCCGCCACCGACGAATTGATTCTGGGATCGCGCGATACCGGCGTTACCTACAACGGATCTCCCGCTCAGCCCAGCCAGCGCCACGATCTCCGTGGCGCGCTCGTTCTCGCCAGCCGCAGCGAAGTCAAACGCGGAGAGTGGAAGCAGTTCGAGTCCGCCGAATTCAACATTCGCCCCATGGGTTCGGTCGCTTATAAACTCGGCCTGGTCGCCGCAGGCCGCGCTGACCTCACCTTTACCCTCGTCCCCAAGCATGAATGGGACGTCGCCGCGGGAGCAGCTCTGGTCGACAGCGCGGGGGGCTGGACCCTCAAGCTCGATCACTCGCCCTTACGCTGCAACCAGAAAGATCCGTTGATTTCCGGTTTGCTTGCGGGAGGTCCGTTCCTCCGCACTCCCCTCCTCGCCCTCCTTGAGCGTCACCACCAACCCGCTGGCGCTGAGAAGGAGAGCTAAGGTGCCCGCTGTAGTTTTACGATGATCTGCTCCAGCCGCGGAGCGGCGTAAGAATAGAGCCCACGGCGTAAGCCGTGGGTCCAGGGTGGGTATCAGATTGAGCCCCGGACGGGGCGAAAGAAAACAGACTAGGTTCGCACTTGGAGCTACGTTTTTTGAACGCGACGTCGAACATCGTTTTCTTGATGTATCACGAACTCGAATTGCCTGGCCGAGCATTGTGCCAGTCCGATCCGGGATACGTGCGATACATCCTCGCGCTCGATGCATTTCGCAAACAGATGCAGTGGCTCCGCGACTCAGGCTTTCGTGGGCTAAACGTCAACGAATCTCTCACCCATCCTTCAGAGCCGAGCGTCTGCATCACCTTCGACGACGGATGTGAAACTGATCTCCTCGCTGCCGCACCCGTTCTTCGCGAGTTCGGGTTTCATGCAACTTTCTATGTCACCGCCGGATTTCTCGATAAGCCTGGATACTTAACCAGTCAGCAACTGCGCGAATTGAACTCGGCAGGCCTCGAAATCGGATGCCACTCCATGACGCATCCTTATCTCTCCGATCTATCGGATTCGGATCTGAAGCGAGAAATTGCCGGCGCGAAGACCCGTATCGAAGAGATACTTTCGCACCCGATCGAACACTTCTCCTGCCCCGGCGGAAGATACAACTCGAGGACTCTCTCAGTCGCCAGGGCAGCGGGATTCAAATCTGTCGCGAATAGCGACTTTCATGCGAACACAAGTCTCACCAGCTCTTATCGACTCGGACGCATTGCCATGCTTCGCGATATGACCACTGATCAATTTGCCGCCATCTGCCAAGGCCGTGGGCTCTGGAAAAAACGACTGCTGCATCAGACCAGTCGCGTCATCCAGCGAACGCTCGGTAACCGCACTTACGACCAGTTACGAGCGACTTTACTGGGCGAATCTCATTAGTTAACAGATCGCCATTACTTTCGTAATGGCGATCTGCGCCCGACCTTCTTCCGATTTCTTCTTCGGCGCCACGCAAAGCCGCGACGTTATGCGCGTGATCGTCGCGCCAAATGCGGCCTTCAGAGCCGTGTTTCGCGCTGCAAGTCGCTCTCATCCCCACAAGATCATGTCGTTATTGGAAATCGTACATATGAGAAGAGTTGGTCTAACGTGCAGTCTCGTGCACTTCTGGAATCTGGGAAGCCCTTGGTTGTCACCGGTATTTTCGCTGTGTGGACTGCTCGACTTAGTCCCCCATTTCGTTTGGTCGAGGCTTTCGAATGCCGGTTTCCCGTTTGGCTCTGTCCGGTGCTTCTGCAGCAAACTTCGGCACGTCCGCGCGACTGATTCGTGCACTGACGATTTCTCTGACCGTTCTGGCATGCTCTGTTTCTGCGGTCGCAGCAGCTGCCGCCGCAACTGCCCCGATCGACGGCATGCCAATTACTCGGACCGTAGGCATCGACATTCACGTTCTCTCGCTCTCGGCCGTCGTTCCTGAAGGAACCGTCGACCAGGCTTACAAGGGTGTGCTTCAAGCAAGCGGCGGAATCTCACCCTATCAATATGCCGTTGCCTCTGGTGCGTTGCCTCCCGGAGTCACACTCAGCTCGCAAACCGGCGCGCTCACCGGAACGCCCGCCGCAGCGGGAAACTACACATTTGCCGTGCTGGTCACGGATAGACCTGGCCCTGACGTCGGTTCGCAAACTTACACCATTACCGTTATCAGGAATGCTCCCGTCGTAGGCTTAAGCATGTCGCCTTCGAGCGCCATGCTTTCCTCGGGCGGCACAAAGCAATTCACTGCAACCGTGACGGGAACATCGAACACGGCCGTTACCTGGTCCGCTACGTCAGGATCGATCACTTCCGCCGGTCTCTACACAGCGCCCAAGGTTAAGACGTCGACGAGCGCAACGATTACGGCAACAAGCAAAGCCGATTCGGCGGTTTCCAGCCATGCAGCGGTCACAGTTACTCCGGCACAGACGACTTCGCTCCAGATCACCACTTCTACCCTGCCCGCGGGACAGCAAGCTGAGAACTATAGTGCCGCTTTTGCCGCGAGCGGCGGAACTCAACCTTATCGCTGGAGCCTTCCTTCCGGAATGCTTCCCCCTGGAATAACGTTGAATGCAACTGGAGACCTTGCGGGCACACCGACTGCGAACGGTACCTTTGCCTTCACGGCCAGAGTTACCGACGCTAGCGGCGTCACTGCGAATGCCAACCTCAGCCTGTCGATCGGTACCAGCAGCGGCTATGACGGGCCCGCACAGCTTCCGATCGCCACTGTGCAGAGTGCCGTAGCCAACTCTCCAGCAACAGGCCCCGTAGTCACGGTAAGCTCCACGCTCAACCTTCAGACAGCATTGAACGCCGCTGAATGTGGCGAGACAATCCAACTGCAGGCTGGCGCTGCTTTCGTGGGCGGATTCACCCTCCCCGCGAAGAACTGTGATGCCGATCAGTGGATCGTCCTCCGCACTAGCGCCCCTGATAGCGCACTGCCGGCCGAAGGCCAGCGCCTCACGCCATGCTACGCCGGAGTCTCTTCCCTTCCAGGACGCCCTGCGTACACGTGTTCGAATCCACACAATGTCCTGGCTAAGATCGAGCAGCAGGCTCCCGGCGACGGACCAATCAAGGTAGCCGGCGGCGCCAATTACTATCGGCTCATCGGCCTTGAGATCACTCGCACAACAGGAATCAAGGGACCGGGTCGACTGGTCTCACTGTTGGCCACGGCCGACCATATCGTCGTCGATCGATCCTGGCTCCACGGCAATGCTCAGGATGAAACCCGCGGCGGCGTGGCACTCGATGGCGGAACCAATATGGCCGTTGTGGACTCCTATTTCAGCGACTTCCACTGCATCTCGATGACGGGGACCTGCACGGATGCTCATGCGATCAGCGGAGGAGTCAGCGACACCCAGGATGGCCCCTTCCTGATTCAGAACAACTTCCTTGAGGCCTCGGGCGAAGCCTTAATGTTCGGGGGCGGTGCAGCCACCAAGACGCCGACCGACATCGAGGTCATCGGCAATCACTTCTGGAAACCCTGGCAATGGATGCCGGGCAATTCCCCGTTTGTTGGGGGCCTTGACGGCAAGCCCTTCATCGTCAAGAACCACCTGGAACTGAAGAATGCTGCTCGTGTGCTAGTTGAAAATAATCTAATGGAAAACACATGGGGAGGATTTAGCCAGACCGGATTCTCTATTTTGCTGTCTCCGAAGAATCAGTATGACGAACAAAGCGGCAAAAACGTTTGCCCAGTATGCCAGGTCACAGATGTAACGATCCGATATAATCGGCTCTCACATGCCGGCGGCGGGGTTCAGATCGCTGCTGCTCTCTCCGCTGGCAAAGGTGCAGCACTGGCCGGAGAGCGATATAGTCTCCACGACCTTGTGATCGATGACCTAAGCCGCAAGTATTTGGGGAGCGGAAATGTCTTCGAGGTCAACAACGGCTGGCACGAGAATCCACTCAATAGCGTCACTATCAATCACGTCACCGCGTTTCCGGACTCTTCCACCCACATGATGACTATTGGGAATCACGTGGCGAATCCACAAATGTATGGTTTTGTGTTCACGAACAATCTCATGGTGGCGGGGCGATATCCCGTCTGGAACGCCATTGGAAATATCGGCGGCGAGAGTTGCGCGGTTGCGGACGTACCCAAAACCACGATGGCCACTTGCTTCACCAGTTATCAGTTCGAGAACAACGTGATAATCGCTAGCCCAGCGAACTACCCGCCAACCTCATGGCCCGCACAGAATTCCTTCCCCGACACAGTTGAATCCGTCGAATTCGTAGATTTCAATGATGGGAACGGCGGAAATTACGAGCTCCAGCCCAGCAGTCAATTCAAGGGCAAAGCGTCTGACGGCAAAGATCCCGGTGCCGATATCGTTGGGCTGCAGCAACAATTAGCAGGCGTTGAATAGGCTTTAACTCCCTTTTAACGTGTCTCAGCGCGCATGATAAAATTCCGCTGTCATGCGATGGCGCGCGGCTACCGAGACAATCGGGCACCGTAAGAAGTGGCTGCCGACACGTCTGACCCGTCCACGCAATCTGCCAGAATGAATCCAATATCCTCGCGGATGGATCAAGATCGTGCCACATCTTCGCCAAATCTAGGAGATCGCGCGAGGGCCCCGGTGTTCGTGCTCGGCTGTGATCGTTCCGGCACCACATTCCTCTACCACACCTTGTTGTCGGCTGGGGGATTTGCTGTCTATGAAACGGAGAGTAACGCATTTAACCTGATTGGTCTCCGTTTTGGGAATCTCTCCAAACGAAATAATCGACGTGTAATGCTAGACGCCTGGCTGCGCAGCAAACTCTTTTATCGGTCTGGTTTAGCCAGAGAGGAGATCGAGCCGAAACTCCTCAACGATTGCCGCAATGCCGGCGAGTTCTTGCGCATCCTGATGGACGCCATAGCCCGCAAACAAGGGGTCCCCCGTTGGGCCGATTGCACACCCCCACATCTGCTATACATTCCGGTAATAAAAAAACTTCTTCCAGACGCGCTCGTCGTGCACATCATTCGCGATGGCCGTGACGTCACAGCCTCACTCCACCGGATTGGCTGGATTCGGCCATTTCCTTGGGACAAGGAACGAAGTCTCATTCCGCCTGCGCTTTATTGGCGCTGGATGGTTAGCAAAGGGCGGGCATTCGGCTCACGCTTGGGTAACGATTATATGGAAGTTCACTATGAGGATTTGGTCAAGCGGCCACATGACGCCCTAGCGCGAGTCGGTGCATTCATCGGGCAGGATCTTGACTACGACCACATTCAGCAGCACGCATTGGGATCTTTGGTGGTTCCTAATTCATCGTTTTCCGGGGACAAGGAAAAAGCTGGAAGCCCCATCGGACGCTGGAAACAGCTTTCTCCGGAACAGTTAGCGCAGGTTGAGAGTGTTCTCGCCGACCTTCTGCGCGACACGGGATACGAACCGGCTACGGCTCCCGAGATGCTGCGGCCCAGCGCCAGTGTATGGTTAATGAGTGTTCTTTACCCCAGATACTACGAGCTCAAGCTCTGGCTAAAGTCGAACACGCCGTTGGCACGCCTAGGAGCAATCGGTCGTATGGGCATCGGAAAGGGCTGAGCGTGGCTTTCACCGCTTGATCCCTGAGTGAGAGGTCTGTCCCAATTCTCTCACAAATCTGCATATGTCCTCGCTGTTCTTTATTTCTATTCACCCTCGGTCTTCAGGGCACCTGCAAGCTTTCTCTAGGGCGCGTG
>Ga0335076_10007679_pt1 | contig 10868 bp, 5 predicted proteins | sample Lox_Sample_25_FD_206717 | JGI IMG/M metagenome (GOLD analysis project Ga0335076, IMG submission 206717) | Soil microbial communities from Loxahatchee National Wildlife Refuge, Florida, United States - Lox_Sample_2.5 | ecosystem: Environmental > Terrestrial > Soil > Wetlands | place: USA: Florida...
CGTGGTCGGGACGTGCGCCGGCGGCTTGCCGGTCGCATTCGTGCCGTTATGGCAGGTGGCGCACGAACCGGCGGCGACACTGGCATGGTTGAACATTGCCGGCACCCACGCCGTCGTGCGGTGGCAGCTGTCGCACGAAGCCGTCGTCGTGATGTGGGTGGCCGTCTTGCCGGTCGCGGTCGTGCCGTTGTGACACGTCGCGCAGGTACCCGGGCGTACGCCACTGTGATCGAAACGCGCATTCACGAACGTCGAGGTGTTGTGGCAGACATCGCACGCCTGTTGCGTCGGCACGTGATCTACCGGCTTGACGATGTTGTTGCGCGCGTAGCGCGCGCCCGCGGTGTGACAGGAGGCGCAATCGCGCGGCGTGCCTTTGAATACACCGCCGAGGTGGCAGGATTCGCAGCGCTGCGAGACGTGCGATCCGGTCAGCTGGAACCCGGTGCGCAGGTGGTCGAAGGGCGCACCCGCCTGCGCAACCTGCGTCTGGGCATGACCGACGTGCAGCACACCGCCGCCGTCGAGCGCACCGGCCGCCATGAGAGCGAACAGCACCGCTCCGGCGACACGTACACCCTTGACCAGCCACGACGCCGATTTCATCGCCACTCCTCGCGTCGTCGTTCGGGACTGCGCGCGAAATAACTCGCATCGCCCAAGACGCGAACCTCTTCGATTCTCTCGTCGAGGTCTGAAGAATCACTTAAGTCGAACAGACGCGAATGGCCTAATCCTCCCAGCTTCTGGCGAACCTCACTCCACTTGCTGACAGCATGGCAACGCTCGCAGCGCGTGCCGAACGCGCCATCGTGCGCATCGTCGCCACGGTGGCACCCATAGCAGTCCTTGGGGGTCGCCGCGATGCCCTTGCCGCGCGGCGCAGGCGCGGTGTGGCACGAATCGCACGCGACCCGCTTATGCGCGCCCTCGAGCTTGTAGCTGCTGCGCTTGTCGTGATCGAAGTCCCATATCTTCCAGTCGCGCGTGCTGTGGCAGCTCTCGCACTTCTCGCCGAACTTGAGCTTGTGATAGTCGTCCTTCTTGTGGCAGCCATTGCAATCGCGCGGCGCGTCCTTGTAGCGGGTCGTCTCATGGCACTTGTTGCACGCGATCGGGATGTGGCGCCCCGTGAGCGGGAACGCGGTACGGCCGTGGTCGAACGTCGTCGTCTTCCAGTCGCGATCGGTGTGGCACTGCTCGCAGCGCTGCCCCTGCTGGCCCTGGTGCTTGTCATCCTTCTTGTGGCACGCGTAGCAGTCGGTCGAGGTGTTGCGGAAGCTCGCAAGGTCGCGGTGGCACGAATCGCACTTGACCTTGGCGGTCGCGTGCGCGTTGCGCAACTTGAACTTCGTGCGATCGTGATCGAACTTGCTCGCCTTCCAGTCACGTTCGGTGTGGCAGTCGGCGCAGTTCTCGCCCAGGTTGGCCTGGTGCTTGTCGTCCTTGCGATGGCACCCGATGCAGGTCGACGGCGCCTCCTTGAACACCGCGCTCTTGTGGCACGAGTTACATTCGACGCTCGAGTGCTTGCCGAGCAGCGGGAAGCGCGTCTTGGAATGGTCGAAGTTGCCCGGCTCCTTCCAGTCGCGCTCGCTGTGGCAGTCGCCGCATTGGTTGCCCAGCGTGCCCTTGTGCTTGTCGTCCTTGCGATGGCAATCGACGCAGGCGGTGGTGAGCTTGTCCTTGTAGAGGTTGCCCTTGTGGCAGCTGTCGCACTTGGCGACGCGATGCTTGCCGCGCAGTGCGTACTTGGTGTCGCGGTCGTGGTTGAACGTCAGTGTCTTCCAGTCGCGCGTGGCGTGGCAGCTCTCGCACTTCTCGCCGAAATTGCCCTTGTGCTTGTCGTCGGTGCGATGGCAGCCGATACAGGTGCGCGGCGTCTCCTTGTAGCGGTTGTCCTTGTGGCAGTCGGCGCATTTCACGTCGGCGTGCTTGCCGGTGAGTTCGAAACGCGTCTTCGAGTGATCGAACTTGGTGACTTCCTTCCACGCGCTTTCGGTGTGGCAGTCGCCGCACTTGGCGCCGAGCGAGCCTTTGTGCGTGTCGTCCTTGGCGTGGCACGCCTTGCAGTCCAGCGGCGCCTCGCGCCACTTCTTGCCGGGCACATGGCACTTGGCGCACTCGACCTTGGCGTGCGCAGCGCGCAACGCGTAATCCGTTTGTGAGTGATCGAATGTGGTCTTGTCGAATTCCGCGATGTGCGCGTCGCGCCCGCGATGCTCCGTGTGGCACGTGCGGCAGGCCTGCGGTTTCATGCGACCGTGGAAGCCCTGCTTGCCGGCAACGTCCTGGCCGATCTCCTTGTGGCAGTCCATGCAGAGCTTGTCCTGCCCGGCGCGCTGGAGCGGCACGTGACAGCTGCGGCAATCGTTTTCGTACTTCGCGTGCCCTTCGATCAGCTTGCCGGGCGAGAGCACCGACTCGAGCGTCTGCGCGTCAGCGGACCGGGCGATTAAACCGGCGGCCAGTGCCGCCGTGAACATGAGCAACCGGCACCAACGGCGCCGGTTCACCGTGCGTCCCTTCCCGCGCGCCAGCCCGCATCGTCAGTACACATGCACCGCGATCACGTGCGCGATCGCGCTGACGACGAGCACGTAGACGAACGGAATGTGCAATACGTGCCAGAGCGAGAACAGCCGGTCGTACGCGGCAAACTGCGCCACGTTGACGACGGCCGAGAGATAGTCGCGCAACAACGCGCGCGCGCGACGCTTGCGGTCCTCGAGGTCCTTGCGGCGCCAGCCGCGATGGCGCGAGATGCGCGTCAGCGCCGCGTCAACCTGGCGCCGGCACTGGAAGTAGACAATGCGCTGCCGGATCGGCAGCAGCAGCACGCGCTGCAAGTGAGAGCCGATGCTGGTTCCGGCCTTCGCCGTTTCGGCCTCGAAGGCCATCAAGCGCAACTCGACATCGGGAACGAAATGAAAGCGCGACTGCACGGCATCGTGCTCGAACCCCGCTTCGAGCTGCAGTTCGCGCAGCGAACTTTTTTCACCGAGGAAGCCGCGGTGGATCTGGCGGTACAGGAACCGGCCGACGATGCCGCTCAGCGCCACCACGATCATGCAGGTGAGCGCGATCGCGGCGTTCATCGAGCCGACCTTGAAGGTCGAGTGCAGCAGGATCAGGAGCGGCCCGGCGATGCCGAACACCATGTGCACGACGAACCAGTATTTCAGCGGTCCAAGCCGCTGCATCGAGCGCATGTGCTTGCGCATCGGATACAGGAACAGCGACAGCATCATCACGCCGCCGGCCACACCGAGCCAGTAGCCGAAGTCGTCCTTCGAGGTGAAGTACCCCTGCTCGCTGACCTGCCAGGCGATCAGCACCAGCAGGGCCAGCACGCCGTACAGCGTGAGTTCCCCAAAGCGGAGGCGTGTCTTCGAGGTTTGCGCGGCAGGCGCGGCCGCCGCGACATCGGCCACCGTAGCCGCGGCATTTCTTGCGTCGTTCATTGGTTCCAACTCAAAAATCGGGACAGCAATCGTCATGGCCGCGCGCGGCCACTCGCTAAGACGACGCTAGCCGCAGGAGATCTGGGTTGGGAATCGGAAGAATGGTCTAAACAGAATGGGTGGGTTTCCCTTCAATGCGGGGTCCATGATCAGCGCACTTAAGCAGCACTTAAGCCTGCATGCGGTATTGCAGGAGCGCCCTGCCTGATCGAAATCGTTCTCTCAGCAATGCAGTTGTCGTATCTCTTCGTCTACGTCGCGCTGGCGGTCATCGTGATTGCCGTGCATGTCGCGCGCCGCCGCCTTAAGGAACGTGCGCACGAAGCCGTCCTGAAGGAAGCGACGGAGTCCGGCTTGGCCGAGCCGCCGTCGCTGCATCCGATCATCGATGCGGCCCGCTGCATGGGCTCTGGCGCGTGCGCAAAGGCCTGCCCGGAAGAGGCGATCGGCATCATCGGCGGCAAGGCCGTGCTCGTGAATCCGGCCCATTGCATCGGCCACGGTGCATGCCAGGTCGTGTGCCCCGTCGACGCGATCAAGCTCGTGTTCGGCACCGAAAAACGCGGCATCGACATTCCTTACGTACAACCAAACTTCGAGACCAACGTCCCGGGGATCTTCATCGCTGGCGAGTTGGGCGGCATGGGCCTCATCCGAAAGGCTGCCGAACAGGGGCGCCAGGCGCTGGAGGCAATTCGCGCCCGCAAAGGAGGTAACCCCAAGCTCGATGTCGTGATCGTCGGAGCCGGTCCCGCGGGGCTTTCCGCGGGCTTGGGCGCGATCCAGCACAAGCTGCGTTACAAGATCGTCGAACAGGAGGACTCGCTCGGTGGTGCGATCTATCACTATCCGCGCAGCAAGATCGCGATGACCGCACCGGTGAAGCTGCCGTTGATCGGCCTCGTGCGCATGGGCGAGATCAGCAAGGAGAAGCTGCTCGAATTCTGGCTGGGCGTGGTCGGGAAGACCGGCCTGTCGATCAGCTTCAGGGAAAAAATGGAGAACATCGAGCGCAACGACGACGGCTTCGTCGTGAAGACCAACAAAGCGTCGTATTCCACCCGCTCCGTGCTGCTGGCGATCGGACGGCGCGGCTCGCCGCGCAAGCTTGGTGTCCCGGGCGAAGAGCTGCCGAAGGTCGTCTACCGGCTGATCGACCCCGAGCAATATCGCGGCAAGAACGTGTTGGTGGTGGGCGGCGGCGACAGCGCGCTCGAGGCGGCGATCGCGATTTCCGAGGAAGCGGGAACCACCGTCGGGCTTTCCTACCGAAGCGGCGCATTCGGTCGCGTGAAGGAGAAGAACCGCTCGCGCCTGGCCGAGCAGGAGGAAGCGGGCCGGGTGCGCGTCATCCTCAACTCCAAGGTGAAGTCGATCGCCGCGCAGGCGGTGACCATCGAGTTCGAGGGTCGCGACGAAGCGCTGCCGAACGATGCGGTGCTGGTGTGTGCCGGCGGCGAACTGCCCGTGCCGCTGCTGCAGAAGATCGGCATCAACTTCGAAACCAAGCACGGCACCGAATGACCGCGCGCGAACGCGCGTTCATTGCAGCTTTTCATTCCAGCTTCTCCGTGCGGCTTCTCAGTGCAACTTGTATTCGATCAGCTCGTACTGAGTATCCTCCTGGGCCATGCCGGCGATCTTGGTCAGGACTGAGTACTTGACCGTGCGCTTGACCTCGGGCGCGTACCAGACCACGAGCTCGGCGGCGATTGGTCCATGCGCGCCGCGGCCGCGCGCCTGGCCACTCAGAACGAGCTTGGTCGCGCGGAAGCGTCCAGCCTGCACGACGACGTCTTCTTCACCGGCGACGCTTACCTTCAACGGAACATCGACCTGCTCGATGCGCCGTTTCTGGTCTGCGAATTTCTGCCCGGCGCGCAGCGGTCCGTCCGCCTGCAAATAGGGCGCGAACTCGGGCGCCGTAAGGTCCCACCCCGGCAGCGGATGAAAACCCGGCTTCAGCGGCACGAACGTCGAACGCACCTTCGCATCCGACGTGGTGGTCCAGGTTTCCGCCACGCCGCCGTCGACAATATCCTCGACGGTCGCGGTGACGAACACATCGCCGAGCATGAACTGGTCGCGCACGCGGTAGCGCCACGTGTCGCCCACCTTGGGCATCGGCGTTGCGGCAACCTGCTGCGGCGATGCGTCCGACGGGCTCGAAGGCTTGGTCGCGGTATCGCCGCCGAGCGCCGCGATGCGTCCCTGCGCGAGCGCGATGAACCGGCCGCGCGGATATTGGCGCAGGTAGGCGCGGAAATCGTCCGCACGAGTAGACGCCTGGATGCTGTTCCAGAACGCCACCTCGGCCGCCGCCTCATCCTCGGCGCTGCCCTGTGCAGCCTGGGCGACACCGGGCACGAAGGCGAATTCGCTCAGCAGCGACGAGTTCTCCCACGGAACCTGCCGCCCTTCGGTGCCTGCGACCACCGCGACACGCACGCGCTTGAACAGCGTCTCGATCGGCATGCCCGGCGTGAGCAGGTATTTCGCCAGGTAGCTCGTATAAAGGCTGTTCTGGCTGTTGGCCGGACCATCCTCGGACACCTTGCCCGGCGAGGTTGCGTACGCGAGCAGCGTGCCGGCCGGCGCGTCCATCTGCGCAAGGCCGCGCGCCGGACGCGTCTTGCCGGCGAATGGATTGTTGCGACACGCATCGAGGATCACGATGTTGATGCGGCTCTTCGCCGACGACATGCGCGACAGGATGAACCCGACATCCACGCCGCTCACTTCGATCTCGTCCTCGTTGCGGATCTCCGCTTCGATCGGGATCATGAAATTGCGATCGCGCAGCTGCAGCGCGTGGCCCGCGTAGTAGAAGACGGCGATGGTGCGATCGTTGAGGCGTTCACCGAACTCGCGCAGCGCCTTGATCATCCCGTTGCGATCGAGGTTCTCGTAGCGCGCCACCTTGAAGCCGGTTTTCTCCAGCAGGCCGCCGATCAGGCGCGCGTCGTTGACCGGATTGTCGAGCGGCGTGACGCGATAGGTCGCGTTGCCAATCACGAGCGCGACACGTTCCTCGGTCACTTCGGTGATCGTGAGTCCGCGTGCCGCTTGCGCGTACACGGGTCCTGCCACGCCCGTCGCGCCGGCAAATGGCGCGAGCAGCAAGAGGCCGCCGACGCGCCGGCGCTGCCGATCGGGCGCCCGGCGCGCACGTTTCGATGCGCGCGTTTTCAGAGATGCTGCGGGCATTGGAACTGCTCGAGTGCCGCGAGGCGGACCGGGTTGGCACGCGTCGCGCTTTTTATTTCGAAGCGTGCCTTGCGGCCGACCACGTTGAACGTGACGATCACGCGATCGGGGGCCGCGCCGGGTTCGGCGCGCAGGTGTGAAAAGAGCCTGAGCAACGCCCATTGGCCTTCCAGCGGCGTGGGCTCGCTGCTTCCCGGCGTGTTGGTGAACATGCGCACCTGCACGTAGCTCGAATTGCCGGTCGCGGCGGACGATGGCCAGCGCACGCTCAACGGCTGCTTCGAGTCGCGCGTGAATCGCAGGATCTGCCCGTCGATGTCGAGCACCAGCGAACCGACGCCCGGATCCATCTCCAGCACCTTGAAGTCGAGCTTGGTGCCGAGTGCGCGCCCGTCGGCGAAGAAGGCCTCGCGGATCGTCTGGGCGCGCTGGAACGGCAGCAGCGCGCCGGACGTCTCGACCGTGCCGTCGGGCTTGTAGAAGCCCCATCCGGCCGCGGACGTATCGACGTAGGGCGCAAGCTGGCGCTGGAAGAAGCCGTCCAGCAGGCCGCCGGCGGCGAACACGCGCGTGAAGTCCTGGCGCGAAATCTCGTCGGTCGCGCCGATCGCGAGCGGGAAACGCGCACCCAGCGCGCTCGTGCACGGCGTGGCCACCTCGGACGCGAGCGCGCGCGCGATCTCGTCGCGACGCGTGACGAACACAAGCCCGGCGCTCGTCGCCGCGAGCTGCGCCAGCATGCCGCGCACCGGCTCCGGTGCGCGCGTCGCGAACACCGCGAGTTCATGCGTCACGTCGCTGTTCGGCGGCGCGGCGCGGCGCTTGACGGCGTCTTCCACGGCTTCGAGATGGGTCGCGAGCTTGGCGACAAGGGCGACCGCTTCCTGGATCGGCGGAGGCTGTCCGGTGACGAAGCGTCCGAGGCTGGCGAATCGATCGGTCGATGCGCCCGGCGCGCCCTCGACCGCGCGAGTTGCCGCGCCATTTCCCGGCGTGCTGCCTGGTTGCTCGAGAGCGCCCACCTCGCGCCCGACCGCGGTGAAAAGCGCGAGCAGCGGCGAGTCGGGCCGGCCGAGTACTTGCGCGACCTGCGCGTTCTTCGCAATGCTGTCGGTCTTCACGAGGCGGACATCGCGCAGGTAGTCGTCCCAGACGCGCGCGTAGTCGGCGAGATACAGCTGATCGACCTCGGACTGCACGGCAACGGGCAGCTTCTCCACCGGCGCGGCTTTTTCGGCACCGAGCACCCAGCCGCTCTCGTCGCTGAATTGCCGCAGCACGTCCTGGCTTCGCGAGTGCAACGACTGCTGCAGGAACGCGCTCGAATACAGCGCCGGAACACCTTGCGCGAGCGACTGCCCGCTTGCTCGAACGAACGCCTGGCCCGCGTTGGGGCCCGCTGCCGACGCGATCGAAAACGCCGCGCGATCGGAGCCGGGGTCGAGGCTCTTGAGCCGGTCGTACACACGCTGCGGCAGCGGCACGCCTGCGACCAGCGCGCGCGAGCTGTCGATCAACTTCCGGTCTGCGCGCGACGGCGCGCCGACTTCGCCGCCGGCGAGCAACTGGTCGAGATGGCGGCGCAGCGCATCGCGCTCGACCGGGCCGACGGACTGCGGGAGGTTCGCGTCCCAGTCGGCGAACAGATAGCCGCGCAGCGCGGTTGCATCGAAGTTGCGCCCACCGAACAGCATCAGGTAGGCCTTGAGCGCTTCGTAGATGAGTCCGACGTTGTCGGGCCTCCCTGCTCGCAGCCGTTCCTCCAGGCGCGCGGCGATGCGCGGCTGGAACGCGTCCTTCAGTGCATGCTGGTAGGCGTCCTGCGCCGCGGCGGTGAGTACTTCGCCCTGGTCGAACCCGAGATTCAGTGGCGGCGCGCCGGCCTGCACCGGCTTCGTCGTTGGCGCGCCCGCCTGGCCAAGCGACTGCAACGAGTTCAACGCGGGCACGAGCGCCGCGATATCGCCCGGCGCGGACGCGCGCGCGGACGCGACTTCGGAATCGAGCGCGGCAAGATTGGCGCCGAGCGCGAGCACCCGGTCGCGGCTCGCCGAATACGCGTGCCACGCGAGAACGAGAACGCCGGCCACCACGACGCAGGTCGCCGCCAGGGCGCTCCATTGAAGGATCGCACGGCCCTTGCGCAGGCGCAGGTTGGTCCCCGCAAGCGCGGCCTCGGCGAACACGACGTCGCGCAACAGCCGCGTGACGAAGAACGTCTTGCCGCTCGGACGCGCGGGCGCAACGATGCGGCTCTTCAAGCCAAGCGCACGCGCCAGTTCGCCGAGCGCGCGATCCACCGGCGTGCCTTCCTGCGTCGCGCTGGTGAAATACACGCCGCGCACGAGCGGACGCTGTTCGCCGCGCGCCGGCGCGAATGTGCTCTGCAGGAACTCGATCATGGTTTCGCGCAGCACGCGCCACTGCTGCGGAAACGCATAGATCGCCGCGCGCCGCTCGCGATCGTGCTCGGTCTGCAGGCGGTCGATCAGGCACTCGTCGAGACGCTTCTCGAGCGCGGCGAGTTCGCCGCCGAGGCGCGCCAACGGATCGGCTTCAGCCATGCCGGGTGCGTACGGAAACGTCACGCCCCACACCTGCGCGCGTTCGTCCTTGTCGAAATCGGCGAAGAACTCCACGAAGCCGGCGAGCAGGTCGACCTTCGTCACCATCACGTAGATCGGAATGCCGGCGCCGAGCCGCGTGTGCAATTCATCGACGCGCTCGCGCAGCTTGTTCGCATGCGCCTTGCGCTCTTCCGCGTTCGACGACAGGAGATCGGTGACGCTGAGCGTGAGCAGCACGCCGTTGATGGGGCGACGCGGCCGGTAGCGCACGAGCAGGTCGAGAAATCCGAACCAGGTCGCACGATCGGCCTCGCGATCGCTGTCCTGCGTCGTGAACCGCCCGGCGGTATCGATAAGCACCGCTTCGCTGGCAAACCACCAGTCGCAATTGCGCGTGCCGCCGACACCGCGCACCGGCGTCTTGCCAAGCTTGCTCGCCAGCGGGAACTCCAGGCCGGAGTTGACCAGCGCGGTCGTCTTGCCGGCACCCGGCGCACCGATGATCACGTACCAGGGCAGCTGGTAGACGAACGGGCGGCCGACCAGCGCGCCGAGCAACGCGCGCCTGCCGCCGAGCGGCGTGCGCTTCAGCAGCGCAAGCGCCTCTTCGAAGCGCTGGCCGATCTGCGCAAGATCGCGCGCGCCGGCTGCCGCCTGCGGTTGTGGGCCGGCGCCGAGCCCTTCGATCAGCTTGCGGTTGCGGCGCGCCGAGCGCAGCGCGCGCATCAAGGCATATACGAGCGCACACGCGACCAGCACCGCGATCGCCACCCAGCGCTCCGGCTCGCTCGCGAACGGATGTATGCCGCCGATCGCGAGCAGCGGGCTCGCGAACCAGATCAACACTCCAGCCGCCGCCACGCCCAGCGCGACGAACAGCGGGCGATTGAAGAAGGCCAGCACGGCGCGTTTCACGGTACGGCGTCCGGTCGGGGTAGCTGCAGCACGATTTCGACGCGCCGATTGCGCGCGCGTTCCGCCGGCGTCGTGTTCGATCCGCGCGGCTCGGCGTCCGCGAGCCCTTCAGCCCGCAGCCGGTCGTTGGGCACGCCCTTTTGCGCGAGCGCCGCGGCCACCGCTCCGGCGCGCTCGAACGTCAGGTGCCAGGGCGTCGGGAACTGCAGCGAGGAAACCGGCTGGTTGTCGGTGTGTCCCTTGACGACCACCTTGCCCGGCAGCGCCGCCAGCGCCTGTGCGATGCGCCCCAGCATTTCACCCTGGCGCGGATCGACCTGCGCGGTGCCCGGTGTGAACAGTGTGTCGGCCGGGATGATCACGATCGAGCGCAGCGCTTCATCGTGCACCTCGATCGCCCTGCCGGCCACGTCGGCCGCCAGCGGCGTTGCAAGCCGCGCATTGGCTGCCACCGATGCAGCCTGCGTCCCGGTCGTATCGGGTTGCAGCGCCGCCGGTGCCGCTGCGATGCGACTGAACGCCGTCCGCGCGAGATCGTTGAGGCGCGCGTTCAGGAAGAGATATGCACCGAGCACGATCACGGCGCCGACCGCCAGCACCGCCCAGATCGGCAACACCTTCAACGTGCGGCTTGCCTGCAGCGGTACGCCGGTCCAGCGCAACGAAAGCGTCCGCGCCTCCTGGCGGCCACCGTCGGGGCGCAACACGTCGACCA
>Ga0335076_10007680_pt1 | contig 10868 bp, 17 predicted proteins | sample Lox_Sample_25_FD_206717 | JGI IMG/M metagenome (GOLD analysis project Ga0335076, IMG submission 206717) | Soil microbial communities from Loxahatchee National Wildlife Refuge, Florida, United States - Lox_Sample_2.5 | ecosystem: Environmental > Terrestrial > Soil > Wetlands | place: USA...
TTTGGACGTCCAGCCCACCTCCGTCCGCAGCTTGCCACCAGCAAGTGGTTTGACCACCAGTTCTTGCCCAGCCTCGTCGGGCAATATTCCACTTCCGTCGTCGGGCAAATCAGTGATGTGAATCCGCGCGTCTCACCCGATAAGAGGGGACGTGCGCACGTCACGAACGTTGCGGTGAGATGCGGTGGACGCGATGACGGCGCGCGACGAACGCCTGATCTCGCGGACGGCGAAGTCGTGTGGTCCTGACGCCCCGACGCTGGCGTCAAGTCGGCGACGATGCTCGCGCATCGCGCCGATGAAGGTGGCAAGAAAGCCCGGTCGCCTGGGAGAGCACGAAGTAAGCCGTAAACCACTGCGCAGGGAAAGCCGGCGTTGCTCCGGTTCACCTGTGGTCCTACCCCCGTGCTTTTTTCACTGCACGGGGCCCATGGGTGCAATCGGCACCCGGCTTTCCCTGCGCCCTCGATTTGGATAGAGGGCGAAAGTCATGCAAGGCTCGGGCACGTCGTGCCGCGAGGATGCTGGCGTGCGCCGTCAGTGCTGTTTGACATGTGAAAAGATATCGCCAAGGCCTGTGAAGCGAAATCGCAAGCCCATCGACACGCGTTCGTCATGATCCCTTCAGAGACGCCAGCTCGCGCGCCAGATTCTCGCGCGCCTTTGGCTCGCAGGTCAGCGCAAAAACAGCATCGGGAAAAATGACCGGCCGCTTGGCGAAGCGGCGGAGCACCTCGGCGCGGCCCGCGCGATAGGCATCGTCCGGCACGTGGGCGAATTCCTTGCGGATGGCTGCTGCATAAGCGTCGTAACGCGATAGCTCAGCCGCCAGAATCGAGAGATCGATCGAAATCAGGATCGCCCCCAATTTATCGGCTGGCTCGACCTGATGCGTTCTGGTCAGGCGGATCAGCCTGCCAACCTCCTCGCGAATGGGCGCGGCGACGTGCCGTTCGGCAAGCTGCGCGCTGAGCTCCTCATTGTCCGATCGCGTGGCATCATAGACGACGTCGTGCCACCAGATGGCCTCTGTCAAAATCTCTCGCTCAGCCGCCGACAGTTCGTCCACCTGAGCGAGTTGAGCGAGACAGTCCTCGATATGAGCCAGATTATGATAGTGGCGGTTCGGCGCCGCGTAGGCAGCGATCAGATCGTCGCGAGTCATGGGACGCCACTTTCCAGCGCACGGCGGATGAACGTCAGCGTCATCCGCCGTCTACACTCCCCCTACTTCATCGTAATCGCAAGCCCGCTCAGATCCGCATTCGCCATCAGCCCGTATTGACGGCCGGCGAGCTCCAGCACCGCGCCCTTCTGGTTGGTGAGCACGATCGCGCGCGCGCCGCCGCCGACCGCAAGGCCCGCGCCGGCCGCGCCATAGACGCCGGCGACGTCGGACGGGCGATAGATGTTGGAGACCGTGCCGTGCAGCACCGTCTTGGAGCCGCCGAACACCAGGCCGTAGTCGAGTCCACCGGTCGACAATGGATAGGCGCGCCCGCGGAAGTACAACACGCCGCCGCCGCCGGAGCCGCCGATGATCCACCCCGCCTTGTAGATCGTGAGCGTCACGCTACCGGAGTCGGCATGCGCTGCTGTGAGGCCGGCGATGGTCGCGAACGCAACGAGGGCAGCACGGAGGGCAGATAAGAGCTTCATTGAGATGGTTCTCCCTGATATCAGCGAATCACGCGGCGAAATCTAGCCCGAAAATCCAGCCTTGGCGCCACGCGATGACATGCGTAGCCCCGAGCGGCGATTTCAGGGCTGTCCCGCGCCAAAATCGCGGGATGGCAAGGGGCCATTGACGGCGCTAAACTCGGCGCCAACAAAAATCGGAGGCGCCCATGGCCATCAAGCATTTCCCTCCTCCCGCCGGCATCAAGGCTCCGCCGCTGTCCTTTGCCACACGCGTCGGCGATCTGCTCTTCATCTCCGGCATTCCCGGCTTCGACGACAAGGGCCTGCTGCCCGAGACGTTCGAGGCGCAGTTCGCCAATGTCGTGACAAACATCAAGCGCGTGCTGAACGAAGCCGGCGCGACCTGCGCGATCTCGCCAAATGCAACGTGCTGCTGACGCGCGCCTCCGATGTCGCCACCATGAACGCGCTCTATGCCGGCGCATTCGGCCCCGCGCCCTACCCCGCGCGCACCACTTGCGTGGTGCATGCGCTGCCTGACCCGAGGATGCTGATCGAGATCGAGGCGGTGGCATCACTCGCCAAGTGAGCCGACATGGTCCAGCACAGCGCCGGTCTCCTGATGTTTCGCCGCCGCGAAACGATCGAGGTGCTACTGGTGCACCCGGGAGGACCGTTCTGGGCGAAAAAGGACGACGGCGCCTGGTCGATCCCCAAAGGCCTGTTCGAGGACGGCGAGGACGCGTTGGCCGCCGCAAGGCGCGAATTCGAGGAGGAGACCGGACACGCGCCGGCCGGCGCGCCGATCGAGCTCGGCATCTTCAGGCAGCCGAGCGGCAAGCGCATCCACGCCTTTGCGCTTGAAAGCGAATTCGATCTGAGCGCGTTTCGGAGCAACAGCTTTTCGATGGAATGGCCGCCGCGCACGGGCCGCAGGGTCGAGTTTCCGGAAGCCGATCGCGCGGGCTGGTTCGGACGAACCGATGCTTTGGTGAAGATCACCAAAGGGCAGCGGCCGATTGTGGAAGTGTTGTTTGCGCGGTTTGGTACAGGCGCCGCTTGAGCCCCTCTCCCCTGGTTTTCTCGAGGCAAAACACGACCTTCGCCTTTGAACCTCCCTTTCCATTACCGACACTTAATGTTGTCCGGAGCGCACCACGATCACACGGGCGCGCCTCCCGGACTTTGCCCCTCGCAAATTGCCTTGCAGAGGATTCCCCATCTTTTCTTAGGAGCTACTTCAATGCGTCTTGCCCTGATCTGTGCTGCCGCCGGACTTGCCGTCACCACGCTTGCCGCCTCGAGCCCGGCCAAGGCCGATCCGTATCACCTGGTCCGCTATTCCGACACCGGCTATTGCCTGATCTGGGATGAGGCGCTTCCGACCACGCCGTGGCCGAACAATTACGTCCGCGTCAGCGCGACCGTGCCGAACCTGGTGGCGGCCGTGGCGCTGAAGGACACCTTGCTGCACAGGGGCAAGTGCTCGATCTGATCGACATCGTCTGGGCGGGGTGCGTCGTCTCACGCGCCGCGCCCGCCTGCACCTGACGATGCAGCGAAGCCACACGTCGAACCTGCGCGGCTCAAGCCGGATTTTGCGGCTTGAACCGATCCGGTTTTCGCCATACTGAGTCGACGTCCAGTACGGACGCCGCCTCCGTGCCGCTTGGGGCCTTGCGGAGGTGTCCACGCCTCTTGACGCACTCTTTGGGGAGATACCTTCATGCGCCGCATTACCGCTCTGTGCGCTGCCGCCGGCATCGCAATGTCCACCTTCGTCGTGATCAGCCCGGCGCAGGCCGCGCCGTGGTCGCTGGTCCGCTATGACAACACCGGCTACTGCCAGATCTGGGACAGTGGCCTCACCTTCAAGCCGCTGAAGTGGCCGTCGGACTACAAGATGGTCGGCAAGCCGGCCCCGACGCTGGCCGCGGCGATCGCCGAGAGGGACGATCTCGCCAAGAAGGGCAAGTGCAGGGTTTGATTTTCAGTCCCGACACAATTTCGGGGCTTGCCTGAATTGGGGCCGATGAGCGTAAGCTTGATCGGCCCTTTTCGTTGAGGGGCGCAGCAATAAAGTACGGGAGGCCGAAAGCTCATGCTCACGCTTTATTCCTACCCGCCCCTGTTCGGCGTCGCCGACAACAACGGCTACGGCCTGAAGGTGTTTGCCTTCCTGAAGCTCGCCGGCGTGCCGTTCGTGCACGAGCATATTTTCGACGCCTCGAAGGCGCCGCGGGGACAACTGCCCTACATCGTCGACGGCAGCGACACTGTCGGCGACAGCGAGAGCATTCTCGCCTATGTCACGCAAAAGTATCGCCTCACCATCGATGCCGCGCTGTCGCCGGGTCAGCGGGCCACGAGCCTGCTGATTACGCGCATGCTCGACGACCTCTATTGGGTGATGTCGTATTCGCGCTGGAAGGACGAACGCTACTGGCCGAAATTCCGCGATGCCCTGAAGCGCGAGCATCCGCATCTGACCGACGAAGGGCTGCTCAAGGCCAAGGAGTTCAACGCCCAGCGTTACTACTATCAGGGCATCGGCCGCTATGAGCCGGATGCCGCGGTGGCGCGCGGGCTCGCCGACCTCGCGGCGCTGGCCGAGCTGATCCCCGCTGCAGGCTACGTGCATGGCAAGACGCCGACCGGCATCGATGCCGGCATCTACGGCTTCATCGCCAATATCTATTTCTACGACATCGATACGCCGCTGAAGCAATTCGTCGTCGCCCATGACAATATCGCGCGACATTGCCGCGCCATTCACGAGGCCGTCAGCAAATGACGTGACCCGACGTTCCAAGAAAACAAAACAAGGAGGAAACCCATGCCGCTTCTCAAGGATCATATCGCCGTCGTCACGGGCGCTGCGTCCGGCATCGGCCGCGCCATCGCCAAAGGCTTTGCGCAGGAAGGCGCGCAGATCGTCGTGCTCGATATCGACGCAAAAGGAGCCGGCGATGTCGCAAGCGAGATCCGCAATTCCGGCGGCAAGGCTTCGAGCTTTGCGCTCGACGTGACGCGGCGCGAGGATTGCTTTGCGCTCGCCAAAGAGATCGCCGCGAAGGTCGGCCAGGTTTCGATCCTGGTCAACAATGCCGGCATCAACCGCCGCAACGGCTTCACCGCCGAGCCCGAGGCTGTGCTCAGGGATTGGCAGGACATCATGGCGATCAACCTCAACGGCGTGTTCAACGTCACCCACGCCTTCCTCGAGCCGCTGCGCGCCAGCAAGGGGCGCATCGTCAATATCGGCTCGATCCAGTCGTTCGTGCATGTGCGCACACCAAACTCGCCGGCCTATACCACCTCCAAGCATGCCGTGCTCGGCTTCACCAAGGCGCTTGCCGCCGAGCTCGGCAAACATGGCGTCCGCGTCAACGCCATCGGACCCGGCCTGATCGAGACGCCGCTGAACGCCAATGTGCGCGCAACCAATCCGGCGCTGGTGCAGACCTTCATGGATCACACCCCGCTCGGCCGCGCCGGCCAACCGGAGGACATCGTGGGGCCGGCAGTCTTCCTTGCCTCCGATCTCTCCTCCTATGTGACCGGCGCGATGGTGATGGCGGACGGCGGTTATCGAACGATCTGATGTGCGGAGGCGCAAAGGTTTGACAGCGGCGTTCCGATTCGTCACCCTCTCGGGACAAACGATAAAATGGAAACGCCCAAGAACGCCAATGTCCAACGCGCCGCATTACGACATCGATGTCCAGGCGTTCTGGTCCGATCCCTATCCCGATCTTGCGCGGATGCGGAAGGAGGCGCCGATCGCCTTCGTGCCGCAGCTCGGCTCGACCATTTTCACCCTCCGCGACGATATCTTCACGCAGGAGAAACGCATCGACGTGTTCTCCTCGCATCAGCCGAATGGGCTGATGAACGTGCTGATGGGCCACAACATGATGCGCAAGGATGGCGACGCGCACATGTCGGAGCGCGCGCAGATGTTTCCGTCGGTGTCGCCGCGCGCGGTGCGCGAAACCTGGCTGAGGAAATTCCAGGCGCATGCCGACCGCATCCTCGATGCGCTCGCCCCGGAAGGCGAAGCCGATCTGGTGAGAGCCTTCGCGCTGCCGCTGTCGGCGGAATGCCTGAAAGACATTACTGGGCTCACCAACATGCGCTACCAGGACATGGACGCGTGGTCGCAGGCGATGATCGACGGCATCGCCAACTACACCGGCAACAAGGAGGTCGAGGCGCGCTGCCATGCGGCGACCCGAGGCATCGATGCCGCGATCGACGACATGATCCCGGTGGTCTCGAAACATCCCAACACCTCGATCCTGAGCGTGCTGCTCGCTTCCGGTCAGAACGTCGACAGCATCCGCGCCAACATCAAGCTTGCAATCTCGGGCGGACAGAACGAGCCGCGCGACGCGATCTCGGGCACGACATGGGCGTTGCTGACGCATCCCACCCAGCTCCGGCTGGTGCGCGATGGCCAAGCAAAATGGATCGACGTGTTCGAGGAATATACCCGCTGGATCGCGCCGATCGGCATGTCGCCGCGGCGCGTCGCCAAGCCTTGCAGCTACGGCGGGGTCGACTTCGAGCCGGAAGACCGCGTGTTCTTCATGTTCGGCTCGGCCAATCGCGACGAAGCCTGTTTTGAAGCGCCCGAACGCTTCGATATCATGCGCGATACATCCAAGAGCATCGCCTTCGGCGCCGGTCCGCATTATTGCGCGGGCGCATTTGCCTCGCGCGCGATGGTTGCCGATGTGGCGCTGCCCTCGCTGTTCTCCCGGCTCGGGAATCTGAGGCTCGACGAACGCGCGCCGGTCCGGATCGTCGGCTGGGCGTTTCGCGGATTGCTCAATCTCGGCGTCGCGTGCAATCTTGCTGTTGATCGCTTGCCACCGCGTAATTGCTGCCGTCATTGACGGTCTGGTAAAAACGCGCGCGACTCAGGAGGAGCGTGCAGGTGGCGGACCAACCGACGACACGACAAAGACGAAGAGGATCTGCCGGCCCACTGGGCCGCCCAGGTCCGCAAGGCCATCCCGGGCGGCGCGGGCCGGACGGCGCGCGCGGCAAGCCGGGTCCGGACGGAAAGGCCGGACCGCAGGGCAAGCCAGGTGCGCAAGGTGCGCGCGGCGAAGCCGGGCCGCAGGGCAAGATGGGACCGCAAGGTCCTGCTGGACCGCAGGGCGAGCCGGGCCCGTCCGGCCAGTTGCCCTCCATCGATCAGGTGTTGCCATGGCTGCACCTGATCTTCGATGCCTGGGAAGACTACAAGAAGACCAGGGAGCAGGAGGCAACCGAGCGCGCTGCGCTCGAAGAGGCCTTCAGGACGCCGGAACATTTCGGCGATGACGGCTACGAGAAGAAAAAGAAGAAACACAAGAAGGACAAGGACAAGAAGAAGCACAAGCACAAGGACAAGCACCGGGGCGACGAGGACGACCGCGAGGAGGATTGACTGCTTCTACAAAGACGCTGTCTGCTGCGGTCAGGCCGCGTGGCGGGAACACCGCCGGCGCTCAGGGATGCGGGGCAGCATTTCGCACCTTGCCAAAATGATGCGCAAGCCACAGCGCGATCGCCAGCGCGCCGATCAGTGCCGAGACGCAGAGTTGCCAGGGCGGCGGCATCTGTGCCGGAAAGAAGTGGTGAATCAATCCGCCGCCGATCGTCAGATTTACGAAGCCCCAGATCACGTTGATGAGCGCTGAGGATTCGCCGATCCCCGGCGGCGAGGCGAACGGCGTCTGGAAACGGCTGCCCGACATGCCATGCACGATGTGGGGAATGGCATTGGCCAGAAACACACCTGCAAAGAACCAGGCGACATAAACATACCAGGCCATTGAGCGCCTCCTACGCCCGGCCGAACCTGAGCTTCGAGCGCTCGCGCGCCTTCTCCGCCTCGACCTCGCGGTCGCGCGCCGGGGCGTGTGTGTGCAGCGAGGTCAACAGCCGCCGTGCCGCCTCCGAGACCTCATGCACCGCGCGGTCGAATGCCGCCTCGTTGGCCTGTGACGGCTTGTTGAAGCCGGAGAGCTTTCGGACGAATTGCAGGGCGGAGGCGTGAATCTCGTCCTCGGTCGCCGGCGGCTCGAAGTTGAACAAAGTCTTGATATTACGGCACATGCGAAACTCCTCTACCGCCCGACGCGGCGTCTTTCAGTGAGAGCCTATTTTGTCATAGAATGGTAGTTCCAACAGCGCCTCGCCACCTCGAAAACAGCGGGTGTCCGAATGAGCCATCTCACCTACAAGATCGTCCAGCACGACGGCGGCTGGGCCTATACCGTCGACGGCGTATTTTCGGAGAGTTTTGTCACCCACGCCGCAGCGCTCGCTGCCGCCAGGCGCGCCGCCCGGGAACAACGCACACCGGGACGCACCGAGGTGATCGAATACGAGACCGCGGACGGCACATGGCGCACCGAAACCGCCGCCGGCATGGACCGCCCGGAAACGGATGTCGAGGACGCGCCGTAACGTGATAAGCCTGAGAACAAGCGACAGCGAGGGGACGTGCAATGAAGGGCTCATGTACGGCGCTGATCGCCGCCGTGTCACTGACATCGGTTGAGGCAATGGCGGCTGACTATCCTGCCCCGAAGCAAGGCGACTGGATCGCGAAAGATTTCAAGTTTCACACCGGCGAGGTCATGCCGGAATTGAAGCTGCATTACACCACCGTCGGCGAACCGGGCGGGCAGCCGGTGCTGGTGCTGCACGGCTCCGGCGGTTCGGCCGCGACCATGCTGACGCCGACCTTTGCCGGCGAATTGTTCGGCAGCGGCCAGCCGCTGGATGCGTCAAAATATTACATCATCATTCCCGACAGCATCGGTCACGGTCGGTCGTCAAAGCCGTCCGACGGCCTGAAGACGGCGTTTCCGAAATACGATTACAACGACCTGGTCGACGCGCAATATCGCCTGGTGAAGGAAGGGCTCGGCGTCAAGCACCTGCGGCTTGTGATCGGCAACTCGATGGGCGGCATGCACACCTGGGTGTGGGGCGTCCGCTATCCGGCCTTCATGGATGCGCTGGTGCCGATGGCCTCGCAGCCGACCGCGATGGCGGCGCGCAACTGGATCCTGCGGCGGACAATGATCGAGACCATCAAGAGCGATCCCGATTACCACGGCGGCAACTACACCTCGCAGCCGCGGATGATGAAATACGCCATCGCCGCATATCGTTTCGCAAGCGCGGGCGGCACGCTCGCCTACCAGATGCTGGCGCCGACCGCGGCCAAGGCCGACAAGATGGTCGACGAACAGCTTGCGCTGCCGGTCACCGCCGATGCCAACGACTACCTCTATCAGTGGGAAGCCTCGCACGATTACGATCCGTCGGCGGACATGGAGAAGATCGAGGCGACGCTGCTTGCGATCAACGCCGCCGATGACGAACGCAATCCGGCAGAGACCGGCGTCACCGCCGCCGCGATCAAGCGCATCAAGAACGGCAGCCTTTACCTGATCCCCGCCAGCACCGAGACGCGTGGGCATCTGACGACCGGCAATGCGAGGTTCTATGCGGAGCAGCTCCGCCAATTGCTGCAGACCGCGCCGCAGCGGACCATGTGAGGCTACCACCGCGAAATTCGCCAGCCGCGCATCAGGTCCCGCACCGCGTCAACGACGGCTCAATATTTGAGCGTGCATCGGCTATGCGGCTCAGGCTTAATCACGCACATCGCTCGAATCGGCGTGAGATCGAACGAGCAATATGCCGTGGGGGAGGATCGCATGCGAAGGCTCGCGCAGGTGGCTCTGCTGGCGTGCATGTTGGCGCTTGCGAGCGCTGCGCTCGCTTTCGACAACGGGCAGTACGACAACGTGCCGGCCAACATTCGCGCCTGGTTCAAGAGCGTGGTAGCGCCGAACGGCGTCCCCTGCTGCGATATCTCCGACGGTCACCGCACCGAATATGATTTTCGTGACGGCGCCTATTGGGTGCCGATCGAAGGCGAGTGGATGGCGGTGCCCGAGCGCGCCATCATTCGCGACCGCGGCAATCCGGTCGGACAGGCGGTGGTGTGGTACGTGCACCATTCCGGACGGGTGATCATTAGCTGCTTCGTGCCGGCAGATGCGGTATAAGGGCGGGTCCAAACCCGATCCGGAGAGCTGCTGTGACTGATCTTGCGCCTGGCGACCTCGCCACGATCTATCCCAAGCCGACGCCGCGCGTCATCGCCAAGGCGCGGCCGGCGATCGACGTGCATGCGCAGAAATTCATCGCGATGTCGCCGTTCTGCGTGCTCGCAACCTCCGGCTCCGATGCCAGCGTCGATGCCTCGCCGCGTGGCGGCAACCCCGGCTTCGTCCATATCGAAGGACCGAACACGTTGCTGATGCCAGACCGCTCCGGCAACAACCGCATCGACAGTTTCAAGAACATCGTCGAGGGCTCGGGCTTCGTGCATCTGCTGTTCTTCGTGCCCGGGATCGACGAAACCTTGCGGGTTGGCGGCACGGGCAAGGTGACCGTCGATCCAGCGCTGCTCGCCGCGATGGAGGAGTTCGGCAAGTTGCCCCGCGCGGTGCTGCGCATCGACGTGCAGGAGGTCTATTTCCACTGCGGCAAGGCGCTGATGCGCTCAAAGCTGTGGTCGCAGGACCATCATGTCGAGCGGAAGGTGATGCCCAGCATCGCCGAGGTCATCCACGATCAGACCAGCCTCGGCGAGCCCGAGCCGCAGGACGTGGTGGCCGCGCGTTACGCGACGCAGCTTTAACCGGCCTCTAAGGTGCGAGCGAAGCGAAGCAATCCAGGGCTTTGTGCCATCACTGGATTGCTTCGTCGCTTCGCTCCTCGCAATGACGATGCAATTGCGCGGCCGCTCGTTAGTGCTCGCCTTCGCTCTCCAGCCCGCCGACATGCTTCTGGGTGTAGAGCTCGAGCCCGATGCGCTTGATCAGGTCGAGCTGGGTCTCGAGGAAGTCGATATGGTGCTCCTCGTCCTTCATGAGCCCTTCGAACAGATCGCGCGTGACGTAGTCCTTGACGCTGTGGCAGTGGGTCGCCGCCTCCTGGTAGAGATTGCGCGCGCTGTGCTCCGCGGCAAGATCGCAGTCGATGATCTCCTTGACGTTCTGGCCGATCCGCAAAGGATCGAGCACCTGCATGTTGGGAAAGCCGTCGAGGAAAATGATGCGATCGGTGATGCGGTCGGCGTGCTGCATCTCCTCGATCGATTCCTTGCGCCAGACCTTGGCCATGTCCAGCAGGCCCCAATTGTT
>Ga0335076_10007681_pt1 | contig 10867 bp, 3 predicted proteins | sample Lox_Sample_25_FD_206717 | JGI IMG/M metagenome (GOLD analysis project Ga0335076, IMG submission 206717) | Soil microbial communities from Loxahatchee National Wildlife Refuge, Florida, United States - Lox_Sample_2.5 | ecosystem: Environmental > Terrestrial > Soil > Wetlands | place: USA: Florida...
GGATTGGGCCAACGCCAAAGAATTTCAACAACTTTGTCACGTCAGGACACTCGACAAAAAAAATGGCGCGGACACGCTGTATTTTGTGGACAGTATTACTGCCTACGACGACCGGATGCAGTCGATTGCGCGGTCCACAGCAAAGATTCTCAGTCACGTCGGAGAGAATTTCGGAATCCTCGGTGTGGCGGAAAAAGACAGCGGTCACGAAGTCCGCAGGTTCGGCGAAGAAACGCTTTTTGTGGCTCTGCGCGATCACAATGCGGATGCCATCAAGGCATGCGGCGCAAAGCGAGTCGTGACCTCAGATCCACATGCCTACAACGCACTAAAGCACGATTATAAGGACGTGCCACCGGTCGAACACATCAGCCAGGTCATCGCCAAGGCAGTGAAGTCCGGAAAGATCAAATTCAATCCCGTAGAAAATGCCAACGACGTGTACACCTATCACGATCCTTGCTATTTGGGGCGTCACAATCAGATTTACGATGATCCGCGAGATGTGCTTGGCGCCATCCCTGGCCTGAAAAGAGTCGAAATGAAGCGTTCCCGGGACCGCTCGTTCTGCTGCGGCGGCGGCGGACTGATGCTGTTCTATGAACCCAAAGAGGAACAAAGAATGGGCGTCAAACGGGTGCGCATGGCGGTGGAAGCCGGGGCCAATGTGATCGTGACCGCTTGCCCATTCTGCATGGTCAACATGGAGGACGCGATCAAGGTCGCCGGCCTGGAGGGAAAGATGAAGGCGATTGACCTCGCGGAACTGGCGGACCAGCAGATCAAGAGAGAGAGTCCACATGTGGAGGCGCCGGAAGCGGCCGTAGTCCATCAAGAATACGTCATGGGGAGGTAACCGTGGAGATTCTAGTTTGCGCAAGAAGGGCACCCGACACATCAGAGAACGAGATTGCGCTTAACAGCGCTGGAAACGACATCGAACGCGACGATCTCGTTTATTCGATCAATGAACCGGACAACTACGCGGTCGAGGAGGCGCTTCAGATTATCGCCAGAATCGGTGGACATGTCACGGTCGTGACGGTCGGCGGCGAGGACAACGAGGAAATCCTGCGCCGGGAGATGGCCATGGGTGCGAACCATGGCGTGTTGATCACAGACGGCGCCTTTGCGGGATCGGACGGCCGAGGTATCGCCGCAATTCTGAAAGCTTTCGTGCAGAAGGGTAATTACGACCTGATCTTGACCGGTGTCCAAGCTGAGGACGGAGCCGCGCAAGTCGGAGGAATGCTCGCGGCGATGCTCGACTATCCATTCGCTTCTCTTGTCAATTCGATTGAAGTTCTTGAAGGCGGGAAGTTGAAGATCAGCAGGGAAATCGAAGGTGGCAACAAGGAGTTAAACGAGATCGATCTCCCGTGCGTGCTGTCAATTCAGACGGGCATAAACGAACCGCGTTACGTCGGGATGCGAGGCATCCGTGCCGTGGCTTCTGTACCCATTCCATCCTACAGCGCGGCGGATCTGGGCCTCGAGGGAAGCATGGCGGGAGCAGCTGCAGCGAGAGTAAGACGCATTGATTATTTTGTCCCCTCTCTCGGCAGGGGAGCCGAGATCCTGGCAGGCAGCCGTGAAGAGAACATCGAGAAATTGGTTGAGTTGTTGGCAGCCAAGGGAGGGTTGAAGTAATGGCTCGAATCTTCGTTTACATCGTGCATCGAAATGGCATCGCTGTGGACTCCGCCCTCGAACTAGCGGCCGCGGCCAGAAAGATCGATGCGGCTGCGTCTCCAACGGCGATTGTCGCCGGTTGGGGCTTGGAGCTCGATGACGTTTGCTCCGCGCTCGAGGCTTCCTTCTCTGAGGTTTGGAAGATCGCGAATGATGCGCTTGTCTATCCAAATGCGGAATTGATCCGCAAGGCGTTGGTCAAAGTCCTTCCGTCCGGGAGCATCGTGCTGGTTCCTCATGAGCACTTCGGAATTGATCTGTCGCCTGGGCTTTCCATCAAGCTAAATGCGGCCTATGTCCCCGACGTGGTGGCAATCGAAGGGCTTCATGGCGCGGACTTGAAGGTAGTCCGTCAGGAATTCGGAGGACAATTCGACGCTCATGTCCGCTGTGACATTTCTTCCGGGGCTGTGATTACCATACGCCCGGGCGCGTTCAAACCGATGGAAAGCGCTCTCCGGAGCGGAACAGTAGTTGATAAGTCCTCCGACCTCGGCGCCATCTCCGCGGGCCGGCGCTATTTGCAGACGCTCGTCGCGGAAGCTGGTGCGGTTGATATCACCAAGGAAAATGTTTTGGTTTCCATCGGGCGTGGCATTCAGGAGAAAGCAAATATAGGCATCGCCGAGGAGTTGGCTAACGCTCTAGGCGCTGCGGTGAGTTGCTCGAGACCGGTGGTGGATGCCAAATGGATGGGAAAATCCCGCCAGGTGGGTTCGTCGGGCAAAACTGTCAAGCCCAAGGTGTATCTCGCGTGCGGGATCAGCGGCGCCTTCCAACACTTGGTGGGCATTAAAGGCAATCCTTTCATCGTCGCGATAAACAAGAACCCCAGAGCCCCCATCTTCCAGGTGGCGGATGTCGGGATTGTTGACGACATTCTGGAGTTCCTGCCGGAACTGACAAACACAATACGCGAAATGCACAGAGTCTCGGCAAAGTGAGGTAACGGGACAATGATAACGAACAAGACGCTCAGGCTGAGTTTGAAGTCGCTCCGGGAATTTGCCAAGAAGCGCCTGCCGGACGAGGAGTTGATCAAGCTGGACGCCCGGGACGAATGCCCCTTAGAGATCGTGCGGCACATGTGCAGCCCCGACAAGCTGGGCATCCAACTTCTATTCATTCCTGAGGAGTTCGGCGGAATGGGCGGAGGTGCGTTCGATGTGTACTGCGTCTGCGAAGAGATGGCCCGCATTGACCTCGGCGTCGCCACGTCCGTGCTGGCCACCTTTTTGGGAAGTGATCCCATCACGGTAGGAGCCACGCCCGCACAGAAGAAGATTTGGCTGACGCGCATCGCCGAAGAAGGATTGTTGTTTGCTTATGGCGCGACCGAGCCGGAAGCAGGAAGCGATCTTGGGGCGCTTCGCACGACGGCGGAGAGGGTCAGCGAAAACGGCAAAGTTGTGGGCTACAGAATCAGCGGGAGCAAACAGTGGATTAGCAACGGCGGAGTGGCAGATGCCTATTCGATCCTCGCCAATACACCAGCAGGGCCGAGTTGGTTCATCGTCGAGAAAGGCGCGAAGGGCTTCACTCACGACGAGCCGGAAGATAAGCACGGCATCCGCCTGAGCAATACGGCCTCGCTCGCGCTGGACAACGTTTATGTTGACGCAGATCGCCTGGTGGGTGGTGTGGAAGGGCAGGGATTAATTCAAGCGCAGGCTGTGTTCGGTTATACGCGCTTGATGGTGGCGGCCTTCGGACTCGGGGCGGGTTGGTCCGCCCTCGACCGTGCCATCCCCTATTCCGCCAAACGGATTCAGGCTGGAGCGCCGCTTTCGGAGAAACAGGGATACACCCTAAAGCTGATGGTGCCCAATGTGGCCCGATTGGAGGCCGCACGCGCTTACATCGAGGAGACGGCGGAACGCATTGACGGTGGCGAGGGCAGCTTGAACACCGAAGGCGCGATCGCCAAATACATGGCGACCGAGGCCGGAAATCTGGCGGCGGACGCCAGCATCCAAGCCCTCGGCGGCTACGGCTACACCCATGAATACATGGTGGAGAAGATCAAGCGCGATGTGCGTATCACGACGATCTATGAAGGCACATCCGAAATCATGGAAATGACCATCAGCCGGGACCGCTGGCAGACTCACCTGAAGTCGCGGGGGCAGTATTACCATGAGGAGGCCCAGAAATTCGAGGCGCTGCACGCCCGTCATCCGAACGTGGGTGCCGACATGGCGGCGCTGGCTTTGCACGCATTGGCCGAAGTAATGGAGAAAGCCCGCAACGCGCGGCTAACGCGTCACCAACACATCCTTCTGCGCCTGGGCGAGTTGATCGCGCATGCCGAGAGTTCGGGTAGTTTAGCCCGCCGTGCATCGCTCAGGGCGGAGAACAAACTGAATGAAAAAGCCAGCCAGCGCTTCGATGCTGCGGCGTTGGCTGCACTCGGCCGGATCTTCGCGCGCGAGGCCGCACGTAAAGTCGCCGAAGACGGTTTGCGATGGGTCATTGGAGCCGGAGGCGTCAGCGATGTGGAGATATCCGGGTTGGAAGCGAGTCTTGGACTGCCTGCGATCCATCGCGCTCAAGCAGGCTTGATTTCGGACATGGATTACGTAGCGGACGTCCTTTACGGCCGGGCAGCCAAGCAAACGGAATTGGCAGCATAGCGAAGGAGGGACAGCACAGGTGCCGCGCGCTCCCGCAGGCCTAATGCATCTCACCTTAATTCAGGAGCGCACTCATGGAAGACACATCGTATCGAGCCATCGCCATTGTGGGCGCGGGAGCGATTCTGCCGGATGCACCAAACGTGCCCGCATTTTGGGAGAACGTGAAGAACGGACGCTACAGCGTCACTGAGGTTGATCCTAAACGTTGGGACCCGGCGCTCTATTACGATCCCGATCCAGAGTCTCCCGATAAGACATACTCGAAGATTGGCGGCTGGGTGCGCGATTATATATGGGACCCGGTGAAATGGCACGTGCCGATCCCTCCACGGGTGGCTGATGCCATGGATGGCGCGCAGAAATGGGCCATCGCCTGCACTCACGAAGCTTTGGAAGACTACGGTTACCCGAAACGGCCATTGGATCCAAATCGCACCGCAGTGATTCTCGGCAATGCAATGGCCGGGGAAAGGCATTACCTCACCGCATTGCGCATTTATATCCCCGAATACGCGCGTGAGCTCTCGGAAGTTGCCAGTTTCGCCGCGTTGCCGGAATCGCACCGCAGCGACATCACCCGCGAACTATATAGCCGAATCAGAAAGCATCTCCCCGAGGTTTCGGAAGACAGTATGCCCGGCGAATTGGCCAACTGCATTGCCGGCCGGATTGCGAATATCTTCAACTTTCATGGACCCAACTACGTTTGCGACGCTGCGTGCGCGTCGGCGCTGGCGGCGATCAGCTCGGCGATCGAGGGATTGGTGGAAAAGGATTTTGATGCGGTGGTCACCGGGGGCATAGACCGCAACATGGGCGCCTCGACCTTCGTCAAGTTCTGCAAGATCGGCGCGCTTTCAGCGACTGGCAGCCGACCGTACGCGGAAGGAGCCGACGGGTTCGTCATGGGTGAGGGCGGAGCGATTTTTCTGCTCAAGCGTCTGGCTGATGCCGAGCGCGACGGAGACAAAATTTATGCCGTGTTGCGTGGCATGGGCGGCTCAAGCGATGGAAAAGGGAAAGGAATCACCGCACCCAACGCGATTGGCCAAAGACTGGCCATTGAACGAGGCTGGCGGAACGCAGGACTGTCCCCCGCGACCGTGACATACATTGAAGGGCATGGCACCTCCACCCGGGTTGGCGATGTTGTGGAAGGCCAGAGCATGATAGACGTGCTCAGCGACTTTCATCTTCCTCTCCACTCGGTGGCGCTCGGCTCAGTCAAATCGAATTTTGGACATCTCAAAGGCGCTGCCGGGGCTGCGGGACTTTTGAAAGCTGCGCTGGCGCTTCGCGATAAGGTGCTCCCGCCCAGTGTGCACTGCGAGCATCCGAATCCGGAAATCGACTTCGCGCACGCGCCGCTGTATGTCAACACGGAACTGAAACCGTGGACCGCCACGGCGGATAGCGTGCGGCGCGCGGGCCTAAGCGCCTTTGGTTTTGGCGGCACCAATTTCCACGCAGTCCTCGAAGAATACATTCCTCACAGGCTTAACGGGAACGGTAAGCGTTCGGTGGCGGTAACTCAAATGCCGCTAGGGGCGACTGGAACAACCATGAATGCGAGAGACGCCTCCTCCATTGCCTCATCCACATGTAAGGCGCCACTGCGCGGCGCGTTGGTTATCGGTGCCTCTTCAGAATCTGCGCTCACAGAACGTCTGCTCGAGGTTGAAGAAGAAGCCAGGGAGGGGCGTGCGCCTGCCGCGGCCCCGCCGAAAGAGGCAGACCTGCGCGCACCTGAGCGTCTGGCCATTGATTATGCCAATGCCGCCGACCTGGCGGACAAGGCAGCAAATGCGCTCAAGGCTTTGAAGCTCGATCAGTCTGGAGTATGGAAAGCTCTGCGCGCACGGGGAATTTTTCGCGGTCGCGGACCCGCGCCAAAAGTTGCGTTCCTTTACCCCGGCCAGGGTTCTCAGTACGTGAATATGCTCAAGCCGCTACTCGCGACAGAACCCATAGTTGCCGAGACGTTTGCTGAAGCCGACCGGGTGATGGCGCCACTTCTCGGCAAGCCATTGAGTGAGTTCATCTTTGTGGATCGCGACGATGCGAGCGCGGTCGCCAAAGCCGAAGATGATCTTCGCCAGACCGCAATCACACAACCTGCCGTCCTGGCAGTGGATCTCGCTCTGACAAGGCTTCTGGCTGCGTACGGGATCGCCCCCGACGTCACCATGGGACACAGCCTGGGAGAATACGCTGCTCTGGTTGCCGCGGGCGCTCTTCCGTTTGCAGACGCACTCGAAGCCGTTAGTGCGCGTGGCCGCGAGATGACCCGATTCTCTCCGGACGACAAGGGCCGTATGGCCGCGGTGTTTGCTCCGCTGAATGAAGTCGAGAAGATCCTGAAGACCATAAATGGCTATGTGGTCGTCGCAAACATAAACAGCGAGCACCAGTCCGTCATTGCCGGGGCCAGCAAGGCAGTAGAGCAGGCGATGGATGCTCTCCAGAAAGCCGGCTACGAAGTGACCGCGCTGTCGGTTAGCCATGCGTTCCACACTTCGATTGTCGCGTCGGCCAGCGAACCGCTTCGGCGCGTGTTGGAGCGGCTACACTTCCAATCACCCAGCTTGCCGGTCGTTGCGAACACTACGGGCGAATTTTATCCCACGGGAACGAACGTTGTGCCAGAGATGCTCGACATACTGGCGCAGCAAGTTGCTTCCCCCGTGCAATTCATCAAGGGCCTGCGCACTCTGTATGGCGCCGGTGTGCGCATCTTTGTGGAGGTGGGACCGAAGAAAGCCTTACAGGGATTTGCAGAAGATGTGTTGGGAGACCGTGGCGACACCATTTCTCTTTTCACCAATCATCCCAAGGTCGGGGATATCCCCGCTTTCAACCAAGCACTGTGCTGCCTTTACGCCGCGGGACTCGGACGAGGAACGTTGGAGCCTGCCTGCGAGCCCGGATCCGTTTCGGTGGTTCCGGCTCCTAGGCAAACTCCCACCCCTCCCTCGCTAATTGCCCCTGCGGCAAGTGTTCCCGTCACTCGGGCGAATCCATCGAACGGCGACCACTATCTCGAGCTTGGCCGCTTGTTCGCCGATGTTCTTGAGCGTGCCTGGCAGATTACCGGCGGCGAAAAACAAGTACCAACCAACTTGCCGGTGGGAATCACTGGAGCAGCCTTGGGCCTCCCGGGAGCTGACCACATCTTCGATGACACCAACATCGGCCGGCTGCTTCGTGGCGACCAGTTCATCGATTCCATCCCCACGCGTTTGCGCCGTGCCATGCTCGACAAACACATCACCCGGCTCGTGAAGGACGACAGCGGCAGCTCATTCGAGACCATCAATAACGTTTCGGAGGTGATCAAGCTTGCGGGCCGCGCTGGTGGTTTCGATCTGGAAAACGAATTCGGCGTCTCCGCTGATCGCCGGGCCGCACTCGACCGCGACACTCAACTGGCGATCGCCGTTGGTCTCGACGCTTTGCGGGATGCGGGCATTCCTCTGGTGATGCGCTATAAATCCACCAGCAAAGGAACAAAGCTTCCGGATCGCTGGGCATTGCCAGACGCATTGCGCGATGACACGGGCGTGATCTTTGCCTCGGCCTTCCCCGGCTTGAATTCCTTCGCTCACGAAATGTCGCACTATCACGCGGATCATTCCCGCCGCGAGCAACTAGTTATGCTGCAGAGCCTGCGCGCCCGTGCAGCAGAAGCGAACGGCTCTTCTATCCTTGGCCAGGAAATTGACCGGCGCATCGAAGAGCTGTGCGACGCCATCGAGGAAGATCCCTATGTCTTCGACAGGCGCTTTCTCTTCAGAGTGTTGTCCATGGGGCATTCACAGTTTGCGGAATTTATCGGCGCACGCGGACCGAATACTCAAATCAACTCGGCTTGCGCGAGCACTACTCAGGCTGTGAATCTGGCTGAAGACTGGATCCGCGCCGGACGTTGCCGCCGAGTCATCGTGGTCTCGGCCGATGACATCACTACTGACGATCTTATTGACTGGATGGGAGCAGGCTTTTTGGCCACGGGAGCAGCCGCTACTGACGAAACGGTCGAAGAGGCCGCCACTCCGTTTGATCGTCGCCGGCACGGCATGATTATCGGCATGGGCGCGGCGGGTCTGGTGCTCGAAAGTGCTGAGGCCGCGCGCGAGCGGGGAATTCAGCCGATCTGCGAAGTATTGAGCGCGGTCACTGCCAACAGCGCTTTCCACGGCACACGTTTGGATGTGCAGCACATCAGCCAAGTGATGGAGGATTTGGTGGCGAAAGCGGAAATCCGGGGTAGAATCCGACGTCAGCAGATTGCACCCCGCACAGTGTTCGTCTCCCATGAAACTTACACCCCCGCACGCGGCGGGAGCGCTGCTGCGGAGATTTACGCTCTGCGAAGTGTGTTCGGTGCCGCCGCCGACCAGATTGTGATCGCTAACACCAAGGGTTTCACCGGCCATGCCATGGGTGCAGGAATCGAAGATATTCTTGCTGTGAAGGCGTTGGAGACGGGTGTCATTCCGCCAGTGGCCAACTTCAAGGAAGTGGATCCGGAGCTTGGCGCGTTGAACCTGTCGAAAGGCGGAGCCTATGCCGTCGAATACGCATTGCGACTGGGGGCCGGTTTCGGCTCTCAGATCAGCATGACGCTTCTGCATTGGGTGGAGACTAAGGGTGGTGTGCGCAGAAGCCCAAACGCTCTTGGCTATCAGTATCGCGTCATTGACCCTGACGCATGGAATTCTTGGTTGAGACGCACGGCGGGCCAACCATCCTCGGACTTAGAGGTTGTTCAACGCACGTTGCGCCTGCGCGACCCGGGGCGAGCGGCGAAGCCGGTCGAGATCATTCCGGAAGTGCAAACGGCGCCGTCGCTAACGCTCACACCCCGAGTCCCGCCGCCGGAATCAGTTGTCCTGGAAAACTCAACATTCCCCGTTTCCGAGGTTGCTGAGCCAAAACCAAGTGTCCAAGCCACCACACAGACGTCTCCCACACCGCCCAAACCCGTTCTTGATCGCGAGGGAGTGAGGGAACGCATACTAGACCTGGCTGTGGAGAAGACTGGATATCCGAAAGACATGCTCGACCTGGATCTCGATCTCGAAGCAGACCTCGGCGTTGACACAGTCAAGCAAGCGGAAATGTTCGCGGCTATCCGGGATATTTACAACATTCCGCGCGATGAGAACCGCAAGCTGCGTGACTACCCGACGTTGGCCCACGTCATCCGGTTTGTGCACGAGAAGCGCCCCGATCTGGTCAATGTCGCTCTGCCTCCGATAACAACGATGCCGCAGAGAGAGAGCGAGCTGGAGGAATCGGCACCTGCTCTGACTCCCGTCCACGTCAGCACTGATGATTCCGTGAAAGAACGCATCCTCACCCTAGCCGTTGAGAAAACCGGTTATCCCAAAGACATGCTCGACCTGGATCTCGATCTCGAAGCAGACCTCGGCGTTGACACAGTCAAGCAAGCGGAAATGTTCGCGGCCATCCGGGATATTTACAACATTCCGCGCGATGAGAACCGCAAGCTGCGTGACTACCCGACGTTGGCCCACGTCATCCGGTTTGTGCATGAGAAGCGTCCCGATCTGGCCAGCATATCTCCTGCGGCGGCACCGCCGATACGCAAGGCAGAGATCAAACCCGGCGGGCCGGCATCCATGTCAGTTCCTGCGAAGCTCCTTGACGATCCACTGAAGGAACACATTCTCGATCTCGTGGTGGAGAAGACCGGATATTCAAAAGACATGCTGGACCTGGACCTCGATCTCGAAGCCGATCTCGGCATCGACACTGTGAAACAGGCGGAGATGTTCGCGGCCATCCGAGCGAACTATGACATTCCACGCGACGAAAATTTGCAGATGCGAAACTTTCCTACTCTGGCGCACGTGATTCAGTTCGCGCGTGAAAGATCAGGTTTGCAACTACCCGCTCTTGTAGCGCCTTCTCCTGTTCAGGAAGCGGAGCCAGCGAAGCAGCGGCCCGTGCTCTCGCCATCATCTCCAGCATCGAAGCCGGAGAAGGCTCTGCGTCCGCCACTCGCCAGCATGGATGCCGCAAATAACATTCCACGACGAGTGCCGTTGCCAATCCTTCGCCCCGCTCTGAGCCTCTGCAAACAAACAGGTGTCACCCTGAGCCGCGGCTGCCGCGTAGTGATCGTGGCCGATACCGGTGGCGTCGGAGATACATTATCTCAACTGCTAGAGTCGAAGGGGGTGGATGTTCTTCGCATAGCCGGCACATCTGATTCGGATGCTCTCACCAATCGCTTGAGGCCTTGGATTTCTGCGGGCTCGGTACAGGGGGTTTATTGGCTCCCCGCGTTGGATCGCGAAGAACAAATGAGTGAAATGGAACTAGCGAGCTGGCGCGAAGCCGTGCGAGTGCGCGTCAAGTCGCTCTATGCCACCATGCGAATCCTCTATGAGCAGATTGCCGCGCCGGGCACGTTTCTCGTATCAGCAACGCGTCTTGGCGGCCAGCACGGCTACGATGAAGCCGGTGCGGTAGCGCCCCTCGGAGGCGCCGTGGTGGGCTTCACAAAGACC
>Ga0335076_10007682_pt1 | contig 10867 bp, 11 predicted proteins | sample Lox_Sample_25_FD_206717 | JGI IMG/M metagenome (GOLD analysis project Ga0335076, IMG submission 206717) | Soil microbial communities from Loxahatchee National Wildlife Refuge, Florida, United States - Lox_Sample_2.5 | ecosystem: Environmental > Terrestrial > Soil > Wetlands | place: USA...
AGATTTCTGCCCTGTGGCACACCACGCGATCCAACAGCGGGTTTGAGTGGGATCACACACTGACCGGATCGGACCGTTTCGATCCCATTGAGTGACCAGCCATGAAATTCGAAATCATTCTCGAGCGCATTGGGCGCGAGATGATCAAGCATCCTCTCCTTTTGGCAATCGCGCTGCTGGTCACCGGGACCGCTTCCGCGCAAAACATACAACGAATTCCGCTGCCCGCGAGTCAAAACCCGAGGAATGCTGACCTTCCCATTGCCGCGGCCGTCTGGGCCGGAGATACGCTGTATGTGAGTGGCTGGCTCGATCCGGACCTCAAGACACATCCGGACACCAAGTCACAAACCGAGGGTTTGATCAGAGATATTCAAAAGCTCCTCGAATCGCAGAAACTGACGCTGGGCGACGTCGTGATGATGCGTGTGTACCTCGGGGCTGATCCTGCGAAAGGCGGGAAGATGGATTTTGACGGGATGATGGCCGCATACACCCAATTCTTCGGCACCCGGGAGCAACCGAACAAGCCCGCGCGCACCACGGTGCAGGTGGTCCTGCCTGCCGGCGATCGTGGCGCGTTGGTGGAAATCGACGTCATCGCCGTGCGTCCAAGATAGCGGCGGGTCTCGCGGATTTTCGGAGCAGCGGCAGGTCAACACAGGACGCGCCCGCCCGGACACAGCAGACGGCGGCGCTTCACAATTCCTGCGGAAGCGCCACACGACTTCGGTGCAACGCGCACTTGCAGTAAGACCATTATCGGACTATATTTAGTCCGGTCATCCTGGGATCCCCCCATGCGCTACTCTACTCAGATCAAGCCGATTAGTTACCTGAAGGCGAATGCAGCCGAGGTGTTGCAGGAGCTCGCCGAGCAGCGAAAACCACTAGTGATCACTCAGAACGGCGAGGCCAAGGCAGTGATTCAAGACGTAGCGTCGTACGAGGAAACGCAGGAAACGCTGGCGCTTCTGAAGATCCTTGCGCTGGGTAATCAGCAGGTGGCGCAAGGCAAGCTCAAACCTGTCGCCGATGTCGTAAAACGACTCCGTGGTCAATCCACCGGTGACTGATGCGTTTCAAGGTTCTGCTCACGGAAGACGCCGAGCGCGATCTCGAAGACCTCTATACGTACATTGCCGAGCACGACTGCAAGCAAAACGCTGACTACGTCCTCAATCGCCTTCTCGAAGTGACCGACAGGCTGGCGAGCTCTCCAGAGCGAGGACTGATTCCCAGGGAACTCGCCGCCCTCGGCATTCACGAGTACCGCCAAGTCTTTTTCAAACCGTATCGCGTGATCTATCGCCAAATCGACCAACAGGTCGTGATCTATGTGATCGCTGACGGGAGACGCGATATGCAGTCGCTCCTTGCGCGCCGCCTACTTACCGGCTGAAGGCCGCCAATCAACTCCGCGTCGGTTTTACTCGCTCCATCTTCCTAGCTTTGCGCACGCGTCACACCTACTCGATGTTCTGCACCTGCTCCCTCATCTGCTCAATGATCACCTTCATATCCACCGCGCTGCGCGTGGTTTCCAGGTCCTGCGACTTGGAGGACAGCGTGTTGGCCTCGCGATTGAGCTCCTGCATGAGGAAATCGAGCCGGCGGCCGGCCGGATCGTTGCCGGAGATCACGCGCCGGATCTCCACTATGTGCCCCGTGAGCCGATCCAACTCCTCGTCGACATCCAGCCGCTGGAGCAAGAGCGCGAGCTCCTGCTCGAGCCGCTCGCGGTCGACGTTGACCTGCAGCTCCGCCAGTCGCTCATTGAGCTTCACTCGCACGCGAGTCTGAACCTCAGGCAACCGAGCGCGCACCTGCGCAACCAACGCCTCCAGGGCACAGCACCGCTGCTCAAGCAACTCCCGCAGCCGAACCCCCTCGCGCGCACGTGCGGCCACCAGCTCGTCGACCGTCGCCTCGAACAGCCGCCGTGCCGCCGCAAGAAGTTGCTCGCCCACATCAGACTCATCGCGCAGCACACCGGGCCATCGCAGCACGTCCAGGACATTGACCATATGTCCCTCGGGCAGCATTCGAGCGATCTCCCGAACCCGCGCCGTCAGCCGTTCCAGCGCCTGCGTATCGACCTCGAGCGTGGTATCCGCGCCCTGCAGCCGCCGATACGACATAGAGCAGTCGACCTTGCCGCGCTTGATCTCCTTCGCAAGCCGCTGGCGCAGCTCGGATTCCGCTTGACGCAGCTCATCGGGCAGACGAAAGCCCGCCTCGAGAAAACGGTGATTGACGCTGCGAAGCTCGCAGACGAGAGTACCCCAGGTCCCCGAAACCTCGCGGCGAGCGAACCCGGTCATGCTGGCGATTGTTGTCAAGGCGGGAGCGGAAACTACGCGAGTGTGCTGCGGGATGATATAAAGCCAGACCAAGTCTAACAGAGTACGGAATTCTTCTTGCGGGTGGAATACGCCGACATCAGCCTCCTGGGCGGGCGCGAGGAGAACCAGGACAGGGTTACGGCCGCGGTCGCGGAGCATGCCGCGATGCTGGTTGTTGTCGACGGCATGGGAGGCCATGCGAACGGCGCGCGCGCGGCTGAGGTGACGCAACAGGTTTTGCTGGACGCCTTCTGGCATACCCCTCAGCCCCTGTTCGATCCCATGGGATTTCTGCATCTGACACTGGGACGGGCTCATGAAGAGGTCGTGAAGCTCGGTGCCACCCTGCCCATCGAACATCGGCCCCGCGCGACGTGCGCCGTATGCGTGGTCCAGCAGGGCGCGACTTGGTGGGCGCATGTAGGTGACAGCCGGCTCTATCACCTCCGGCAGGGTGCTCTCGTCGCCCGTACCCGCGATCACAGCCACGTGGAGATTCTGCTGCGCGAGGGATTGATCACGCCCGACCAGGCGCAGGTTCATCCCATGCGCAACTTTGTTGAATGCTGCCTGGGTGGCGACCCGATCCTGCCCGATATGACTCTCGCCAAGCGCCGGCCTTTAGAGCCCAACGACGTCCTTCTCGTTTGCACGGACGGAATGTGGGCGAGCGTCCGCGACAGCGAAATCGCTGGCGAGCTGGGTGCCCCGGGCGCCCCCCTGAAGCAGACACTCACACAGCTAGCCGAACGAGCGGTTCAACGCGCAGGTGCCGCCAGCGACAACACCTCCGCCGCCGCGTTGCGATGGCTTGGTAACTGACAGCATGGCTAGACCCAGCAAGCGCGCGCCCGATGAGCTGCGCCCCGTGACGTTTACTCGCCGGTTCACGAAACACGCCGAGGGCTCGGTTCTGGCGGAGTTCGGCAACACCCGTGTGTTGTGCACGGCCAGCATCGAGGACACAGTACCGGGGTTTCTGAGGGGCAAGGGACAGGGATGGGTGACGGCCGAGTACGGCATGTTGCCGCGTTCGACGCATACGCGATCGCCGCGCGAAGCCGCCAAAGGCAAACAGAGCGGTCGCACACAGGAAATACAGCGTCTGATCGGCCGCTCCCTGCGGGCGGTTACGGATCTCAAGGCCCTGGGCGAGCGCACGGTTACGATCGACTGCGATGTATTGCAGGCAGACGGTGGAACGAGGACCGCGTCAATTACGGGCGGGTTCATTGCTCTGGCGGATGCCTGTGAGCACCTGATTGCACGGCGGGCGATCTCAGCGAGTCCCCTTCACGGCCAGATAGCAGCGATCTCCGTCGGCATTTTCGACGGCGTTCCCGTGTTGGACCTCGACTACGCCGAGGATTCCAACGCGGAAACCGACATGAACGTTGTCATGAACAACGGTGGCGGCTTCGTCGAGATTCAAGGAACCGCAGAGGGGCACGCCTTCCGTCGGCACGAGCTTGATGCGATGCTCAATCTCGCGGCTTCCGGTATCGGCCGTCTCTTTGCCTTGCAAACCCAAGCGCTCCAGTCCGTGTGAGAGTAGTTCTTGCCAGTGGCAACAAAGGCAAGCTGCGTGAGCTTGCAACGTTGCTTGCTCCCTTCGGGTTCGACGTCGTCGCGCAGAACGCGCTTGGCGTCGAGACCCCTCCTGAGACCGGACATACTTTCGCCGAGAATGCGCTGCTGAAGGCTCGCTATGCCGCGGCAGCCACTGGTCTTGCTGCGCTCGCAGACGACTCTGGAATCGAGGTGGATGCGCTCCAAGGTCGACCCGGCATCTACTCCGCCCGCTACGCCGGCGAAGCCGCGAGCGATCAGGACAACCTCAACAAAATGCTGGCCGAATTGCGCGATGTCCCCGCATCGCATCGCACCGCTCGCTATCAATGCGTGATTGCGTTCGTCAGAACCGCGGATGACCCTGCGCCCATCCTTGCACGCGGGACTTGGGAAGGCACCTTGATCACTCACGCCAGGGGCTTGGGTGGGTTCGGGTATGACCCTATATTTGTGCCTCGGGGATTCGAGCGCACGGCTGCAGAGCTCGAGCCCGAGGAGAAAAACTCCTTGAGCCATCGTGGGCAAGCACTGCGCGCGCTGGTGACGCAACTGCAAACCCATCAACACTGAAATTCCCTGCTCCCTATGGCCAGGCTGGTGGCACCGCCGCTTTCGCTTTACATCCACTTTCCGTGGTGCGTACGGAAGTGTCCGTACTGTGATTTCAATTCCTACACCTTGCATGGAGAGCTGCCCGAGGAGTCGTACATCGAGAGGCTCGAACGGGACATCCGGAACCAGGCGGTGCAAGTGTCGGGTCGCGAGATCGTCAGCATCTTCATGGGTGGCGGAACACCCAGCCTGTTTGCACCAAAGGCGATCGGACGGGTACTCGAAACGGCTCGCAGACATCTACGCATCGCGGACACTGTTGAAGTGACGATGGAGGCGAACCCCGGCACAATCGAGCGCGGGCGATTTGCCGAGTATCGCGCCGCGGGCATCAACCGAGTCTCACTCGGTGCCCAGAGCTTCAACGCCCAACGGCTCGAAACGCTCGGGCGCATACATTCACCCGAAGAAACTCGCCGCGCCGCCGAAGAGCTGCACGCCTGCGGACTGGAGAACTTCAATCTCGATCTGATGTATGCGTTACCGGGACAGGATGTTGCCGCCGCCGTCGCCGACCTGGATGCCGCAATCGCACTCCAGCCAACACACCTGTCCCACTATCAGCTCACATTGGAAAGCGGGACGGTGTTTGCCGCTCAGCCGCCGCCGGGATTGCCCGATGACGATGTCGCAGCGGAAATGTTGGCAGCCTGCGGCGATCGACTCGCCGCCGCCGGCTTCGAACATTACGAAGTGTCGGCCTACGCACGTACCGGCCGGCGGTGCGCCCACAATCTGAACTATTGGGCGTTTGGCGATTACCTGGGAGTGGGCGCGGGAGCTCACGGGAAGTTGACCTTCCCGTCCACAGGTCTCGAGGCGCCCGGTAAGATCAACCTCGCCGACGAGGGCTCCATCGTCAGGACCACCCAGATTCGCGACCCGAGGCGTTACCTTGCCGGCGGCGAGGAAACGCTGGGCCGGAAGAACGTTCCCGCTCGCGATCTCCCGTTCGAATTCATGCTGAACGCCCTACGGCTGGTGGACGGATTCGAGCGCGAGATGTTCGCCGAAAGGACCGGTCTGGACTGGACGGTGGTCGCTTCCGAGATCGATCATCTGACCCGGCGGGAGCTGCTGACTGTCCAGGACGCCCGTCTCACTCCGACCTTGGTCGGCATGCGATTCCTCAATGAAATGCTGCTCTGTTTCGTTGCGGAAAGCACGGGTTTAACCGAGGCTTTTGGATTGTCAACCGCGGTGTGAGGGTATTTGCCGCGATGCACGCCGGCTTTATGCACAGGCCAGATGTCCTCGGTCGGCAAATGAGTACATTACGCGCAATTTTGGCAATGTTGCCCGATGATGTCTCTATAAGCTGCTGAAATGTAAGGTTGAAATACCCTGGTCAAATTTTCACCAAGGTAACAAATATGCAATCTGGCCGGGATTTCGCGCCTGCCCGGCCCGCGCAATCCACAGAGTTATCCACAGGTTCTGTGGATAAGGAAACGCAATCTCCGACGCTCCACGGCATGCTGCTCCGCACCCGTCCGAGCTGAGAATGGCCTCCCCCCGTCCGGTGCTTGAGCAGGTCGCAGCATGCCGCTACACTCCCGCGCCCTTTATTTCCGATCCGGGCGCCGCCATAAAAGCCGTCCGCATCCTTTCCAGTGGTGACCCATGAAAGCCTCAGGCCATCCCGAGTACAAAGAGATTACCGTTAGCTGCACCTGCGGAAATACGTTCAAGACCAGCTCGACCCTGGGTCACGACCTTCAGGTGGAAGTCTGCTCGAACTGCCATCCGTTCTATACCGGCAAGCAGAAGATCGTGGACACCGCGGGCCGCGTGGACAAGTTCCGTAAGAAGTACGCTGCCGCGGGTAGCGCAGCGAAGTAATCACCTTCCTGGAGCCTGTCGTGACGACCCCGTTCGGTCAGACAGGCTCCGGTGACGGATCCCGGCACTTGCGGCAGAGCCTGCGAGAGCCCAGTGAGGTCCGAAGCCTTCTCCCCGCAGCTTTCGTCGCGACCCTCCTCGCCGTCGCGGCTTGCACGACCAATCCAGCGACCGGTGGCCACAGCGTCGTCTTCACGACAGTGAAAGGCGAGCAGGCTCAGGCGAAACGGACTCACCTCGAGATCATTCAGTTCTACGGCCTCTATGAGGATCAGGCCGTGCAGGACTACGTGCAACGCGTAGGCGCCAGGGTGGCAGCCCAGACGCCGATAGCCGATTGGAACTTCAAATTCTTCGTTCTCGACGACGATGAGGTAAACGCATTCACCCCAGGGGGTGGGTACGTCTACATTCATCGCGGCCTGATGAACTACCTCAACTCCGAAGCTGAGCTGGCCGCTGTTCTCGGGCACGAGATCGGTCACGATGTCGCACGGCACCCAGCGCGCGCCGAGACGCGCGGAGTGTTGATGTCGGTCGGTGCCATCGCTGCAGCGGTCGCAAGCGGCTCAGAGGCCATCGCACAAATGGCGAACATCGGCGCAACAGCCTGGATGCAGGGCTACGGCCGAGACAACGAGATGGAAGCCGACAGGCTGGGTCTCGAGTACGCCACCCGGGCCGGGTACCGGCCGGAGGCCATGGCCGAGGTCTTCAAGGTCCTCAAAGGACAGGAGTCCTTCGAGCTGCAGAGAGCAAAGGACGAGTCCCGAGATCCCAACATCTACCATGGCGTCTTCTCGGACCACCCCGCTCCCGACGCGCGCGCGATCCAAGCCGCACAGGGTGCCGCGCACGTCACCTCGGAACCTTCAGGTGGCTGGATCGACAACCGTGAGGAATACCTCGCCGCGATCAACGGCCTGCCGTACGGCTCAAGCCGCGAGCAGGGGATCGTCCGCGACAACCGCTTCTATCACGAGGGTATGGCGCTCACCATGGCATTCCCGCGAGGTTGGACGGTAAACAACCTTCGCGATCGGCTTCTGGTGTACACAAAGCGAAAAGATGCCCTGATGCAAATTACGGTTGAGAAGCGCCCAGAGAAGCAGTCACCGCGTGAGTATCTGCTCTCCAAATTGAAAGGCGGTTCCTTCGCCCGAGGCGCCGATCTCTCGGTCGACGGGATGGAGGGATATACGCTGATGACGCGTTCGGGCTCGCCGCTGGACGGCGGCGAGGGGCCGGTTCGCTGGGCCGTGCTTTATCGCGACAAGAGCGCGTTCCTGATCGGCGGCGCCAGCCGTTCGAGCGCAAATGGCGCTCCGGTGGATGACGGCATCTTCATCAGCAGCATTGAGACAATGCGACATCTCAAGCCGGCGGAGTATCCGCTGGCACAGCCGTACCGCCTCAGGATCATTACGGCTACCGCGACGACAAAGATAGAGGATTACGTCAAGGCGCTGCCGGATGAGAAATTCGGGAGGGAGCGGCTCGAGTTGCTGAATGGCCTGTATCCAAAGCGCGAACCGAAGGCCGGCGATCCGCTGAAGATCGTGGAGTAGCTGCGCCGGCTGGGTTCGCCGGCTTGAATGAGGACCGTTCTCTACCGTCCGGTAACTTGATTTCAGATCCCGGACACGGTATCTGTTCGTAGTTCAGCCTGCCTTCGACGTCGTGTCGATCCGCCGCCGGCTTTCAGGAACCCTTACCGCATGAGCGACAAAAAGTTCGAGCTCGTCGATCGAGCCACGGAGCGCAAAGCGCAGTTGCCGGTCCGTAACGGCACCATCGGGCCCTCGGTGGTGGACATCTCCTCCATCAACAAAGACCTCGGCGTCTTTACCTACGATCCCGGGTTCGGGATGACGGCGGCCACCGACAGCAAGATCACGTACATCGACGGCGACGCGGGTGTGCTGCTGTATCGCGGCTATCCGGTCGAGCAGTTGGCCGAGAAAAGCTCGTTCATGGAAGTGGCGTACCTGCTGCTGCTGAGCGAGCTGCCGAGCCAGAAGCAGCTCGAAGAGTTCACGGGCAACATCCGTCATCACACGATGATCAACGAGACGTTGCTGCGCTTCTTCAACGGCTTTCACCATAACGCTCACCCGATGGCGATGGTCTCCGCGGTGATCGCATCGATGTCGGCGTTCTATCACGACACGATGGACATCTATAACCCGCGGCACCGTGAAATTTTCTCCCATCGCATCATCGCGAAGATCCCGACGATCGCTGCGGCGGCACACAAGCATTCGCTCGGCCAGCCGTTCATCTATCCGCAGAACAACCTCGACTACTGCAGCAACATGCTGCACATGTTGTTTGCTGTGCCCTGTGAGCCGTACCAGGTCGATCCAATCGCCGCGCAGGCGCTCGACCTGCTTTTCATCCTCCACGCCGATCACGAGCAGAACGCGAGCACCTCGACGGTTCGCCTGGCCGGCAGCACCGGAGCGAACCCCTACGCGGCCATTTCGGCGGGTGTATCGGCGCTCTGGGGACCGGCTCACGGTGGCGCCAACGAAGCCGTTCTCGCCATGCTCGAGCAGATCGGGACCGTGGAAAACATTCCCAAGTACCTTGCCATGGCGAAGGACAAAACCAGCCACTTCCGGCTGATGGGATTCGGGCACCGCGTCTACAAGAACTTCGACCCGCGCGCCAAGATCATCCGCGAGATGTGTCACAAGGTGCTCGCGAAGCTCGGCCGGTCGGATAATCCGCTGTTCGAGCTGGCACTGCGTCTCGAGGAGATCGCACTCAAGGACGAATATTTCGTGTCCCGGAAGCTGTACCCGAACGTCGACTTCTACTCGGGCATGATTTACAGCGCGATCGGCATCCCGCGCTCCATGTTCACCGTGATGTTCGCCATCGCCAGAACCGTGGGCTGGGTGGCCCACTGGCAGGAAATGATCTCCGATCCCGGAATGCGGATCGGCCGCCCGCGCCAGCTTTACACCGGCGCGACGCGCCGCGACTACGTGGACCTCTCAAAGCGGATCGAGAAGTCTCCGGACGGCCGGGCACACAACTAGCGCCTTGCTTACGCGTCGGCGTCGCTGGCAATCGCGCCACCGTGCACCCTGTGGGCCGACCTGCGTCAACTGTCCAGCAGTGCCTCGACTTCCAGCTTGCCCGCCCGCCGCATGGGACGGCCGTCCACCGGGCTGACGGGTGCCTGACGGATACCATCCGTCGGAAACACCGTCGCCTCGATCGACTGGTCATCCAGCTCGAACCGCACACCGGGGTAGGCCAACACGCGATCCGAGTTCATGCGAACCCGCTTTTCGGTGATCTCGTGAGGGATGCCCTCATCCATCAACTTGATAGCTACCGACTCGGCACGGTCGGTAAACAGATGGAGTTGCACGTCCGAGTGCTCCGTCGCGGTGCCGCTGAGCACGGCGCCTACCAGGCGCGGCTCGAATTCCTGCAGGTACAACATCGCGTTCAGCGCCGCCCGTCGCTGGGCAAGCAGGGACTCGACGTGTGATTCACCGCCGAACAGGCGTTGATACTCGGCCAGGGCCTCTTCGATCTCCACGTTCCGCGGTAGCACCGCCGCCGTATCCGCAAGGCCCATGCGCTCGGCCGCCTTGCGCTTGGCGATCAGGAAGTCCCGAATTCCGTGCTCCGCCATGATTCGCGCAGCTTCCTGTGCCAACGCGCGCCGCAAGTTGTCTGATCTCGTTGCATTGTGTCTGCTCATCTTTCGGGACCGTCCGCAAGCGATTCCGCGCAAATCGTTCACGATTTGCACCCCATTTAGAAGATCGGCTCTGAGCTTTGTGCCCCTCCTTCGGCGCCTTGCGCCACTGAACCGCCGTCCTCGTTTGCCGCGGGCAGGTGGTCCGCCATGAACGTTTCCATGAACCCGTCCGGATTCTCGGAACCCACCAGGGCCCCTGTCCGTGATGATACCCGCAACTGCACCAACCCTTCAGGCATCGGGCGGCGCTCGTCGGGGACTCCTTTCAACGCTTCACGCATGAAGTGTATCCAGATCGGGAGCGCCGTCTTGGCACCTTCTTCGCGCTCGCCCAGCGGTCGCTCCTGGTCGTAACCGACCCAAACAGTTGCAACCAGCTTGGGCGTGAATCCGTTGAACCACGTGTCCTTTGCCTCGTTGGTAGTGCCGGTCTTGCCGGCAATGTCCGATCGGCCCAGCGACCGGGCGCGAATGCCCGTACCTCTTTTGATCACGTCCGCCATCATATCGGTCAACAGCCAGGCATTTTGAGGACTGATCACGCGCTCCGCGAGCTCGTCGGCCGGCAGGGGACCCCGACCACCGCGCAGCGTATCGGCGCTCTGGAGGTTCTCCTGGGCATTGCCCGTCATCACCAGATCTCCCAGATCGACCGGCTTCTCGCATTCCTCACACGCAATCGTCGGCTTCGCGTGCCACACCACCTGGCCGGCGGCTTTCTCTATGCGGTCGACGAAGTAAGGCGTGTCCTTGAAGCCTCCGTTGGCGAACT
>Ga0335076_10007683_pt1 | contig 10865 bp, 9 predicted proteins | sample Lox_Sample_25_FD_206717 | JGI IMG/M metagenome (GOLD analysis project Ga0335076, IMG submission 206717) | Soil microbial communities from Loxahatchee National Wildlife Refuge, Florida, United States - Lox_Sample_2.5 | ecosystem: Environmental > Terrestrial > Soil > Wetlands | place: USA: Florida...
GCCGCCCGTCCCGCGAGGTCCCTCACCTTGTCCCCGTACTCCCCGAGCTGCGGCGCATAGCGGACGAAGCGCGCGTCGTCGAGGAGGGAGCGCAGCGCCCGCGCCCGCTCGCCGTCGTCGTCGTCGGGGATCTCGCCGAAGGCCTCGTGGAGCGCCTTCTCCACGAGCGAGGCGGCTTCTTCCTTGCTCGCCGCCTCGCCGGCCGCGCGCTCGAGGTCCCGGAGGGCCGCCCGCACCGAGCGCGGCGACGCCGTCCGGCCGTCACGACGCCGCGAGACGCCCCGCAGGCGAGAGGCCCCCCAGATCCCCGCGTGCAGGAAGAGCGCGAGGCCGGCGAGGAACGACACGGCGCGGCCCGACAGGCTGGTCGCGCCGCGCGCGTCCAGGTCCGACCGCAGGGGAAGCGTGCTGTTGGCCGTCGCGCCCGCCGTCGGCGCGGGGACGTGAGGCCCCGCGGCGGCCGTACCCCCCTCGACCCGAAGGGCGAGCGGTGCCGTCTCCACGGAGACGATCCGTCCGGCCGCGGGGTCGAAGTACGGGAAGGAGAGGGGCGGCACCTCGACCGTGCCCGTCGTCTCCGGCACGACGACGAACTCCCAGGTCCGCGAGCCGGCGATGCCCTCGGTCGTCGTGCGCAGGTCGCTCCTGGCCTGCGGAGGGAACACCTTCGCTCCCTTCAGGGTGACCGCGGGGCCGTGCTCGATCCACTTCAGGTTGCCGGTGCCCTCGACGCGGAAGCGCAGGGTGACCGCCTCGCCGAGCGGCACGACGTCGCGGTCGAGGGCGGCCGTGGCCCGGAATCGTCCCACGGCCCCGGAGAAGCCCGGCGTCTCCGGCAAGGGCTCGACGGTCACGCTCAGCGGCTTCGTCGCCCGCTCGACGGCGCCGCCGGTGTCGAAGAAGCTCTGGCGGGCGAGCCCGATCCGGAAGGTGGCGGACGGGATCCCGAGCGTGCCCGCCCGGGTCGGGAAGAGCAGCTTGCGCAGGACCGGGAAGCGCCGATAGCTCTCGCCCTCGATGGTCACCGCCTCCCCCGAGGACGAGGTCTGCGGGCGCTCGAGGTCCTCGACCCAGAACCCGGCGAACTGCGGGGCCTCCTTGAGCTGGAGGTCGGTGACGGACGTCTGCGTGTCGAGCGAGTAGGTGAGCACGAGCGGCTCGCCGACTCGCAGCCGCGTCCGCGACGGTGTCGCCTCGACGAGGAGCTTCGCCGCCGTGGCCCGGCCGCGACGGCGACCGAGCATCTCCTCGAACGGGTCGGCGAGGGGGTCCCCTCCGAAGGGGCTCGCGAAGGGGTCCTGGCGGCGCGGCTCCGGCGGGCGGATGCTCCCCGCCACGACCTCGATCGGGATGGCCGGGGCGGCCTGGTCCCCGGCGCGGACCGCTCCCACCTCGGCACCCCCGACCGCGCGGGGCTGCAGGACGTAGGTGAAGCTGCGCGACTGCGACATGCGGCCGTTGACGATCGAGACCTGCGTCGACTGGAAGGGGCCGCCCACGACCTCGAGGTTCTTGAGGGCGGGAAGGGGAATCTCGTCCGGGCCGCCGCTTCCCTCGACGGTGAGGGTGAGCTGCACCTGGTCCTGGACGCCGACCTTCCGGGCGTCGACCTCGGAGCGCACGGTGAACGCGCCGGCCGACGCCGGCGCGAGCACGGCGACCACCGCGAGCGGCCACGCCCGGCGCGCTCTCCGCTCGGACGTCACCAGTCCTTCCCCTTCTTCTTCTGCGCCCGCTTCAGGGCGAGGACCCTCTTCTGCTCGGCCTTCTCGTTCTGCTGCAGGGCGTCGAGGAGCTGCATGGCCCGCTCCTTTGGCATCCCCGTCTCCTGCCGGAAACGCTGGTCGGCCTTCTCCTCTGGCGTCTGGGGTCGTTGCTGGCCTTGCTGCCTCTTCTGGTCCTGGCCCTGCTGCCCCTGCTGCGGCTTCTGGTCCTTCTGGTCCTTCGGGCTCTCGTCCCGCTTCTGATCCTGCGCCTGCCTCTTCTGCTGCTCCTCCTGCTGCCTGCGCGCCCGCAGCGCCAGCTCCAGGTTGCGGCGGGTCGCCTCGTCTCCCGGCGCCGCGACGAGCGCGTCGCGGTAGGCCTGGACGGCTCCCTTGTAGTCCTGCTTCTGGTAGAGGCTGTTGCCGAGGTTGAAGCGGGAAGGGCCGGCGAGGGGCGAGGCGCCGTCCGCGCCCAGCGCGCGGAAGAGGGCCGCCGCCTCGTCGTACTTGCCGTTCTTGTAGAGGCCGTCGGCGACGTTGAAACGGACGGCCGGGTCCTCCGGCCTGGACCGGGCCGCCCGCTCGAAGGCCGCGAGCGCCTGCGGGTGGCTGCCTCGGGCGTAGTCGGTCCGGCCCCGCTCGGTCGCGCGCCGCGGTCGGAGCAGCACCTCGTCGAGCACGGACCCCGACCGCGGCGCCGGAGGAGCGCCGGGCGCGGGGCTGGCGGCCGCAGTCGGAGCCGGGGCGGGAGCCGCGGCCGGGGGCGCCTGAGCACGCGCGGGCGGCGCGAGAAGGGCGGCGAGCAGCAAGGCGGCCACTCCCGAGGCCCTCTCGGCCGGAGAGCGGGAGGCCCTCCGCCGGAGCGGCGGCGGCAGGAGGAGCGCCAGCGCCACCGCCACGAGGCCGACCGCGAGCGGCACCTGGAACCGCTCCTTCCGGCGGTAGGAGTACTCGCTCGCGAGCGCCTTCTGCTCCAGGCCTTCGATGGCCGACGCGAGGCCCGACAGGCTGGAGTCGGCGGGCGTGATGCGGAAGGCCCGCCCGCCCGTCCCTCGAGCGATCGCCTCGAGCGTCTCCATGTGGAGGCGGGACACCACGACCTCCCCTTTCTCGTCGTGCTTGTAGCCCGTCACGCGCCCGTCCGCGTCCACGTCGGGCACCGGCTGGCCGGTTTCGGTGCCCACGCCCACCGTGTCGACGACGACTCCCGCCTCCTTCGCGCGCCGGACCGCCTCCTCGACCTGCCCCTCGAGGTCCTCTCCGTCGGAGACGAGCACCATGACCTTGTTCCGCCGGTCCTTGTCCACGAACGCAGAGAGCCCCTTCTCGAGGCCGACCCCGAGCGAGGTGCCGGGCGCGGGCACGATGCCCGGCTCGACCGTCTCCAGGAAGAGGCCGATGGCGTCGGCGTCGAGGGTGAGAGGCACGAGCGGGTAGGCCTCGCCCTCGAAGGCCACGAGCGCGAAGCGGTCGCCTTCGAGGCGCCCCACGAGCTGCAGCAGGGCCTGGCGGGCGAGGAAGAAGCGGGAGGGCGGCACGTCCGGGGTGGCCATCGAGCCCGAGGTGTCGACCACGACGACGACATCCACCCCTTCCCGCTCGACCTTCTCGCGCACGATCCCCCACTGGGGCCGGGCGAGGGCGAGGATCACACCCGCCGCCCCCACGAGGAGGAGGGCGAGCCGGAACGGCCGCCAGCGCCGGCCGGGCCGCCTCACCACACGGCCCCAGAGGGATCGAGAGACGATCCGCGACAGCCGGTCCCGGTCGCGGCCGGCGAGCCAGGTCTCGAGAAGGGCGGCGACGGGAAGCGCGAGGAGCGCCCAGAGCCACGCGGGCGAGGCGAAGATCACAGGCGTCCCCTCACGCCGGGACCACCCTCAGCCCCGACGCCCAGAGGGTCGCCCCGGCGGCGAGGAGCGCGGCCGCGGCCGCGAGCACGGGCGGGAAGAGCTCGCGGTAGCGCCTGTAGGCGGCCGTCTTGATCTCCGACTTCTCGAGCCGGTCGACGCGGTCGAAGACCTGGCGCAGAGCCTGGGAGTCCTCGGCCCGGAAGAACTCCCCGCCCGTGCGGTCGGCGATCTGCTTCAGCAGCTCGGGGTTCACCTTGACGTCGGCCATCACGGTCTGCGTCACCACCGCGCCGGTGAAGGGGTCGCGGGCGCGCACGGGCAGCGGCACCCGGCCGCCGCGGCCGACGAGGATCGTGTAGACGCGCACCTCCATGGCCCTGGCCATGTCGGCGGCGGTCGCGGGGTCGATCTCGCCGGCGTTGTTGTCGCCGTCGGTCACGAGGACGACGACCCGGCTGCGGGCCTTGGACCGCCGCAGGCGCGTGAGGGCGGTGGCGAGGCCGGAGCCGATGGCCGTGCCGTCGGGCAGGCTGTCGAGGCGCACGTCGTCGAGCTGCCGGAGGAGGACCGCAGTGTCGGTGGTGGGCGGCGACTTGGTGAGGCTCCGGCCGGCGAAGATCACGAGGCCGACGCGGTCGGCCGTGCGCCGCTTCACGAACTCGGCCACGACCTCCTTCGCCACCTCGATGCGGTTCCTCGGCTGGAAGTCCTCGGCCGCCATCGTGCCCGAGACGTCGAGGAGGACGACGATGTCCACCCCCTGCGTCGTGACGTCCTCCCGCAGGCTGCCGTGCTGGGGGCGCGCGAGGGCGACGGCGCCGGCGAGGAGCCCCGCCGCGGCCAGCGCGACCGGGAGGCGGCGCAGGCGCACCCGCCAGCCCGGCCTCACGCGGAGGAGGCGAGCGGCCCCGGGGAAGGCCACCGCACGGCCCTGCGCGTCCCGCTCCCGGAGCCAGGCCGCCAGGAGGACGAGCGGGGCGGCGCCGGCGAGCCAGAGCCACGCCGGGTCCTGGAAGCGGAAGCCCGCCCAGTCCATCAGGCGGCCTTTCCTTCCGCGGACGCCCCGACCGGCCGCAGCTTCGCCTCCAGGGCGGGCACGAGGGCGCGCACCGCGGCGAGGTGGCGCTCGGCCTCCTGGACGAGGCCCTGGCCCTTCGCGAACTTGATGCGGTCGGCCGCCTCGGCGAGGTCGCGCACCACCGGCAGGAGATCCCCGCCGTGGACGTGGCCTCGAAGACAGGCGAGCGTCTCCGCGGTGGTCATCTCGAGGACGGGCGCGACGAGGCGGCGCTCGAGGTAGCGCTTCGCCACCTCGGTCAGGCGGATGTAGAAGGAGCGGTACTCGCCGCGGGACACGATCCCGGACGCGGCCAGGGCATCCAGGGCCCGGAGCGCTTCCACGTCGGCCGGGACGTCCGGCACGGGTGCGGCGCGAGGCCCTTCGACCCTCCGCCGCCGGCGCACGAGCCACGCGACGAGAGCAGAGACGAGGACGAGGGCGGCGACGAGCGCCGCCCAGAACGCGGCGCCGATACGGACCGCCTGCGGGCCGCGGATGTCGGCGAGCTTCTGCTCCTGGGGGTCCTTCGAGAGGAGCGAGACCACCTTCAGCGCGACCGGCGTCGAGGACGCCTCGCCCTCGGTGCCGTCGGGCAGCCGATAGCGCACGGGGATCGGCGGGACGGCGGCTTCCCCGAGGGCGAAGACGGCGGCGTCATAGCGGTGCGCGCCGGGCGCCGGCGCGGGGCCCTTCGCGTCCTGCGGAGGCGTGCGCAGCTCGTAGGTGTCCGTCGACGCTCCGCCGGGAAAAGCGAACGTCGTTCCCGCCGGGCCCGTCGCCTTCAGCTCGACCGCGAAGGTCTCGCCGACCGTGACCTCGGTCTTGCTGGCGGTCGCGGTCACCGACACCGGCGCGGCGGTCGGCGACGGCGCGGGTGGAGGAGCCGTGCCCGCCGCGGCCGTGGAGAGGAGAAGGGCGAGAAAGGTCACGTTACCGCTTCCTCTCCCGCGTCTTGAAGAAGCCCGACAGCGGCCGCTCGTACGACTCGCCGGTGTCGAGCGGGAGGGCATCGACCCGCGTCTTCTTGAACATCGCGCTCGACACCTCGAGGGCGGGGGCCCGGAGCGCCTGCCGCACGTCGGCCCGGCTGGTGTCGGCCACCACGCGCTCCCCCGTCTCGGGGTCGGTGAAGGCCACGAGGCCCGCCGCGGGCACCGCCTCCTCGCGCGGGTCGCGCAGGTGGAGGGCGACCACGTCGTGGCGCCGGCGCAGTGCGCCGAGGGCCTTCTCGTAGCCGTCGGCCTGGAAGTCGGAGATGACGGCCACGATCCCGCGCCGGCGGAGGACCCGCTGGGCGAACCGCAGCGCACCGGCGAGGTCGGTGCCGCGGCCCAGAGGCTCGCGGGCGAGCAGGTCGCGGACGATCCGGAGAGCGTGGTCGCGGCCGCGGGCCGGGGCCACGTAGCCCTCGATCCGGTCCGAGAAGAGCACCGCGCCCACCCGGTCGTGGTTGGCGACGGCGGAGAAGGCCAGCACGGCGGCGAGCTCGGCCGCGTAGTCGCGCTTCAGGAGGTACCGGGAGCCGAACGCCTGCGAGCCCGAGACGTCCACGAGCAGGAGCAGCGTCAGGTCGCGCTCCTCGACGAACTTCTTGACGTAGGGCGCGCCCATGCGGGCGGTCACGTTCCAGTCGATCGTGCGCACCTCGTCGCCGGGGGTGTACTCGCGCACCTCGGCGAACTCCATCCCACGCCCCTTGAAGACGGCGTGGTAGGCCCCGCCGATCCCGGACTCGAGGATGACCTTCGTCCGGATCTGGATGCGGCGGATCTTGCGCAGGGTCTCCCGATCTAGCATCCGAGTCGCGTCCTCCCGGCGGCGCGACGAGGAACCTGGCCCCGGCTCACGGCACTTCGACCCGCTCGAGGATCCGGTCCACCACGGAGTCGCTGGTGACGTTCTCGGCTTCCGCCTCGTAGGTGAGCAGGATCCGGTGGCGCAGGACGTCCTTCGCGATCTCCTTCACGTCCTCGGGTACGACGTAGCCCCGGCCGCGGAGGAACGCCACCGCCCGCGAGGCCTCGGAAAAAGCGAGGGTGGCGCGGGGGGAGGCGCCGTAGGCGATGAGGGGGGCGAGGTCGACGAGGCCCACCTCGCGCGGGGCGCGGGTTGCGGACACGAGGGCCACCATGTAGTCGCGGAGACGCTCGTCCAGGTAGACCTCCCGGACGCGGCCGGCCAGACGCCGCGCCGCGTCCCCGGAGAGGACGCGCGAGACGGGCGGGGCTTCGCCGCCGATCATCCGGTCGAGGATCTGCCTCTCCTCGCCCTTCGACGGGTAGTCCACCTTCGCCTTGAGGAGGAAGCGGTCGACCTGAGCCTCGGGCAGGGGGTAGGTGCCCTCCTGCTCGATCGGGTTCTGGGTGGCGAACACCAGGAACGGGTCGGGCAGCGGGTGGGTGGCGTCGCCCAGCGTGACCTGGCGCTCCTGCATCGACTCGAGGAGGGCCGACTGCACCTTGGCCGGGGCGCGGTTGATCTCGTCGGCGAGGAGGAGGTTCGTGAAGACGGGGCCCTTCCTCGCCACGAACTCGCCCGTCTTCTGCTGGTAGACGAGCGTGCCGACGAGGTCGGCGGGCAGGAGGTCGGGCGTGAACTGGATGCGGGCGAAGTGCAGGTCGAGCACCTGGCCGAGCGTCTTCACGGCCAGCGTCTTGGCGAGGCCGGGCACTCCCTCGACCAGCAGGTGGCCCCGGCAGAGGAGGGCCACCATCATGCGCTCCACGAGCCCCCGCTGGCCGACGATGACCTTGCGCACCTCGTCGACCGCGGCCTGGACGAGGAGGGCTTCCTCGCGGACGGCCTCGTTCAGCTTCGCGACGTCGGTGTCGGATCGGGACATGCTCTCCTTCTCGCGGGCGGATTCGCCCGCCCCTTGGACGCGGCTCGTCGGGCCAAAGACTCAGATTACCGCAGGTGGCCGATCTTGCTCTGCAGGAAGGCGCGCCCGCGCTTCCACTCCGACACGTCCCCGCGCCGCAGCGCCTCGAGCGCGGCCCGGGCCGCCGTCGCCAGCTCGGCGTTCCCTCGCGACTCGAGGCCCGCCTGCACCTGCCGCATCTTCTCGGCGATCGTCTCCAGGCTGCCCACTTCGGCTGCGTTGAGCGTGGCGAGCAGGACGTCGATCGAGGGCGCGTCGGACACCACCGGATTATACTGGGCCGTTCACCGACCCCGGAGCGACCGCAATGACCGCCAAGAGCCACTATCGCGTCGTCATCCTGGGCTCCGGCCCCGCCGGCTTGACCGCGGCCGTATACGCCTCGCGAGCCGAGCTCCAGCCGCTCGTCGTCGAGGGCGGGGGCGGCGACGACCCCACGGACATCCCCGGCGGCCAGCTCATGCTGACGACCGACGTCGACAACTACCCCGGCTTCCACGAGGGGATCCTGGGGCCCGACCTGATGGAGCGGATGCGGAAGCAAGCCGAGCGGTTCGGGGCCGAGTTCGCGACCGGCGAGCTGAAGAGCGCGGCGCTCAAGGAGCGGCCGTTCCGCCTCCACCTCTCGAGCGGCGACGTCACCGCCGACACGGTCATCGTCGCCACCGGCGCCCGGGCGAAGTGGCTGAACCTGCCCGAGGAGCTGGACTTCCGGACGAAGATCGGAGGCGTCTCCGCCTGCGCCACCTGCGACGGGTTCTTCCACAAGGGCAGGGAGGTCCTCGTCGTGGGTGGCGGGGACACCGCGATGGAGGAAGCGTTGCACCTGGTCAAGTTCGCCACGAAGGTCACGATCGTCCACCGCCGGGCGGAGCTGCGGGCGAGCAAGGCCATGCAGACGCGGGCCAGGGCGAACCCCAAGATCGCCTGGCTCCTCGACAGCGTGATCGAGAAGATCCTGGGCGGTCCCGGCCTGGGCGTGACGGGGGCGATGGTGCGGAACGTGAAGACGGGCGAGGTGAGCGAGGTCGCGGCCGCGGGGATCTTCATGGCCATCGGCCACACCCCGAACACCGCCGTCTTCGCCGGCCAGCTCGAGGTGGACGAGCAGGGCTACCTGCTGATGCACGACGGCACCACGGCGACCAGCGTGCCGGGCGTCTTCGCCGCCGGCGACGTGGCCGATCACCGCTACCGGCAGGCCGTCACCGCCGCCGGCAGCGGCTGCATGGCCGCGATCGACGCCGAGCGCTTCCTGAGCCACTGAGGTCGAGGCCATGTTCGTCGGCCACTTCGCGGCGGCCTACGCGGCCAAGCGGCTCGCCCCCCGCACCTCGCTCGGCACCCTCTTCGCCGCGGCGCAGCTGCCCGACCTCGCCTGGCCCTGGCTGCTCCTCGCCGGGGTGGAGCGCGCCACGATCGCGCCCGGCGACACCGCGCTCACGCCGCTGCGGTTCGACAGCTACCCCATCTCCCACAGCCTGGCCGCGGTCGCGGCGTGGGGCGCGGCCTTCGGAGCCGTCCACCTCTGGCGCAAGCGGCGCCCGACCGACGCCCTGCTCCTCGGCCTGCTCGTGGTCTCGCACTGGGCGCTCGACTTCCTCACCCACCGCCCCGACATGCCGCTCTGGCCGGGCGGGCCGAAGGTCGGGCTCGGCCTCTGGAACTCCGTCCCGGCGACGCTCGTGGTCGAGCTCCTGATGTCGGCCGCGGGCCTCTGGCTCTACTTCTCGTCCACACGGGCGCGCGACCGGGTGGGCCGGTGGGGCGCCATCGGCCTCGGCGCGCTGATCCTACTGATCTACGCCGGCAACGTCGCGGGTCCCCCGCCGCCCTCCCTGGAGGTCGTGGCCTGGGCGGGGGCGGTCGGCGGACTCCTGCTGTGGGCGCTCGCCGTCTGGACCGACCGGCACCGCGAGCCGGCGTGAGGATCCTCTTCCTCGCTCCCCAGCCGTTCTTCGAGGTCCGGGGCACACCGCTTGCGGTGCTGCACATGGCGCGGGCGCTCGCCTCGATGGGCCACCGGGTCGACCTGCTGACGTTCCCGCAGGGTGACCCGACGCCCATCGAAGGCGTCCGGCACCTCCGGAGCCTCCGGCTGCCGGTCGGACGGGTGAAGGCCGGGCCCTCGCTCGCGAAGATGGCCCTCGACGGGCCGTTCCTCGTCGAGGCTGCGTGGCGGCTCACCTTCGGCGGCTACGACGTCGTGCACGCCGTCGAGGAGTCGGCCCACCTGATCGCGCCCTTCGCCCGCCTCTTCGGCGTCCCCCTCGTCATGGACGTCGACTCGTCCATCCCCGACCAGCTCCGTTACTCCGGCTTCGCGACCCGGGGGCCGCTCCTCTGGCTGGCCGAGGCGCTCGAGGGCCGGGCGCTGCGGAGCGCCGTGGCGGCGGTGACCGTCTGCGGAAGCCTGACCGACGGAGTTCGGGCGAGGGCGCCGCGCCTTCCGGTGTTCCAGGTCGAGGACCCGCCGCTCGTCGACCCGAAGGCCCCGCCGTCGCGCGAGGCCGTCGAGGGCCTGCGCCGCGAGCTCGCGCTCGGCCCGTGGCCGGTCGTCCTGTACTCGGGCAACTTCGAGCCCTACCAGGGCGTGGAGCTCCTCCTCGCCGCCCTCGGCCTCGTGCCCCGCGTCCAGCTCGTGCTGATGGGCGGGAGCGCCGGCGACGTCGCGCGAATGAAGGCCGAGGCGCGCGCCCGCGGCGTCGGCGAGCGCACGGTCTTCTCCGGCCGGAGGCCGCCCTCGGAGCTGCCCGTCTTCCTCGCCCTCGCCGACGTGCTCGTCTCCCCCCGCGCGCAGGGCCAGAACACGCCCTTCAAGATCTTCACCTACCTCGCCTCCGGCAAGCCCCTCGTGGCCACCCGGATCCCCACGCACACGCAGCTCCTCGCGGACTCGACGGCGTTCCTCGTCGAGCCGACGGCGCAGGGCCTGGCCGCGGGCATCGAGGCGGCCCTCGACCGCCCGGAGGACGCGGCGGCGCGCGCCCGTCGGGGCCTCGAGCTGATCGAGCGCGAGTACAGCGTCGACCGCTACCGCGAGAAGATCGCCCGTGCCTATGCGGCCGTCGAGCGCCTGACCGCGCGCGAGTAGCGCCTCACGGGCGGGCGCGCATTCGGGCGGACCTCGACTGCGACCGTCTCGCCCGGCCGCAACGACGACGATCCCGACGTCCGGCGCGGGCGGTCTCGTGGCACGATTAGCCGGGTCTCCCGAGGCGCAAGAGCCTCGAGCGAGGCGTGCAGGAGTCGCCACTGGCCGCGTCGGTGCACCGGACCGTCGGCCGCTACGAGATCCTCCGGGAGCTCGGCCGCGGGATGATGGGTGTCGTCTACGAGGCCCGCGACCCGTCGCTGGGCCGGACGAT
>Ga0335076_10007684_pt1 | contig 10865 bp, 7 predicted proteins | sample Lox_Sample_25_FD_206717 | JGI IMG/M metagenome (GOLD analysis project Ga0335076, IMG submission 206717) | Soil microbial communities from Loxahatchee National Wildlife Refuge, Florida, United States - Lox_Sample_2.5 | ecosystem: Environmental > Terrestrial > Soil > Wetlands | place: USA: Florida...
TCGACCAGGGTGGCTGCTTCGAGACCAGCCATCCCACCACCCACGCCGAGCCGACCTTCGTGGTCGACGGGGTAATCCACTACTGCGTCGCGAACATGCCGGGCGCGGTGCCGCGCACCTCCACGTTCGCGCTCACCAACGCGACTCTGCCCTACGTGCGCGCGCTCGCCGACCTCGGCTGGCAGGCCGCGCTCAAGCGCGACCCGGGCCTGGCGGCGGGCCTCAACGTGCACGCCGGCCAGATCACCCACGAGGTGGTGGCGCGCTCGCTCAACCTCGCCGCCCACCCCTACGCCGCCTAGCGGACCGCGCTCGTCCCCACAATGGGAGGTGGCCCGCGCAGGGGCGGACCGCTAGGCTTGGGAACGAGACAACCATTTTGCGGAGGTTCCCGTGACGAAGACTGTCCTGCCCGCGCTGCTTGCGCTGATTGCCGGCGCGGCCGTGGCCGCCCCCGTGACCTACCAGATCGACCCCGGGCACACCTACCCGAGCTTCGAGGCCGATCACTTCGGCGGCCTGTCGGTGTGGCGCGGCAAGTTCGAGAAGAGCTCCGGCACCATCGTGTACGACAAGGACAAGGGTGAGGGCACGGTCGAGGTGACCGTGGACACGAGCTCGATCAACTTCGGACACCAGAAGCTCAACGAGCACGCCAGGTCGGCCGAGATATTCGACGTCGAGAAGTATCCGACCGCGGTCTACCAGGGCAAGCTCGCCGGCTTCAAGAACGGCGTGCCGACCGAGGTGGACGGCACTTTCACGCTGCATGGCGTGACCAAGCCCCTGAAGCTCACCATCAACTCCTTCAAGTGCGTCACCTTCCCCATGGACAAGAAGGAGCACTGCGGCGCGGATGCCTCGGGCACCCTCAACCGCGCCGACTACGGCATCGACTTCGGCGACAAGTACGGCTTCAAGATGGACGTGAAGCTCGCCATCCAGGTCGAGGCGATCCGCAGCTAAGCGGCGCCATCGCGCGCCAGTCGGGCCACGACCTCGCTGGCGAGCGCCAGCGAGGCCGTCAGCCCCGGCGACTCGATCCCGAAGAGATTGACGAGGCCGGGCACGCCGTGCACCCGGGCATCATCGATGCGGAAGTCGGCGGCCGGCTCTCCGGGCCCGCAGATCTTTGGGCGGATCCCCGCGTAGGCGGGCGCGAGCGCACCCGCAGGCAGCGTGGGCCAGTAGCGGCGCACCGCTGTCTCGAAGCGCGGCGCGCGCGCGGGATCGACCGCGTAGTCCTCCTCGTTCACCCACTCGACGTCGGGGCCGAAGCGCGCCGCGCCGGCGAGATCCAGCGTCAGGTGAATGCCGAGCCCGCCGTCCTCGGGCAGCGGATAGATGAGGCGCCGGAACGGGGCGCGGCCGCCCAGGCTGAAGTAGCTGCCCTTGGCGAGGAAGGCGCGCGGCACGGCGCGCTCGGGCAGGCCCTGCGTGCGCTGCGCCACGGCGACGGCACCGAGGCCCGCGCAGTTGACCAGCACCCGTGCCCGCAGCGCGGGCTCGCAGTCGTTGACGGCGAGCTCGGCGCCGCTGCCGGTGAGCACGATGCGGCTCACCGCGCTGCCGGTGGCGAGCGTTGCGCCGTGCGCCTCGGCCTCCGCGAGCAGCGCCAGCATCAGTGCCTGGGAATCGACGATCCCGGAGGTCGGGGAGTGCAGCGCGCCGGCACACTCGAGCGCCGGCTCGAGGCGGCGCACCTCGGCGGCGCCGAGCATCAGCAGCTCCACGCCGTTGGCGCGCGCTGCCGCGCCGAGGCGCTCGAGCGCCGCAAGCTGCGCCGCCTGGGTGGCGACGATGAGCTTGCCGCAGCGCCGGTGTGCGATGCCTTTCTTGCGGCAGTACTCGTAGAGCCGCTCGCGCCCGGCGACACACAGCCGCGCCTTGAGCGAGCCGGCCGGGTAGTAGATGCCGGCGTGCACGACCTCGCTGCTGCGCGCGCTCACCCCGCGGCCGATGCCGGCGGCGGCCTCGAGCACGAGCGTCTCGTGCCCGCCGAGGGCGAGCTCGCGCGCCACCGCCAGCCCGATGACGCCCGCACCGATGACCACCGCCTGCACTTCGTCCATGCCCGCCCAGTGTAGCGGTGGCGCCAACTTTCCTGACAGACACGTACAATGCCCGTACCCCGCATGCAGCCGGAGAGCCCGTGTCGAGCGTGGAGTACCGGGCGGGCGGCGGCATCGCCGTCGTCACGCTCGCCAATGCCCCGGTCAATGCCCTGAGCCTGCCGGTGCGCGCAGGTCTTGCCGAGGCGCTGCGGCGCGCGGCGGCCGATGAGGCGGTGCACGCCCTGGTGCTCACCGGCGCCGGCGGCACGTTCTGCGCCGGGGCCGACATCAACGAGGTGGCCTCGGGGGCGGCGCTGTCCTCGCCGCGGGCACGGGAGATCCAGGAGCAGCTCGAGGCTTCGCGCAAGCCCGTCATCGCCGCGCTCGAGGGCCACGCGCTCGGCGGCGGACTCGAGCTCGCGCTCACCTGTCACTACCGCGTCGCGGCCCGCTGCGCGCGGCTCGCTCTGCCGGAGGTGAAGCTCGGGCTCATTCCGGGAGCCGGCGGCACGTTGCGGTTCACGCGCCTCGCAGGTCCCGAGGCGGCGCTCGAGGCGCTCACCAGCGGGGCGATGTTCGGCGCTGCGCGGGCGCTCGAGATCGGCCTCATCGACGAGGTGGCGCAAGCCGCGCTGCCGGCGGCGCTGGCCCTCGCACAGCGCGTACTCACCGAGGGCGGCGCGCTGCCGCTCGCGCGCGAGCTGCGCAGCCACGTGCGCGGCATCGCGCCGGAGCTGTTTGCGGCCTTCCGCCGCCGGCTCGAGCCCAAGGCCCGCGGCCAGCTCGCGCCGTGGAAAATCGTCGACTGCATCGAGGCGGCCTGCGGCGAGGATGCCGAGGCGGCGCTGGCGCTCGAGCGCGCCGCGTTCCTCGAGTGCCGCGACAGCCCGCAGCGCGCGGCCCTGGTGCACGTGTTCTTCGCCGAGCGCGAGGCGCGCAAGATCCCGGACGTGCCGGCGCAGACGCCGCTGCGGCCCGTGCGCCGCGCCGCCGTGGTGGGGGCCGGCACCATGGGTGGGGGCATCGCGATGTGCTTCGCCAACGCCGGCATCCCGGTGGCACTGCTCGAGGCGAGTCCCGAGGCGCTCGCGCGCGGCCTGGGCGTCATCCAGGGCAACTACGACGCCTCGGTGCGCCGCGGGAGCCTCAGTGCCGAGCGCGCCGCCGCCGCGCGCGCGCTGATCACCGGCGTCGCCGACTACGGGGCGCTCGCCGAGGCCGACATCCTGATCGAGGCGGTGTTCGAGGACCTCACGGTCAAGCGCTCGGTGTTCGCCGCCTTCGATGCCATCGCCCACCCGCAGGCGATCCTCGCCACCAACACCTCGACCCTCAGCATCGATGCCATCGCCGCGGCCACGCAGCGCCCGGAGGCGGTGGTCGGGACGCACTTCTTCAGCCCCGCGCACGTCATGAAGCTCCTGGAGAACGTGCGCGGCAAGCACACCGCCCCCGAGGTAATCGCCACCGTCATGGCGCTCGGGCGCACCCTCGGCAAGGTGGCGGTGCTCGCCGGCAACTGCGACGGCTTCATCGGCAACCGCATGCTCGGCTTCTACGGTCTCGAAGCCGAGTACCTGCTGGAGGAGGGTGCCACCCCGCAGCAGATCGATGCCGTCATGGAGGGCTTCGGCATGGCGATGGGGCCGCTCGCCGTACGCGACCTGGCCGGCAACGACGTCGGCTACCTGGTGCGCAAGAGCCGCAGCTTCCCGAGCGATGAGCGCGTCTCGCCGATCCTCGAGCGCCTGGTCAGGGCCGGACGGCTCGGGCAGAAGAGCGGCCGCGGCTTCTACCGCTACGAGGGCCGCCAGCGCCACGTCGACCCGCAGGTGCTGGAGCTGATCGCGGCGGTCTCGGCTGAGCTTGGCATCAAGCGCCGGGTGATCCCCGATGAGGAGATCCTCGAGCGACTGCTGTCCCCGCTGGTCAACGAGGGCGCGCGCATCCTCGAGGAGCGCATCGCGCTGCGCGCCGGGGACATTGATGTGGTGTACGTCAACGGTTACGGTTTCCCGGCCTGGCGCGGCGGCCCCATGTACTGGGCCGAGCACTCAGGTCTCGAGCGCGTCGTCGCCACCATGCGCCGCCTCGCTCCCACCCATGGCGCCCGCTGGAGCCCGGCGCCGCTGCTCGAGCGCCTCACCGCCACCGGACGTGGCTGGTCGGGCTGAAGCGGAGTTGCGTCCATGCGAATCTCGCTCTTGATCCTGCCGCTGCTCACCCTCGTGCTCGGCGCTGCCGCGCGCGCCGATGCTCCCGCCGATGCCGGCCACGACATGAGCCACGTGCCCGCGAGCGTGGCCGCCTGGGCGGACGGGGCGCGCCTGTACAGCGGGCTCGGGGACTTCCACCGCGCCGTGAGCACCAGCTCGCCAGAGGCGCAGGCCTACTTCGACCAGGGCATGCGTTACCTGTGGGCCTTCAACCACGACGAGTCGACGCGCTCCTTCGCCAAGGCCGCGCAGCTGGATCCGCAGTGCGCGGCCTGCTTCTGGGGCGTCGCGCTCACCGTCGGTCCGAACTACAACCTGCCGGCCACCGAGGCGGCCCGCGCCCGGGTCGCCTACGAGGCGCTCACCCTTGCGCAGGCGCAGGCCGTGCACGCCTCCCAGGTCGAGCAGGCGCTGATCACGGCGCTCGCGGCGCGCTACCCGGACGCACAGCCGCCCAAGGACGAGGAGCAGGTGCTCGGCGCATACGCCACCGCCATGGCCGCGGTCGCCGCGCGCTTCCCCCAGGATGATGACGTGCAGGTGCTGTGCGCCGAGAGCGAGATGACGGTGCACGCCTGGAAGCTGTGGACCGCCGACGGGCAGCCGCGCGAGGGCACGCGCGAGATCCAGGCGCGCCTGGAAGCGGTGCTCAAGCGCGCCCCGGCGCACCCGGGCGCCAATCACTACTACATCCACGTGATGGAGGCCTCGGCGACCCCGCAGAAGGCGGTCGCCGCCGCGCAGGCGCTGCCGGGCATGATGCCCGCCGCCGGGCACCTCGAGCACATGCCGGCGCACATCATGCAGCGGGTCGGCCGCTACGAGGAGGCCGCCGAGGCCAACCGCCGCGGCGTGGCCGCGGACGAGAAGTACTTCGCCGGCACGAATGCGCCGGACTACTACGCCATGTACCTGGCCCACAACCACTCCTTCCTCGCCTACTCGACGGCCATGGAGGGACGCAAGGCCGAGACGCTGACGGCGGTGCGCGCGGTGGTGGCGGTGGTCCCGCTGCCCATGCTGCTCGCCATGGGCGACTCGGGCTGGAACCTCTCGCAGCAGTATGCGGCGCTGGTGCGCTTCGGTCTGTGGGACGAGTTGATCGCGCTCAACCCGCCGGACGCTTCCGCCCCGGGCCTCATGGCGGCCTACCTCTACGGGCGCGGTGTCGCGCTCGCGGCACGCGGCCAGCTGCAGGAAGCGCGCGGCAGCGACGCGCAGCTGAAGGCGCTCGCCGAGTCGGTGCCGGCGGAGGCCCAGGCCGGCTTCAACCGCCTGCGCGACATCATCGCGGTGGCCGAGCCGGTGGTCGCCGCGCGCATCGCCGCCACCGAGCGCAACGATGCGCAGGCGGTGGCGCTCCTGCGCCAGGCGGTCGCCGCCGAGGACCAGCTCGCTTACAACGAGCCCGCCGACTGGTTCTTCCCGACACGCCACCTGCTCGGCGCGCAGCTCCTGATCGCGGGGGATGCCCGCGGCGCGCAGGCGGTGTACGAGGAGGACCTGCGGCGCAACCCGCAAAACGGCTGGTCGCTCCTCGGGCTGTCGCAGGCGCTGCAGGCGCAGGGGCACAAGAGTGCGGCGCAACAGGCCGCGCAGCGCTACGCGCGTGCCTGGGAGCACGCCGACGTGCGGCTGCCGGGCTCGGCCTACTGGTTCGCAGGCGCCGACACGGCGCGCTGCGCGTGCGAGCACGTGGCGCTACGCGACCGGCAGGCGCGTGGTGAACTTCTTGGTGCGCAGGACGAAGCTCGTGTTGACTGAGCGCACCGCCGGCAGCTGCAGCAGCTGCGTCGAGAGGAAGTGCTCGTAGGCCTCCATGCTGGCGGCGACGATCCGCAGCAGGTAGTCATTGGCGCCGGACATCGAGTGGCACTCGAGGACCTCGGGACGCTCGCGCACGCGCTGGTCGAACTGCCGCACGCTCTCGGGGTGGTGGTTCTCGAGGGAGACCAGGGCGTAGGCGAGCACCGGCAGCCCGATCGCCGCCGCGTTCAGGAGCGTTGCGAACCCTGCGATGTAGCCGGACTCCTCGAGGCGCTTCAGCCGCCGCCAGCACGGTGCGGGCGAGAGCCCGACGCGCTGCGCGAGCTCCTGGTTCGAGAGGCGCGCATTGGATTGCAGCTCATCGAGGAGCCTGCGGTCGAGGCGGTCGAGGTCCTTCGCCATGCCGGTCCCTGCAAAGCAATAATATTGCTAACTCTGTGCCAAAAGCGGCAATGGAGGCAAGATAATTTCGCATGACAGGGCATAGACTGCGCCAAACCCGCACTCCTTCGAGGCCGCGCCCGCCATGGCTGCACCGCTTGCCGCGATCACTTCCCCCGCAGCGCCCGCGCCGCGCAGTGCTGCGGACTGGCGCCGCGTGGCCACGCTGCTGCACACCTCGCGCACCCTGGATGAGATCGAGGAGACGCAGCTGGTGCCCGAGCGGCAGGTGCTCTACCAGTTTTCAGCGCGCGGGCACGACCTGGCGCAGATCCTGCTCGGGCTCGAGCTCACCGACCGTCACGACGGGATCGGGGTCTACTACCGCTCGCGGCCGCTGATGCTCGCGCTCGGGATGAGCGCGGAAGAGGCCGCCGCCGGCCCCCTGATGCGCAGCGGCTCCTGCAGCGAAGGCCGCGACATCGGCGTGGTGTTCAACCGCCCGGGCCGCGGCGGCGCGACCGTGCTGCCGGCGGTCGGCGGCGTCGGGGCCCAGTACACCCCCGCGGCCGGCTGGGCGCAGGCGATCCGCTACCGCCACGAGGTGCTGCGCGATGCCTCCTACGCGCGCAGCATCGCCGTGGTGCTCGGTGGGGATGCCTCCACCGCCACCAACGGCTTCTGGGCGGCACTCAACATCGCCACCACCCTGAAGCTGCCGCTGCTCTTCTACATCGAGGACAACGCCTACGGGATCTCGGTGCCCGCGCAGCTGCAGACTCCGGGGGGCAACATCGCCGCGAACCTCGCCGCCTTCCGCGGTCTTGCGATCCTCGAGGGCGACGGCAGCGATCCGGCCGCGGCGGCCGCGCTCACCCACGAGGCGGTGCAGCGGGTGCGCACCGAGCGCTCACCTCTGCTGCTGCGACTGACGGTGCCGCGCCTCTGCGGCCACTCCGGCCAGGACACCCAGGCCTACAAGACAGCAGCCACCTTGAGCGCCGAGCGCTCGCGCGACCCGCTCGCGCGGCTGCGCGAGTACCTGGTCCCCCGGCAGCTCACCGAGAGCGAGTGGAGCGAGCTCGCTTCCGGCACGCGCGCGGCAACCGAGGCCGCGATCGGCCGCGCGCGTGCGCGGCCGCACCCACAGCCCGCCGAGGTCACCCGCTACGTGTTCTCGGAGAGCGGGGCGCGACAGGAGCAGGGGGGGCTCGCCCCCGAGGGCTACGCGCCGCCGCCCGCTGTTGCCGAGCCGCATCCGCAGGGCACGCGCATCAACATGCTCACCGCCATCCGCCGCACGCTCGATGCGGAGCTCGCGCGCAACGAGCGCCTGCTGGTGTTCGGCGAGGACGTGGGCCCGAAGGGCGGGGTGCACGGGGCGACCCTCGGGCTGCAGGAGAAGTACGGCGCCGCGCGCGTCTTCGACACCAGCCTGTCCGAGGAGGGCATCATCGGCCGCGCGGTCGGCATGGCGCTCGCGGGCCTGATGCCGGTCGCGGAGATCCAGTTCCGCAAGTACGCCGACCCGGCCGCCGAGCAGCTCAACGACCTCGGCACGCTGCGCTGGCGCACCCACAACCGCTTCGCCGCCCCGGTGGTGGTGCGCATGCCGGGCGGGTTCTTCAAGTGCGGCGATCCCTGGCACAGTCAGACCAACGAGGTCTCCTGGGTGCACGGCATCGGCTGGCAGGTGGCGGTGCCCTCCAACGCCGAGGACGCCACGGGGCTCTTGCGCACGGCGCTGCGCGGCAACGACCCGGTGATCTTCTTCGAGCACCGCGCCATGCTCGACGGGGCCTCCGCGCGCCGCCCCTATCCGGGTGATGACTACGTCCTGCCCTTCGGTGTCGCGCGGCTCGTGCGCGCGGGCTCGGAGGCGACCGTGCTCACCTGGGGCGCGATGGTTGAGCGCTGCGAGCAGGCGGCGGCACAATCGCACATCGATGCGGAGGTGATCGATCTGCGCACGCTCTCGCCCTGGGACCGCACCGCGGTGCTCGCTTCGGTGGCCAAGACCCGCCGCTGCCTCATCGTGCACGAGGACAACATGACGGCGGGCTTCGGCGCCGAGCTGGCCGCGGTGCTGGCGCGCGAGTGCTTCTACGAGCTCGAGGCACCGATCGAGCGCCTCGCCATGCCCGATATCCCGAGCCCCCACAGCCCGGTGCTGCTCGCGGCGGCGGTGCCTGACGTCGCGCACATCAGCGCTGCCCTGCAGCAGCTGGCGAGCCTGTGAGCGCGAGCGTGGACGTGCGGGCGCCGGATGAGCAGACCGAGGGCACCCGCTCGCAGGTGCTGCGCTGGCTGAAGCAGGTGGGCGAGAGCGTCGCCGAGAACGAGCCACTGGTCGAGCTCGAGACCGACAAGGTCACGGTCGAACTCGCCGCCCCGCTCGCCGGCGTGCTGCGCGAGATCCTCAAGCAGGAGCAGGAAGAGATCGTCCCCGGGGAGGTGCTGGCGCGCATCGAGTCCGGGAGCATCGCCGCCCAAGCCGCGCCAGAGGCCGTGGCCGTCGTGCCGGCCGCGGGGCGGGCGAGCGCCAGCGCAGCGCCGCGCGAGCGCCGGCCGCCGGGCGCACTCAGCCCCGCGGTGCAGCGACTGCTCGCCGAGCGCGGACTTGCGCCCGGGGAGGTCGAGGGGACGGGACCTCTCGGGCGCATCATGGTCGGGGACGTGCTGCGTGCGGTGCCGGCCGCCGCGCCGGCGATGGCGCCGGAGCGCGCGCCTGCGGCGGGGACCGACGGCGCGGGCGTGCGGCGCGTGCCGCATACCGTGATCCGCCGGCGCATCGCCGAGCACATGGTGCAGAGCCTGCTGAAGAGCGCCCCGCACGTCACCACCGTGTTCGAGGCGGACCTGGCGCGGGTGCTGGCGCACCGCGAGCGCAGCCGCGCGCCTTACGCGAGTGAGGGCGTGCCGCTCACCCTGAGTGCCTATTTCGTGCGCGCGGCGGTCGCCGCGCTCGAGGCCGTGCCGGAGGCCAACAGCCGCTGGACCGAGGAGGCGCTCGAGATCTACGCCGCCAAGCACATCGGCATCGCCACCGCGGTGGAGGGCAGCGGGCTCGTGGTCCCGGTGCTGCATCACGCCGAGTCGCTCGACCTCAAGGCCACGGCGCGCGCGCTCGATGATCTGGTGCAGCGCGCGCGTGCCGGCACGCTCACGCCCGCGGACGTCCGCGGCGGCACGTTCACCATCTCCAATCACGGCGTGAGCGGGAGCCTGCTGGCCGCGCCCATCGTCATCAACCAGCCGCAGGCGGCGATCCTCGGCATCGGCAAGCTCGAACGGCGCGTCGTGGCACTCGAGGACGGCGGCCTCGAGCAGCTCGCCGTGCGGCCGCGCTGCTACGTGACCCTCACCCTCGATCACCGCGTCATGGACGGTCAGCAGGCGAACCGCTTCCTCGAGGTGTTCGTCGCGACGCTCGCCGAGTGGCCCGAGGCGCCCTAGGCTCGCGATGGCCGCCGGTCCGCCAAGCACGCAGCTCGAGCCGATCGAGCGTGCGAGCACCGATGAGCTGCGCGCGCTGCAGCTCGCGCGGCTCAGGGAGAGCCTGGCGCGCACCTACGCGCAGGTCGCCCCCTACCGGGCGAAGTGCGAGGCCGCCGGCGTGCACCCCGATGACCTGCGCCACCTCGAAGACCTCGCGCGCTTCCCCTTCACGCTGAAGGAGGACCTCCGGCAGCACTACCCGTACGGGCTCCTGGCCGTGCCGCGCGCGCGCCTCGCGCGGCTGCACGCCTCCAGCGGCACGACCGGCCAGCCGACCCTGGTTGCCTACACCGCGGGCGACCTCGACACCTGGGCGCAGCTGGTCGCCCGCTCCATCCGCGCCGCCGGCGGCCGTCCCGGTGACCTCGTGCACGTGGCCTACGGCTACGGGCTCTTCACCGGGGGTTTGGGCGCGCACTACGGCGCCGAGCGCCTCGGGTGCACCGTGCTGCCGATGTCCGGCGGACAGACCGCGAAGCAGGTGCAGCTGATCCGCGAGCTCAGGCCGGATGTCATCATGGTGACCCCCTCGTACCTGCTCGCGATCGCCGAGGAGTTCGCACGCGCGGGACTGGATCCGGCCGCCACCTCGCTGCGGCTGGCGATCCTCGGCGCCGAGCCCTGGACCGAGGCCATGCGGCGCGAGATCGAGGCGCGCTTCGGGCTCGACGCGCTCGATATCTACGGGCTCTCGGAGGTCATGGGGCCGGGCGTGGCGAGCGAGTGCCTCGAGACCAAGGACGGCCCGGTGATCTGGGAGGACCACTTCTACCCGGAGATCATCGACCCGGGAAGCGGCGCGGTGCTTCCCGATGGCGCCACCGGGGAGCTCGTGTTCACGACGCTCACCAAGGAGGCGCTGCCCCTGATCCGTTACCGCACCCGCGACCTGACCGCGCTGCTCGCGCCGACGGCGCGCTCGATGCGGCGCATGGCGCGCATCGGCGGC
>Ga0335076_10007685_pt1 | contig 10865 bp, 11 predicted proteins | sample Lox_Sample_25_FD_206717 | JGI IMG/M metagenome (GOLD analysis project Ga0335076, IMG submission 206717) | Soil microbial communities from Loxahatchee National Wildlife Refuge, Florida, United States - Lox_Sample_2.5 | ecosystem: Environmental > Terrestrial > Soil > Wetlands | place: USA...
GGCCTATGCGGTCAACACGATGATGGGAATGAACGGCGGCGGCTCCCCGCCCCAGGCCGCGTCGACGACGGCGACGACGCCCGCGGCGACGCCGGCCGCGACGCCGACGGCGCCCTCGACCGCGGCGCCGACGCTCGCCGGCTCGCCCACGACGACGACCGCGGCGCCCACCGACTCGTCGGCGCTCGTCTCCGTCGTCACGCCCCCGGCAGACCCCGGCCAACTCGAGTCGTTCTCGCACTTCGAGAGCAAGGACCCGTTCTCCTCGCAGGGCCCGAGCGCGGGCGCCTCCGCGTCCTCCTCCGGCCCGTCGGGCTCGGGCAAGTCCGGCGGCGGATCCTCCGGCGGCGTCAAAGGCTCGGCGCCGAAGACGTCGTCCGCGGCGCCCGCACAGACCGCGGCGGCTGCGGTCTTCTCCGTCAACGGCTGCGAGGAGACGGTGCAGGCCGGCAGCACGTTCCCGGCCTCGAACCCGCTCTTCCTCCTGAACTCGGTGACGACGACGTCGGCGCAGGTCTCGATCGCCGGCGGCTCGTATGCGACGGGCCAGGCGACGCTGGCGGTGTCGGTGAACAAGCCGGTGACGCTGCAGAACACCGCGGACGGCACGCAGTACACGATCGTGCTGATGCCGCAGGGCACCACCGTCCCGACCAATTCGGCCGCGTGCGGCTCCTCGAGCACGAGCACGTCGACGACGCCGACGACGACCACTCCCACCACCACGACGACCACCACGACGACCGGGCCGTAGATGCCGTCATACGCGTACGCAGCGATCAACGCAGAGGGGGCGGAACTCGACGGCGTCATCAGCGCCGCGGACCTCGAGAGCGCGCGTGCGCAGCTGCGCCAGCGGCAGCTCATGGCCACCTCGATCAAGGAGGTGTCCGAGGGCGGCGGCATCAGCGCGTCGACGCAGATCTCCTTCGGCAAGTCGGTCAAGCCGAAGGCCCTGCAGATCTTCTCGCGCCAGTTCGCGACGATGATCGAGGCGGGCCTGAACGTCGTCGGCGCGCTCGTCATCCTCGAGGGGCAGACGACCGATCCCGTGCTCGTCGGCGTCGTCCAGGACCTCCGGCGGGACGTCGAGGGCGGTCTCCTCCTGTCCGAGGCGATGGCGCGGCATCCGAAGGTGTTCTCGCGCCTCTACATCTCGATGGTCGAGGCGGGCGAGGCCGCCGGCATCCTCGACATCGTGCTCGACCGCGTCGCGTACCAGATCGAGAAGCAGGAGCAGATCAGGCGCCGCGTCAAGGGCGCGATGGTCTATCCGACGATGGTGCTGATCTTCGCCACCCTCGTGCTGATCGGGATGCTGATGTTCCTCGTCCCGGTCTTCGTGCACATCTTCAGCCAGCTCGGCGGCCAGCTCCCGACGCTGACGCAGTACGTCGTGCACGCGTCGGACTTCCTCCGCAACTACTGGTTCATCGTCCTCCCGTCGCTGATCGCCGCGCCGTTCGTCTTCAAGAAGTGGAAGTCGACGGAGAGCGGCCGGAAGATCTGGGACCGCATCAAGCTGAAGGTGCCGATGAAGATCGGCGACACGGTGCTGAAGGTGACGATGGCGCGGTTCTCCCGCACGCTGTCGACGCTCGTCGCGGCCGGCGTCGACATCATCAAGGCGCTCGAGATCACCGGCCAGACGTCGGGGAACTGGGTCGTCGAGGACGCGCTCGCCGGCGTCCGCGCGAAGGTCGGCGAGGGCGTCCCGATCGCGCAGCCGCTGATCGAGAACCCGGTGTTCCCGCCGATGGTCAGCCAGATGGTGAAGATCGGCGAGGAGACGGGAGAGCTCGAGAAGATGCTGACGAAGATCGCCGACTTCTACGAGGACGAGGTCGACGCCGCGGTGTCGTCGCTGACCTCGATCATCGAGCCGATCATGATGATCGGCGTCGGCTGCATGGTCGGCGTGATCATCATCGCGATGTACATGCCGATGTTCAAGATGCTCACGCTCGTCAAGTAGACGATCTGGGCGGACATCGAGCGTGTCGTTCGGACACTTGCGTGTCGTTGGGGAACGCCGCGTTCGTGGCTGCGTGGCCTGTGCGTCGGCCCGGCGCCTTGCGGTCTGACCTGATGGTGGCGCGCGTTCTTGCCTAGCCTCGGCAGGCCGGGACGGTTGAGGCTTGGATTACGGCGCTCTGCTTGGCCTGTGACACCCAGGTCCAGAGGTAGGGCAGTCCGATCATCCGTCCGAGCCACCGGCTCTTGAGGATGATGCAGTAGCCGTTCCAAGGCTGAACGGTGGTCGTATCTGGTGGAAGATGGGTTCCTAGGAGGAGCCGGGCGAGTTGGGTCGCGCTGAGTTGGGAGTTCGGGTTGACGACCACGCTGAATGCCTGCACTCGCCCGAACCGAGTACCGGTCACCCGGTAGTCCGCGACACCAATGGGCGGTGTTCCCCCGTCATGCGGATTGCGTGCATGGAAGCTGGAGACGGTCGCGCCGATGCCGCCATAAGGGAGCGTCTGTGTTGCTGCGGGCCTCGCGAGGAGTGCAGCGGCAGCGGCGGCGACCAACAGGAAACCCGTGCCGATCGGCGTGGACACGGCTACATCATCCGAGCTGTTGGATGATCTGGATGAGTTCGTCGGGTTTGTAGCCCTGTCGGCGCGCGAAGTCGACGAGATCTTTGGCCTTCGTGAGCACCGCGCCGTGTTGTGGTGTGCCGGTGACGGTGATGCCGCGGCCGCGGCGGAACTCGAGCAAGCCCTCGTCGCGTAGTTGGCGGAGGGCGCGCAGGACGGTGTTGGTGTTGACGCCGAGAATGGCGGCAAGATCCTTTGCGGGGGGCAGGCGCTCGCCCGGTTTCGCCTCGCCGTCTGCGATCGCGCGGCGGATCTCGCCGGCGACCTGTTCGTACAGATCGGTCGGGTCGCCTCGGTCGACCTTGACATAGAGCATGATGCTATTCATAGTAGCATCTCTGTGTTAGTGGTGAATCCATGAGCGTTACCTCTCCGCCTCGCGGGCCCGAGATCGAGCGGGATCGCGATCTCGAGCGGCGTGTCGCGGATCTGGAGGCGCTGATCGAGGAGGCGCGCAGGCGGGCGCGACGCCGGCGGCAGCGGAACTGGGGGGCGGCTCTGCTTGTTGCTGCGGCAGTGGCTGGCCTGTTGATCGGCTTCGGCGGCCACGGCGGCGGCGGTGCGGGTAGCGCGGCGCTCGCGCACGCTCCCGGCTCTCAGGCTCCGGTCGCGAATGCCGATTCCCCGGCGCTCGGGGCGCTGCCGCCGGACGCCGGGAGGGTGGAGTCATTCGCGTTCGACTCGCGCAACCCGGAGATCGTCTACGTCCTGACGAACGGCGGCGTGCCAGGGACGCCCGTACCTACGCATGTCTTCAAGACGACCGACGGCGGACAGCACTGGCACGCGACGGCAACGAGCGGTAGCGGTTGGGTGGGAGGCAAGGAGGCACTGACCGCGGATCCGCGGCATCCGGGCACGCTCTATGCGGGCACCGAGCTCGCCGTCTACAAGACAGTCGACGGCGGTAAGAGCTGGCGGCCTTCGAAGCGCGGGCTGATCACACCTCCTCGCCGCGACCGCGACAAGGGATGGGTGCTGGCGCTCGCGGTCGACCCCGCCGACACGAACGTCGTCTATGCGGGCTCCGACCGCGTCAGCAAGAGCACAGACGGCGGCCAGAGCTGGAAGACCGTGTTCCCGCCACACGCCACGCCGAACCGGGAGACCGTATCGGCGCTTGCGATCGCCCCCAGCCGCCCCGAGGCGATCTACGCGATCACGGGCGACTTCGGCCCGGCGTCGTCGACACCCGCAGACGGACGCACCACGATCTACAAGTCGACCGACGCCGGCACCACCTGGCAGGCAACAACAATCGTTCGCGGGGATGTCGCCCCCACCGCACTCGCCGTCGATCCGCGAGACCCGACCACCGTCTACGCGGCGATCAGCGCCAACCTCATGAAAACGACCAACGCCGGCAAGACCTGGCAGCCGATCGCCCACGGCCTCCCGATCACACACACCCGCGGAACTTGTCACTGCCTCTCCCAAGGGGGCGTCACTGCGCTCGCGGTCGACCCACGCCGCAGCGGCACCGTCTACGCAGCCCTGACCCAGGACGGCATCTACAAGACCACCAACGGCGGACAAACCTGGAACCGCGCCCTCCACACGGGGTTGTCCTTGGATACGGTCGCGGTCGACCCCGCACACCCGGCGACGATCTACGCCACAGGCGAGGGCCAATGCGGACCGACAGCGCAGCCGTGTCTATCACCCTCACCGTCGAATGAGCTCTGGATTCTCAGAAGCACCAACAGCGGCCACACCTGGGCCACGGCACCGTAACCACCTACGCGGCGCTCACGCGACACGCTGCTCGAATCGGCGTGCGTCCTCCCTCCCATCCGAGGCGCTTGGCTTGATGCGTCCGATCCGTGCGCAATTGGGAAACGACACGGAAGGCGTCCGAAACCGACTCCATGAACGACAAGCTCAATGTCCGGACGGCCTGGACACGTGACTGCAACGACACACTCAGCGACCGGCCTAGAGACGACGTGTGCACCGGGTACGATGCCGCATGGCCGTCGCGCTGCGCGAGGCGGATGTGGCAGGGATGCTCGAGGTTCTCCACGAGGCGGCGACCGTGGACGGTCCGGACGCGTTCACCGAGCCGGTCGTCGACGCCTTGTTGCGGCTGCTGCCGACGGACGGCGCAGGCGCCTGCTGCAACGTGTGCGCGGGCCATGCCCCGCGCATCCCGACCGACCAGCTGTCGATCGTCGACTTCGCGTCATGCGGCGCCGAGTGGATTCGCTACGGACCGAACCTCTGGACGGAGGAGATGACAGAGGTGGTCTTCCTCTACGGCAGGGAGGAAGAGTCAGTCCCGCCGAGGCCCGAGCTGATGCTGCGTGCGGTTCGCGAGTCGGACGTGCTCTCCTACCGGGAGATGCGGAAGCGTCGTAGCTGGTGGGAGATCGACCGGTACTTCGGGAACGACAACCTCTCGGTCTGGCTGCCCGCACCCGAGGAAGGCGTGATGCGCCAGCTCCACTTCCCGACGCTGGAGCGCCGCACGATCCCCGATCGGTACGTGCAGATCCTGCAGCTTCTTGCGCCGCACTTCGTCGTGCTCTACCGGCGGGCCGCGGCGAGGCGTGCGCGCGGCACGTCGTCGCTGCTGACGCCGCGCGAGCTCGAGATCCTGGGGCTCGTCAGCGGCGGCGAGACGAACAAGGAGATCGCGCGGGATCTCTGGCTCTCGCCGCACACGGTGCGTTCGCATCTCGAGAACGTGTTCGAGAAGCTCGAGGTGAGAACCCGCACTGCCGCGGTCGCGCGGGCCTTCGGCGACCCGGCCGATACGGGGCGGGTCGTTCCGCCTCGGCCGGGCGGGATCATGCCCTCCTGGGTGACGAAGCCGCACGGGGACAGGGATTCGGTTGAACGGATCGCGTTCCGGTCGTAGCATGGCCGGGAATCGTCGACTTGGGCATGTGCCCGGCTCGCCGGCGTCGGCTGAGCCGCAACCGATAGGAGGCGATGGTGCCGAAATACGTGATCCTCGTGAACTGGACGGATCAGGGTGTCAAGAACGTCAAGGACACCGTGAGCCGTTACCGGGCCGCCAAGCAAATGGTGGAGAGCAAGGGCGGCACATTCGAGACGGCGCTTTGGACGCAAGGTCCGTACGACCTCGTCACGATCACGGACGTGCCCGACGAGGAGACTGGTACTGCCATCAACCTGATGCTCGGGGCCACGGGAAGCATCCGGACGCTCACGATGCGGGCCTTCACCGAGGACGAGATGACCGCGATCATCGGAATGATGGGCTAGCTCCACCGATTCCAGATCGACGGGACTGGGGCCTTCGCTTGCGGAGGCCCCAGCTACGTGGGGAGCCCTATCAGCACGCCCAGCTCGACCTTCACCAGTGTCAGCGGCCTTACACCACGAGTGTCGTCGGCGCGAACGACCAGCGGTACCGCCCGCGCCTACGCTCGATTGATACGGCGTTTCTGGCAACTGGGAGGTTCTCGTGTCCGATCACAAGAGCAGGCGCACGCGGTCGATCCGCGTCGCCGTCGGGATCCTGGCGGTGACGGTCGTCGCGCTCGTTCCGGGCGTCGCGGCCGCGAAGTTCGGACCCGGCGGAGGAGTCGTCCGCGGCGCGCCCGCGGCGCACGTCGTCTCGAGCGGGCCGCTCGGGCTGCGCGGCGGAGATCGGCCGCGGGTCACCGCGCAGACGCGCCCCGACTGGACGGCGCTCGCCGCCGGGCTCGGGCTCGTCGCCGGGCTCGGGGTCGCCGGCGCGGTGTCGGCGGTTCGCGCGCGGCCGCGCGTCGGCCGCCCCGCGCACGTCTGAGGCTCAAGCGGCCGCGGTCCGCGTGCCGCCCCGCTTGCTCCACCCGTGGAAGTGGGACAGGTCGCCCGCGTCCCAGGCCTCGCGGAGGCCGGGCGCGCTCAGGTCCCAGTCCGGGCGGATCTCGGCGGTGACGGCGCGCAGGTCGCGGCGGAGGTCCTCGACCGACGGCCGGCCCCAGAACCAGTAGCCGTTGTAGATCGAGTGGATCACGAGCCCGGGCTTCAGCACGAGCGTGTGCGGGATCATCGGGTCGTTGTCGGGGTCGGTGTACTCCTGGATCTCGAGGTCCTTCTGGACGATCCGGCCCGGGTCCTCGAGGAACGGCCACTGGGCGCCGACCGACGCGCGGAACTCCTGGCTCGTGTGGTGCTCGTCGGTCGAGATCGTCGCGATCTGCGTGTACGCGACCGCGATCTGCGGGTAGAAGGCGGCGAGCTGCAGATGCTGCTGGTGCTCCTTCGGGCAGTAGTGGCCGCGCGCGAGCGTGAGGATCAGCGGGTCGTCACCCTGGATCTCGCTGAGCTTGCGCATCGTGCTCGTGTGATCGGGCAGCTCGTAGTCGGGGAACGTGGCTCCGGGCGTGATGTCAGGACGCATGGACGGCTCCTTGGGATTCGGCGATGGCGGCGCGGAGCCGCTTCAGCGCCTCCACGTAGATCTCCGAGAAGGTGGGGAAGGGCTGGATCGTGTCCGTGAGCACCTCGAGCGGCACACGGGCACGGATCGCGAGCGTTGCCTGCTGGAGCCACTCGCCCGCCTCGGGCCCGAGCGCGTACGCGCCCGTGAGGCGCTCGCCGTCGCCGAGCAGCGTGAGGAACCCGACGCTCTCGGCGTAGGCACGCGTGTACGTCTCCGTCTTCGCGATGCCGTTGAGCGGCGCGGTCCCGCTGAACGGCGCGTCGCTCGCCCCGACGGACGCTGCCTGCGGATCCGTGTAGACGACGCGCGGCGTCGCGTCGTAGCTCGCCTCGCGCGGCTCGCCGAGGATGTTCGACGCGACCACCTCTCCCTGGTACTTGCCGACGTGCGTCAGCTGCCAGATCCCGGTGATGTCGCCGACCGCCCAGAGCCGGTCGGCGACGCGGAGGCTCGCGTCGACGGGGACGCCGCGGCCCTCGACCTGCACGCCGACGGTCTCCAGGCCGATCTCCTCGACGCGCGGCCGCCGGCCGGTGGCGACGAGCAGGCGGTCGCCCCGGAGCTCCGGCCCGTCGTCGAGCTCGAGGACGAAGTCGTCGCCGTCGCGCCGTGCGGCGGTCGCCTTCGTGTTGACGTGGAGCTCGATCCCGTCGCGGTGGAGGACCTCGCCGAGCGCGTCGCCGAGCGGTGCGGGCTCGCGCGGGAGCACGTGCCGGCCGCCCTCGACGATCGCGACCTCGCCGCCCAAGCGGGCGACGGCCTGCGCCATCTCGACGCCGACCGGCCCGCCGCCGAGCACGAGCATGCGCCGCGGCACGGCCTTCATGCCGGTGACCTCGCGGTTCGTCCAGATCCCGTCGAGCTCGCGGAGGCCCGGAACCGGCGGGATGACCGCGTCGGCGCCGTTCGCGAGCACGACGTTGTCCGCGGTGTAGCGCACGCCGTCGACCTCGACCGCGCCGATCCCTGCCAGCCTGCCGGTGCCGCGGATCAGGTCGATCCCGTTGTCCGCGAGCCAGCGCTCCTGGCCCGCGTCGGAGTAGTTCGAGACCTGGAAGTCGCGCCACGCGAGCGCGGCCTGGACGTCGACCTCCGCCGTCGCGGCCGCCTCGCGCGCAGCGTGCACCGCCTCGCCGGGACGGAGGAGCGTCTTCGAGGGGACGCACGCGTAGTAGGAGCACTCGCCGCCGACGAGCTCCCGCTCGACGAGGGCGACGCGCAATCCGCCTTCCGCGAGGGCGGCGCAGCAGTGCTCGCCCGGCGAGCCCCCGCCGATGACGATCACGTCGTAGTCGCTCATTCGGGCAGCTCCGCGCCCTTCTGCTCCGCGACCATGTAGGCGGCGTACCAGTCGGGCCAGTTCGGGTCAGCCTCGCCCGTGCGCTTCTCGTGCTCGCCGTGCGCGGCCGCTGCGCGCCGCATCGCGTTCGCCAGGTCCGAGACCGTGGCGTACGCCGTCTCGGCCGAGTCGACGCGACCCGGCAGCCGGGTCGTGATCTCCTGGAGCAGCCACTTGTTGCCGTCCGGGTCCTCGAAGGTGGCGTACGACTTGTAGCTCGCGCGCTCCGGGTCGGGACCGCTGATCCGCTTCGCAGGGTCGAACGGCGAGCCGTGGAACACCTCGCTCGCGTCGACGTCGCGCGCGACGAGCTCCACGCGCGCCGTCTCGATGTCGGAGACGATCAGCTCGCCCTGGGCGGATCCGGGAGCGGCCGCGATCACTCCCTTGCCGAACGAGACGGAGCAGCCGGAGCCCGGCGGCGTGACCTGGACGATCCGGAAGTCGTCCCCCACGACGATGTCGGCGTCGAGCCTCCATCCCAGGCTCTCGTAGAACTGCTTCGCCCGGTCGACGTCCGAGACCGGGATGACGACGACCTCGAGCTTCAGGTCGGCGACCGCCCGGTCGCGGACCGTGCCGACGCCCGCGCTGCCGGCCTCGATGCTGCTCATAGCGACTCCTTCGCTTCCCGGTGCGACCCCGCGACCCGATAGTGCCAGCCGCGGTCGTGGCTACGCGACGGCGCCTCCGGGCCCGGGCTCGGCCTCGACCGCGCGGTAGATGTTGCCGTGGATGTGGTCCGCGCCGACCAGGTCGACGACGCCGTCGGTCCGGAGCACCGAGAGCACGTGCGGCTTCACCCGGGCGAGCCGGAGCGTGATCCCGTTCGACTCCGCGTACTCGTGCAGCTCGGCGATCTTCGCCGAGCCCTGCGAGTCGACGAAGTTGACGCCCTCGAGGTCGAGCACGAGCAGGCGCGCGCCGCCGTCGCCTTCCACGAGCTCGCGCACGCGGTCCTCGAGCGCCTCGGCGGTGGCGAAGAAGAGCCCGCCGTCGAGGCGGAGCACGACGACCCCGGGGACCGCCTCGTCGTCGGGGTGCTCGTCGAGGTCGCGGAACACCTGCGTCCCCGCCTCGCGGCCGAGCAGGGCCATCGGCGGCCGCGTCGCGACGTAGACGAGCCAGATCAGCGAGAGCGCGACGCCGATGACGACCCCGAACAGCACGCCGGCGGAGAGCACGCCGACGATCGCCGCGATCGCCACCCAGAAGTCGAACCGCGTCACGCGGTGGAGGCGCCGCAGCTCGGCGACGTCGATCATCCCGAACACGACAGCGTCGATGATCACCGCGCCGAGCACCGCCTTCGGCAGGCTCGAGAACAGCGGGGCGAGCACGACGAGCGTCAGCAGCACGAGCCCTCCGGTGACGAGCGACGCGACCGGCGTCATCGCGCCCGCCGACTCGTTCAGCGAGCTCGCCGACAGGCTCGTCGACACCGGCATGCCCTGGAACACGCCCGCGCCGAGGTTCGCCATCCCCTGCGCCACCGCCTCCTGGTTCACGTCGATGCGGTAGCGGTGCCGCGCGGCGAACGCGCGCGCGTCGCCGGCCGTCTGCGAGAAGCCGATCAGCAGGAGCGCGAACGCGGCGACGAGGATCACGGCGTAGTGGTCCTGGAACATCGCGAGTGGCGGCAGCTTCGGCGCCGGGAGCCCGCGCGGCACGTGGCCGACGAGCGCGACGCCCCGCGAGCCGAGGTCGAACGCCCACGAGGCGAGCAGGCCGCCGACGACGAGCACGAGCGCGCCCGGCACCGCGGGCGCGAGAAAGCGGAGCGCGAGCACGACGGCGAGCGCGACGGCGCCGACGAGCAGCGTCGTCCAGTGGATGTCGCCGAGCGACTTCAGCCACGTCCAGAGCTCGCGCCACGCGCTGTCGCCGCTCGACGAGGTGCCGGTCAGCTTGGGGAGCTCCCCGATCACGACGTCGACGGCGGCGCCGGCGAGGAATCCCGTGATCACCGCCTTCGACAGGAACTGCGCGATCCAGCCGAGCCGGAAGACCGCGAACAGCACGAACAGGAGCCCGGTCGCGAGCGTGATCGCCGCGACGAGCCGAGCCGCGTCCTCGCCGCCGAGCTTCGTGACGAGCACCGCGCCGCCCGCGACGGCGGCGAGCGACGAGCTCGGCCCGGTGGAGATGTGCCGCGACGTGCAGAAGAGCGCGTAGATGATCGCGCCGGCCGCCGCCGCGTACAGGCCGTTCTGGAGCGGCACGCCGGCGATCCCCGCGTAGCCGAGGTTCTTCGGCACGATCAGGGCGGTGACCGCGATGCCCGCGGTGACGTCGCCGCGCAGGAAGCGCCGGTCGTAGCGCGGCAGCCACACCGCCACGGGCAGGTACCGACCGACCCCCTGGGGCCCGGGAGTCATCGCTCAGCCGGTGGGGCGGCGGCTACGAGGCGAGCGCCTTCGCCTTCAGCCCGTCGAACTCGGCCTGGGTGATCGCGCCGCTGTCGAGCAGCTGCTTCGCCGTCGCGATCTGGTCGGCTGCGCCGCCGGAGCCCGCAGCCGCCCGGATC
>Ga0335076_10007686_pt1 | contig 10864 bp, 5 predicted proteins | sample Lox_Sample_25_FD_206717 | JGI IMG/M metagenome (GOLD analysis project Ga0335076, IMG submission 206717) | Soil microbial communities from Loxahatchee National Wildlife Refuge, Florida, United States - Lox_Sample_2.5 | ecosystem: Environmental > Terrestrial > Soil > Wetlands | place: USA: Florida...
TCCGGCACTCTTTCGCCTTCTCCCTCAGCTCACTCAGACTGCCCGAAACGACTGTTAATCCTTCTTCCGTGTCTACTTCTCTTTTAGATTTCATAATTGTGAGATCTACGCGACATTCACTCCGGATTAAGGCTAGGAGGCATCGCCAAAACACAAAATCCGGGAATCCACTTAGGACTGCCGGTGCCCGCCTCTTTCGTAGCCTGCTTGGCTGTTGCCCATACAAACTTGGCTGTATTTTTAGATGGAAAGATGCTGTACTGCGGAATTCTTGTTGAATTTTGCGATTGTTCTTATATCGCATCCAACTGCGAGTACAATTTCGTGCGTCGGCTTACGCGCTCATTGCGCGTCGCCAATTCCGGGGCACCTGGAGTTCACCATGGAGCAACTAGTCGGCGGCCGGCAACTGCAGTACGAAGGAGTCCATTGCGCGCTCACCCTCGAACAATGCAGCCCTCGCGTCGTGCTTCTGAAAATCTCGGGAACGGATATCGGTGAATTTGGTGAAGCTCCTATGGCAACTCTCAGCGAATGGCTTGAGAACAGCCTGCCCATTCATTTCTTCATCGACGCTCGCGCAGTTCGTGGCGCATCCATCGACGTCAGTGGCGACTGGGCAAAATGGCTCGGCCGAAATCGCGCCAAACTTCATTCAGTTACCATGCTTACCGGATCGCGATTTATCAATCTAACCGCGGAATTTGTTCGCCGGTTCAGCGAATTGCAAGGCATCATGCGCATTTGTACGGAACCCGGTGTTTTTGATGGCACGCTCAACGACGCCGTTCATCGCGCCTAGTCGCTTTTGTCGCTAGCCGGTGGCAAGAACCGCGAGCATGCCTTAAAATGAATGCTGACTTGTCGGGGCGTAGCGCAGCCTGGTAGCGCGCCTGCCTTGGGCGCAGGAGGCCCCCGGTTCAAATCCGGGCGCCCCGACCAATTGTCTTTAATCAATTCATTCCATCAAGAAACGCAGCTATTTCTGCATTCCCCGATTGAGTGTAGAGAGGCCTGGTGACGGTATTGCCGGCCGTAATGGCCTTTCCTTCGTCTTCTAGCTGCATAGGTTCGGTGACTTGGCGTTAGAACTTCTCGAGATCCTTCGAACAGCTTTTGCAACCTGCTGCGCCTCGGAGTGGCTCACGTTGGAATAGGGGCAGCGACACTTATGATGTGGCTGCCCCTTCGGTTCGTTACGGCTTCAGAGCTTCGCGGATTGCGTTGCTCGATTGTTCCAGAGCAGCTTGAACTCCGGCAACGTCATTGATCGGTCCGGCTCTTTCGACCGGTGTCATTCCGAAGGATTGCAGATCGAGACATCTTGCAATTGCCACGTCCAAAGGACTAACTTAATAAACGTTACAAAGTCCGGCAGCAGGCGTGGCGAAATGGGTCCGGCCGCGTTGCACCGGCGTCACCGCGAACTGTCCATTCGAGGAAGAACCATGAAGCGAACACGCGCACTCTGCCTGGCGCCCCTGTTTTTACTGGGGCTTGCGGCAGCCTCCGCCCAGGAACGGAGCTTGATTCCCAAAGCAGCCTGGACGCGCCCGCTGGGCTTACCACTGGAAAATCCCGGAGTCACCCGCGTCCACGGCGACATCGACGACGGATTCTGGCAAGGCGCGCCCGTGGGAGGCTTCGGCTCCGGCACGTTCTCTCGAACGTATCGAGGAGACTTTGCGCGCTGGCACGTCAAGGCGGGAGTACACAAGTACGCTACAGTCAGCGCAAATCAATTCGCGATGTTTCAGCAGTCCGAAGGCGAAGCGCAAGGAACGGCGCGCGTGCTGATGACCGACCACCCCAAGAACGGAGCGCTATCCCGCTGGGAGTGGGATTATCCTGTCGGCGCTGGCGAATATGCGGCGCTCTACCCGAAGTCGTGGTTCGCCTACCGATGGGAAAAATTCCCAGCGAACGTGACGCTTGAGCAGTTTTCGCCAGTATTGCCGGACAATTACCGTGAATCGAGCTACCCGGTGGCGGTGTACCGCTGGCACGCACAGAACCCAACGCGCCATGCCGTGACCGTATCAGTGCTGTTGTCGTGGACTAACATGGTGGGCTGGTTCCGCACATTCACGCGCGATTTTCAGGGCGCACCCAATCAGGGCAATCACAACCGGTACGCGAGCGAAGCTCTGGGGGCGGGAACGATGAAAGGAATCGTTTTCGAACGGAATCGCACCGGCAAACAGTTGTCGGAAGCCGACGGACAGTTCGCCATTGCGGCGTTGGAGACAGCCGGAGTCGAGGTGACGTATCAGACCACGTATGCGGCCGAAGGGGACGGCCGTGCGGTCTGGGACCGTTTCTCGAAAGACGGGCGCCTTGCCAACAGCAACGTTTCGTGGGTCAGTGACAGCGAAAAGCTGGCTGGCGCGGTCGCGGTCCGATTCACGCTGCAACCCGGCGAAACAAAGATCGTGCCGATGGTGATTGCCTGGGATTTCCCCATCGTGGAATTCGGAGAGGGGCGCCGGTGGAATCGCAAATACACGGAGTTCTATGGAACGAGTGGCGAGAGCGCCTGGGCCGTCGCGCGCGACGGTCTTCGCAACGCCGGCGATTGGAGCCGGGCCATCGACACCTGGCAGGCGCCGTATGTGAATGACGAGAGCCAGCCGCTGTGGTATCGCGGAATGCTGTTCAACGAACTGTACACGCTGACGGATGGTGGTTCGTTCTGGGGAAGGCCCGAGGGACGGGAGAAAGCGGTGCCAGCGTCGTTCGCGCTACTCGAGTGCTTTGACTACGCGTATTACGGGACGCTCGACGTCAGATTCTATGCTTCCCTGCCCCTGGTGAAGTTCTGGCCGGAAATCGACAAGCAAGTGCTTCGCGAATTCGGCGCCACCGTCGCCCGCGAGTGGCCCGAAAAAGGCCAATGGGTTTGGAAGGGTCTGCAGACCGGCGAGCCAAGCCTGCACATGCGTAAGAAGAAAGGCGTCGTGCCGCACGACCTCGGCGTGCCTGAAGGCGATCCGTTTTTTGCGGTAAACGAGCCGGGCTGGCAAGACACCAATGAATGGAAGGATCTCAATTCGAAATTCGTGCTCATGGTATATCGCGATTACGTTTTGACGGGACGGAAAGATATTGCATTTCTGCGCGAGCAGTGGCCCGCCATGCGCGCGGCGATCGCGCACCTGGAGGAATACGACCGCGGCGGCGGCATTCCGGAGAATTCGGGATTTCCAGACCAGACCTACGACTCCTGGGTGGTGCGGGGCGTCAGTGCCTACTGCGGAGGCCTGTGGCTGGGCGCACTGCGCGCCGCGGAGGAAACCGCTCTGGCGTTGCATGACTCGGAAGCGGTTGCGCTTTACCACGCGAAATTCGAAAAGGCGCAGAAGACCTATATCGACCGGCTGTGGAACGGAGAATATTTCCGGTACGACACGGAAAGCGCCAATCGCGACAGTATCCAGGCCGATCAACTGGCCGGCCAGTGGTACGCGAATCTGACAGGACTCGGCGACCTGGTGCCTCACGAGATGCAGGAAAGGGCGCTGAAGACCATCTTCAAGGTGAATGTCCTCCAGTTCGCGAATGGAGAAGCCGGCGCAGCGAATGGCATGAACCGTGATGGCTCGATGATCCGCGACAACGAACAGGCGCCCGAAGTCTGGGTGGGCACTACCTTCGCTCTTGCGGCGCTGCTGTGGCGCGCGGGCCTGCGCGATGAAGCGTATCAGACGGCGCAAGGCATCTATCGCGTCATCTATGAAAAGAAGGGCTACTGGTTTCGCACGCCGGAAGCGTGGGACGAGCAAGGAAACTTCCGGGCTTCGATGTATATGCGCCCGGCAGCGGTGTGGGCTCTGGAAATGGCGGGAGCGAAACCAAACTGAACAAACGGCAAGCGGCGGAAAGCGTGGCACGGTCCGAGAGTCCGGGAGAGAAATGATGACGTTCCTCAATAGCAGGGCAGGGCGGAAAGCAAGGCGCTTGAGTATCGGATTGCTGACGGCTGCGCTCGGGTTGGCGGGATTGACGCACTCGCAGGAGCCGGCCCCGGTCATGCCGATGCACGAGAAGTACGAGGATGGCGCCGAGTTTCGCTGGCTCAACAAACAAGTGTTGAATTTTCGCTTGCTCGACGGAATGGAGGAGCTGACCAATTGGGCGTTCAGCGGCGCCGGTGAGATGGCTCTGGCGAGCGACCATGTCAAGGAAGGCCAGCGTTCCTTACGAATTCGCTCGACCACCAACGTGGCACAGGTCGAAGGTGCGGGAGAATGGGAAGACTTGGTGGTCACGCGGAAGTTCAACAATGAGGATTGGACCGCCTACAACCGCATTTCGCTTTGGGTCTACCCGGACGTCGTGGGTGCGCCCGCACTTTCCTGTTCGTTGACACTGCACAATGACGGCGCGCACAAATTGCCGGACAGCTACAACGAAGGCCGCCACGAATCCATTCCATTGCGTAATCATTCGTGGAACCACGTTGTCTGGGAAATTGCTCCCCTCGATCGCGAGCGCGTAACCGCGCTCGATTTCGCGTATAGCCTGCCCAAGAAATATCCCGATCCCGGCGATCAGACCATCCTTGACGTCGATCAACTGGAGTTGGAAAAAGTCGTTGCGGATCACGTAGAAGGCTGGGCCGTAGCTCCCGGCAAAATCGCCTTCAGCCAAAGCGGATACACCCTCGGTACAACTAAATCCGCGATCGCCAGTGACCTCAAAGCTTCGCAGTTTTCGATCATCGATGAACAAACCGGCCAAATTAGTCTGACGAAACCCGTCGAGCAGAAGACCACACCTCTCGGGGTCTATCAGGTCTTGGATTTCTCGGAAATTCGCGAACCCGGCACCTACCTTATTAAGGCTGGGGACACGCTGACTCGTTCCTTTCGCGTCGGCGACGACGCGTGGCGCAGCAGCATCTGGAAGGCCGTTAATTTCATGTACAGCGAGCGCTGCGGCACTGTCATCCCAGGAATTCACGGTGTCTGCCATCTCGACGTCTACACCACTCACGATGACAAACGCATCGTTGTCAACGGCGGTTATCACGACGCCGGCGATCTCTCCGCGACCGGCAACACTCCGGGCATGGTCTATGGCTTGTTATCTCTCGCGGACAACCTGAGGCGCCAGAACGCCGACCCCGCACTGACTGCACGGCTTCTCGACGAAGCTCGATGGGGACTGCACTGGGTGCTGAAAACACGATTCGGCGATGGCTTTCGCAGCACGGGCCAACTCGTGAGTTATTGGACCGACGGCATCATGGGCACCGGGGATGACCGCTTCGGAAAAGCCGTCAACGATCCGGAGTGGAACTTCCGCGTTGCCGGAGTCGAAGCGCTCGCGGCACGCGTCTTGAAACAAAGTGATCCCGAACTATCTCATCGTAGCTTGGTCACCGCCGAAGAAGACTGGAAGTTCGCCGTAGAAGGACTCAAAGCCGCTCAACCATTGCCCGAAGTCTATGGAGCCAAGGATACTCTCGAACAAATCTCGTACGGGGTAATCGCTTCCGTCGAGTTATATGCCACCACCAAGCAACAGCAATACAAAGACGAAGCTGTTGCTTTGGGGGACCTCATTCTCGCTTCTCAGGAGCGCAAGCTTCAGCCATGGACCACTCCCCTGACCGGCTATTTCTACACCGGCCCCAAACGCGAAAACCTATTTCACCGCTTTCATATGGGGCAGGAGCAGGAGCCAATCGTCGCGTTGGTTCAGTTGTGCGAGGCATTTCCCGATCATCCCAACTGGATGCAATGGTATTCGGCCGTCGTGCTGCACTCGCAGTATTACTTGAAAGCGGCTGCGATGCTCGATAAACCGTACTCCGTCCTTCCGGCGGGCATCTACCGCGAAAGCGAAGCGCGCCTGATTCCCGAGGCCAAGAACTGGACGCCTCTACGGGCGGCCGATCGAGACGCCTATGTAGAAGAAGTAAAGCGCGGCGTTCCTCTCGGCGGTGAATATTACCTGCGGCGCTTCCCGGTCTGGTTCGACTTTCGCGGAAACTCCAGCGTATTGCTCTCGCAGACCAAAGCGCTCTCTGCGGCTGGAAGACTACGCGGCGATCTCGAATCCATGGATCTCGCACAGCGCCAAGCCCAATGGTTCGTGGGACGAAACCCATTCGCCGCGAGCCTGATGTATGGCGAGGGCTACGACTGGACCCCGCTCTACAGCGTCCGTTCCGGCCAAATGGTTGGCGCTCTTCCCGTCGGAGTGCAAACCAAGGGTTTCGATGACGCACCCTATTGGCCAACGCAGATTTGCTGGACCTACAAAGAAGTGTGGACCCAACCCGTCGGCCAGTGGATATGGGTGATGCAGGATGTCAGTGTGCCGGCTGTTGTGCGGGGTGTCGTCGACCCAAATAGCCAAGCACCTGTCGAATTCCGGGAAACTCGCACCGGAAAGACGATCGCCGTGAGTGTGACTGCAGCAGACGGCTCGTTTGAGAGCAAAATCCCGGAAGGCCACTACCAAGTCACACAGAACTCAGCGCGGAAAGCTCTCACAGTATTGCCCGGTGAAGCCTATCGCGTAGATTTGCGGGCCGGCCAACACTTTGATTGCCAGGTCACCTCTCAATCGATCGCAAAGAATGAGATCGCCATTCGTGTCAAATGTGACGGGATTGGCCACCACGCCTTTGCGATTCGTACGGATAACCTTGTCGTAGCAGAAGCCGCAAAGCAGGAGGTCGATCTGGCATCAGCGAATGGATGCGAAGTCATCTGGCACGCCCACATCGCTTCTTCAGATACGCCGTGGGTCGCAGTGATTGTTCCTGACGGCACCATGTCTGAACGCCGTGAAGTGACCGGAGTCGCGGCACCGCAGGAGTGACTTTCCAGAGACGGGCGCAGTGCCACCCATTTAGTGGCCTACGTAGAGTTGGAATGGCGCCCAATAGAACGGTTTGCGAAACACGCTCGCCGAATTGGACTTGAGGATAAAAAGCTTCGCATTCCGCAGGGCGACGGCAGGATCTTCCCCCTTATCCAATCCATCGTATAGCTTGTCCATCAATATCCCCGTCGAAGAAGCATCACTGACTTCCCACAGCGACGCTATGACGTTGTGGGCCCCAGCTCGCAAGAACGCCCAGGACAACCCTACCAACCCTTCGCCGGCATACGCTCGAGTCCCTGCTCCATTGCACGCGGAAATCGTCACCAGCTGGGCATCCAGCGGATGCGCCACGATGTCTCGCGCATAAAGCTTGTAGGAGTCTCCTTCGCGGCTCAGGATCACGGCCGACTCGAGCGGCTGGGCCACACTTGCCGTTCCGTGCGTCACAAAATGCAAATAAGAGAACTGTCGCGGCTCGCTGTGCAAAAAGGCGGAGGCGGTCGCTTGCTTTCCATCGAGCACTTTGCATTGGCCCGGCGAAAAATGTGCCGACACTTTCTGCATTTCCAGCTGCGCTTGTGCGAGTACCGGAAATTCCGGGACGGCTGGTTCGGGATTCCCCACAAGCAACAGATTCTTTTTCGCTTCCGGCGATCTCTCCGCCGCGGCAGACAGTAGTGTCAGTGACCCAGCCTCCGACAGGGTTACATCATCGATCCAATAGTGTGGCGTGGCATCGGGCACAATCAGCGTTTCAAAATTGAGTCCATACAGGCCTTCCCCGGGAACCACCACCACGCGCGATCCTTTCGGTATCAGGCTCTGGGCCGGGGAGAGAAGGAGCCCGTACAGTTTCTGCCCGTTTTCGTCTCTCGATCCCAAAATGTCTCGACTCTCCAGAATTGCCTTCCGATAATTCTGAAGGGGCAGATCGATTTCCGATTTTGTTGGCAGCCGCAGGCACGTCAATTTGCCCGCCGAGATCACCCACAGATAGGAATTGGTCCTTCCGACCCAATAGAACAACAGAACGGAGTTGAGCCGCCGCGCGATTTCCTGAGGATGAACCTCCGTCGCCTTCGTCGAAGCGGTTTCCGGTTTCCCTAGACCTTCCGCGAGCGTACGGGCACGGCTCAATTCAGCCACTTGCAGTGCCTGGAGCACCCGGTGATGCCTTACAAGGAAATCGATATAGTCGTCGTACAGCGTGATGACTGCAGAAATGAAGGACATCCGCAGTTCTTCTGCCCGGACCGACGAGCGCACTTCCTCGACGGTCGCCAGCAAATTTCGGTACTGAGCCTCGGCCTTGGCGTCGTCGTGTTCTTCAACGTAAAGAGCCGCGAGTTCGGCTTGCGCTCCCCATTTTTGGGAAGAATCGCTCTTTGAGTCAGCGACAATGCTCAAAAACATTTTTTCTGCTGCGGCAAATTGCCCCTGTCTTCGCTTAATCGTGGCGTCGACCATTGCCAGATCCAAAGCTGTTGCGGCGTCTAGCCCCTTACTGGCGTAACCCGACCCTTCTGCCAAGTAACTTGCCGCTGCCTCAACCTGCCCTGTGTCCAAAGCAATGCCAGCTAGTCCGTTCAAATACTGAATCAGAATTGTCTTATCGTCCTGCCCACGCGCCACGCCCAGACCTTGCTGCAGGTACCGGCGCGCCTCCTCCAGATCGCCTTGCTCGTAATATGCGTTCGAAATCGCCGCAAGCCAGTAAATTTGTTCGGCTGTGAGATGCGCTTGGCTAGACACCTCTTCAGCCTGCTTGTACAACGTCAGAGCGTTTTCGTAATCCCCAAGTTTGCGGTAGCACCACGCCGTGTTTCCCAAGATCTGCGCGAGGTAGTATCGAGCTCCGGCAGTCCGGGCCACCGGCAGTGCAGTGCGATACGACTCCACCGCCTCATCGTAACGTTGTAGCTTGGTTTCGACGATCCCTAAGCCGCTCAGCGCGGCGGCCTCGAAATAGGGATCCTGGTGTTGGCGAGCGCCAAGTAACGCCCCGCGATAGGCAACCTCGGCGCATTTCAGATCGTCCGCAAGGAAACACACCGTACCCTTGCGCAGAGCGACTTCCCCCGCTAAAGCTGGCTGCTTCGTCTCTACAAGGCTCTCCGCTTGAGCGATGAGGGAAGCGGCCTCGCTCGAACGCTGCATATTTGCCAGCGAGAGCGCCTGAGTCAATTTCCGCCGGATCGCGAACTCGGAATCCCGCAACGTGTCTGGCGGTTCAGCGTCAAGGAGCGCCAAAGCCTCCTTATACTCGCCCTGCAACTCGAAAATGTGCGCTTTGATTCCCGTGAATTTCCAATACCACTCGGATTGTTCCGACCCGTAGCCCTTCAGAGCGTTGTCCACCAGAGTCGTGGCGCTTGTCAAATCGCCCTGTTTGACCTTCAGCCACGCATCTTCATAAACCGTGTTAGGTTCCTTGCGAACTCCGCAGCCTGCCGAAACCAGGGAGAGAACAACTACGATTACGAGGAGCCCGGCGGACGGCCGTTGGTGCCGGACTGTCCGGCCGTGCCTCCGCCACCATTGGGAGAACCCAGCTCGAAGCGAATCATCGTCAGCGTCTTGCTGCCGTGCGTCAGGACGAGTTCCGCCAGATGGACCTTGCCGAACTCCGGTACCACCAATACGTGCCCGTGGTGCCCGAGGTGTTCGACGCCGGGGCACTTCTCGGGTTTGAGCGTTTTGACTAAGGAGCAACAAATGACTCCATGCCGTTCAATTTTGTCAGGCAGCTTCCATGCGCCCAAGGGACTCTCGGCCATTTTCCTGAATTCTTTGTTCTTTTTAAACTCCTCAATAGCGAGGTCGAACGTCTTGAGCTTTGGTCCAAACTCGTGGTGCAATTCAACTTCGATCTTACAGCCCGCGATCTGCAGATTATCGAAGCGGCTTCCCAGCCACACGCTTTCGGGTTCATCGCCTGATTCGTAGCTGGATGCCAAGCGGGACACTACGCGGTCCGCCGTAATCACGTCAAGAATATTCAAGCCCTCCACCACCGACGTCGCCTGTGTCGTGTGAATGCAGTGCTCCTTCCCTTTTTCACCCGTTACGAATTTCTCGCTGCCGGAAACTTGCGAGTATGCAACTTTGAAGGATGCAAATCCGTCGAACCGGAAATTCTCGACACGCGCACTGCCGTGCCCTCCCGTTATTGGCAGAGAAGTCCCGGCCTGCACCTCAATCAGGCGATCGACTGGCCTCGTAAAGTGAGCGCTGAAGGCGTTCGCGCAGGCATGATAAAAAAAGGGGGTAACGTGATGAGTCATTTGGGGACCCTCCACTAGGGAATTGTGCTGCGAGTTCTTGCACCAACTATGGACGGCTTTCCACTATAAACGGTATCCGCTGAACTTCCCGCGGCACGGGATTCTTATCCGACCCGTTTTCACCCAGAAACACCAGCTCATATTTTCCAGGCTGGACCTTGCCTCCCGCTACGACCAGGTGGATTTCTTTGTTGGCCATTTCTCCGCCGACCGGGAAACTCATTAGCGCTGTGCCTGTCCCGTCCACCAGCTTACCCGTATAGCTCTGGTAAGTTACCGCCGGAGTGAAGTCGAAGTCCAGCGCGAAACTCTCACGTGGGGCAACGGCGACCTTGGAAGCCCTGTCTCCTCGTGTAGCCCCTTGCAAGTGAAAAGACGACTCAAACGCTTGGGCTGCGCTTCCCACTTCGCTCCCTCTCTTCAGGTCTGGAATCGTCACGAAATTCTGAAACACAATCACCAGCGCCAGCGCCGCCATCGCCGGCACCGCAATAACCGGCCGAAACCAGGCAAGCCAGCCGCGGCCCGCAGCGGGTTCTACCGACCGTGCTGTCTCGACGGTTTTCGAACGAACTCCTTCGGCTAGGATCTCCCGGCTCGTGGCCATAAACGTTGTCAAGGCCCTTACGTCCGTCGCGCACTCGCTGCAGTCAAAATAATGCTCTTCAAATTCATCCCGGGTGTCCGCTGGCAACTCTCCCAACACATACTTCTCGACGGCTTGTAGCCGCACTACGTCT
>Ga0335076_10007687_pt1 | contig 10864 bp, 8 predicted proteins | sample Lox_Sample_25_FD_206717 | JGI IMG/M metagenome (GOLD analysis project Ga0335076, IMG submission 206717) | Soil microbial communities from Loxahatchee National Wildlife Refuge, Florida, United States - Lox_Sample_2.5 | ecosystem: Environmental > Terrestrial > Soil > Wetlands | place: USA: Florida...
TTGTCCACCGCAAGGTCAAGGGATATTCGCAGGGGATGCGGCAGCGCCTTGGCCTGGCGGCCGCGCTATTGCGCCGGCCGTCGCTGCTGCTGCTCGACGAGCCGGCCAACGGCATGGATCCGGCGGGCATCAAGGAGTTCCGCACGTTGCTGCGCTCCCTGGCCGACGACGGGACGACCGTGTTCCTGTCCAGTCACCTGCTCGCCGAGGTCGAGCAGGTGTGCGACCAGGTCGCGGTGATTCACGCCGGGCGCCTGGCCGAGCAGGGGCCGGTCAGCCAGCTGGCAACGGCCCGACCGCGTCTCCGGCTGGTGATCGACCCGGCCGACCAGCCGTCCGCGCTGGCGCTGCTTGACCGCTGGCCGGCCCGCGCCGACGGCCCCGGCGCGGTGCTGGTCGAAGGGGCCACCGGCCGAGAGATCAACCAAGTGCTCGGACGGGGCGGGGTCTGGGCCAGCCAGATCCGGCCGGAGCAAGCCGGGCTGGAAGAGGCGTTCCTGCAGCTGACCGAGACCCAGGAGACCAAGGATGCGACTGCTCGGAGCTGAGCTGATCAAGCTGGCCCGCCCACTGACCTGGGGTGTGGCGGCCGCCGCCGGATTGTTCTGTGTATTGCTGGCCACTGGCGGCGCCCACAACGCCGCGCTGGAAGGCGTGACGGCGACCGGACACCTACCCTCGTGTGCCGAGCTCGGGATCCCAGTTGGCCCGCAGTGCATGCACGCCAAGACCCTGGAGCGGGCCAGGATGGCCCAGGCGAGCGCCCAGCGCGCCCGGGTCGCCGCGCAGCTGAACCCGCTGGCGGCGGGCGCCGAGGCAGCCGGGCTGCTGGCCTCGCTGCCCGGGGCCCTGGCGCTGGCGCTGCTGGCCGGTGCCCACATCGGTGGCGAGTGGTCGGGCCGGACTATGAAGAACCTGCTTACCCAGCAGGGCCGCCGCTGGCGGGTCCTCGCCGCAAAGCTGGTCAGCCTGTGGCTGGCCGGGGTAGCACTGATCGCTGTCTGCTGGGTGGCGCTGGCGGCCACTGGGCCGATTCTCGTGCATATTAACCATCTGCCGGCAGCCCACGAGTCCATGACCCGCGCGCTCAGCCTGTCTGGCTCCCAGGTGGCGCGCGCCCTGCTGGTGCTCGCGGCGTTCGCCGCCATCGGCCTGCTCGCCGCGGTTGCCACCCGCGGCACGATCGGGGCCACCGCGGTCACGGCCGGGGCCATCATCGCGATGCTGATCACGGCGTCGCTGCCAGGAACCGGCCGGTGGACCCCGGCGACCTGGGTGCAGGAGTGGATGGGCTTCCCGGCCGGCCAGGCATCGATCACCTCGCTACCCACCAACTTCTGGTCCCGTTTCATCAGCGCCGGCGCCTCCCTTGGCCAGCTGCCTGGCCTGCTGGGCCTGGCCGCGTTGCTGGCCGTCTGCTGTACAGGGGCAGCGGCGTTGTTCGGCCGCCAGGACATCAGCGGATGACGCTCTACAGTCGGGTTATGGGGCCCTGGAAGGATCTGGCCACCCCGCGCCGGGTGGACCTGCTGATCGCGGCGGCCCTGCTGGTGTGGGGGCTGCCGGACGTCCCGTGGTGGTGGGAGTATCCCGGTCACGCGGGCTCTACCCCGGACGTGCTCGGCTCGCTGGCACTGACGCTGGCCATGTCGGTTCCGTTCTGCTGGCGGCGGGTGGCGCCGGTGCCGGTGCTCGCTCTGGCGGTGGGTGTATTTGCCGTGCGGTACGCGCTGCACCGGGACCTGACCTCAGCGTTCGCCGCGGTGCTGGTCGGCGCCTACGGGCTGGGGGCCTATGACAGTCCGGTCCGCCGCTACGCCCGGTGGCTCGGCTGGCTCTCCCTCGCCGCTGCGGTAGTCATCGTCATCACCGGCAACGGTGTGCCGAACAAGCGATACGGAGGCGTGCTCGAAGGCCGGCTCGCTGGAGCGCCGCTGGCGCTGCTGGGCGCGGCGTTCGTGCTGGGCGACGCGGCCGACGCCCGGCGTCGTGAGGCCGCCGCCCTGGTCGAGACGGCGCACCAGGCCGAACGCACCCGCATCGCCCGGGAACTGCACGACGTGGTCGCACATCAGCTGTCCGCCATCGCCATCCAGGCGGGGGTGGCGCGGATCGCCACGGGCGGCGGCCAGGCCCCGCCGGGCAGTGGTCACGCATCACCGGGCAGCGGCCAGGCTGCACCGGGCGGCAGCCGGTCCGCGGCAGGCAGCCAGTCTGGCGCAGGCAGCCAGTCCGGCGCAGGCAGCCAGTCCCCGGCGGTGGTGCTGGCCACCGTGGAAAGGCTGGCCAGGGAGGCGCTCAGCGAGCTGAACCACCTGCTCGGCGCGCTGCGGCGCGAGCCGTCCGAGGACCTGGCGCGCCCGCCCGCCCCCACGCTGGCGGAACTTCAGACACTGCTCGACACCGCCCGGGCCGCCGGGGTGCCGGCCGAGCTGGCCGTCGAGGGCTGCCCGCGTGCCCTGTCCCCCGGCGCCGAGCTTTCCTGTTACCGCATCATCGACGAAGCGCTCACCAACGTGGCCCGGCACTCCCCCGGCGCACCGACCCGCGTGGTACTGCACTACAGGTCCGCCGCGCTGGATATCGAGGTAGCGAACGGTCCCGCCCCGGGCGGAGCCCGCCCAGCCGCCGCCCGGCCATCTACCGGTGGGCGGGGAGTACGGGGGATGCGCGAGCGAGCGGAGCTTTACGGAGGGCACCTGGACGCCCGCACCTGTCCCGGCGGCGGGTTTGCGGTGATCGCTGAGATCCCCTGCCCGGCCAGCACGGTCGCGGACAGCACGGTCGCTGACAGCACGGTCGCTGACAGCACGGTCGCTGACAGCACGGTCGCGGAGCCGACGTGACTGCCGACGGCCCGGTCCGGGTGCTGATCGCCGACGACCAGGCCCTGGTACGGGCCGGCCTGGCGACGCTGCTGGACAGTCAGCCCGACCTGGTCGTGGTCGGGCAGGCTGGTGACGGCCGGGAGGCGGTACGGCTCACCCGCGAACTCGCCCCCGATGTGGTGCTGATGGATATCCGGATGCCGGTGCTGGACGGGCTCGCCGCCACCCGGCAGATCGTCGCGCGGGGCAACGGCGGGGCTGGCGCGGGCCTCGTTAAGGTGATCGTTCTCACCACCTACGATCTCGACGAGTACGTGTACGAGGCGCTGCGCGCGGGAGCGTGCGGCTTCCTGCTCAAGCACGCGCCGCCGGAGGAATTGCTGCTCGGTGTGCGGGCGGCCGCCGATGGCGGCGCGCTGCTGTCCCCGGCGGTGACCAGCAGGCTGCTGGCCGAGTTTGCCGCCCGCCGTCCGGCGCCGTCCCGCGAGCCGGCCGAGCTGGCCCGGCTCACCCCGCGCGAGCGGGAGGTGCTCGACCAGGTAATACACGGCCGGTCCAACAGCGAGATGGCGCGCGACCTGGTGGTCTCCCTCAGCACCGTCAAGACACACCTCACCCACGCTCTGGACAAGCTCGGGCTGCGCGACCGGGTCCAGGCCGTGGTGTACGGGTACGAGCACGGCCTGGTCCGGCCCGGCGCGGAATGACTGAGGCTCCTGAGAAGCTGTAGTACTACGGGCATACGGGCATCGCGGGAGTGCTACGGGCATCGCGGGCTGGAAGGGTCGGGACAACAACGAGCAAGGACGCCAACTCCGGCTGGCTGCGGAGACTTATCCAGGCCTGCTGGCATTACCCACGTAACGTGATGCTCGCGCTCGGCGGAACGCTGGTGGTGAGCCTGGTCGGGATCATGATCCCGCTGATCCAGCGCGCCATCGTCGACAACCTCACCTCCGCCTCCCAGCACGTCATCTGGCCCCTGGCGGTCGCCCTGCTCGCGGCGGCCCTGGCCAGCTTCGGCGGCCTGTATGTGCGCCGCTACCGCGGCGGCCAGCTCTCCCTGGACGTCCAGCACGACCTGCGCACCCAGCTGTTCTCCGCCCTGTCCCGGCTGGACGGCACCCGCCAGGACGAACTGCACACCGGCCAGATCGTGAGCCGCTCGATCTCCGACCTCACGATGATCCAGGCCCTGCTCTCGATGGTGCCGCTGCTGATGGGCAGCGCGGTGCTGTTCGTTGGCTCACTGATCGCCATGGCCTTCCTGTCGCCGACACTGACCCTGGTCGCGCTGGCCGTTGGGCCCGCCCTCTGGTTCATCTCGGTCGGCTCCCGGCGCAAGCTGTTCCCGGCCAGCTGGGACGCGCAGCAGCAGGCCGCCGGCGTCGCCGCGGTGGTCGACGAGGCCGTGACCGGGGTGCGGGTGGTGAAGGGCTTCGGGCAGGAGGAGCAGGAGGTCGGGCGGATCGAGCGGGCCAGCACCCGCCTGTACTCGGCCCGGGTCCGGGCTGTGCGGCTGCTGGCGCGCTACAACCCGGCGCTCCAGGCGGTCCCGGCACTGGGCCAGGTCGGGGTGCTCGCGCTGGGTGGCTGGCTGGCTCTGCACGGTGAGATCAGCCTGGGCACCTTCCTGGCCTTCTCGTCCTACCTCATCGCGATGGTCGGGCCGGTCCGGTCGCTGTCCAGCCTGGTCACCATCGGCCAGCAGGCCCGGGCCAGCGTGATCCGGGTGTTCGAGGTGATCGACGCCCGGCCGGTGGTGACCGACAAGCCCGGTGCGATCCCGCTGCCGCCCGGCGTGCCGGACGTGGAGCTGGACGACGTGCGGTTTGGCTACGTGCCGTCGCAGCCGGTGCTCCGGGGCCTGTCGCTCCACGTGACGCCGGGCGAGACGCTCGCCCTGGTTGGCCCGGCCGGTTCGGGCAAGTCGACGATCTCGCTGCTGCTGCCGCGTTTCTACGACGTCAGCGGTGGCTCGCTGCGGGTCGGCGGGCACGACGTCCGCGATCTCACCCAGGACTCCCTGCGGGAGGCCATCGGGCTGGTGATGGAGGAGACCTTCCTGTTCTCCGACACGGTCAGCGCCAACATCGCGTTCGGGCGCCCGGACGCGACCCGCGAGCAGGTCGTGGCGGCGGCGCGGGCGGCCGAAGCCGACGAGTTCATCGCCAGCCTGCCGCAGGGCTACGACACGGTGGTGGGTGAGAAGGGCCTGACCCTGTCCGGAGGCCAGCGCCAGCGGGTGGCGCTCGCCCGTGCGCTGCTCACCGATCCCCGCATCCTGGTGCTTGACGACGCCACGTCCGCGGTCGACCCGCGGGTGGAGGCGGAGATCCACGAGACTCTCGGCCGGGTCATGCACGGCCGCACCACCCTGCTCATCGCCCACCGGCGCTCAACCCTGCAGCTGGCGGACCGGATCGCGGTGCTGGACGACGGGCGGCTGGTCGACGAGGGCAGTCATGAGGAGCTCCTCGCCCGCTGCCCGCTGTACCGGCTCCTGCTCGCCGGGCCCGGCGATGACGTGGAAGGCGTGGACGCGGGCGAGCTCGCCTGCTACGTCGACGGTCCCGATGCCGCCGCGCCCTCGGCGGCATCCGGGGTCACCCCGGCGCTGTGGCCGGAAAGTGCCGTTGCCCGGCCGGCGCGCGCCGACCCGGTGCCGGCCAGCCAGGGCGGCGGCTTCCTGGCCGGGATACCCGCCTCACCGGAGCTGCTGGCCCAGGTTGACGCGCTGCCACCCGCCACCGACACGCCCGACGTCGACGCCCGCCAGGCCCGGGCGGCGGAGCCGCATTTCACGCTGCGCCGGCTGATGCGGCCGTTCGCGATCGCGTTCATCGTCGGCCTGGTGCTCGACGGACTCGATGCGCTCGCCAACGTGGCCATGCCCGCGCTGGTCCGGGGCGGGATCGACCACGGCGTCGAGGCCCAGGTCATGCGCGTCATCATTGCGGTGTCCGCGGCGGCGCTGGTGATCGTGCTGGCGGACTGGGTCATCAACTCGGCCCAGACCCTGGTGGTGGGGCGCAACGGCGAGCGGCTGCTCTACGTCCTCCGGGTCAAGATCTTCTCTCACCTGCAGCGGCTCGGGCTGGACTTCTACGAGCGTGAGCTGGGCGGCCGGATCATGACCCGGATGACTACCGACGTCGAGGCGCTGTCGTCGTTCCTGCAGACCGGGCTGATCACCTTCGTCAACTCGTTGCTCACGTTCGCCGGCGTGATGATCGCGCTGCTGGTCATCAACCTCACGCTGGGACTCACCGTGCTGGCGATCATCCCGTTCGCGATCGCGGCCACGGTGGTGTTCCAGCGCGGTTCGTCGCGCGCCTACACCGATGCGCGCGAGAAGGTGAGCGTGGTCAACGCCGACCTCCAGGAGAACGTGGCGGGCCTGCGGGTGTCCCAGGCCTACCGGCGCGAAGAGCGCAACGCCCAGAACTTCGCGGGGCGCAGCGACGCCTACCGCCGCTCCCGGCTCCGTGCCCAGCGCTACATCGCGCTGTACTTCCCGTTCATCCAGTCGCTGTCCACCATCGCCGGGGCACTGGTCCTGCTGGTGGCCGTGGGCCAGATGCGCAGCGGCGCGCTGACCGTGGGCGCGCTCATCGCCTACCTGCTCTACATCGACATGCTCTTCTCGCCGGTGCAGATGCTGTCGCAGGTGTTCGACGGCTACCAGCAGGCCGCGGTCGCGGTCCGCCGGATCTCCGAGCTGCTGCGGACGCCGACCTCGACGCCGCAGGCCGCCCACCCGCGCCCGGCCGGCCGGGGAGCCGCGCGGATCGAGCTGCGCGATGTGCACTTCAGCTACGCCCCGGGCGGGCCGGAGGCGCTGGCCGGGGTCAACCTGGTGGTGGCGCCGGGCGAGACGGTGGCCCTGGTCGGCGAGACCGGCGCGGGCAAGTCCACCCTGGTCAAGCTCGTGGCCAGGTTCTATGACGTGACGGCGGGCAGCGTGCTCGTGGACGGCGTCGACGTGCGCGACTACGACCTGGCGTCCTACCGCCATCGGCTGGGGGTGGTCCCGCAGGAAGCCCACCTGTTCGCGGGCACCGTCCGGGACGCGATCGCCTACGGCCGCCCGCAGGCGGGCGACGCGGAGGTCGAGGCGGCCGCCCGCGCGGTCGGCGCGCTGGACATGATCGCCCGCCTGCCCGGCGGCTTCTACTACCAGGTGGCCGAGCGCGGGCGCAACCTTTCCGCCGGGCAGCGGCAGCTGATCGCCCTCGCCCGGGCCTACCTCGTCGATCCCGACATCCTGCTGCTCGACGAGGCGACCGCCGCACTCGACCTGGCCACCGAGGCGGCCGTCACCCGCGCGTCCGAGCAGCTCGCGGCGCAGCGCACCACGCTGGTCGTCGCCCACCGGCTGACCACGGCGGCGCGCGCCGACCGGATCGTGGTGGTCGCCGGTGGCCGGATCACCGAGATCGGCACCCACGACGAGCTGCTCGCGGCGGATGAGGGCTACGCCTCGCTCTGGGCGGCGTTCACCGGGGATGCGACGCTGGCCGCCTGAGGACCGCCCACCGCCGGAGGGCCGCCCGTGCCCCGAGGGCCGTTCGCCGCCGGGGCGCGCCGCCGGGCTTCGCGGCTCAGCGTGGCGAGTTCATCCACCAGCAGCCTGGCCTGCGCCTGCGGACGCTCGCGGAACTCGGCCCGGACATGCCCGGCCGCGTCGATGTGCACGGTGGCCAGCGCGAGGCGGCGCTGCAGGGGTCCCTGCACGAACCGTACGCTCTGCATCTTTTCCAGCGGCACCATGGTGGTGACCTTGCGGATCCGGCCGACCACCGACACCGCGAGCCCGTCGTCGTGGCCGGCGGCCAGGAAGTGGTAGCTCAGCGGCGTCTTCCACCGGGCGCGGCGCGGCGGGCGGGTCAGGCCCGGCACCGGCCGCCCGGCCACCATCCCGAGCAGGAACCCGGCCTCGTCGCGGCGGCCGACCGGCAGCAGGGTCTTGCGCATCCGGGCGGTCCCGTCGGCCTCGTCATGGCCGGGCGAGCCCGCCACGTCCACCTCCAGCCGGCACCAGCCGAGCGGCCGCCACAGCAGCGGCTCGATCATCCGCACCGCCTGCACCCGCCGCGCGGGGATGGTCTCGGCGACCGTCCCGAGCAGGCCACGCCGGATCCGTATGCCGTCGGGCGACTGGGCCACGGTGAAGCCGTACTCGGTCGACACCCGCCGCCATACCAGCGAGACAAAGGCGATCGCGCACCACAGCAGGGCCACGCCGAGCGCGGCACCCAGTGCGGCCAGCCCGGCCGGCGACACGACCGCCAGCACGGTCCCCGCGACCACCACCCCTGCCGCGCTGCCGAGCGTGGACAGCAGCACCGACCCAACCAGGCGCCCCGTCGGGACGACCAGCGCGATCCGCTCGGCGGGCGCCGGGGTGGCGGGATCTACCCCGTGATGGGCCGCCAGCAGGTATGCCCGCAGGTCCAGGGCGGCCTGCTCGGTCAGGTAGGCGAGGCGGCCGTCGGCGTGGCTCGAGCCGGCCAGCCTGACCCGCAGTTCGGCCAGGCCGAGCGCGCGGGCCAGGAACGGGCGGACCACGTCCACGGCCTGGATGCGGGCGATGGGCAGCTGGCGGGAGTCGCGGCGGACCACCCCCGACTCGATGCGGAGCGTCACGCCATCCAGCCGCCATCGGGTAACCAGCCAGCTGGCCACCGCCGCCAGCGCGGCCACGACGGGCAGCATCAGGTCGATCCACCAGTATGACCCGGGTCTCAGGGACCGGGAGATGACGACGGCGGCCGCCACGGCCAGCACACCACGGCCCGATCGGACCACCGGGGACAGCGGGTGCAGCCGGTGCCAGGTCCCGGCCGGCTCGGTACTCACAGCCCGGCCGCCTTGGCCTCGCCCAGGGCGGCCAGCCGGTCGCGCAGGCGCGCCGCCTCCTCCCGCTCCAGCCCGGGGATGCGGGCGTCACTGGCCGCCGCCGCGGTGTGCAGCCGCACGGTGGCGAGCCGGAAGATCCGGTCGACCGGGCCGGCGGTCACGTCCACGAACTGCATGCGGCCATAGGGCACCACCGACAGGCGGCGGATGAGGACCCCGCGCTCGACGATCAGATCCTCATCCCGCTCCTGGTAGACCCAGGAGCGGAACCGGTTGCGCGCGAACCACAGCACCAGCGCCGCGCCGACGGCCACGACACCGGCCACGATCAAGGCCGCGGCCACGCCCTCGGCCAGTCCCGCGCCCGTTCCCGTCAGCCCGGCGACGACCACCGCGGCAGCGATCACCTCGGTGCAGCGCATCCGCCACAGCCGCGGCGATGGGGACATGGACTGCGGCGCACCGGGCATGAGCAGAACGCTACCTCCCGCTTGCGGTGAGCGGTCCGCCCGCGGCATGGCCAGGTGTTCACCGGCGGTGGCTTGCCGCGGGTGGCCGGCCCCTGATTGGCTGAGCCATGAGCACCCGATCGCCGGAGCCGGAGCCGGACACGGGGCCGCCGGCCACGGACGCCGCCACCCTCGTCGACCGCCAGGCGATCGTCTCCATCGACACGCTGATCCGCCCCTATCTGCGGCGCACACCGGTGATCAGGGCCGACCGGGCGGATTTCGGGCTCCCACCGGGTCCGCTGGTGCTCAAGCTCGAACATCTGCAGCACACAGGGTCGTTCAAGGCCAGGGGCGCGTTCGCGAACCTGCTGCTGCGCGACATCCCGCCGGCCGGCGTGGTGGCCGCCTCGGGCGGCAATCATGGCGTCGCGGTGTCCTACGCGGCCCGCTGCCTGGGCGTCCCGGCCAGGATCTACGTCCCCGGGATCTCGTCCGCCGCCAAGATCGCCCGTATCCGCGGCTACGGCGCCCACCTGGTCATCACGGGTGACACCTACGCCGACGCGCTGGCGGCGAGCCGGGAGTGGGCGGCCAGCCGCGGCGCCATGACCGTGCACGCCTACGACCAGGCCGAGACCATCCTCGGGGCCGGCACGCTGGGGATCGAACTCGCGCAGCAGGCACCAGCGGCCGCTACCGTGCTGGCCAGCGTCGGCGGCGGCGGCCTGCTCTCGGGAATCGCGGCCGCTTACGCGGGCCAGGTCCGGGTGGTGGGAGCCGAGCCCGAGGAGGCGCCGAGCCTGACCCACGCGCTGAAGGCGGGCCGGCCGGTCGACGCCCCGGTCGGCGGCGCAGCCGCCGACTCGCTCGGCGCACGGCAGGTGGGTGAGCTGCCCTTTTCCATCCTCACCGGGCACGCGGCCCAGGCGGTGCTGGTCAGCGAGGACGCGATCCGCCAGGCCCAGGAACTGCTCTGGGACAGGTTCCGGCTGGTGGCCGAGCCCGGGGGCTGCGCGGCCCTGGCGGCACTGGCGTCCGGTGCGTACCAGCCGGCGCCGGGCGAGACGGTCGCGGTGGTGATCAGCGGCGCGAACACGACCGTGACCGGCTTTGATCCGGCCCGCTAGCTTTGCGCCGGGATCACCGCGTGAACATGGTCAGGCCCAGCGCGGCGATGCATCCCAGGATGCCCATGCGTACTTCCGTGTCACGAACGCGCGCCGCCGCTGGTTCAGCCCGCCTACCCGATTTTGAGATTGGCCAGCAGCACCAGGATGACGGTGGTGGAGGCGAGCAAGCCGTGGCCGATGACGACCGGCAGCCGGAAGGCCCGCTCGGCCGGGAAGTCGAACTCCGCCGACCGGCCCGTCCTGGCCTCGGCCGCCACGTAGGCGATGTGGACCGGGATCCACCGCGTGAACATGGTCAGGCCCAGCAGGCCGATGCCGCCGAGGATGCCCAGCGCCGCCCAGCCCGTGGCCGCCGAGCCGGTTATCAGGTGGACCACCCAGACCGCCAGCCCGGCCAGGGCCAGTAACACATGCCCTAAGATGACCGGCGCGGGCAGCCAGCTGGCGCCCCCCCGGTTGGTGACGTCGTTCTCGATAAGCCAGACCGTCAGCAGGTACAGGCCGACGAACGCGGTGACAAGCCAGCTGATCAAGGCGGCGAGGGCCATGGTCTCTCACTCCGGCGCACGCGGGGGGGGGGTGGATCAGCCCC
>Ga0335076_10007688_pt1 | contig 10864 bp, 7 predicted proteins | sample Lox_Sample_25_FD_206717 | JGI IMG/M metagenome (GOLD analysis project Ga0335076, IMG submission 206717) | Soil microbial communities from Loxahatchee National Wildlife Refuge, Florida, United States - Lox_Sample_2.5 | ecosystem: Environmental > Terrestrial > Soil > Wetlands | place: USA: Florida...
GCCGGTCGCGACGAAGAGATTGCCCAACTTATCGAGAACAAGGTCCCAGATGTACTTGGTGCCGGGCGCAAAATAGACAGACGACGACCACGCAGGATCCAGTGCGGGCTTGGATGTGTCCTTCTCCCCAGGCTTGGCCTCGCTCGCGGCTTTGCTGTCCGGCCTGGACGTGCTATCGCCAGGCTTATGTTCGATCTTGTAAACCTTGCCGTCAGGCGCGGTTCCTGCGTAGATCACGCCGCCCGGCGCGACTTCAAGCGTCTGCACCTGAAGTTCCTGCGGCTGGAAAATGATCGTGGCATTGCCTTCAGGAGTCACGCGATAGACGCGGGCGGGGGATCCCGTCGCAGCGTACACATTCCCTGCTTCATCCGCCGCCACCGCCCAAATGTATGTAGACGGCGTTGCGTAGAGTAATTTGAACGACGGCGCGAGTTCCAGGCCGCCCATGCTGCGGATGGCGACTCCGGTCGCCGTCCCTTTGGTGAGATCGTCGAACCTCGATTGTTCCCATGTACGGGTGCCGTCGGCAAATGACGGGATGGCGGCCACTGCCGTCAGGAGAAGGGCAATGAAAATGTTTTCTGCGATTAAGGAATGCGCGCGTTGCAATGTCATAGATCGATGAGTTGGCAGCGGAGACGTAATTTGATTGCCTGATCTTGAGGAGTCTTGCATTCAGAGTAACACGCGCTAAGCTTCGATTGCTCGCGCGGAAGGACGACTCCAGGTGCGCAGAGTCGTGCGCCGCGGCATCCGTGATATCGTAGATTTTCATGCAAACTGCGCGGCAAAAACTGCTGAGCCTGCTGGCCCACCAGTCATTTCGGCTGGGAGAATTCAAGCTGTCGTCGGGCGGAACCAGCGACTATTACATCGACTGCCGCACGACGACGCTGGACGCAAAAGGGGCACGGCTCACGGGAGAGGTTTTCTTCGAGGAGATCCGGCAGCACAACTGGAAGCCGAAGGCAATCGGCGGCCTGACCATGGGCGCTGATCCTATCGTGGTCGCGGTATCGGTGGTGAGCGGAGAGTTGCACGGGTTCCTGGTGCGCAAGGCGGAAAAACAGCATGGGACCGGCCGGCGAATCGAAGGATTTTGCGAGAAGGGCGCGCGCGTGGTGATCGTCGACGATGTTTGCACCACCGGATCATCAACTGTTCAGGCGATCGAGGCGGCGCGCGAGTTCGGATTTGAAGTGGTCGGTGCCATGTGCCTGGTGGAACGCCAAGAAGCCAACGGGCGTCCGAATGTTGAGAAGGCCGCGGCGCCGGCGCCCTTCGTTTCCATCTTCACCGCCCGGGATGTGCGCGAGCGCCATGTGCTGCAGAACGATGACACCTCGCCAAACATATTTGCCGTATCGGCGGCGTGCGAAGTTTGCGGAAGACCAGCGATCACAAATCATCCCAGGCCTCTTTGTGAAGCGCACAAACCTTAAGAAACGCCCGGCACGACGACAATGAAAACGAGAAAAATTCATTCATGATTCAAACCCTGGAATGGACTGACAAAGGGGTGCGCTTCATCGACCAGACGAAGCTGCCCACGGAAGAGACTTACGTGCTTTGCAAGACGCACGAGCAAGTGGCGGATGTGATCCGCAACATGGTCGTACGCGGCGCGCCGGCCATCGGAGTGGCGGCGGCCATGGGCATCGCGCTCGGAGTGAGCAATTCCAACGCGGAATCGACGGGTGATCTAAAGCGGGACTTCGACCACATCTGCGATGTCATCGGCAAGACTCGGCCGACCGCGGTCAATCTCTTCTGGGCAATTCGAAGGATGCAGGAAAAGTTCGAGCGCATCCGCATTCGTCCCATTCCCCAGATAAAGCAGGCGCTCGTCGAAGAAGCGCAGCGAATGCACGCGGAAGACATCGCCGCCAACCAGGCCATGGGACGGCACGGTGCTACGCTGATGCCCAGCGAAGGCGGCGTGCTCACGCACTGCAATGCGGGCGCGCTGGCAACCGCGGGCTACGGTACTGCGCTGGGAGTGATTCGCGCAGCGGTCGAGCAGGGCAAGAAACTTCACGTGTTCGCCGATGAAACTCGGCCTTTCTTGCAGGGCTCTCGGCTTACGGCGTGGGAGTTGATGAAAGACGGCATTCCCACCACTGTCATCTCCGACAACATGGCCGGAGCGATGATGAAGCAGGGCAAGATTGGTGCGATTGTCGTGGGTGCAGACCGTATCGCCGCGAACGGAGATGTGGCCAACAAGATTGGAACGTATACGGTAGCGATCCTGGCCAAGGAGCACGGGATTCCCTTCTACGTGGCCGCACCCACTTCCACGGTTGATCTGGCTTGCCCGGATGGAAGCAAGATTCCCATCGAACAACGGAATACGAAGGAAGTGAGCCATATCGCCGGAAAACAAATGGTGCCGGACGGGGTAACGATTGAGAATCCTGCGTTCGACGTGACTCCGGCGAAGTACGTGGCCGCGATTATTACGGAGAAGGGAGTCGCCCGCGCTCCTTACGATAAATCTCTGCGTGAACTTGCGGGACAAGAGGCCGAGGTTCATCCATGATCTGCGCGCCCGTTTGTCCGCGATTTGTAAAAGGTTGTGCACGCGAAAATTTCTCTCTCTCCGCGCTACTAATCTTCTAGATTCGGGTTGGATTTAGCGGGCTCAGTATCGTGCTAGGCTGAGCCCAAGAAGTCCTTTTCACTTCCAGAATTGTTCGTCAGGGGGATGTTATGTCGTGGCGCAATCGCGTAGTTCTGCCTGTAATTCTGTCCAGCATCGCAATTCTTGCCGCATGCGGCAATGGTAGTCGGCAACGACCTGTGGCGCCGCCTTCCGGAAGCTTTGGCCTCAGTGATGTGAACGGAACGTACGTATTCTCGACAGTCGGTCAGGATTCGTTTGGCGATTTTCTGGCCATCGCTGGAACCTTCGATGCCAATGGCAGCGGGGGAATCACCGGTGGGGTGATTGACGTAAATGACTCAGGATTCTCAAGCCTGATTATCGCGAACCCGATCACGGGTGGCCATTACTCAGTAACGACCGATGGACGTGGACAGGCGACTCTTACGACCTCAACTCCGTTCGGAAGTTCCATTGTGTTCGATTTTGCCCTGACCTCAAGTTCGCATGGAATGATCACGCAATTTGACGGTAACGGGACGGGCAGCGGGACTCTGGATCTGCAGGCGAGTGTCAGCCAAGCCCAGATCGCGGGTTCGTACGCTTTCAGCTTCACTGGAATCTCCGGGATCAGCAGCACCAATGGGGCATGGATTCCTTTTGGTACGGTGGGAGCCTTCACGCTTGATGCGAACGGAAATGTAACGGCCGGCGTGCAGGACTATAACAACAACGGCAGTTCTCTGAGTCTGACGAATCTCGCCATTACCAGCGGCTTCGTCGACCTCAGCACGTCTCCCGGCACGGCTGAACTCGATACCAGCGCGGGGCAGTTCACGTTCAGCGTATATCCCGTGGACTCGGGTCACTTGAAGTTCATCGAGACCGACAGTTTCCCAATCGTCTTTGGCGATGCTTTCCCGCAGACCGGCGCCATTTCAACCACAAACGTTTTCTCGATTTCCGGTTTTGACTTTTCCGTCGGAGGCCCGTTCGCAGCCGCGGGCATCCTCGACACTGACGGAAGCGGCACGGTCACTGACGGCATCGAAGACATCAATGATGCGTTGCTGGCGACTACTGAAACCGGGATTGATGGTTCTTACAGCGCAGTGAGCGGCGGTCGGGCCACGCTGACGCTGAATGGCTTCAACAACGGCGCGAATGGATTGTTGGGAACGTACCAGTTCGCCGCGTATCCTTCGGCCGGTGGCTTGCTGATGCTGGAAATTGACAACGCCGGACTGACGGGCGGAGTCGCCTACCCGCAAACATCCACGTCGTTGGCGTCGTCAGAGGGATATGCCTTCAATCTGACCGGCGCAAACTTCACCATCGGCGCGGAAGAAGATGACATTGCTGAGTTCACCAATACGAACGGCAGTTTCACTGGCCTGATTGACTTCAACGATCAGGGCTCGACCCTCTACGGTCAGAAATTCACGTCGACTTACGTTGCCGATTCCAGTGTGGCTGGGCGAGGTGCGATTTCGCCGGGGTCGAATGGGTTCAATCTGGTGTCGTATGTTGTGGACGGTTCGACGTCGGTGTTTGTCGAAGTGGACAACAATCAGGTGGGAATCGGTGCCTACGCTCTTCAGACGCCGAGCAGCGCGAAGTCGAACTTCGCGGCTTCACACCTGGCGACGCTGCGGCCGAAATCGGCGATAAAGGCGGGAGCTAAGAAACAGATCAAACGGCACCGCTGATTTGCGGGCGTGAAACTCCAAGGCGCGGAGATTCGTCGTGATCTCCGCGCCTTCTTCATTCCGGAACAAACCATGGCAATCGCTTGTTCAGCTTTCGCTGGTTTGTAGTTTCGTCGCCTGATTTGCTCGGGGGGAAATCCACGCGATTACGCGATAGAGCAGGAGCAATGCGAGTATGAAGCCATATTCCAGCGGTTTCTTGAGATCTGCTTTCACCAGCCAGATGTAATGAATTACACCGACCACCGCGCTGACGTAAACCAGACGGTGGAGTGATTGCCAGCGCTTCCCGCCCAACTTTCGAATGGCCCATTTCGTCGAGGTAACAGCCAATGGGATCATCAAAGCAAAGGCCGTCATTCCTGCGGTGATAAAGCGCCGTTTGGCGATGTCTGCAAGCATTTCGTGGACATCAAAAAACTTGTCGAGCCAGACCCAGGTCATCAGGTGAAGTGTGCCGTAGAAGAAGGCAAACAGACCGAACATGCGCCGCAGGCCGATCAGCCAGAACTGGTGCGTTAGTTTGCGTAACGGAGTTACGGCGAGAGTAATGAGAAGGAATCGCAGAGTCCAGTCGCCGGTGCCGTGTGTGATCGTTTCGATCGGATTGGCTCCGAGACCGGAGTGAAATCCGCGCCAGGCGAGGCTGGCAAGCGGAGCGAGGCACGCGAGAAAGATTACGGGTTTGAAATAACGAAGCATGCAAGAGCAGCCGCCAGGGGCCGGCGGTCCGTGATCAGCAACCGGCCCGCCTCAGCTTATCCCTTTCAAAAATTCTTCTTGAGATCCATTCCACTATAGAGGCTGGCGACCTGATCTCCGTATCCGTTGAACATCAACGTGGGACGCTTTAGGAATTCGCCCAGACGGCGCTCCCGGGCCTGGCTCCAACGAGGATGGTCCACGTTCGGGTTCACATTGGAGTAGAAACCATATTCCTGCGGAGCTGAGATGTTCCACGTATTCACTGGCTGCTTCTCAGTAAACTTGATCTTCACGATCGCCTTCGCGCTCTTGAAACCATACTTCCACGGAACGACGATTCGGAGTGGGGCACCGTCCTGGTTAGGCAGCACTTCCCCGTACATACCGAAGCACAAAAGCGTGAGCGGGTTCATGGCTTCGTCCATGCGCAGGCCTTCCACATACGGCCACTGCAACACTGCGCGGCGCTGGCCGGGCATCTGAGCCAAGTCATAAAGCGTAGTGAATTCCACGAACTTCGCTTTGCTGGTCGGCTTGACCCGGTTGATCAATTCGCTCAGCGAGAATCCAATCCAGGGCACGACGATCGACCACCCTTCAACGCAGCGGTGCCGGTAGATGCGTTCCTCGGGGGCGGCCATCTTCAGGATGGCGTCAATGTCGAGTTCCTGTTTCTTCTCGACTTCACCCTCGATCTTCACCTTCCACGGACGCGTGCGGAAATTCTTGGCCAGCTCGGCAGGTCCGTCTTTCTCTGTCGAGAACTCGTAGTAGTTGTTGTAGTGTGTGACATCTTTGTACGGAGTAATCGTCTCGCTGGTGCTGAAAGAACTCTTTTTGACGCCCTCGATTTTCGCACCGTTCCCACCCGTGTCGGCAAGCGCGGCGGCAGGTGAGAGCGTGCCGCCCAAACCAATGCCCGCAGCGACCGCGCCGCCGGCGATAACTGCATCAGCCAAAAATTTGCGACGGTTTACGTACAGACTCTTGGGAGTAATTTCGGAAGAGCGGATATCCTCGGCCTTCTTAATGAGCATGAAATCTCTATCCTAAATATTTGCCTTGGGATGAGTCACCTTCGAAAAGTAGATGCGTTCTCCAGAAGGCATTACACCCCACAAGATAGGACGCCGGCGCGGGCAAAAAGTTTCATCCCTGAACGAATTCGAAGCGTGCGGCGTGGCTCGGGTTGCAGGTGTCCTGATTTAGACCGGCCTGTTACCCAGAACTTCTCTCACTTTGCGCGACAAGTTCTGGAGCGTGAAGGGCTTCTGCAGGAAGGCGGTACCGCTCTCGATGGCTCCTTCACTCACGATCGTATCTTCGGTGTATCCGGATAGATAGAGGACCTTGGCTTCGGGTCGAATGTGGGCGAGTTGTTGCGCGAGTTCCCGGCCGCTGATGCCCGGCATCACCACGTCGGTAATGAGGAGATCGATCTTGCCCTTGAATTTAGTAGCCGCCTCCAGCCCTCTCTGGCCGTCTTCCGCTTCGATCACAGCGTACCCTTTGGCCTCCAGGGTCTCGCGCACGAGTTGCCGCACGGATTCTTCATCTTCGACCAGCAGGACCGTTTCCGATCCTCCAGCAGCGGCGCCAGCGACGGGCGCGGTGGTCATATCGGCCGCAGCCTCGACACGCGGCAAGTAAATGTTGAAGGTTGTACCCTTGCCCTTCTCACTCTGAACCAGAACATAGCCGCCACTCTGCTTCACGATGCCGTACACGGTAGAAAGCCCCAGGCCAGTTCCCTTTCCTTTTTCTTTAGTGGTGAAAAATGGTTCGAAGATGCGCGATTGCGTCTCCTTGTCCATGCCGATGCCCGTATCGTGCACGGCAAGCAAGACGTAATTGCCCGGCCGAATGAAGGTCTGTCCCCAGCCGTGGGTCTCGTCGACCGCGACTCTTTGTGTTTGGATGCTGAGCTTGCCGCCGCCGGGCATGGCGTCTTTGGCATTTACCACGAGGTTCATCAAGACTTGTTCGAGTTGCCCGGCATCCGCGCGGGTATGCCCGGCATCGGACGCAAGCCGGGTGACCAACTCCACGTTCTCGCCGATCAACGGACTCAACAGGCGTTCCATATCCTGCACGATGGCGTTGACGTCGACCACCTTAAGCTCCAGCAGTTGCTTGCGGCTGAAGGCCAGAAGTTGACGGGTCAGCGTGGTCGCCCGGTCGGCGGCCTGCTGGATGGCGCGACCTTTTTCATGCAAGGGATGGGCGCCGTCGAGCTTGGCCAAAATTACCTCGGTGTACCCGCTGATCACCATCAACAGATTGTTGAAGTCGTGTGCGACGCCGCCTGCCAGTCGGCCGACTGCTTCCATCTTCTGCGACTGGCGGAACTGATCTTCGAGCACACGGCGTTCAGTCACGTCTTCGGCAATTGCTTCGAGAACGTCCGCAGGTTCGTCGGCGCTGCTGACCGCACGTCCGCTGATGCGAACCGTGATCGGGCTGCCATCCTTGCGCTTCCACCGGACCTCCAGGCCGTCCATCCGGCCGCTGCGGCGGAACTCCTGGATGAGCCGCTCATGCTCATCCGGATTTGCGAATACGTCTTTCTCGGGATCGAGGAACAGCACTTCTTCCACCGATTCGTATCCCAACATGGTAATCAGTGCTGGGTTCACATCGAGGAAACGCCCCTCCAGGCTGGCACGGTAGATGCCATAGACCGAACTCTGCACCAGCGAACGATAACGGGCTTCAGAGCGGCGCAAGGCCTGCTCGTTGCGCTTGATTTCTACAGCGCTCGCCAGCTGGCGCGCCACGAAAGTCAGCACTTCCTTGTCACGCGCTCCGTAGCGAATGTTGCTGGAATAGGTCTGTACCACCAGCGCTCCGAACGTATTGTTGCCCACCTTGAGCGGAACTCCCATCCAGTCGAGCGAGCGCGTTCCTTTGCGCGAAGGAGATACCTCCCCGCGCTTTTCCATCTCCTCGACTACTTCGGGCGTAGCCAACAACGGCTCTCCAGTCCGCAGCAGGTATTCCGTGAGACCGTGGCCCATTTTCTTCGGGGGCGGGGCGGCATCGTGCTCGTCGACAAAGTACGGAAAACTGAGCAGCTCGGTAACCGGGTCATAGAGGGCAATGTAGAAATTCTTGGCGTACATCAGCTCATCGACAATGCCGTGGACGGCCGAAAAAAACTGCTGCAGATCGTGAGCGCTGCTGCTTTTCTCCGCGACCCGGTAGAGAGCGGCGCTGAGCGCCTCCACGCGCTTGCGGTCGCTTATGTCGTGGTAGCCGGCGTAATATCCAGCCATCTTTCCCTTGAGCAGCAACGGAGCGCACGACAGCGAAACATCGAGCAGGCTTCCATCCTTCTTTCGCCGCTGGGTCTCCAGCGTGATCCGTTCCCCTTTGGCGAGAGCTTCGGTAATCCAATGCGACTCGGCAAGACGCTCGGGAGGAACGACGAGATTGTCGATGGGCTGTCCGACGACCTCGGCCTCGCTGTATCCGAACATCTTGAGAAAAGTCTGGTTCACCAGCGAAACGTGATGTCCGGAATCGGCAACCGTCAGGCCGTCTGGAGATGCTTGAAAGATCTGTTCGAACGATTCCGCTCTTGTGTGCTCATTCGGACTCAACCACTCCGCAACGGGAGGTACTGCACACGAGGTTGGGCTGCAATCGCCGTTGTGTGGAACCGGCGAATCAGAGGGGTGAAAGGACGGAGCAGTGCCGTTGGCGAGCGCCTTCTTCAGGCGTCGCGCACGCGCAAGTTCCCCTTGTCCTGCCGGGGTGACACGTTCGCCCATCCGCGATTCCCCCTCGAATCGTTGCAGCCTTTGCATGGTAAAACGCCCGGTACGGGGGCAAAAGTTACCGGGGTAATTCGGACATTTCCGCGATTGGAGCGCGAGGCTCTGAATTACTTTGGTTTGCCGGCAGCGTCGTGTATGCCACCCTCACATGGCACAATGAGCTCACCGTATCTCACGCACGAACAACTTGGATGCACCTTCAGCAAGTAACCCAGTGCGGGGGAAATACTTGGCTAGCGAGGGTAGCAAAGATGAGCCGTTCTGGGGCGAAGGCTTTTCGCGGCCTGCCAGTGGCAGCCGCGCTATACGTATTTTTTCTGTGCAGCGTTGGAAATTCCTTTCTCCTGGCGCAAACGCCAGGCATCACCGACAACAGCATCCTGATTGGATCGTGCTCAGCTCTGGACGGGCCCGCGCGCTTCCTCGGAAATCAAACTGTGATGGGTGCAACGGCGTACTTACATGCCGTCAATGACGAAGGCGGCGTCTATGGCCGCAAAGTCCAACTGCTGGCTTTCGATGACGGTTACGATCCTGACAAGGCTTCGGCCTGCTTCAAGCGCATGACGAAGGAAGGCGTGTTCGCCCTGGGATTTTTCGTCGGAACTCCAACCGCCAAGGTCTACGTGCCTATGGCCGAAGAGGAGAAGATCCCCGTCGTCGGACTGTTCACTGGCGCCCAGTTGCTGTACGAACCACTGAAGCATCACATCGTCAATGTGCGCGCCAGCTACTACGACGAAACCCGCGAGCAGGTCGACCGCCTGTGGGAAAACAACTTCCACAAGATCGGCATTGTTTACCAGGACGACGCCTTCGGAAAAGCCGTTCTCGATGGCTTGAAGCTGGCACTGCAGAAGCACAATGCCGCCCCGGTAGGACTGGGCACATTCGCCCGTAATTCTCTCGACGTGGATGCTGGCTTGAAAGAAGTGATGGCTGCGCATCCACAGGCCGTGCTGGTGGTCGGTCCCTATTCTCCCGTGGCTACGGTCGTGAAAAAGGCCCACGCCGCCGGGTGGAGACCGCAGTTTCTGACGGTGTCATTTGTCGGCACCGAGGAATTCATAAAAGAAGCCGGCCAGGACGCCGAGGGCACGATCATCACGCAGGTGATCCCGCCATACGATCGCATCGACTATCCCACGGTCGCCCTGTACCGCAAGACTCTGGAGAAGTACTACCGCGACATGCCGCCTAGTTTCGTGAGCTTCGAAGGCTTCGTGGATGCCATGGTCTTTGTGGAAGGGTTGAAACGAGCTGGAAAAGACTTGACGCGGGAGAAGTTCATCAGCGGAATTGAATCCATCCACGACATGAATGTGGGCCTGGGTTCGAAGCTGACTTTGAATTACGGTCCTTCCGATCACAAAGGATTCGACAGTGTGTATCCCACAATCGTGCGTCGTGGGCAACCGGTTCTTCTGACCGACTGGAGTTCATTAGGCCAGTAGCTATAAGCTAATCGCAAGCATCTCCAAGCACACGGAGCAGAGAACAAGCTTCGCATTCGCTTATATAAACACCGGACTTCAACAAAAGTTTCGGACAGCATTGCCGCCTTCTTGGCGGCTTTTTTATTGCCTGCAAGAATGCATCTTGCCCTCATAAACAGGCATCAGATCAATTAACCGAGTAGTTAATTAGTAAAGATTCGTAAATGGGGTGGAGGTGACCCTTATGATCGCAAGAAAAGGTTTTTTGGGGAAAATGGCAGGTTCGCTTTTGGCTGTGGGGCTGATGGCTGCAATAGCGGTAGCCGAACCCGCGTCAGCGACTCGCTACGACAATTCCATACAGACCACTGTCACGCAGAAGTTTGCTTCCAAGGCGAAGTTCAGCAACGTGAAAGCCGAAGTTGAAGACGGCATCGTGACTCTGACGGGCACAGTTGATCTCTATCAGGCCAAGCTCGACGCTGCCAAAACGGCGCGCAAGACGCCTCACGCACAGGGCGTCCGCAACCTGATCACGGTGGCAGGGCCGAACGTGCCCGATGCCGAACTGGAGCAGAAGCTGGCCAGGAAGCTGCGCTTCGTGCGCGTCGGCTATGATGCGACGTT
>Ga0335076_10007689_pt1 | contig 10862 bp, 11 predicted proteins | sample Lox_Sample_25_FD_206717 | JGI IMG/M metagenome (GOLD analysis project Ga0335076, IMG submission 206717) | Soil microbial communities from Loxahatchee National Wildlife Refuge, Florida, United States - Lox_Sample_2.5 | ecosystem: Environmental > Terrestrial > Soil > Wetlands | place: USA...
CTTGATCGTGCGCCGGCGCACCGAGTCGTCGCGCAGGATCGTCGTCTGCTTGACCTTCTTCGCCTTCTTGTCGGCCTTCGGCTCGCCCGCCTTCGGCGCGTGCAGCGTGCCGTCGGTGGCCGCAGCCGGGCCGCCGGCCGGCGCGGGCGCGGGCTGGGGCGCGGCACGCTCGGCCTGCTTTTGCGCGGCTTCGCGCCGCTCGCGCTCCTGCTTCTCGCGCAATTCGGCCGCCTGGATCTCGGACAACTGCTGCTGGCGGCGCTGCTCCTCGGCGCGCAGCTCCAGCTCCCGGGCGTCGGGCTTGGCCGGAACCGGCGGCGCCGCGGGCGGCGGCGCCGACGCGGGCAGCTCCGCCGCGGTGGCGGCGGCGGCGAGCTCGGAGGGATCGCGCTTGACGAAGACGCGCTTCTTGCGCACTTCGACCTGGATCGTGCGCGCCTTGCCGGTGGAATCGGATTTCTTGATCTCGCTGGTCTGCTTGCGCGTCAGCGTGATCTTGTTCTTGGGCTCGATCGAGCCATGCGACTTGCGCAGGTACTCCAGCAGGCGCGCCTTGTCCTGCTCGGTGAGCGAGTCCTCGGCCACGCGCTTTTCCACGCCGGCCGCGCGCAGCTGCTCGAGCAGCACCGAAGGCGGAACCTTCAGCTCGCTCGCGAACTGGGCGACGCTGGTCTGCGCCACGCTAGTGGGCCCCTTTCTGCTGCGCCGGAGCGCCCGGTGCGGGCGCCGCGGCCGGCGCCTCGTCGGCGAACCAGTGCGCGCGCGCGGCCATGATCATGGTCTTCGCCTTCTCGGCGTCCATGCCGGTCATCTCCGAGAGCTCGTCCACGGCCAGGTCGGCGAGGTCGTCGCGCGTCTTCACGCCCTGCGCGGCGAGCTTGGCGGCGAGCTGCGTGTCCATGCCCTCCAGCTGCAGCAGCGCCTGGTCGATGCCGTCGATGCTCTCCTCGCTGGCGATCGCCTGCACCAGCAGCGCGTTGCGCGCGCGGCTGCGCAGCTCGTTCACGGTGTTCTCGTCGAAGGCGTCGATCTCCATCATCTCGTTGATCGGCACGTAGGCGACTTCCTCGAGCGTCGAGAAGCCCTCCTGGATCAGGATGTCGGCGACTTCCTCGTCGACGTCCAGGCGCTCCATGAACAGCTGCTTGGTGCGCGTGCTCTCCTCCGCCTGCTTCTTGGTGGACTCTTCCTGCGTCATCAGATTGATGGTCCAGCCGGTGAGCTCCGAGGCGAGGCGCACGTTCTGCCCGCTGCGGCCGATGGCGATCGCGAGGTTTTCCTCGTCCACCACCACGTCCATCGCGTGCTTCTCCTCGTCCACGAGGATCGAGCTCACCTCGGCCGGCGCGAGCGCGCCGATCACGAAGGTCGCCGGATCGGCCGACCAGAGCACGATGTCGACGCGCTCGCCGGCCAGCTCCTGCGTCACTGCCTGCACGCGCGAGCCGCGCATGCCCACGCAGGTGCCGATCGGGTCGATGCGCCGGTCGTTGGTGTGCACCGCGATCTTGGCGCGCACGCCCGGGTCGCGGGCGGCCGACTTGATCTCGAGCAGACCTTCCTCGATCTCCGGCACTTCGAGCTCGAACAGCTTCATGATGAACTGCGGCGCGGTGCGCGACAGGATCAGCTGCGGACCGCGCGCGCCGCGGTCGATCTTCGAGACCCAGGCGCGCACGCGGTCGCCGACGCGCAGGTTTTCCTTCGGGATCATGTTCTCGCGCGGCAGCACCGCCTCGAGGCGCCCCGATTCGACGATCGCACTGCCGCGCTCCATGCGCTTCACGGTGCCGGTCACGAGCTCGTCGCCCCGCGACAGGAAGTCGTTGAGGATCTGCTCGCGCTCGGCGTCGCGGATGCGCTGCAGGATCACCTGCTTGGCGGTCTGCGCGCCGATGCGGCCGAAAGGCACGTTCTCGATCGGCTGCTCGAGGTACTCGTCCATCACCGCGTCGGGCTTGCGGTCCTGCGCCTCCTCCAGCGACAGCATCTGCGCGGTGTTCCACTCCGGCGTGTCGTCCGGCACCACGTGCCAGCGGCGAAACGCCTCGTAGCTTCCGGTGTCGCGGTTGATGGCGACGCGCACGTCCACGTCCTCGGTGAAGCGCTTCTTGGTCGCGGAGGCGAGCGCGAGCTCCAGGGCTCCGAACACGGTGTCCCGGTTCACGTTCTTCTCGCGCGCCAGCGCGTCCACCAGCAGCAGAATTTCCCGGCTCATCTTCGTTCCTTCTTGTCCTGCAGGTCCGGCACCAGCCGGGCCTTGTCGATATCGTTCAAGTCGAGCGCCACCTCGCGCCCGTCCACGTCCAGCCTCGCCACGCCGTCCTGCGCGCCGCGCAGCAGGCCGGTGTAGCGCCTGCGGCCGCCCGCATCCGCGGTGCGCATCTTCACGTCCACCCGGCTGCCCGCGAAGCGCTCGAAATCGGCCGCCTTGCGCAGCGGCCGGTCCAGCCCCGGCGACGACACCTCCAGCCGGTCGTAGTCGATGCCCTCGACCGCGAACACCCGCGCCAGCTGCCGGCTGACCTCGGCGCAGTCGTCCACCGTGATGCCGCCGGGACGGTCGATGTAGACGGTCAGGAAGCGCCCGCCGCCGGACGCCCTCGCGTCCACCAGCTCGAACCCCATGCCGCCCAGGGTCGTTTCCGCCACTGCCGCCATCGTCGCCATGCGTTTCCAACCGCGCAAACAAAAAATGGGCCGAAGCCCATCTGCCCGGGAGACGCCGCTCCCGCCCTTCCAGAAACCACTGAAGTCTAACAGATTTTCATCGCGGAGGCGAGCCTGCCTGCCCGTTCAATCGAGGCTTGGCAACGATCTCGGGCGCCAGAAGGACCCAGCGATCGGACCGCCCGAGGTCCCGCCACGGGTAGCCTAATCGCCGAAGCTCGCTCTCGAGCTCGCTCTTCCGGTCGCCTCGCACGATCACGAGCGGACGCGGCGTTGCGATCGACGAGAGCTCCGATTCGAGCGTTTCCTCGCCGGCGGCCTCCCCCTTCGCGCCGCTCTGCAACCGCACTTTTTCGATCTCGCAACGAAGATAGACCCGCAATCCCCATTGGGGCACCTCCTCCACGAAGAGCACCTTGCCCGGTCTGGGCTGCTCGCTGGCAGCGATCGCCACGGCCAGGCGGCGGCTGTCGTTGTCGGTCGGATAGTGCGCAGCGGCGACCCGCAAACCCACCAGTCCTGCAAACCAGCAGGCGAGCAGCACGAGCACCAGGCGCGACGGCCGCCACTCCGCGAGCCTGCGCGCCACGAAGATCGCGAGCGCCGGAAACATCGGCAGCAGGTACAGCGGCAGCCGCGAGCGGCTCAGGAACAGGATCGCCAGCGGCACCAGCAACCAGAGCGCGAGGAACACGAGCCATGGCTCTCGCGCGAGCAGGTCACGCCACCAGCCGCGCGAAAAGAGGCTGCGCGGCGCCTGCAGCGCACCGCGCAGCGCGGCGAAGGTCCATGGCAGCGTGCCGAGGACAAGCGTAGGCACGTACACCATGAATGCGCCGTACCATGCCGAGTTCCGGTGATGCGCGCCGGTGAAGATCCGGTTCACGACCTCGTCGCGCAGGAAGTACGTGACCAGCCCCGGCTCGGTGGCGACCACGAGCGCATACCAGCCGAGGCCCACCACGGCGAACAGGAGCAGCCCGCCCGCGCTTGCGAGACGCGCGGCGCCGCGCCAGCCCTGTTCCAGCACGGCGAAGCAGAGGATCGACAGCAGCGGCAGCAGCCCCGGTGGGCCCTTGGTCAGGAACGCCAGGCCGAACCCGAGCCACATGAGCCGCAGCGCGCGATCCTTTCCGGCTTGCGCTTTCGAGTCTCGATAGCACACGAATCCGAGCACGCCCAACGTTTCGCACAGCGTCAGCAGCGTGTCCGGCGTGACGCCGTTGGACGCCGAATAGGGAAGCAGGAAGGAGGCGTAGACCAGCGGCGCCAGCCATGGCCTGGCGGGCGCGATGCGGCGCGCCAGCGCCAGGACCAGCAATGTCGTGGCGACGAACGCCAGGGCGTTGGCGAGTCGGGCACCCCATTCATTGGCGCCCAGAAGGCCGAAGCCCGCGGCGATCGCCCAATAGGTCAGGGGCGGCTTGGCATAGTGGCGCTGCTCGTCATTGAAAGCCGGGTGGATGTAATCCCCGCTCGCGAGCATGCGCTCGGCGATACCGGCATACCTGCCCTCGTCCGGCTCCCACAGTCCGCGCGTGCCTTGAAACGCAAGCGCGAATACCAGCAAGGCGAGGACCGACGCGGTCATGCGAAAGCGGGTCATGCGGGATGACGATCAGAGCATGCGAACCTGATTGGCATCGACATCGCGCCAGCCTCCGGCCTGCAGATCGAGCGGCAGGCGCAGCGAGCCGAAGCGCACCCGCACCAGCCGGCTCACGCGCGCGCCCACCGCCTCGACGATGCGGCGCACCTCGCGGTTGCGGCCCTCGGCGAGAACCACGCGATACCAGCGGTTGGAGCCCGTGTCCTTCTTCCCCATCAGCGGCTCGAGACGCCGGAATTTCGCGGGGCCGTCTTCCAGGTCGACGCGGTCGAGCAGCCGGCGCACCGCGTCGGGGCTCAGGCCGCCCTGCACGCGCACCTCGTACTCCCGCTCGATTTCCTCGCGCGGGTGCATGAGCCGGTTGGCAAGCTCGCCGGAGTCGGTGAACAGCAGGAGCCCCGAGGTGTTGAAATCCAGGCGCCCGACCGCGACCCAGCGACCGGGGCTGATCTTCGGCAGCTTGTCGAAGACCGTGGGACGCCCTTCCGGGTCCTTGCGCGTCACCAGCTCGCCGACAGGCTTGTGGTAGAGGATGACGCGCGGCAAGGCCCTGGCCGCGCCGAATTTCACTTCCTTGCCATCCAGCTGCACGACGTCGCCGGGACTGGCGCGGTCGCCCAGCTTCGCGACCTGCCCGCGCACGCTTACCCGGCCGGCGCTGATCCAGTTCTCGATTTCACGGCGCGAGCCGAAACCGGCCGCGGCGAGCAGCTTCTGGATCCTCTCCCCCGCGGGATTACTGGAGGGAACCGGCTGCGGGTGCGGCGGGCTCTTGGACGGGTTCATTCGCCGCCGGCTGCGAAGTAGCGGGCTCGAGCTGCAGCGTGCGGGCGATCTCCTCGAGCGGCGGCAGCTCCTGAAGCGAGCGCAGGCCGAGGTCGTCCAGGAAGGCCTTGGTGGTGGCGTACAGCGCCGGGCGCCCGGGCGTATCGCGATGCCCGACCACGTCGATCCAGCCGCGGCTCTCGAGCGCCTGGATGATCGGCGTGGAAACGACCACGCCGCGAATCTCCTCCACGTCGCCGCGCGTCACCGGCTGGCGGTAGGCGATGATGGCGAGCGTCTCCATGACCGCGCGCGAATAGCGCGGCGGCTTTTCGGGCAGCAGGCGCTCGATGAACGGACGGAACGCCGCCGCGGTCTGAAAGCGCCAGCCGCTCGCGAGGTTCACGAGATTCACCGCGCGCTCGGACCAGTCGCCGCGCAAATCCTCCAGCAGCTTGCGCAGCGTCTCGTTGTCGATCTCCTCGTCGAACAGGCGCCGCAGGTCCGCGAGCGACAGCGGCTCCTGCGAGGCCAGCAGGGCCGCTTCGACGATGCGTTTCGCTTCAGACGGATTCGGCATGGGCGATTCTCACGTAGATGGGTGCAAAGCCCTCCGACTGCGTGACGTCGACGAGCGTCTCGCGCGCGAGCTCGAGCAGCGCGAGGAAGGTGACCACGAGCACCGCGACGCCCAGCGCCGGGTCGAACAGCTCCGTGAATTCCAGCACGCGGCTCTCCTTCAGCCGGCGCAGGATCTGGCTCATGTGCTCGCGCACCGACAGCTCCTCGCGCGTGACGCGGTGGTGCCGCGCGTCGCGCGCGCGCGCCAGCAGCGCCCGCCAGGCCTCCGCGAGGTCGCGAGGGTGCACGTCGGGCAGGCGTTCCGCCGCGGTGCGCTCGACCAGCACCGACACGGCGAGCGCATCGCGGCCCAGCTGCGGCAGCGCGTCGAGCTGCTGCGCGGCCTTCTTCATCTGCTCGTATTCGAGCAGCCGGCGCACGAGCTCGGCGCGCGGGTCCTCCTCCTCGGCCACCGTCGCCGGCCGCGGCAGCAGCATGCGCGACTTGATCTCGATCAGCATGGCCGCCATGACCAGGTAGTCGGCCGCGAGCTCCAGGTTCTTGCTGCGCATCATCTCGACGTATTCCAGGTACTGGCGCGTGAGCGGCGCCATCGGGATGTCGAGGATGTCCAGGTTCTGCTTGCGAATCAGGTACAGCAGCAGGTCGAGCGGCCCCTGGAAGGCCTCCAGCAGGATCTCCAGCGCGTCCGGCGGGATGTAGAGGTCGGCCGGGATCTCGACCAGGGGCTCGCCGTAGATGCGGGCGAGCGGCGCCGCCAGCGGCAGCTGCGCGCTTTCGCTCACGTGGATACGCTCACAGGCCGCATCCTACACATACGCGAGGCCCATTGCTTCGCGCACCTCGCGCATGGTCTCGGTGGCGAGCTTGCGCGCCTTGTCGCAGCCGTCGGCCAGGATGTTCTTCACCAGCGTCGGGTCGTCCACGTAGGGCTGCGCGCGCTCGCGAATCGGCGCGAGCTCGGCCAGTACCGCTTCCGCCACCGGCTGCTTGCACTCCAGGCAGCCGATCGACGCCGTGGTGCAGCCCTTGCGGACCCAGTCCTTGCGCGCCTCGTCGGAGTACACCAGGTGCAGGTTCCAGACCGGGCACTTGTCCGGATTGCCCTTGTCGCTGCGCTTCACGCGCGCGGGGTCCGTGGGCATGGTCTTGATCTTCTTCGCCACCGACTCGGGATCCTCGCGCAACGCGATCGCATTGCCGTAGGACTTGGACATCTTCTGCCCGTCCAGGCCGGTCAATTTGGACGCCTCGGTGAGCAGCGCCTCGGCTTCGACGAGGATCTTCTTGCCGCTGCCCTCCAGCCAGCCGTACAGGCGCTCGCGCTCGCCGCGCGGGATGTTCTGCTGCTCCTCGAGCAGCGCCTGCGCGCGCTTGAGCGAATCCGCGTCGCCGCTTTCGAGGAACTTGGTGCGCAACTCGTTGAACAGGCGCGCCTTCTTGCTGCCCAGCTTCTTCACCGCCGCCTTCGCCTTGTCCTCGTAGCCGGGCTCGCGGCCGTAGAGATGGTTGAAGCGGCGCGCGAGCTCGCGGGTGAACTCGATGTGCGGCACCTGATCCTCGCCCACCGGCACGTACTGCGCGCGGTAGATCAGGATGTCGGCCGCCTGCAGCAGCGGATAGCCGAGGAAGCCGTAGGTGGACAGGTCCTTGTCGGCGAGCTTCTCCTGCTGGTCCTTGTAGGTCGGCACGCGCTCCAGCCAGCCCAGCGGCGTGATCATCGACAGCAGCAGGTGCAGCTCGGCGTGCTCGGGGACCAGCGACTGCACGAAGAGCGTCGCCTGGTTCGGGTCCACGCCCGAGGCGAGCCAGTCGATCACCATGTCGATGCCGACGTCCTGCAGCGCGCCGGGCTTCTCGTAGTCGGTGGTCAGCGCGTGCCAATCCGCTACGAAGAACAGGCAGGGATGCTCCGACTGCAGCTTCACCCAGTTCTTCAGCACGCCGTGGTAATGGCCCAGATGCAATGCGCCCGTGGGGCGCATCCCGGAAAGCACGCGGGTTTCGAACACGCTAGTAGAACAGCCCGCGGATGAGGCCGTCGGAGGCGTTGATGAGCGGCCCGAGCACGTTGTCGAGGACGTTCGTCAGCATCAGCAGCAGCAGCAGCGGCAGGCCCCAGGGCTCGAGCTTCGCGTACTGCCAGGCCATGCGGTTCGGCAGCAGGCTGGCGAGGATGCGGCCGCCGTCGAGCGGCAGGATCGGCAGCAGGTTGAGGAACGTGAAGATGAGGTTGACCTGGATGCCCGCCTTGCCCATCTCCGCCATGGGCACGGTGAAGGTGTTCGTGGGCAGCACCAGCGCCAGCTTGAGCAGCAGCGCCCAGCCGACCGCCATCGCCAGGTTCGACGCCGGGCCCGCGGCGGCCACCCAGAGCATGTCGCGCTTCGGCGAGCGCAGCGCCGAGTAGTTCACCGGCACCGGCTTGGCCCAGCCGAACAGGAACTTGCCCGATGACATGAGCAGGATCGCGAGCGGCACCACGACGGTGCCCAGGAAATCGACGTGCCGCGCGGGATTGAGGCTGATGCGCCCCTGCGCGTAGGCGGTCAGGTCGCCGAAGTGGCGTGCGACGTAGCCATGCGCTGCCTCATGCAGCGTGATCGCAAAGAGGACCGGGAGCGCATAGATGGCGACGGTTCGTACGAAAGGCTCGATGTCCATCCAGGCGGCGCATTTTATCAGAGCAGGAACGCTTCGATGAGGCGCGCGACCTCCTCGGGGCGATCGTGATGCAGCATGTGACCCGCGTCCGCCACCGTCTGGTAGCTGAGGTTCTTGAACGCGGCGCGCCGCTCGGCGAGATCCTGCGGCGTGAGCTTCATGCGCCGGATCGTCTCGGATTCGGCCGCGTCCACCCAGAGCACGGGCGCCACGACCCGCTCCCAGCAGGCGCGCGCCTCGTCCAGGCGGTAGAGCGTGGCATTCACCAGCTTGTGCGCGGGATCGCTGCGCAGCACGACGCCGCCCTGCTCGGCATCCTTGCCCCAGTGCCGCGCGAGGAACTCGGCGCGATCTCGGCGCAGGCGCGGGTTGTTCTTCTGCAGCCGGTCTGCGAGCTCGGCGTAGCTCGCATAGGGCCGCCAGCCCGGCGCCTGCTTCAGCTCGTCCATCCAGCGCGCATAGCGCCGCGGCGCCTGCTCGGGGCGCGTCAACGGCATGCCGAAGCCCTCGAGATTCACGAATCGCGCGACGCGCTCGGGGCGGATGCCGGCGAACAGGCCGCCGACGTTGCCGCCCAGGCTATGGCCGACGAGATTGACGGGCGACTCCGGCTGCAGGCGATCGAGCAGCGCGTCCAGGTCGCCGATGTAGTCGGGGAACCAGTAGTTGTCCGAGCCGGACCAGGCCGTGAGCCCGTAGCCGCGCCAGTCCGGCGCGTATACGTCCCAGTCCGCCTTCAGCGCATCGACCAGGAACTGGAAAGACGCCGAGACGTCCATCCAGCCGTGCAGCAGGAACATCCGTTTTGACGCATCGCCCTTCCAATGACGAACGTGATAGCGCAGGCCGCGGATATCGAGAAAGAGCGATTCGCTGTGTTTCATGGCGGGCGCTATGATACCGGCCATCCATGCCGGTCTTTTCGCTGAACGAGCGCCGCGTCGAACTGCGCGGCGCTGACCACTACGTCGCGTGGGACGCGACGCTCGCGGGCTCGATCGTGCTCGAGCACGCGGTCAACATCTGGTTCAACGTGGTGATCCGCGCCGACAACGACCAGGTGCACATCGGCGAGGCGACCAACATCCAGGACGGCTCGGTCCTGCACTGCGACCCGGGGTTCCCCCTCACGATCGGCAAGCGAGTCACCGTCGGCCACAAGGCGATGCTGCACGGCTGCACGGTCGGCGACGGCGCGCTCGTCGGCATCAACAGCGTGGTCCTGAACGGCGCGAAGATCGGCGCCGGATCGCTGATCGGGGCCAACGCGCTCGTGCCCGAGGGCAAGGAGATTCCGCCGGGCGTGCTCGCCGTGGGCTCGCCGGCCAGGATCGTGCGGCCGCTCACGCCCGAGCAGATCGCGGGACTCCTGAAGATCTCGGACGGCTACGTCGCGCGCGCGAAACTCTTCCGCGAGCAGCTCAAGGAGCGGAAGTAGCCGCTATTTCGGCGCCATGCGGATGGCGCCATCCAGGCGGATGGTCTCGCCGTTCAGCATCTCGTTCTCGACGATCGACCGCGCGAGCTGCGCGTACTCCTCGGGCTTGCCGAGGCGCGACGGGAACGGCACCTGCTTGCCGAGGGAGTCCTGCGCTTCCTTGGGCAGGCCGAGCAGCATCGGCGTGAGGAACAGCCCCGGCGCGATGGTCACCACGCGGATGCCGTTGCGCGAGAGGTCGCGCGCAATCGGCAGCGTCATGCCCACTACACCGCCCTTCGACGCCGAATAGGCCGCCTGGCCGATCTGGCCGTCGAAGGCCGCCACCGACGCCGTGTTGATGATCACGCCGCGCTCGCCTGCGGCGTTCGGCCCCGCCTTCGCCATCGCGTCCGCCGCCAGGCGGATCATGTTGAAGGTGCCGATGAGGTTGATGGTGATCACGCGCGTGAAACGCGCCAGGTCGTGCGGCGCTTCCTTGCCGATGGTGCGCTCGGCGACGCCGATACCCGCGCAGTTCACGAGGACCTGCAGTCCGCCGTAGGTTTTCACCGCGGCCTCGACCGCGGCCTTGCCGTCGGCTTCCGAGGTGACGTCGCACCTGCAGTATTTCCCGCCGATTTCCTTCGCGAGCTTCTCGCCCGCCTCCGCCTGCAGATCCGCGATCACGACCTTGGCGCCGTTCGCCGCCGCCATCTGCGCCGTCGCCGCGCCGAGTCCCGAGGCGCCGCCCGTGACGAGGAATATGCTATTTCGGATTTGCATCTCAGAGCCTCCCGGATATTTGAACGATAATTCTACCCGCATGAATCTCGCCTTCGGCCTGCAGTTCGCCGATCTCTACGAGCGCGACGGTCTGTTGCGCCTTGATCGCGCCTTCCTATCGTTTCTTGAGCCTGTTCTTCAAAAAAGAATTCTTGAAGCGAGAAGCGACCCACCTGCCGGCAAGAACGAATCCGAGCTGCTCGTCGCGCTTGCGCCGCACCTCGAGGATTTCATCGCGAGGCTGTTCGGCATCGAGGCCGAGGCGCAGGCGCTCGCCGCGCGCCACAACGAGCTCGCCCCGCTCTACACGGTGAAGCGCCTGTTCGTGCAGCGGCGCGCCCTGCACAAGGTGAAGCCGGAAGACGCGTC
>Ga0335076_10007690_pt1 | contig 10861 bp, 9 predicted proteins | sample Lox_Sample_25_FD_206717 | JGI IMG/M metagenome (GOLD analysis project Ga0335076, IMG submission 206717) | Soil microbial communities from Loxahatchee National Wildlife Refuge, Florida, United States - Lox_Sample_2.5 | ecosystem: Environmental > Terrestrial > Soil > Wetlands | place: USA: Florida...
GTAGACAAAGAGGCGGTCGATCCCACGAAGATCGTCGACGCGTGTCAGCGGCCAAAGCTGAAAAACTGATCTCGCTGCATCTATTGCCGTCCGCGGAGCCCTCTCGCCTGTGGGCATCTCGTTTGACGCTGGATAAGGTGGTTGTTATGATGACTTCGCGGGGTGGAGCAGTCTGGTAGCTCGTTGGGCTCATAACCCAAAGGTCGGTGGTTCAAATCCACCCCCCGCAACCAACTGTTTCACAGACTTACAGGCACTCAATCCCGCGTGCCTTATCCCCCTCCACAGAAACTTCCACAAACGACCACCGATGTGCCTTCCCTGCTTTTCACAGATTACATAGGCGATAAGGAGTACGACTTCGCAAGCCCAATTGGGCATGCTCATTCTCTCCTATTTGCCAACTCCAAGTTTACGCAGAAACGTCATCATGGGGCACCAGTTGGTGAATCCAGACTGAAACAGATTCAAGCCAACGAAAGCCGTGAAAAGGTACCAGTACGGGCTCACGTAGTGCCCAAGTGCCAGTGATAACAGACTCAAGCTGCCCGCGATCAAACGAAGTGTGCGTTCTACGGTCATACCATTTCTCCTTCTAGACTACGCGCTGTTCTGCGCGATCTCGCATGGCGGTGTTTCGCAGCCAGCGGCATTCCCGGGCGAATGCGGATGCATGGGTGTAAACGGGTGTCCCCTCTGAGACAGGTAGTAAAGAACCGGGACTGCCATTCGTGACAGAACGGTCGACGCGACCTCTCCCGCCATCAAGGACAATGCGAGGCCCTGGAAAATCGGATCGAACAGGATCACGCTCGCTCCCACAACGACTGCAGCTGCGGTCAGAAGCATTGGCCGGAAGCGTACGGCGCCCGCATCGACCACCGCATCCTCCAGCAACATTCCCTGGGAGCGGCGAAGTTCGATGAAATCCACGAGAATAATGGAATTGCGAACAATAATGCCAGCTCCAGCGATGAAACCGATCATGGAGGTCGCGGTGAAAAAAGCTCCCATCAAAGCGTGCGCCGGCAGAATGCCGACCAAGGTAAGCGGAATCGGTGCCATGATAACCAGCGGCGTGACGAACGAGCGGAACCAGCCCACAACGAGCACGTAGATCAATACCAGGACGGTCGCAAAGGCGAGTCCGAGGTCACGGAAGACCTCCACCGTGATGTGCCACTCGCCGTCCCACTTCATGGAGAAGCGGTCCGTGCGCTCGGGCATGGTCGTGCCCTTATATTGCTTTACGCCATAGCCATCGGGCAATTTGATTTTGTCGATGGCGTCGCTCATCTTCATGATGGCATACACTGGACTCTCTTCTCCGCCCGCAACATCTCCCGTCACATAGACGACTGGCTGTAAATTCTTGCGATACACGCTAGTGTCGATTGTCGTTTGTTGGAGGTTCGTTACTTCCTGCAGAGCGATTTGGCCACCAGAGGGCGTCGGCAACTTCAGGCTGCCAAGGTCTTCGATCCCAGAGCGCTCCGAGCGCGCCAGCCGCACTTCAATAGGGATGTCCTCGCGGGAATGGGGATCGTGGAGTAGGCCCGCGTTGGCTCCGCCAAGCCCGACCTGCAGCGTGCGTGTGACATCGGCGGGCGAGATACCGTGCAGCGCTGCCTTGTCCAGATCCACTTTCATGTCGTACTTGATTTGCGGGTCTTCAACGTACCAGTCCACATCCACGACACCAGGCGTTTGCTGAAAGACCTTTTTGATCTGCGCTGCCAGTTCGATCTGTCCTTCATAGTCCGGCCCGTAAACTTCGGCGATCAACGTTTGCAACACGGGCGGACCAGGCGGGACTTCGGCTACCTTGATGCGCGCGCCGAAGCGAGCCGCAATCTTGTCCAACTCCGGCCGCAGTCGTCGTGCAATCTCGTGACTCTGCGCCTTGCGATCATGCCGCGAGAGCAGATTCACCTGGATGTCGGCTTGATTGGGCTGATTCCGTAAGAAATAGTGACGCACGAGACCGTTGAAGTTGTAGGGACCGGCGGTCCCGGCATAGATCTGATAGTTGATAACCTCGGGTTGCTGGCCGAGATACTGTCCCAGTGCCTGCGCCACGCGAGTCGTCTGTTCGAGTGGCGTGCCATCGGGCGTGTCAATGATGACCTGGAGCTCACTCTTGTTGTCGAACGGGAGCATCTTGACGCGTACCCACTTCAATGGGACGAAGGCGACCGCGGCGAGCAACAAGAACGCGACACCGCCAAGAAACATCCAACGGCGGTGCGCGTCGCGGATCAGCGGGTTCATCATGCGACGGTACAGGCGGGTGGTCCGGCCTTCGGTGTCGTGGCCGGAATGGTCGCCACCGCCCGCATATTTCCTCAGCAGCCTCAAAGCCGCCCACGGAGAAACCACGAAGGCCACCATCAGTGAAAACAGCATCGCCGCCGAAGCGCCCACCGGAATTGGACGCATGTAGGGACCCATCAGGCCGCGCACAAAAGCCATGGGCAGGATCGCGCCAATGACCGCAAAAGTGGCAAGAATCGTGGGATTGCCAACTTCGTCGACGGCCTCGACCGCGACGTCAGATAAGGATCGGCCTCGGCTCTCCGGCAGCCGGAAATGGCGCACAATGTTCTCGACCACAACGATGGCGTCGTCGACGAGGATTCCGATGGCGAAAATCAGCGCGAACAGCGTGACCCGGTTCAGGGTGTAGCCATACAGGTAGAAGACGGCGAGCGTGAGGGCCAGGGTAACCGGCACTGCCAGCAGTACGACGCCGGATTCACGCCAGCCCAGCGCCAGTGCAATCAGCAATGTGACCGACAACGTTGCGATCAGAAGGTGTTTAAGAAGTTCGTCGGACTTATCTTTCGCGGTTTTTCCGTAGTTGCGCGTTACAGTGATGTTCAGATCATTGGGAAGCACGTACCCGCGCAGCGCATTGACCTTATCCAGTACACGCCCGGAAATGCCGGTGGCATTCGTACCTTTGCGCTTGGAAAGGGTGATGGTTACCGCGGGATATTCCGCGCCAGATAGCTGTCCTGCGCCGCCGCGAGCATTCGCAAACAAAACGTAGGTGTCCGGCTCGGCGGGGCCGTCTTCAAGCTTCTCCGCCACGTCACGCAAGTAGACGGGACGTCCGGTGTGAACCCCGACCACGATCTGACGCAGGTCTTCGAGACTCGTGAAGAAGGTGCCAGCTTCGACCTGAAACTCGCGATTGTCGCGCGCAAAACTACCCGCCTGGCCTTGGCTGTTTGCATTCTGGAGCTGCCCCACGATCGCGCAAGGCGTAAGGCCGTACGCCGCCAGCCGTTGTGTATCCAACACTACTCGTATTTGCCTGGGCTGCCCGCCGATGATTTTGGTTTCAGACACATCGTCGAGTGTTTTGAGTGAATTTTCCAGCTCACCCGCGATTCGCCGCAGGCCATAAGAGTCATAGTCTTTTCCCCACAATGTGAGGGCCATAATTGGCACGTCGTCAATCGAGCGGACCTTGATGATCGGTTGTGAGACGCCGGGGGGAATGCGATCGAAGTTAGAGTAAAGCTTGTTGTAGGTCTGTACGATCGCATCTTCTTCTTTAGCGCCAACATAGAACCGTACCACCAGCATGCTCGCGCCCGGATGACTGATGGAGTAGATGTACTCAACGCCGGGCACTTCGCGCAGCAACTTCTCCATGGGAAGGCTGACGCGCTGTGCCACCTCGTCAGCCGACGCGCCCGGCATCTGAACAAAAACGTCGAGCATGGGCACCACGATCTGGGGCTCTTCTTCCCGTGGAGTCTTGAGAATACTGAAAGCGCCCAGAAGCAGCGCAGCGACGATCACCAGCGGTGTCAGCTTCGAATCGATGAAACTATGGGCAATGCGACCGGCCAGGCGCAAGTTCTTCGGAGGCTGCATCAGCGACTGGGATTTGCTATCAGTCATTACTGGACCTCAATGCGTTTGCCATTCAGGTCGACTGCACCTGGTTTGGCCACGACGCGCTCGCCGTCCTGGATGCCCGCCAGCACTTCGACCTCAGCCCCGGAAGTCTTCCCCAAAGTGATGTAACGCAAACTTGCAACCTTGTTTTGATCCAGCACATAAATACCCTGCAATTGACCGCGTTCAACTACCGCCGAACGCGGAATCAACAGTGCCTGCCGCGCGCCGCGAGAAAACTGGGCTCGCCCGAACAATCCCGAACGCAACCGTAAGTCCGGAGGGATCTCGATCTTCACCAGGAACGTGCGACTCGCTGGATCCGCGGCTGGAACGATCTGCGCGACCTTGCCCTTCAGCGCCTCGTTGCCCAAAGCATCGATCGCGACCGCGACCTGCTCTCCCGTTCGCACATACTGGAGGTCGTTCTCGTTGACGGTGGCCTCCAGTCGATAGCGATGCACGTCCTCGACTGTGAAGATCGCCAAGCCGGGTGAAGCCAGTGTGCCGACATCGGCTTTCTTCTCAGTAAGCACGCCGTTGAATGGCGCCCGAATCCGTGTGTAATCCAGCGACGTTCGGGCCTGGCTCAATGCTGCCTGCGCCTGGGCCTGGCCTGCCTGAGCCATATCGCGACGCGCGAGAGCCGCCTGTTGGCGGGCTTTCACTTCGTCGAACTCCTGCGGGCTCACCGATTTCTTTTCGTAAAGGTTCTGGTAACGCTTCATCGTTGATTCCGCCAGGGCCAGGTCGGAATCTGCTCCGACCAGTTGCTCTCGGGCGGCAAGGTCGGCTGCGGTCGCGCGGTCTAATGCGGCTCGCGGCTGGGAGTCGTCGATTACGGCGAGCACTTGACCGTGCTGTACGTGATCTCCTTCGTGAGCCCGGATCTCGACAATGTTGCCCATCATTTGGCTGGCGACGTCGCTGGTTTGGGCTGCACGTACCGTCCCTACCGCTTCCAGCAAATCGGGAACGTGGGCCTGCTGCACCGCAAGCACCGGAATATTCCTCACAGTTTCCGGCGAAGGAACCGTGCGGGTTTCCTGGTTAGAGCAGCCGACGAGGCTAAGGGCGCCGAGAAGCATCAATAACGAGAGTCTGAGTCCTGTATTCATATGATTCATTGCATCACCACGGGAGATTGCGGATTCAAGCTTCCGCTGGCCAACTCCAAGTTGGCGTAGCTGGTCTGGAAGTGATAAACGGCCTCCCAGTAGTCGGTCTGGCTGCGGCGCGCCGCATCTTCAGCGCCTAACAAATCGGTAATCGTGGTCAGTCCGCTGTCGTAGCGGTCCTGGTTGATGCGCAGACTCTCCTGCGCCTGGGCGATTGCCGCTCGGGCCACTTCGATCTGTTGCCGGTTGGCGTCTGTTTCATAGTAGGCTCGCCTCACTTCGAGGCGAACGGCATCGCCAGCTGCCTGTTTCATCGCCACGACCTTTTCTTGAAGGGCCCGCTGCCGGGAGAGTTCCGCCCGCCTGGCGCCGCCTTGAAAGATGTCGAATTGCACTTCGATCCCGCCCAACCAGTTGTTGCCGCCGCCGCCGGCGACCAACGTAGGGTTATCCATTTCCCAGCCCGCAAAGGCGTTCACCCGAGGACCAAATGCCGACTTGGCCATCGACACGCTCTGCCGCTGAGCTGCTTCCTCGGAGGCAATCCGCTTCAAGTCTGGGCGATTTGCCAGTGCCTGCTTCTCGACTTCGCCAAGCACTGGGGCGGGAAGAGTGTGCTCAGCCAACGCTTCGGTGGTCTGGAACGGAGAATCAATCGGCATGCCCATCGCCGTGTTCAGGTGAGCCCGCACCACTTCCAGAGTGTTCCTGGCCCGAATCACTTCCTGTTGTCGCGCCGCCATGCGAACTTTCGCTGTCAGAAGATCTGACTCGACGGTCAACCCGCTGTCGAATCGCGCCTGGCTACGTTCCATGATCGAGTTGGCAGTTTTGGCAGACTGCTCGGCAACTTCCAGTTCCCTGGCTGCCAATAGAACGTCATAGTAGGAACTGACCACCCGGAAGACAATCTCCTGATCCGTGCGGTCCAACTGGTGTCCAACCGCCTGGTTCATCTGTTTTGCTTGATTAATCCCATGCCAGGTGGCGAACGAATCAAACAGGTTCCAAGTCCCACCAAATCGGGTGCTGAAGTTGCCGAAGGGCAGAGGCGTGTTCAGTTTGTTCAGCGCGAAGTCTGCACTGGTGAAACGCTGCTGTCGAAGTTCGCTGCCGAATACATAGACCGGGTCATCACCGCGAGTCGCGGTTTCGGAAAAACTCACATGGGGCATGAGGAAGGAACGCGCCGCACGAACACCCGCCGAGGCCATCTTCGTATCCGCAATCGCTGCCTTGCGCAGAGGATTTTTCTCGAGCGCGATGGCCACTGCCTGCTGCAGACTAAGAGATGAAGGCTGGACCTCTTGCTGAGCCGAAGCCGACGCAAAAGTCAGCCACAGCGTAGCGATGCTCAGAGCCACTTTGAACAAGGTTTTCAACCTTGCACTCCCGCGGCTTGAGCCGGCTTCATCCACTCGGTTCTGTCTTCCACGATTTCGCAGGTTGTGTGAAAGCTCGCCGTCTTCTGCACCATGGCTCCCACCGAGCAGTACTTTTCCTCAGAAAGACGGATAGCCTCCTCCAGCGCCGCTACGTCAAGTTCAAATCCGGTGACAACGTGGTGGATTCGAACAGCAGTGAACACTTGGGGAGGGCGCTCCTCTTGATCGGCGTCGACCCGCACCTCGTAACCAGTGACTTTTTGGTGATACTTCTGGCGGAGGATGGTGACCACGTCGAACGCCGTGCACCCGGCCAATCCAACGGCAACCAGTTCAATCGGTTTTGGGCCGGTACCTCCGGCGGCGTCGTCCAACAGCAGTTGGTGGCCGCTTCCGGTCTGGCCCACAAACTGACGCTGTTGCTTAAGTGGCTGAGCCAGTTCAACTTTGGCCGTGATCATGATTGCTCCCTGTGTGGTTCTATCGACAAAGCACATGAATAAATGCAGGAAGTTGGATTTTGTTACAGAGAAAATCGGCCGGGAGCTTACGGCCTTAAAGAGGGCTATGGCGTTGGTCTGACCGTCGCGAGGGCCTGTTCGTAATTCTTCAGCAGTTGCTTGCGGAGGCGGACCGCCTTTTTACTCGAGGGGCACTCCCCCGGGGAGGTTCGGCACTGATCAATCGTCGCTTCGAGACTGGAGAGGAACGCCCTGCACGGTTCGCAACCGCCCAGGTGCCGCTCCATTTCTTCACAAAGCGAATCATCCAACTGTTCGTCGAGATAGTTCGAGAGCTCCGCAAACATGGCCTTGCAGCGGGCAGGTCTGGGTTGTTCGTCGCTTACCTGTTCCTGGGAAGACGCCCGCGAAGCGATGGCTGCTTTCCCCGGGCGTGGTTTCAACGCTTTCATCAATTCCTTGCGGACAAACAACCGCGCACGGTGGAGACGAACTCGAACTGTTCCAGAACGTAGCCCTGTGATCTCGGCCACTTCTTCGTCGGTTAGCCCTTCCATATCGCGCAGCACCAAAACGATGCGATATTGTGCAGGGAGCTGCTGAATGGCGTCTCGCAACCGTCCCGCTTCTTCACTCCCAATGGCGAATGCTTCGGGGTTGACGCTGCCATCGGTCCTCAGTTGCTCAAGTTCCTTCCGATCTGGCATGAGCTCTTCCAGAGAGAGGTCAGGATTGGGAGCAAGCTTGCTGCGGCGGCGGCTCATCAGACAGCGGTTCTTTGCGACCTTATAGAGCCACACTACGAGGGCTTTGGGACTGTTGAATTTGGGCAGGTGCGGAACCGATTTCAGCAGCACTTCTTGCATGGTATCTTCCGCGTCCTCGCGCTGGCCGCAAACGCGCATACTAAAAGAGAACACGGTATTCTGGAGCAGGGCCAGAGCCTGCTCCAAAGCGGCGTCGTCACCCCGCTGCAATAGCCGTATGGCTTGTTCGATTTCAGAACGCATCGCATTGAATGTAGCACTCTGTCCCGGAGTGGGTTAACGTCCGTTTGCCAGGCGATAGTACATATCGTTCCACCTTAGCTCTCTCGAGAAATCTCGCAGCTTGGTCTCGCGGTTGATCAGCAGAAATTCCATTCCAGCGATTTCAGCAAAATCTTGCATGTGTTCCGCCGTTAGGGCGCGGCTGAGAACGGTATGATGCGCACCTCCTGCACTGATCCAAGCGGTGGCCGCGACTTTGAGGTCAGGTTCGGGTATCCAGACGGCTCGCGCGACCGGCAAACGAGGCAGCGGGTGCTCGGGTGGAATCAGTTCTACTTGATTGACGATGAGGCGAAATCGATCGCCCATGTCCACGACCGAAGCATTGACTGCGGACCCGCGCGAAGCGGTAAATACCAATCGCACGGGGTCTTCTTTGCCACCGATCGAAAGGGGATGGATCTCAAGGGATGGTTTATCTTCGGAGATCGAGGGGCAGACTTCCAGCATGTGCGCCCCCAGCACCTGACCGCCATTTCTCAAGTGATAGGTATAGTCTTCCATGAACGAAACGCCGCCCTTTAGCCCCTGGCTCATGACTTTCATGGCGCGGACCAAAGCCGCAGTTTTCCAATCTCCCTCCGCACCAAAGCCGTAGCCCTCGGCCATCAATCTCTGTACGGCGATGCCCGGGAGCTGTGCGATGCCATGTAGATCTTCAAATGTGTCGGTAAAAGCGCGCGAACCGGTTTGCTGAAGAAAATGACGCAGGCCCAACTCGATGCGGGCCGCCTCCAGCACGGATTGCCTCCGAGTCCCGCCCTTGCGCAATGGTTCCGCAACCGCGTAGGACGAATCGTATTCGGAGGCGAGCTTCTCCGAATCTGTCTGGGAGACGCGCTGAATGGCATCTTCAAGATCGCCAACGCCATAACCGTTTACTGAAAAGCACAGCTGGATCTCCGCGTTGGTCTTGCTGCCTTCGGTCACCGCGACATTTCGCATGTTGTCGCCGAAGCGGACGATCTTGAGCTGTTGGGCGTCCTGCCAGGCGCAAGCGGCGCGGGTCCATCCGCCGATTTCGGCATGAACCGCGGGATCCCTCCAGGAACCGACCACAATCTTGCGTTTGAGGTGCATGCGGGCGCCGATGAAACCAAACTCGCGATCGCCGTGAGCCGATTGATTCAGATTCATGAAATCCATGTCGATGGTTGCCCATGGCAGCTCCTCATTAAACTGGGTGTGCAGGTGCAGCAACGGCCTCTGTAGCGCACGGAGACCAGCAATCCACATGCGCGCCGGGGAGAAAGTGTGCATCCATGTAATGAGGGCGATGCAATCTCTGGAAGAATTAGCTTCAAGGCACAACTGATGAATCGATTCGCTGGTCGTCATCACCGGCTTGGCCACGATCCTGACCGGGATTTGTCCGGATCCGCCGAGGGTCTTGGCCATGGTGGTGGCGTGCTCTTCGACCTTGCGGAGGGTTTCTGCCCCGTAGAGGTGCTGGCTTCCAACGACGAACCAAGCTTCCAGTTTGGAGAGATCAATCATCGGCGTCCTCTCTGAACCCATAGATGCTTGTCCTGACCTCGCCTCTATTTTCCAGGCGCCGTGCTGCTGAACCGAAACACGGTCACCGAGTGATATTCACTCCCGGGCTTCAATACGGTTGAAGGAAAGGCCGGCTGGTTGGGGGAATCAGGAAAGTGCTGCGTTTCCAGGCAAAATCCTGAGCGGTAACCATAGACATGACCGTCCTTGCCGACGATGGTGCCATCGAGAAAATTGCCCGAATAGAACTGCAAACCGGGCTCAGTCGTTAACACCTGCAATGTGCGGCCGGTTGCGGGGTCTTCGACAGTGGCCGCTTCCGCGAGCTTGCCGTCAGGAGCGCGATCCAGGATGAAATTGTGATCGTAGCCCTTGCTATTGCGTAGCTGCTCGTCGTTGTTGTTGATGCGCTCGCCAATGGCATGGGCCTTCTGAAAATCGAAGGGCGTTCCCGCCACCGACTTAAGTTCTCCCGTGGGAATGAGCGCCGAATTCACGGGCGTAAAGCGCGAGGCATTGATCTTCAGTGAGTGTTTCAGGATATCGCCGCTGCCTTCCCCGGCAAGATTGAAATAGGAGTGGTTGGTAAGATTGACGACGGTGTCCCGGTCAGTGGTCGCGGAATATTCGATCTGAAGGGCATTGCCGACCAGAGTGAAGCGGACGGTAGCGGTCAGATTGCCGGGGTAGCCCTGATCTCCATCCTTGCTGAGATACGAAAGCTCAACCCCGTCTTGGATGGGGTGAGCCGACCAAACCACCTTGTCGAAACCGCGGGTTCCACCGTGAAGAGAATTGTCTCCATCGTTTTTGGGAAGAGAGTACGTCTTGCCATCCAGTTGGAATTCGGCATGAGCAATGCGGTTGCCGTAGCGTCCAATGGTGGCCCCAAAATAAGGGCTCTTGGCAATGTATTTATCGAGAGAGTCATATCCCAGCACGACATCGGCCAGGTGTCCGGCGCGATCCGGCGTCTTGAGCGAAACGACGGTGGCGCCATAGGTCATGATGCGGGCTTCCATCGTTCCATCGCTCAGCGTGTAAAGTTGGACCGGAGTTCCGTCGGGCGTCTTGCCGAAAGGCTGTTTCGTGACGACGGTATTGCCGCAAAAGCCGGCAAGGGGCGCTATCACCAGGACGAAGGCCAGCAGGCGGGTTCTCGCTGCACGAAGCATAGTCGCCCAGATCCCCCCGTATCCTCTTAAAGCAAGTAAACGTTTACTGTGCTATTGTACCCGAGAAAGTCCCCGACGCATCCCGGAACGGGGAGATTTCCCATGAAAATTTCTGTTCTCGTCGGCTGGTTTCTTTTGCCCGGCCTGCTCTTCTGCCAGCCCCCGGCGCCGCAACCCTCCGGCGTGATCAAGGTGCAAGGAGACGTCGAATTCGTACACGATCCAGCCATTATTCGCGAGGGGGCGACCTGGTACCTGTTCAGC
>Ga0335076_10007692_pt1 | contig 10859 bp, 5 predicted proteins | sample Lox_Sample_25_FD_206717 | JGI IMG/M metagenome (GOLD analysis project Ga0335076, IMG submission 206717) | Soil microbial communities from Loxahatchee National Wildlife Refuge, Florida, United States - Lox_Sample_2.5 | ecosystem: Environmental > Terrestrial > Soil > Wetlands | place: USA: Florida...
CGACACGCACCTTCTGGCGCAGGCTGAGATGGACCTGGAGCGCTATCGGACCGCCCTCGCGCGCAACGCCATCGCCAAGCAGCAAGTCGACGATCAGGAAAAGATCGTTTTGCAGGATCGCGGCACGGTCAAGCTCGACCAGGGCAATGTCGATTTCGACCGCGTGCAGCTTGGCTTTGCGCATATCGTTGCGCCGATTACGGGACGCGTCGGTCTGCGCCTCGTCGATCCCGGCAACGTGGTGAACTCGGGCAGCAGCACGACTCTGGCTGTCATCACGCAGCTACAGCCGATCACGGTCGTCTTTACTATCTCTGAGGACAGCCTGCAGCAGGTGCTGTCGCAAATGCACAAGAATCAGAGCCTTCTTGTGCAGGCGCTCGATCGCGCCCAAAGCAAGCTACTCGCGACGGGCAAACTCCTGACCACCGACAACCTGATCGACACCACAACCGGCACGGTCAAGATGCGCGCCGTTTTCGACAACAAAGACAACGCGCTCTTCCCGAATCAGTTTGTCAATACGCGCCTGCTCGTCGACACGCTGCATGATGTAACTCTGATCGACTCGTCGGCGATCCAGCACAATGGTACGCAGGCCTTTGTCTGGGTCATTCAGAATGGCGCCGCTCAGACGCGCAACGTCACAACCGGCGCCACCGACAACAACATGACGCAGGTCACGGGCCTCAATGCCGGTGAGGTGGTCGCCAATTCGAGTTTCGAAAAATTGCAAAACGGCTCGAAGGTAAATGTCGTGCAGCAGCAGGGGCCGCAGGGGCAAGGTCAGAATCAGGGCAATCAGCAAAACCAGAACAACGGCCAGCATCAAAATAAATCCGGCAAAAGCAAGCCGAACGGGAGCAAATCGCAGTGAGCCCTTCGCGGCCATTCATTCTGCGGCCGGTCGCAACTTCACTGTTGATGGCGGCCATCATGCTGGCGGGTATCGTGGCCTACTTCCAGCTGCCGGTCTCGGCACTGCCGCAGGTGGACTATCCCACCATTCAGGTGCTTACCTTTTATCCGGGCGCGAGCCCCGACGTGACTGCGACTACTGTCACCGCGCCGCTCGAACGGCAATTCGGCCAGCTACAGGGGCTGAGCCAGATGACTTCGACCAGCTCCGGCGGAGTCTCGGTCGTCGTCCTGCAATTCGTGCTCTCGCTGCCAATCGACGTCGCCGAAGAAGAAGTGCAATCGGCGATCAACGCGGCGCAGAGCCTGCTGCCCTCAAACCTGCCCGCGCCGCCGATTTACAGCAAAACGAATCCTGCCGACGCACCGGTGCTGACGCTGGCGATCACGTCTGACACGATTCCTCTCTCCAAAGTCGAGGATCTTGTAGACACTCGTCTCGCGCCGAAGATCTCTCAGCTCAGCGGCGTTGGTCTCGTCAGCATCAGCGGCGGACAGAAGCCCGCAGTTCGCATCCAGGCGAATCCTGTAGCGCTCGCGTCTTACGGCATCGATCTTGAGTCTGTCCGCACCGCGCTCACGCAGACCAGCGTGAACGCCGCCAAGGGCAACTTCGACGGGCCCCGCCAGGACTTCCAGATCAACGCCAACGATCAGCTCCAGACCAGCGGAGACTATCGCGATGTCGTCGTCGCCTTCCGTAATGGCGCACCCGTCTTCCTGAGAAATGTCGCCAGCGTCACGGATGGTGTTGAGAACTCCAAGCAAGCCGCATGGATGAACGACACGCCTGCGGTCATTCTTAATATTCAGCGGCAGCCGGGCGCCAACACAATCACCGTCGTCAAGAGCATTCAAAAGCTGTTGCCGCAGCTCCAGGCCAATCTCCCTGCGGCAATTAAAATCACCAAGCTCACCGACCTCACTACCAGCATTCAATCCTCGGTCGACGACGTCGAGTTCGAGCTGATGCTGACCATCGGCCTCGTCGTGCTCGTCATCTTCCTCTTCCTGCGCAGCCTGAAGGCCACCATCATTCCAAGCGTTGCCGTGCCGCTGTCGCTCGTGGGTACGTTTGCGGTGATGTATCTGCTCGGCTACAGCCTCGACAACCTCTCGCTCATGGCGCTGACGATCTCGACCGGCTTCGTCGTCGACGACGCCATCGTCATGATCGAAAATATTTCGCGCTTCATCGAAGAAGGCGACAAGCCGATGCAGGCCGCTCTCAAAGGCGCGGAGCAGATTGGTTTCACTATCGTTTCGCTAACCGTCTCGCTCATCGCCGTGCTGATTCCGCTGCTCTTCATGGGAGACGTCGTCGGCCGGCTCTTCCGAGAATTTGCCGTTACGCTCGCCGTCACCATCGTGATCTCCGCAGTTGTCTCGCTGACGCTGACGCCGATGATGTCGGCCCGCATTCTTAAACACACGCCCGCGTCGCAGCAGACCAATTTCTACCGCTGGTCGGAAAATGTTTTCGACCGCATGATCGCCTTCTATGGCCGCACGCTGAAGAAGGTTCTCGAATATCAGACGATCACGTTGCTGGTTGCTGTTGCGACGCTCATCCTCACTGTCGTTCTCTACATCTTTATTCCCAAGGGATTTTTCCCGGTGCAGGATACGGGCGTAATTCAGGGCATTTCTCAGGCGCCCGAACCAACCTCGTTCGACGCCATGGCGGAAAAGCAGCAGCAGGTCGCCGACATTATCCTCAAAGATCCCGCGGTCGAGAGCCTCTCTTCTTTTATCGGGGCTGACGGCACGAATACCACGCTCAACTCCGGGCGCTACTCGATCAACCTAAAGCCTCTCGACCAGCGCCACATGAGCGCATCAGACGTCATCCGCCGCCTGCAATCGAAGATTGGCAACAACGTGCAGGGCTTTCAGATGTACATGCAGCCTGTCCAGAACATCACCGTCGACGACCGCGTCAGCCGCACGCAATATCAGTTCGCGCTCGAAGATCCCGACATCAATGAGCTCAACGATTGGACGGCCAAGTACGTCGACGAGATGAAAAAGATGCCGGAACTGGAGGACGTGGCAACCGACCAGCAAACCGGTGGGCTGGCGGTTTCGCTGACAATTGACCGTATCACCGCATCGCGCTTGGGTATCGCCACCGCGACGATCGATAATGCGCTCTACGATGCCTTCGGCCAGCGTCAGATCTCGACGATGTACACGCAGCTCAACCAGTACCACGTGATTCTGGAAGCGCTGCCGACGTTCCAGCTAACGCCGGATAACCTGCAATCGATTTTCCTGCAATCGAACGCGTCGTCGAACGCCACCGGCACGGGTGCGGCCACGTCTTTTTCATCGTCAAGCTCCGCCTCCGCGGGTTCGAACGCCACGACGCAGTCGGTACAGTACACGCCCACTCCGGGCCAGTCTATCCTCGCACCGCTGCAAACCGCGCTCGCGCGAACCGTCGTCTCCTCGACCGGCACCAGCAGTTCACAGATCGCAAATGCCGTGCCACTCAGCGCCTTCACCCATCTCGAGCTTGTGCGCCGCCCGCTGACCATCACGCATCAGGGACAGTTCCCTGCCGTGACCATCTCCTTCAATCTTGCGCCGCACGCCTCGCTCGGCACCGCCATCAGCAAAATTGACGACCTCGCCGGCAAGTTCAATCCGCCGGCCAGCCTGCAGACGGGCTTCGAAGGCACTGCGGCCTCGTTCCACAATTCGCTCTCGAATGAGTCGTTGCTGATTCTCGCCGCTCTCGTCACGGTCTACATCGTGCTTGGCGTTTTGTATGAGAGCTTCATTCACCCGATTACGATTCTTTCGACGCTTCCGTCGGCCGGGGTCGGCGCGCTGCTCGCACTGATGCTCTTCCGCCAGGATCTCAGCGTGGTAGCCATTATCGGCATCATCCTGCTCATCGGTATCGTCAAGAAAAACGGCATCATGATCGTCGACTTCGCGCTCGAAGCCGAGCGCGAGCATGGTAAGTCTTCGACCGACGCGATTTACGAAGCCAGCCTGCTGCGCTTCCGCCCGATCATGATGACCACGATGGCCGCGCTCCTTGGCGGACTACCGCTCGCCTTCGGCTCCGGCCTCGGATCCGAACTCCGCCGCCCGCTCGGCATCGCCATGGTCGGCGGTTTGCTCCTCAGCCAGGTGCTCACGCTTTATACGACGCCCGTCATCTACATTTTCTTCGATCGCATCGCACAGCGCTTCGCCAAGAAGGGCGCTGACAATCCGGAGCAGAACATTCCGTCGCCGCAGGAGGGCCCTTCGCCGGCGTAGTCCGCCGGCATTACGACATCCATGAGCCTCTCCACCCCATTCATCAAGCGGCCAGTCGCGACCACGCTCATCACGGTCGCGATCGCCATTGCCGGAGCGATCGCCTACACGGTGCTCCCCGCCGCTCCGCTTCCGCAGGTCGATTTCCCCACGATCAACATCAACGCCGGACTTCCCGGAGCCAGCGCCGAGATTATGGCATCGTCGGTCGCCACTCCACTCGAGCGACAACTCGGCCACATCGCCGGCATCACTGAGATGACTTCTTCCAGTCAGCTCGGCAATACCAACATTACGCTGCAATTCGATCTCAGCCGCAACATCGACGGCGCGGCTCGCGACGTGGAAGCGGCGATCAACGCGGCCCGCACTTATCTGCCCGCGAACCTTCCGTCGAATCCGACCTACCGCAAAGTTAATCCCGCTGACGCGCCGATCATGATTCTGGCGCTCACCTCCGACGTCTACAACAAAGGCCAGATGTACGATGCGGCGTCCACAATCCTGGCGCAGCGCATCTCCCAGATTCTAGGCGTCGGTCAGGTCGTGGCCGTGGGAGCCTCGCCGCCCGCCGTTCGCGTGGAACTCAATCCCACGCAAATGAACAGCTACGGTATCTCATTCCAGTCGATCGAGAACACACTGCGGCTCGCGAACGCTCATCTGGCGCTCGGCCAGGTCTCCAGCCGCGATACCACCCTCGATATTGTCGCCAATGACCAGATGAAATTTGCGTCGGATTACCGGCCGCTGATCATTGGCCAGCACAATGGAGCTGCGGTTCGCCTGTCGGACGTAGCCACGGTGCTCGATGGCGTGCAAAACGTCCGCACCGCCGGCTACATGGACGGCAAGCCTTCCGTCACGATGATCATTTTCCGTCAGCCCGGCGCCAACATTATCGAGACCGTCAATCGCGTGAAAGAAGCTATTCCCTCGCTGAAAGCGTCGATCCCCTCCGCCATCGAGATCACCAACGTGTTCGATCGGACTGTCACCATTCGAGCCAGCCTCAGCGACGTCACCTGGTCTCTCGTCGGTTCGGTCTTTCTGGTAGTGCTCGTCGTTTTCTTCTTCCTGCGCAGCTTCCGCGCCACCGTGATTCCCTTCGTCGCCGTCCCGGTCTCGCTCATTGGCACCTTCGCCGTCATGTATCTCTGCGGCTACAGCCTCGACAATCTCTCGCTCATGGCGCTCACGATCGCCACCGGCTTCGTCGTCGACGACGCCATCGTGGTGATGGAAAACATTACCCGCCATCTCGAGTCCGGCATGAAACCTATGGCCGCCGCACTTCTTGGCGCGAAGGAAATCAGCTTCACTGTCTTCTCCATCAGCGTCTCGCTCGTCGCGGTTTTTATCCCCATCCTGATGATGGGCGGCATCGTCGGCCGGCTTTTCCGCGAGTTCGCCGTCACGCTCTCGACCGCCATCGCCGTTTCCATGGTGATTTCGCTCAGCACGACGCCCATGATGTGCGCGCACGTGCTCAAATCGGAAGAGGATGAGGAACATGGCCGTCTCTACCGGCTGAGCGAGCGCTTCTTCAATTTCATTCTTGGGCGCTACACGCAATCGCTGCGCTGGGTGCTCGACAATCCGTGGCTCGTCATCGTGGTTCTGGTGCTGGTCATCGCCCTGAACTTTGTGATCATTGTCCATATTCAGAAGGGCTTTTTCCCGCAGCAGGACACGGGCGCCATTGTTGGCAGCGTACAAGGCCCGCAGGACGCCTCATTCCCGCTGATGGATAACTCCGTCCTTCAGCTAGTCGATGTCATCAAGAGAGACCCGGCGGTTAATTACGTCAACGCCTATACCGGCGGCGGTAACGGCGGCTTCATTTACATCGCGCTCAAGCCGCTGAACCAGCGACCGCCACACTCGAGCGCCATGGAAGTAATTGGCCGCCTCCGTCCCAAGATGAATAAGCTACCCGTCGCGCAGGCATTTCTCCAGCCCGCACAGGATATCCGCATTGGAGCTCGCGGCAGCGCCGCGCTGTATCAGTACACAATTCAGGCTGACAATGTCGATGATCTGAATAAGTGGGGACCTATCCTGCTTGCGAACGTAAGAAAGCTGCCCGGGTTACAGGACGTTAACTCCGACCAGCAAAACGGCGGGCTCCAGACTTACCTGACTTACGACCGCACCGCCGCGGCGCGGCTCGCCTTCACGCCGCAGCAACTCGACTCGACGCTCTACAGCGCCTTCGGGCAGGAACAGACCTCGGTCATTTTCCAGCCGTTGAATCAGTACTACGTAGTGCTCGAAGTCGCGCCGCAATATTGGCAATCGCCCGAGGGACTGAAAAATATTTACATCCCGAACAGCCACGGCAATGTGCCGATCGGCACGGTCGCCACGGTAAAAACCAATACCGCGCCGCTGACCATTGCACACTCGGGCCTGTTCCCCTCGGTGACGGTCTCGTTCAACCTCGCCGCCGGCCTCTCGCTCAGCGACGCCACGCGCATGGTTGAGCAGATGCAAGAGAAACTTGGCACGCCGTCGACCGTTCATGGCTACTTCTCCGGCACACTACAGGCCTATCAGGACTCGCTGGGAACTGAATGGATTCTGGGCATACTCGCAGTGCTTGCGGTTTATATCGTTCTCGGCATTCTCTACGAGAGCTTGATGCACCCCCTGACTATTATTTCGACGATACCTTCGGCGAGCGTTGGAGCCATGCTTGCCCTGATGATCTTTGGCGACGACCTCAACGTCATCTCGATGATCGGCATCGTCCTGCTTATCGGAATCGTCAAGAAGAACGCGATTATGATGATTGATTTCGCGCTGCAAGTTGAACGCGAAAAGGGCATGACTACTTACGACTCGATCTATACCGCATGCCTGTTGCGCTTCCGGCCGATATTGATGACCACCATGGCGGCCTTATTCGGAGCACTGCCGCTGGCCTTCGGGCACGGGACAGGATCGGAACTACGGCGACCTCTCGGCCTGTCGATTGTGGGCGGACTACTTGTAAGTCAGTTATTAACACTATATACGACGCCGGTCGTCTACTTACTGATGGACCGATTCCGCCTCTGGCTGCTCCGCGCGTTTTTCGGCAGAGAGCGCGACACGCTGCAAACATTGAACGGACAAGGCGCGCCGGGAGAAGGCACTGCATGAACATTAAGAATACAGATTTCGAAGGCGCCCCACACGAGCCTTCTTTTGGCTTGTGTGGGTTTATCACCGCACTTCTCTTTCTAAGTCTCGGCTGCACCGTCGGTCCGCACTATCACAAGCCGCAGGCCACGGTTCCGGCGGCGCCAAACTACAAAGAGTCTCCGCTCAACTTCCAGGACACTGAGGGTTGGAAAGTCGCCTCGCCGCAGGATGCCATGCTGCATGGCAACTGGTGGGAAATCTTCAATCAGCCCGAACTTAATGAGCTTGAATCGCAACTCAACATCAATAACCAGAACATTAAGCTCTTTTTCGAGAACTATCTGGCTTCGCGTGCGTTGATTCGCGAGGCGCGCGCACAGTATTACCCGACTGTCACCATTGGAGCTTCGGCTACGCGCTCCCATACCGCCGGAACTGCCAGCGGGGGCGCCGGAGCCACCGGCGGCGGAACCTTTTCGGACTTCTCTCTTCCCCTAGACGTCTCCTGGGCGCCCGATCTTTTTGGGCGGGTGCGAAATCAGGTGCGCGAGTTCCAGGCTAATGCGCAGGTCAGCGCGGCCGACCTCGAGAACGAGCGTCTCCTTGAGCAAGCCACGCTTGCGGAAACTTACTTCGAGATCCGCGGGCAGGATGCGCTGCAGGAACTTCTGAATGCTACGGTCAAAGCCGACGAAGAACTCGTTGAGCTCGCGAAAACTCGCTACGAAGTCGGTACTGACACTGAAGTCTCTGTGCAACAGGCGATCCAGACGCTCGAAAGCGCACGTGCTTCCGCGACGAACATCGGCATCTTGCGCGCTCAGTACGAGCACGCCATTGCTACCCTGCTCGGCAAAGCCGCCACTGACTTCGGCATACCTGTAAAACCGCTGCTTGTTCAACCGCCAGCCATTCCTACCGGCACGCCGTCGCAGCTTCTTGAACGCCGGCCCGACATTGCCGCCGCCGAACGGCAGATGGCTTCCGCCAACGCGGTCATTGGCATTGGTTATGCCGCGTATTATCCGACGCTCACGCTGAGTGCCAGCGGGGGATTCGCCTCTTCCGCCATCAGCAAATTGCTCAACGCCGCGAGCCGCGTTTGGTCGGTCGGCCCGTCGGTTTCAGAAACCGTCTTTGACGCCGGTCTCCGCCGCGCGACGATTGAACAATACGTCGCCCAGTACAACGCTGATGTAGCCAGTTATCGCCAGACTGTGCTGGCGGCGTTTCAACAGGTAGAAGACTATCTCGCTGAGACACGTATTTTGTGGAATGAAATTCAGCAGGAGCAGGCGTCGGTAACAGCCGCACAAAAAGCCTACGAACTTGAAAAAGCAAGATATGAGACCGGCCTCGATCCATATCTCAACTTACTAACTACGCAGACCGCACTTCTGAACACGCAGCAGGTGCTGGTCCAATCCCAGGTGCAACAGATGAGCAGTGCGGTTCTGCTGGTGGAAGCGCTGGGCGGAGGCTGGGACATAAGCCAACTCCCAACCACGCAGCAGGTAACCCAAAGACCACCCCAGGACCAGCGAACGATCACGAAATAAGAGCGCTACAATATCCAGGTGCGAATATTCATTCTCCTTCTTCTGCTGATCGTCATCGTCTGTCCCATCGCCTACGTCGTAATGCGTTCGGCCACTCCGGTCCTCGATCTGGCCGCTCCTGTCACGGTTCTCGGACAATCCACTTCCATCTCCGTTAAAATCCACGATCCGCGCGGGGTGCGCGCCGTCAAGGCCGTCGTCGAGCAAAACGGCGCCAGCTTCCCGATCTTCGAGGAGTCGCAACCCTCCACCGACGCCGATCGCACCGTAAATTTCACGGCCGGCGTGAAGACAACGCCGGGGCTCCGCGACGGCAAAGCGAAATTGATCGTCGAAGCGACTTCAAACGATCTCCTTCGCAAAAGCGCCCGTCTGGAGCGCGATCTCACCGTGGTAACGCAACCGCCCAGCGTCACCGCCGACTCCGATCAGCACTATCTCTATCTCGGCATGGCCGACCTTGCCACCATGAACGTCTCCGGCACGTGGACTGAAGCCGGTGTCCGCGTTGGCGACCAGAAGTTCCGCGCGTGGCCCATGCCCGGCGGCAAGCCCGGCATGTTCTCGCTGTACGCCTTTGCCTGGAACATGCCTCCCGGCACCGCGCCCGTCGCTTACGCCTCCAATGGCGGTCTGGAGGCCACCAGCCCGCTCGTCGTCCAGTTTCCCAAGAAAGAGCAACCGCATTACACGACACACGACTTGCAGATCAGCGACGCCTTCATGCAGAAGGTGGTCAACGAACTCGACCCGAGCGGATCCGGCGATCCGGTGGCGCGCTTCGTCAAGATCAACAGCGAAATGCGGCGGGCTAATAATCAAACGCTGGCCGATCTGCGATTGAAGACCGCTGACCATTTTCTCTGGTCGCAGCCTTTCCGGCGGCAGACAAACTCAAAAACCGAAGCGAGCTTTGCCGACGTCCGCAACTACATCTATCAGGGAAAGAAGATCGATCAGCAGGTTCACCTTGGATACGATCTCGCCGTCACGCAGCACGTCGGCGTCGAGGCCTCAAATGACGGCAAGGTCGTCTACGCCGCGCCGCTCGGCATCTACGGCAACTGCATTGTCGTCGACCACGGTTACGGACTGCAGACGATTTACGGCCATCTCAGCCAGATCCAGGTGCACGAAGGCGATATGGTCAAGCAGGGCCAGGTGATGGGGCTAAGCGGAATGACCGGCATGGCCGGCGGCGACCACATTCACTTCGCCATGCAGCTCGATGGTGTGCAGATCGATCCCAAAGAGTGGTGGGACGCGCACTGGATCAAAGACCACGTGGCGAAGCGGGTGGAACTTTCCGGCTTCGGGCAGTAAAGGGGTACTGCTCGTTCAAGCCGCTCTCGGCGCCATTTCTGCCGCATCGGGGTTGCGATGGGCGATGTCGGCATTGAGGACGATGGCAAAGGCTACCCACGCGGCGTAGGGGATCATAGTGAGCGCGGCGGGTTGATCGATCTCATTCACCGTTTTCATGTAGCGCAGGATCAGGGTTTCCAGGAGTATTGCATCCATCAGCGCTTTCTTGGGCTGGTGCTCGCCGAAGAAGAGTAGAGACCACTCGGCATTGGCTGCCAGTTGCGCTTTCCACAGGCGCAGAGCGTGCGAGCGCTCGGGGGACTCCGGCGATTGCCAGGCCCTCCATCCGGAAATTGCAATCAGCGAATAAAGAATCGACCAAACCGCGGGGAAGACTTTGTCCGGCGGATTGTATGGAGGCTTGTCGAGACTCCTGTACCAGTCGCGCGTGCGTTTGTTCCGCGGGCTGTAGCGCGAGCCGAAGAGGGCGGCGGCCGCTACGGCCGCTCCGAAGCCGAGAAAGCCGAGCCATGGATGTTTCTTGGAATACCGCTCAGGGTAAGAGGCTCTGGACGTGGATTTCATGCGAGTAAGATGCGTGGAAGCAAAGCCGGTTGCTCGCCGCAGTGGTAGATTGAGTCTAATGGCCCGCGGTGCGAATGAGGAAAATTT
>Ga0335076_10007693_pt1 | contig 10859 bp, 10 predicted proteins | sample Lox_Sample_25_FD_206717 | JGI IMG/M metagenome (GOLD analysis project Ga0335076, IMG submission 206717) | Soil microbial communities from Loxahatchee National Wildlife Refuge, Florida, United States - Lox_Sample_2.5 | ecosystem: Environmental > Terrestrial > Soil > Wetlands | place: USA...
GACCCGGTAGATGTCCATGACGATGTTGCCGAGGTCGTTCGGATCGTCCGGGTTGAAGCGCTCGTGCGTGTGCACGACGACGAGGTCGCCGTCTGCGACCGTGCGCTTGATGTCCGAGCGGAACTTCGGGTTCTCGGCGAAGCGCGCCTTGAATGCGCCGCGCAGGAATTCCTTTCCGTCGGGGGCGCGCACGTTGTGCTGCCGGTAGTTGGGATCGATGTACTCGAGCGCTTCGTCGACTTTGTGATCGTTCATCAAGAGGTTGTACATCGTCACGACGACGCGGCGATTGGCTTCCTCCGTCTTGGCTTTCTTGAGCGCGTCGGCCGCTTCGTCCGCGCGCACGCTCGCGGCACCGATACCGATCGCCGCCAATCCGACTGCAAAGGCAGTAGCGCGTTTCATGGGTTCGCTCCGAGCTCGTCGCGCACGATCTTCGTGCCTTCCACCATTGCCTTCAACTTCGCATCGGCCACGTCGCGCGGCAGGTACTTCATGCCGCAATCCGGCGCGATGACGAGGTCCTCCGCGGCCACGAACGGCAGAGCTCTGCGAATGCGCGCCGCAACCGTCGCGGGCGTTTCGACGGTCATGTCGCTGAGGTCTATCACGCCGAGAATCACCTTCTTGCCCTGCAGCTCGCGCAGCACCGAGCAATCGAGGTTCGACTGCGCGGTCTCGATCGATACCTGCTTGCAGCGGCATTGCCCGAGCTCGCCGAGGAACGAGTACGCCTCCGGCCGCTCGTGGATGATGGCCGCGTAGCCGAAGCACAGATGCACGGCCGTGGCGCCGGTAATGCCGTCGAGCGCGCCGTCGAGCGCCTTCACTCCGTACTGCCGCGCGTCGTTTGGCCGCGCCTGCAGGTACGGCTCGTCGATCTGCACGACGTCTGCGCCGGCGGCGAAGAGATCGCGAATCTCCTGGTTGACCGCGACGGCATAGTCCATCGCGGCCGCCTCCCGGCTGCCGCCATAGGCGTCGATCTGCGCCTGCTGCGACATCGTGAACGGTCCGGGCAGCGTGATCTTTACTCTGCGCCCGGTATGGCGTTTCAGGAACTCAAGATCCTGCACGGCCACGGCGTGCTTGCGGCGAATTCGGCCAGTAACGCGCGGCACCGGATTTGGATGTCCGCTGCGATCGAGCGCGACGCCGGGATTGTCGATGTCGACGCCCTCGAGAGCGGTGGCGAAGCGGTTCGAGTAGCTCTCGCGTCGGATCTCGCCGTCCGTGACGATGTCGATGCCGGCGTCCTCCTGCGCCTTGATGGCGACGAGCGTAGCGTCGTCCTGCGCCTCCGCCAGGAACGGTGCAGGGATGCGCCACAGCTCTTTGGCGCGTACACGCGGCGGAAAGCGCCCGGCGAGCTTCTGGCGATCGATGAGCCATTCCGGCTGCGGATAGCTGCCGACGAGCGTCGTCGGCAATAGCGTTAGTGAATTCGTCATCGAGCACTCCCAGCGGTAGCGCCTCGCGGATGCAGAAACCTACAGCGGCAGTCCGCCTTCTCAATAGCCGCGATGCGCGAAATGGCCTTCGCTCGTCGCGAAGGTGGCCGCGCAGTCTGAAGAGGAGGCCATGACGCGGTGTCGGACGCGGACCATAATTCGCGCACGCGCCGGTGGCGCGAGAGGGGAGCGTCGATCGATGTCGAGCGAAACGGGCGAGCGCGGTTGGATCGAGCGCTTGCGGGCGTTCGACGTCTGCACGATCTCCGACGCGCTGGATCGCCTGAAGCTGCACGGCGTGGTCTCGGGCCTCGCGCAGCGTTCGGGTGACGGGCGGATCGCGGGCAAGGTCATCACGGTGCGCCTCGGCACCGGGGAGCCGCCGCCGGGACCGCCGCGGCATCTGTGCGCGGCCGCGATCGAAGCGGCCGACGACTGCTCCGTGATCGTCATCGAGCAGCGCACGGGCGTCGAGGCCGGATGCTGGGGCGGGCTGCTGACGCTCGCCGCGCGCGCGCGGAAGGTCGCGGGCGTCGTTGCGGAAGGGCTGCTGCGGGACGTCGACGAGGCGCGGGCGCTCGGCTTTCCCGTGTTCTCGCGCGGGCTCACGGCGCGCACGGCGCGCGGCAGGATCGTGGAGAAGGCGACGGGCGTGCCCGTGACGATCGGCGACGTGCCAGTCGAGACCGGCGATTTCGTCGTCGCCGATGGCAGCGGTGTCGCGTTCGTCCGCCGTGTCGACATCGAAGCGGTGCTGGCCGCGGCGGATGCCATCGCCGCGCGCGAGGCCGCGATGGTGCGCGCGCTGAACTCGGGCGCCCGAGTCAGCGAGGTGCTCGGCGGCACCTACGAGCACATGCTGAAGTCCTGACGGCGCTGGATCAGGGCAGGGGCCGTCTACACGCGCGAGTAGGGGCTCGGTGGAAGCCCGAGGCTGGCTCTGGCGAAGTCGTTGACGGCGTCGTCCCAGCCGAACGCCACGTGGGCGCCCGCGGCGTTCAGGTCCCGCCACACGCGCTGCAGCGCCTCGCCGTCGTAGATTGCGCTGCCGCCGGCGGACTCGAACAGGCTATTGACGGCATGCCGGCAACGGCCGACGGCGAACGCGAGATCGCGCCGCAGTCGGGCGCGTGCGGGCAGATCGAGCTCCGCCGGAGCGCCGCGACCATCGAGCACAGCGCTGTCCGCGAGAATCAGCGCGACGCTCGCGTCGATCTCGGCGGCAGCGGCGGCGATGCGCGCGAACAGCGGCCCTCTCTCCGCGATCTGCTCGGCACGCAGGTCGCGCAGCTTGCCGGCGCTGCCCGCGGTGAACGTCGAGTACGCGCCTCGAGCCATGCCGAGCGGCGCGCCGACGAGGCACCAGGCCGCACCGACCGAGAACGGCACTCGAAGAGTCCGGAGGTCTGGATGGAGTCGTGCCCCCGGAGAGGTGCCGCGCGCGAGATCTACCATCGAGCACGATCGATGCTCGGGAATGAACGCGTCGGCGATCTTCACCGTGCGGCTACCGGTGCCGCGCATGCCGAACGTATGCCAATCGTCGACGACTTCGATGTCCGATCGCGGCACCAGCACCATGCGCGCTTCCGGGGGCGCGCTTCCACGATCGACGGTCACGCCGAGCAGGACCCAGTCGGCGTGGTCGATGCCGCTCGAAAAACGGCCGCGTCCGTTCGTCAGGCGGTAGCCTCCCTCGACGGGTTTGACCTCCGCCGGGTAGCGGAAGATGGATGCCGTCAACGTGCGCGGATCGGCGAAGACCTCGGCCTGCGCCTCTTCCGGCAGCAACGCCACGCACCAGTTGTGGCCGGCCAGCACGCAGTAGACCCAGCCCGTCGATCCGCACGCGGCGGCGATCTCCGCGCCGGTCGAGACCAGCTCCGTGAATCCCAGGCCGGCTCCGCCGAATTTGTGCGGAACCATGAGCCGTAACAGACCCGAGCCGTGCAAATCCTCGATCGTCTCCTCGGGAACCTTGCGGAGTGCATCGCACTGCGGCGCGCGTTCGCGCAGTGCCGGACCGAGCGAGCGGGCGGCCGCCACCGCATCGGCGGCGGTCTGGATCTCGGTGACGAGCTTCATATCGGTACGAGAAGAGTCACTGCTTCTGCGCCGTCCATTCGGGCCACGACACTTCCTTCGTCGGCGGATCGCCACGGCCGCGAACGCGATCCGCGTATCCGTCGCAACGTCGTAACCCGCGATGGGCACGCCCCGGGCGAACGACGGCGCCTGCGAGAACAATGCAATCCGGGCTAATCATAGCCAGATGCCGGATGGGGGCAATCCGACCGTGCGCTACAGGCGGCGTGAGCCGATCCGACACGCTGCGGCCGCCGGTGCAGCCCCCGTGCACGCGCGCCAGCGCGCGGGTCTGCTCGCGATCGCATGCACGCTTGACGCACTCGTGCTGCGCCGGGCGAAATAGCCGGGGGAGACGCCATGTTCCAAGACGTCGCGAAACTAGCCGTGCTCTCCGCTCTCGCCGCTGCCACCGCTTTCGGTCAGCCGAACGAGTTGCGGATCGACGCCGGCAAGCTGCACACGCTGCTCGAGAGCTATGGCATCGCGAACGACTTTACGATCTACTCCGGCGGCCACACGAGTGCCGTGGCGTTCCGGTTCCAGGACTCCGTGATTCCGTTCTTCAGCAAGAACTTGGTCTTCGAGCAGCCGAAGCGTTAGCGGGATGCAAGGGCGGGCAGCAGCGGCGGTCGCCGCCGGTTTGGTGCTCGCGGCCCTCGTGGCCGCCGTCGCGCATCGCGCGGCGCACACGTGGCGCCCGGAGATCCCGCGCGTGTGGGACGAAGCCGCGCTCGACGGCTGGGCCACACCACTCGCGGGCTTGGGCAAAGCGCCAACGCACCTGTCCGCGGCCGAGTACTACGCGATCCCCGAGGAGAACCTGCGCAGTTACCCGCTCTACATGCCGGATCGCGAGCCGCCGGGCTATTTCGAGCGGCTGCAGAGCTTGGGTCCGGAGCCGCTGATCGAGCCGGCGAAACTGCACACGCAGGCGGACTGGGTCGCAGCCGGCGAGCGCGTGTTCCTCGACTCCGTCGTGCTGAAGACGCTCGACCCGCAGGTCATCGCGATGGCGCGCAGCCAGGAAGCGATGCGCGCCCGCGGAACGGGCCCGCTGCCGAACGGCACGATCAACGGCCTGCGCTGGGTGCCGACGAAGGACGGCCTCGCGGTCGGGCTCACGAACTGCAGCGCCTGCCATCTGCTGTACCTGCCGGACGACACGCCCGTGCCCGGTGCGTCGTCGTTCGCGATGCCGAACAACTTTCGCAACGGGTTGGGCGGCGCGATTCGCGAGGCCGCGCACACGCTGCCCGGCGAGCCGCCGTTCTCGCTTGCGGGCACCATCGGCGACCAGGCGTATCAGGCCTACGGCGCGCCGTGGGCCGATGATCCGGCCGGCGAGCGGCTGCGGGATCTCACGCCGGCCGAGCTCAACGCGTGGGTCGGCGCCGCGATCCGCGGTGGCGGCGTCGCGCGCTGGAACGGCAGCGTGCTCTATCCCACGAAGATTCCGGATCTGATCGGCATCAAGGATCGCAAGTACATCGACCACACGGGCACGCACGCGCACCGCAACATCGGCGACCTCATGCGTTACGCCGCACTCGTGAGCTTCGCCGACGACGTCGATTTCGCGGGGCAGCGCGTGATCGGTCCCGGCACCGAGCGGTTCCGCACGCGCCTGCCCGACGCGGCGCTCTATGCGCTCGCGCTGTACGTGTACTCGCTGCAGCCGCCGCGCAATCCGAATCCGTTCGACACGCGCGCCCAAGCGGGCCAGAAGATCTTCGAGCGCGAGCGCTGCGCGCGCTGCCACACGCCGCCGCTCTACACGAACAACAAGCTCACGCTGGCCGAAGGCTTCACGCCGCCCGACGACTCGCCGCTCGACATCGTGCGCACGTCGGTGCACACGGACCCGGGTCTCGCGCTGCGCACGCGCAAGGGCACTGGCTTCTACAAGGTGCCGTCCCTCAAGGGCGTGTGGTATCGCGGGCATTACCTGCACGACGGCTCGGTCGGCAGCCTCGAGGAGATGTTTGATCCCGACCGGCTGCTCGAGACGCACGAGCCGCAGGGGTTCACGCCGCCCGGCATGCCGCAGCGCGCGATCCGCGGCCACGAGTTCGGACTGAAGCTAGCGCCCGACGAGCGCGAGCAGCTGATCGCGTTCCTGCGCACGCTCTGACCGCCGCGCGCCGGCGCGTCGCAACGCCCCGAACGACGCGAGCGCGCAAACGCTCGTCTAGTGTTCCTTGCGCTGTTGCGCGAGGAACTCGAACACGCGCGGCGTCGTCGGCGCGATCATGCCGCCGTGCGTCGCGCCTTGCGGCTCGAAGTACGCGGTGGTCATGCCGAGCGCCTTCATCGCCTCGATCTGCTTGCGGCTCGCTTCGACCCACGCCGGATTTTCCGCGCCGCCGATCGAGACCATGACAGGCACGCCTTTGAGCTTCGGCAATTGGTAATCGACGTTCGGCAAGACGCCGGACATCGGCGCGATGGCCGCCCACTTGTCCGCGTACTTCTGGCCGAGCCACCAGGTGCCGAAGCCGCCCATCGAGTGGCCCATGAGATACGTGCGGCGCGCATCGATCTTGTATTCGCGCGTCACGAGATCGAGCACGTTGAGCACGTCCTGCTCGCTCAGCGCGCGGTATTGCGTTTCCTGCTCGGGAGTGCGACTCGGCGTCGGCGTTGCGCCGCCGCCGCTGCGCGGCGCCGCGCCGGGAATGTCGAGCGGAGCGCCATACCAGCCGTCGATCGCGAAGCCCATCGGCGCGACGAAGATCATGCCGTACTGCTCGCAGAGCGCCGGCAGGTTCTTCACGGCCTCGAAGAAGTAATCCTGGTTACCGCCGTAACCATGCAACGCGACGATGAGCGGCATGGGGACGCGCTCGTCGTAGCTGCGCGGCACGTACAGGCGGTAGGGCATGTCCTTGCCCGCAGCGGCGAAGAAGTAGTGCCGTTGCTGGTCGCCCCGGGCTCCCGCACCCGCGCCGCCGGCAGCGGCCGACGATTGCGCCATTGCGCAGCGACCGAACCCCGCGAGTGCGACTGCCTGCAACAACGACCTTCTGCGCATGACGCCTCCTCGTATCAGTGCTTCGCAGCCCGAGAAAAGAACTCGAAGATCTGGGGCACGGAGGCCGGAATCATCGACATGTGCGTGCCGTTCTCGATCTCGACGTATGCCGCGACGCCGCCGGCGGCTTTGAGCGCGTCCACTTTGGCCTTGCTCGCCGCGACCGTCGGAACCTCCTCACCGCCGACCGCGACGAGCACGGGAAGCCTCTTCAGCGTCTGCACGTCGATTTCGTGTGTCGGCGTCGTTCCCGACATCGGGGCGACGGCGGCCCAGAGGTCCGCGTGCTTCGCGCCGAGATACCAAGCCCCGAAACCGCCCATGGAGTGGCCCATCAGATAGATGCGAGCGGGGTCGACTTTGTATTCCTTTCTGACGAGAGCGACGACGTTCATCACGTCCTGCTCGCTCCATTGGCGCTCGCGCAGCTGCTCATCGGGCGTGCCGGTCTGCGGCGGCGGCAGGGGCCGCGCCGGCGCGTTGCCGCTCGCCGGCGGAGGCCCGCCGGGCACGGACATCGGCGCTCCGTACCAGCCGCTCACGGAGTAGCCCATCGGAGCGACGAAGATGTAGCCGTAGCGGTCGCACAGCGCCTGCAGATCCTTCACCACCGCGAAGAAGTAATCCTGATTGCCGCCGTAGCCGTGCAGCGCGACGACGAGCGGCGCGCCGACCTTCGGGTCGTAGCTCGCCGGCACGTACAAGTGATACGGCATCTCGCGGCCCGCGGCCGTGAAAAAGTAGTGCCGCTCCTGATCGCCCTTCGCACCGGGTGTCTGCGGCAGCCGCTCGAGCTCGGCGGTCGCCGGCGGATTGCCGAAGCCGAACGGGCGCTGCGCTGATTCCTGCGCCTGGGCGCCGAGCGAGATCGCCAGCAGCGCGACGCCGCAGGCGGCCGAAAAAGTCCTGTGCATGATCGTTCCCCCCGTGTTTCCTGCCGTCAGAGCAATCGCGGCGCGAAGTCGTTGAGATCGCTCCGCCACCTCTGCCACTCGTGATCGGCCGGCGCGCCGTTCAGTTTCATGCTGTTCCTCACTTCGCGAGCGCGTTCAGCACGTCGGCGGAGAACTTCGCGACGTTGAAATTGCTCTCGACGTCGAGCCCGCGCCGCACGACCACGAGATTCGCGGCAGGCACGATCATCGCGTACTGACCGCCGGCGCCGTCGGGCGTGTATGCGAAGTTCGGTAGCCCTTCGCGGCCGTTGTGCACCCAGAACTGCGCGCCGTAACCGGGGCCGCCCTTGAAGTACGAAGCGGGCTGCGCCGGAGCGAGCGTCGACACGTACTTCGACCAGCCTTCCGGCAGCAGCCGTTCGCCGTTCCACACGCCGTCGGCGAGATACAGCATGCCGAAGCGGCCGAAGTCGCGGGCCGTGCTCCAGCACTGGCCAGACAGTAGGAAGTCGCCGCGCCAGTCGGTCTCGACGACCGTGCGCGTCATACCGAGCTTCCAGAGGAATTCGCGGTACGGAAACGCGAGCCACTTCGCGTCGTCGTTCAGCGCCTCGCGCACGGCACGGCCGGACAGGATCGTATCGGAGCCCGCGTACAGGAACCGCACGCCGGGCCGCGAGTCGACCATGTTCAGCATCGACACCTCGGACGGCGGCGCGCCCGCGTCGTAGATGTCGCGCTGCGGATCGCCGCCGGCCTCGGTATAGAGCCCGCTCGCCATGTGCAGCATGTCGTTCAGCGTGATATCCCCGCGCGGGTCACCGGGCGTCTGCCACGCTTTGAGTGGCGCCTTCCGGTTGAGATCGACGAGGCCCGTGCGCATGCCAATGCCGACGAGCGACACCGCCACGCTCTTGCACATCGAGTTCGTGCGCGCGGCCGCGTGCGGTCCCCAGCCGCTCTCGTAACGCTCGGCGACGATGCGCCCGTCCTTCACGACCACGACGCCCCAGGTATGGCCGCGATAGAGACCGGCATCGTTTCTGAACGCCTCGTCGAGCACTGCCGCGACGGCGGCGCTCTTCGCTTTCGTGAGCCGCGCGGTGGCGTCCGCATCGCCCATCGGCCACTTGCGGTCGTCCAAGCTCGGCACCGTGACCGAGTCCGGCAGGCGCGGGAGGCGTGCGACCAGCTCGGCGGCGGCGCCGATCGGCAGCTCAGTGCAGCCGAGAGCAGGGCGCCACGCCGCGATGCGCGGCTCCATGTCGGAGGCGTAGTAGACGGACACGATCTTCTTGTCGCGATCGACGACCGTTCGCGCGTCCCGCGAAGCGCGGCTGCTGATCGATTCCTCGAGCAGGGCATCCGGCAAGCCCGCCGAGAAAATGCCGCTGCAATAGTGCAGGGCGCGGTAGCCCGCGGACTGGGCCGCGAGATGCCGATCCGTCACCAGCGCAGGATTGTTGTTGTCGACGTGGATCAGGGTGGGCGGCGTTCCCGGCGCCGGCGGCTCCGCCTCGGCGGGTAGATACGCGAGCAGAGTCGCGCACGCTGCGATCCGCACCACCACGGCCAACCAAGTCACGCTCATGAGCTCGTCCCCCCGCGTCCGGCCCTTGCGGGCTCTTGTCGATTGCAGCTTGTCCATCATAGGTGGGCGCAGGCGAGTTCTCATCCACGGGGCTGCTCGCGCGCGCAACGGCGCATCCACGCGCGCCCCGGTCGGTCCTGGTCTCGGTTGCACGACCGCCGCTGCTCACCAAGCACTTGGCCACCGCCGGCGAGCAGCGCGGGACCAGGTGCCGCAATGCTCGCGCATCGTCGACGCGGGCCACGCCTAGACGGCGGACGACCTGCTGGCGGGTCCAATATAGTCCTGGTCTCGTCGAGCATTGACTGCGCCGTCGATGATCGCTTGTTTGATCGTCGCGTTGCGCTCCGAATACGAGTCGCGCCAATAGCGCGAAGCAAGCTCGCGGCAAGCGTCTTCGACTACACGAAGATCGTCGCTCGACAGGGAGCTCGTAGTTGCAGCCACGCCGCAGAGCGCGTCAAGCGGCCCGTGCCCAGTGGCGGCGCTCCCAAGTTCGCCCGGTTCAGCCGCTCAGCCGTTCACTTGAGATCCGCCTGGACGTCCATCGCCGCCTTTCTTGCGGTGTCCAAGTCGTTGGAGGCGATGCCCATGCGCGCGTCCCCTGCGGCCTTCTCGAGCTTCGTCTTCATCTTCGGGTCCGATGCTTGCGGGATCGCGCCGCCGGCCTTGGCGCACGGATTACCCGCGGCCGCGTCGAATCCCTCGCCGCCCTCGCCGACGAGGCAGTTCAACACGTGATGCAAGTGCTGATGTACGGTGGCAATGTCGCCGCCCTTCGCGGCCATGCCCGCGTGTTGCGCGAGCGTCATCATCGCCGCATGCTCGTCCGCCAGCGTTGGGCCGGCCGAGAGCAAGCCGAGTCCGCCGAGAATCATCAGAGCGCCTGTGATCTTTCGCGTCGTCATGTCGCGATCCTCCGTCGGTGGTTGCAATCCGTAATCGGTTCGTGCGGGGGAATTCGCCACGGTTGCCGCAAGGCGAGTGGCTAATGATGGCCGTCATGGTCACCATGTTGGTCGGCGTGAGCTTCGGTGCGCGCGTCAACAACAGGGAACGTGACCTCAATCGGGCCCCCGCGCTCGAACAGTAAGGTGATCACCACCGACTCGCCCGGTGCGAGTGCGCGCTTGAGGCCCGTGAGCATCAGGTGCTCGCCGCTCGGCGCGAGTGTGACGGCGCCGTGCGCCGGGATTGTGAGCGCCTCCACGGCGGTCATGTGTGTAACGCCGTCGTGCTGCATCGTCATGTGAATCTCGACGTTCGCTGCGACCGTGGATCTTGCGCCGCTCAACCGGTCGGGCGCGTCGCCGCCGTGAATCGTCAGATACGCGGCGGCTGTCGGGGCATTCGGCGGTGTTGCGCGGATCCAAGGATCGACCACCGTTGGTGCGTCCGCTGCGCCGGCGGTCACCGATAGCATCAGCAGCAGTGAGGAAAAAGGCAGTCGCGACTTAGTTAGGCTGCGATATCTGCCGCGACCTTTGCGATCGCGGCGCCATCGGCCAACCTCAATGCCCTTCATCTCGCGACGGTGCGGGAATCGACAGAACACAGTGCCGTAGCGGTCGGCATGCCGGCGGCCAGTGGCGAACGTCCGAGCAACCACGACAGCGCAGCTGCGATCGCGGCGTAGCAAAGCAGAACGGCCAGCCTCCACGGAGTGGCCAAACCGTTGCTCGACGCGCTCCGCCGACTTACCACGACGCGATCTTACGTGGCGCAGTGCACCGAGCGCCGCGACATTTTGTCGCACCGCGCCTGTGTTTGAGGTCAGCGCTCGGCGACGAAATGGTCGGCGC
>Ga0335076_10007696_pt1 | contig 10856 bp, 10 predicted proteins | sample Lox_Sample_25_FD_206717 | JGI IMG/M metagenome (GOLD analysis project Ga0335076, IMG submission 206717) | Soil microbial communities from Loxahatchee National Wildlife Refuge, Florida, United States - Lox_Sample_2.5 | ecosystem: Environmental > Terrestrial > Soil > Wetlands | place: USA...
TGGGTGCTCACGCGGGGTTTCCCATGGAGGCGCGTCGCAATGGGGAACGACGCCCGGCTATCAAGCCATTTCGACACGACATGCCAGTGACGGGTATTTTGACGGGTTTCCCTGTCACCCGATTCCAACCGTAGCGGGGTGTTGCCTTCTCGCCCGCTTGGGTTGAGTAGACACCGGAGGGACACCCTATGAAAAAATTGGCAGAACGCGCTAAGGAACTCGAGCAGAAGCGTCAAGCGGACCAGGAAGAGGCCGAAAAAGACCACCCGAGAAATTAACATCATCAACGAGCTTTCCAACGATATCGGGAATTACGCAGCCAGCGTTGGAATCCGACTTTTCGTTTGGTACCTTTCCTGTAACGAGATGAGACAATCGGTCACGGCTACGGCGCTCGTTGCAAATGGATAGTCTGCGTCTTGCGGAGCAATCACGGATTGCACCAATGTCTCACTCATCGACGCGAACGGAGCTTCATTATGTCGTTCGATTTCGGATACTTTTCGCTTGAAGCAAAGAAGTCGGGCACTTGGCATTATTGGTTTGGTGGATCAGAGGAAACCGGAGGCGAGGATAGAGGTGCGCAATTTGCCATGGCGCACACGTTGGAAGGCTATGGCGCTACTCTTTACGTTACCGCACAGGGTAAGTCGAACACTGGACGTGGTGGCTGGTTGTACTGGGTAACGGTTTATAATGACGGGCCCTATTCGACCCATTTTAAATTCCAGGGCGGCGGATTTATCTGACAGGCACCGGAGGTAGTCATGAAAGTCACAGTCTGTGTGGGTCCGGACGGTCAGATCATCGGGACAATGAGGCGAGCCGAGGGATCACACGAAGCGCAGGCGAGGTTCGCTCCCTCAGCCGGGCATTCCTTTCACGAGATTGATTTGAGCGACGAGGATGCCAAGCTCAAAGCTCCCGAACTACATGAGAAGATCAGCAAGATTCTTGGGGGCGTTCGTAAGCAACCGTACTGACGAATGATAGATCAAAGCCCCCAGCCCCGATGGAGCGGAGTGGGCCGCCTTCAACTCGCCACGAATCTCCAGCGATCTGCCCCGAGGGGATTGTGGCGTCCGTACCCCTGAAAACCCACGGAATTGCCCCGCCTCGTCAATCCCACCTACCCCACGACGGGGCGGGGCATTTTCGACCACAACTCGGATTCAAGCCGCTTAGCGAGCGCGCCCGCCCGACGCAAGCCCGACCCCCGCGGAATCGCATTTGCATCAGGCCGCCCTGATCACGGCGATGCCGGTTACCTGGGAGGGCTGAACGTTGGCGTGCGCCGGACTAGCACCGCCCGTATTGTTCGACGTGGTGGAAACAGGCGCAGGTGTTGAAGCCGAGTTCAGGTTTGACCAGTCTCCCGGAGCTCCCGCGCTTGTGGCCGGCACGGGAACAGAGCCACTTGTCGGTGCCGGAATTCCTGAAATGCTACCTGCACTCGGCACTTGTCGCCCGAAGTTAACCGTCACCACGCCCGGAGTTTGCGCTGTAATGGTCGGAATCTGGCTCCCCGTTAGGGCTACGGCCTGTGCATCTATGAATGCGCCGATCATCTGCCCATTGAGTCCGCAACCCGCCATCGTGATGCGTGAAGCTGTACCGTCGTACGGAAGGGCCATACGGCCGCGCAAATCGGGCACACCGAACGTGGTGATGCCGTTGCCGCCGAAGCTCAAGCCCAGCCGTTTGCCCAGATAAGGGTAGGTGGAGAAATTGTAGACAGTACCATCGCAGAGCAAGTACGGAGAGACCGTACAGGCCGCCACCCAACTCGGCATTGCGGATAGCCCGGCCCATATTGCGATTTCCCCGACGCGCCCAAGGTTCACAAACCGAACATTCGTCCCGTTGTTGTAGAGACGAACGGATTCACCCTGATCCACCGCGACGACTTGACCCACACCAACCGCTGCAAAAGTGAGAACGAAATTCCCAGTCGTCAGGTTCTCAACGATGTAGGAGCCCGGAATGGGCAGCGTCACCTGAACATTTGCCGTCAGCGATCCCGTAAAACTGAGGACCGCGTTCTGGGCCTGCGTGGGGCCTCCGGATGGTGTGGGGGAAAATCCCGCGGGCGACGTCAGCACCACCGGTGCATTGCTAACGCTTATCGTCTGAACGCCGCCGAAGTACCCATCCAATGCGACGAAGTTTGGATTGAGAGCTGCAGTCGACCAGGTTCCCGGTAGATTGCCGGTATTGGGAATTATCAGCCCAGTATTTACGGTTGACGGTTCTGTCCCGCTCGTTCTCTACGGCTTTAAGCCGCCTTAACGAGCGCGCGTCGTCAGGGTGCTGAATGGGGAGCGGCTGAGCGTTCAACCGTTTCGAGTAGGAAAATCGCCGGCGTCGAATTATCGGCATCCCATCTGCGCCTGAACATTTGGATGCTGGCCTGATGGACGTTTCGAACTATCGTAACCCGTCCATCGGCAAGCTTAAAACTACTTCGAATCCGTGATAAGATCAACGTATGGGCAGTTCGGATTTCGCCGACAGTGTCGAGCCTGACGTCGTGAAGGCACTAACTGCGCATATATTTTCGAGTGCGGTTCGCATCGATGCAAATCAACGCAGCAACATGGCCGTCCATCTTGCGATTTTGACGTTGCTGATAGACGCAAAAATTATAACGATCGAAGAAGCGGCGAGCCGAATCGAACAGATCCCGAGCGTGCTGCCGAAAGCGTATCAAGGCGAAGATGTTTCGATGAGACTAAAGTGGTTCACTACATGGCTGCGAGCCAACGCGAAACAGCCTCCTCGACAATGGAATCCGGTCGTCATTGACGGCGGCTTGGATAACGGCAAAAACTCAGATCCTTAATTCGCGTTGCCAGAGTAACAGCAGTACGCTTCCTTTTCAGCTCAAAGTTCCCTTGATTGCTGCGCCCGCAATCGCAAGTGCCACCACGTCCGCTATCCAAGTGTCGGGGGCTCGAAGCCATTCGAGTATCGCGGCATAGAGAGCGTCAGGCTGCCGGTACCGGTTGGCGCTGTGGATAAAATCCAGAGCCGCCCATTCCACGCCGCGAACCAGCTCCAGGTCACATTCGTGCAAGCGCGCGAGGCTAGAAGCTTCCTGATCAACCATCCTCGGGCTGCTGCCACCGGCCGTCGCTTTGCTCGCGAGTTCTCGAAGAAAGGCAATCTCGACCGGCCCGAACTCCGAATGTCGAATTTCCTTGAGCACGCAGACCAGGAAGTATGGCGCGCCGATTTGGCGGCAAAAGGAGATCCCGATTGACATCGGCGTGAGCCCTACCCGGTATATTTTGCTCCAGCGGCTGAACAAGGCTCGTTCGGCTCTGCGGCGGGCCGATCCTTCAGCGGTGAGCGTCGCGGAGATCGCGAGAAATCACCAATTCCTCGAGCTTGGGCGCTTCGCGGTAACGTATCGCACGACGTTTGGCGAATCCCCCTCCACCACGCTGCAGCGTGAAGCGCGAAGGTGACTCGTCCGAAAAACGAACTCTCGACCTGTTCGTCGCAGCGCCGCAATTACTTCTTGTTCCGCGTCTTGCTACCTCCCCGCAAGCTCGTGGCCTGCACACCCGTGTTTTCAACACCTGCCATTTGCATGCAGGTCAGGAGGTCGACGTAGCTTTGGCTGTCGCTTGGGCCATTGGCTGCTTCAGCTTCGCACCCGTCCCGCGCGGAGCCGGCATTTTGCTGCCAGATAGCTGCAAGCTGGCGCTTCGCGGTTGTCTCATCGCGCATGCAGTTGTCGACCGGCTGCGCTAACACCAGGCCTCCCGCCGCATCATCCGCCGCAGTCGCCTTGCACAGGCCTTCTATATTGAAATCGGGCAAGCGCTCGGAAACTGGGAGAATTTTCTGAACGCCGGGGAGCGCCAAATAGTGAATAGCCGCACCGACGGGCTGTGCCGAGACCGCGCAAGCAACGGCAAAGACGACGACGGCGCAAAGCCGCAGCGCACTGAACAGCATGACAAGCTCCTCTTCTAATGCTTGCAGGTTCGAGGGCCAATTTCGGTCCGACCGCTGCCTCAGTCTATGCGAAATCGGCAAATCTCGGCCGTGGCGACACGGCGCACCGGGAAGCGTTCGACTGCATCACGCCAGCGTTCTTGCCGAAAGCGCATAGCTTGGCCGCAGCACTTCCGACAACTTTCGCAGGCGGCAACATTCCGCACAGGCTTGCACATGCAAGATGCTGAAAGCGTCCGTGCGTTCAGGGCAAAGGCTGCGGCCCAGTTTTCAGCGGCCGACATGGAGGAAAATCTACCATGAGCATGTTGAGAATGACCTGGAGCGCTTTTCTCGCGTTCTGTATCGCCGCAACTGTGGCGAACACTCCCGCATCCGCCCAGCGAGTGCAAAAGCCGAATATCGTCCTTATCGTTTCGGATGACTTCGGCTATGGCGATGCCGGCGCCTATGGCGGCGGCGAAAATCGCGGCATGCCGACGCCGAACCTCGATCGCCTGGCTGCCGAGGGCATGCAATTCCTGTCCTTCTATGCGCAACCGAGCTGCACGCCGGGACGCGCCGCGATGCAAACCGGACGGATTCCCAATCGCAGCGGCATGACCACCGTCGCTTTCCAGGGTCAGGGCGGAGGGCTGCCGGCCGCCGAATGGACCCTGGCTTCCGTGCTCAAGACCGGCGGATACAAGACGTTCTTCACCGGCAAGTGGCATCTTGGCGAAGCCGACTACGCGCTTCCGAACGCGCAAGGCTATGACGAGATGAAGTATGCCGGCCTCTATCATCTCAACGCCTATACCTACGCCGATCCGACCTGGTTTCCGGACATGCCTGATGATCTTCGGGCCCTGTTTCAGCGCGTGACCAAGGGCGCGCTGTCGGGCAACGCGGGACAACCGGCGAAGGAAGACTTCAAGATCAACGGACAATATGTCGACACCCCCGTGGTCAACGGCGGAGAAGGTGTCGTCGGGATCCCGTTCTTCGACGGCTATGTCGAGAAAGCTTCGCTGGAATATCTCGACCGTAACGCGCGTTCGACCCAACCTTTCTTCATGAGCATCAATTTCATGAAGGTGCATCAACCCAACATGCCCGCACCCGAGTTTGAGCATAAGTCGCTCTCAAAGAGCAAATACGCCGACTCGGTCGTCGAGAACGATACACGCATCGGTCGGATACTCGACAAGATTCGTGCGCTCGGGCTCGACAAGAACACCTATGTGTTCTGGACCACGGATAATGGCGCCTGGCAGGACGTCTATCCTGATGCAGGTTACACCCCATTCCGCGGCACAAAGGGAACATTGCGAGAAGGCGGCAACCGCGTTCCAGCGCTCGCGTGGGGTCCGGGGATCAAGGCCGGATCGAAAAACTCCGATATCGTCGGTGGGCTAGACTATATGGCGACTTTCGCTTCACTCGCAGGCGTGAAACTTCCCGAAAACGACCGTGAGGGCAAGCCGATCATCTTTGACAGCTACGACATGTCACCCGTGCTGTTCGGGACCGGCAAGTCGGAGAGGCAAGCCTGGTTCTATTTCACCGAGAATGAACTGTCTCCGGGAGCCGTGAGGTACAACAATTACAAATTCCTGTTCAACCTACGTGGTGACGACGGGCAGCAGACCGGCGGCTTGGCTGTCGACTCCAATCTTGGCTGGAAAGGAGCGGAAAAGTACGTCGCCACCGTGCCCCAAGTGTTCGACCTCTGGCAGGATCCGCAGGAGCGCTATGACATCTTTATGAACAACTTCACGGAGCGAACCTGGATGGGTGTCGTCATGGAGCAGCAGCTCAAGAAGATCATGGCGACCTACATCAAGTATCCGCCGCGCCCGGTACAAAGCTATGGTTACACCGGGCCGATAACACTCTCTAATTACGAGAAATTCCAGAACGTGCGGGAGGCCCTGGAGAAGCAAGGATTCTCCATCCCGATGCCTACCGGAAACTAGATGAAAAAGCGCCGCCGGTTTGAGAGCCCGGCGGCACTTTTTAAGGGAAAGCGCGTGATTACCAGTAGCGGACCCGGAAGCCGGGTCAAACGACGCCTCCCATGCCGCAATTTCGCCCGGGTGACCAATAAGCGACGTTTGCCGAAACTGCATAGCCCTCGTCGTCTCCGAATGCATCCAATGCTCGTGGAAAGTTCGAGGATTTGACGGGACGAAAACGGTGGCGCGCAACAAGAGGCGAGCCGGCAGGAGCGATCATACATCCAGGCCTTCGGCCAAGTCGAAGCCGAACGGAACGGCGGACGCGCGCAATGACGCCGACAACACGCCGCCGCAGCGATGGTGGAAGTCCACGCGCAGGATAGCAGTGGTCGCGGCGATAGCAGCGGTCGGCTTGATTTGCCTGGGCTTGCTGTTCGTCACCGAAGCCGGGTTCGGCCTGACGGAAGCACTCCGTATCAAACACGCAGCCCCTGCCCTCGCCTTCGTCGGCAGCGATGCCTGCGCCGGGTGTCACCAGGCAGAAACAGCGCTATGGAAGGGCTCCCAACACCAGCATGCCATGCAGCATGCCAATGCAGCCTCCGTGCTCGGCGATTTCGAAGACACAGGTTTCGACTACTACGGCGTCCATTCGCGCTTCTTCAAGAAGGACAGCAAATTCTTCGTTGAAACCGACGGTCCTGATGGCAGGCTTGCGACCTTCGAGGTGAAATACACGTTCGGTATCGAACCCCTCCAGCAATATCTGATCGAGTTTCCGGACGGCCGGATTCAGGCGCTTTCGATTGCCTGGGACAGCCGGACGAAGGACCAGGGCGGTCAACGCTGGTTTCACCTCTATCCCGATGACGAAATCAAGCATGCCGATGCGCTGCACTGGACCAAGCTGAACCAAAACTGGAATTTCATGTGCGCCGAGTGTCATTCGACCGGCGTACGCAAGAACTATGATGCGGCAGGTGATCGTTTCCAGACCTCATGGGCGGAGATCAGCGTCGGCTGCGAGGCCTGCCACGGCAAAGGCTCGCGGCACATCGATTGGGGCCGCAGACAGCGAAGCTGGTGGCCATTTGGAAAAGATGGAGACCCGCTGAAGGGGCTCGCCACCTTGATGAACGAGCGCAAAGGAGTGACCTGGCGGCCCGATCCGGCGACCGGCAACCCACAACGCAGCATCGCCGCTGCAGCGACTCGGAGCGAGGTCGAAACTTGCGGCCTGTGTCATGCGCGGCGCGCGCAATTATCCGAGGATTGGGTACCGGGGCGGCCACTGAGCGACACCCATTTGGTCTCGACCCTGGCGCGCGGCCTCTACCACGCCGACGGGCAGATGCTGGACGAAGTCTATAACTACGGATCGTTCAAGCAGAGCAAGATGTTTGCGGCCGGCGTGACCTGCGGCGATTGCCACGAGCCACATTCGGCAAAGCTGCGCGTATCCGGTGACAGCGTGTGCCTGCAATGCCACGCCGCCGACAAATATGAGGTTGCCGCGCATACTCATCACGACAACGTGGCGCCCAAAGTCGGCTGCGCGTCGTGCCATATGCCCGTCCACACCTACATGGTGATCGACAAGCGACACGACCACAGCCTTCGGATTCCAAGACCGGATATCTCCGTGAAGCTTGGCACGCCGAACGCCTGCAACAATTGTCATGCCGACAAAACCGCGCAATGGGCGGCCGATACCATCGAGCACTGGCACGGACCGGGCCGCAGCAGCTTCCAGAACTATGCCGAGGCATTCAGCGCTTCCTGGAGCGACCGAGCCGACGCTGCAGCCCTGTTGGCCCTGGTTGCGACAAACCCCACAACCCCGGCGATCGCGCGGGCCAGTGCACTCAGCGAACTTCACGGGCGTGTATCGGCCGCCAACATCGAGCTTGCCCGCAAAGGCCTGGCCGATCCCGATCCCATGGTGCGAATCGGCGCGCTTGACATGCTCGACGGACTGCCCGGCGATCGGATCTGGCCCATTGTGTCGCCATCGCTGTCCGACTCGAGCGGCGGCGTACGTGTCCGAGCGGTGTCGGTGCTGGCTTCGGTGCCAACTGTCAACCAACCTGCTTCGGACCGTGCAGCCTTCGAGCGGGCGGCGGCCGAATTCATTGCCGCGCAGCGACTGGATGCGGACCGCCCCGAAGCGCGCTCCACGCTCGGAAGCTTCTATACGCGTCGCGGACTCACTCGAGAAGCCGAGAGCGAATACAGAGCTGGGCTGCGACTGAGCCCCCAATATGCCCCTGCCGCAATCAATCTCGCGGATTTGTTCCGACAGCTCGGCCGGGACGGCGACGCCGAGAGCGTGCTGAGGACCGCAATCGATACCTCACGGCAAGACGCGGGTCTGCACCATGCGCTCGGACTTACGTTGACCCGCGAAAGACGCGCAGGTGATGCGCTTGCCGAGTTCCGCACCGCAACCGAGTTGGAGCCCGACCGGTCGCGCTATGCCTATGTTTACGCCGTGGCGCTGCATACGTCCGGGCGTCTCGATGAAGCGACAAGGGTCTTAAAGGAGAACCTGGCTCGCCATTCCGACGATCACGACACCCTGATGGCGCTCGTCACGTTCAGTCGCGATGCCGGAGACATCGGCACCGCCCTGGAATACGCGGATCAGCTCTCCCGCATCGCTCCGAACGACCGCGATGTTGCTCGTATCAGCGGCGATCTACGGGCACGCTTGCAACGATAAGTCAGCAAACGGACGAGGATCGCGGCGGATAACGCGCAATTCGTTCGGCAGCGTCGATACTCACTCCACCTTGGCTAAGACCCGTCTGCCGAAATCGCATAGCGGTCGGACATTGCCCCGCTATCTTGTGCTCGCGCAGACCCTTTAGGGAGCAAACCGATGAAGACTGTCATCTTGGCAAGAATTCCCGTGTCCGTTGTTCACCGGCGACATCTACTCGCGGCATTCTTCACGGCCATCGGCCTCGGGCTGGCGTTGACGCTCGGGTTTGCCCAAGAGGCCGTTGCGCAACAAAATCCGGTTACGGCCATCGACATCCTGCTGGAGCCGGACTCGACGATGCTTGCACGTGCTGAAGCCGACAACGCCCGGCTGCTAAAGATTTTTCCGAAAGGCTATTCACTCGACGCTTCGCATCGTCCTCATATCACAATCGTTCAGCGGTTCGTCCGCACAGACAATCTCGACAAGGTGTTCGCCGCCGCCGAAAACGTCTTCGCTGCTGCAAACGTAAAAGGCATCAAGCTGGAGGCCTACAAATACGCCTATACTCCCGGAGGGGACATTGGCGTTGCAAACATTGAGGTGCGGCCGAGCGCTGAGCTTCTGAAGCTGCAGCAGGAAATGATTGCCGCCGTGAGCCCGTACACGCTGGAAACCGGGCCGATCGGCGCGTTCACGGCACCGCAGGCGAATGCCGCCGAAGACGCGCTTCTCATCGATTACGTGGCCACCTTCGTTCCCAAACAGATCGGCGACCATTACCATCCGCACGTCAGCCTCGGCGTCGCGACGCGAGACTATCTCGACAAGATGGTCACCGAACCATTTGAGGCGTTCATTTTTTCGCCTGCTGGCGCTGCCGTCTATCATCTAGGCCCATACGGCACCGCCGCGAAGATGCTCAAAGAATGGAAATGATGCCGCGCGGTGGTCGGCCCCCGCGGGCCCAACTCTTTCCCGATGAAGCCTCTTTTTCACTCGGGATTGGCCGGGTTGGTAAAATTCCACCAAGGCCACGAGCTCCTACGGCTGGTGGCGTCGAGCCTTAACTCTGGGAGGAGCGGCTATGAAGTCCGACGACCGGCGACAAGGATTTGACCGTCGCACCCTAATTTCAGGCCTGGCCCTGTTACCAACGCTATCGACAACCCTGCTTTCCTCGCCGGTGGCCGCGCAGACGACAACAGGCGAACCTCTCCCCTCCTGGAACGAGGGCCCGACGAAACAGGCAATCCTCGACTTCGTACGCGCCACCACCGATCAGGCCAGTCCGAAATTCGTGCCGGCCGAGGATCGCATCGCGACTTTCGATCAGGACGGGACGCTCTGGGTCGAGCACCCCATCTATACGCAGGTGACGTATTGCCTGGATCGCGTTTCGGCGCTGGCGGCGCAGAAGCCCGAACTCAAGAAGATCGAGCCGTTCAAGACCGTGCTGTCCGGCGACCGGGAAGCGATGGCCAAGCTGTCGATGCACGACCTGGAGACAATTCTCGCCGCCACCCTGACCGGCATGCCGGTTGATGAATTCGAAGCCGACGTGAAGAACTGGCTGGAGACGGCCAAGCATCCGCGCTGGAAGCGTCCTTACACCGAACTGACCTACCAGCCGATGCAGGAGGTCCTCCAGTATCTGCGGGAAAACGGCTTCAGGACCTATATCGTGACCGGCGGCGGCCAGGATTTTGTGCGCGTCTATTCGCAGCGGGTCTACGGCATCCCGCGCGAACAAGTGGTGGGCACCATGGGCGCCACGAAGTTCGGCTACGACAAGGACGGAAGGCCGTTCCTGACCAAGGAGCCGAAGCTGCTCTTGAACAACGACAATGCCGGCAAGCCCGAAGGCATTCATCTGATGATCGGCCGGCGTCCGCACGCGGCGTTCGGAAACTCGGTCGGCGACCGCCAGATGCTGGAATATACGGGCGCCGGTGATGGCGCGAGCCTCATGACACTGCTGCTGCACGACGACGCGGCCCGCGAATACGCCTATGGTCCCGCGCGCGGCTTGCCCGAAAGCAAGTTCGGTACCTTCACCGCAGCACTCGACGACGAGGCAAAAACGAAGGGTTGGACAGTCATCAGTATGAAAAACGACTGGAAGCGCGTTTTTGCCTTCGAATAAGGCGCAGCGATTACGGGCTGATGGCGTTGCTGACGCCGTGCCAGACCTGGTCTTTCAACGCAACGACCGCTGGTGGCGGCATCGTCACCGGCGGCCGCGT
>Ga0335076_10007697_pt1 | contig 10856 bp, 10 predicted proteins | sample Lox_Sample_25_FD_206717 | JGI IMG/M metagenome (GOLD analysis project Ga0335076, IMG submission 206717) | Soil microbial communities from Loxahatchee National Wildlife Refuge, Florida, United States - Lox_Sample_2.5 | ecosystem: Environmental > Terrestrial > Soil > Wetlands | place: USA...
CAGTTCAATCTGGACGTGCCGATCTTCACCGGGGGCCGCATCCAGGCGCAGCAGGCCAAGGCCGAGATCGCCATCCGGCAGATCGGGCAGCAGGAGCAGGACGCGCGCGCCGCCATCGCGCTCGAAGTAAAGAACGCGGTGGCGCAACTGGATGCCGCCCGCCACGAAGTGGACGTCGCCAACCTGGGCGTTCAGCTGGCGCGGCAGGAAGTCGATCAGGCGCGCGACCGCTTCCAGGCCGGCGTCGCCAACAACGTGGAAGTAGTAACGGCCCAGGACGCGCTTTCCCGCGCGAACGACAATCAAATCGCGGCGCTGTACCGCTTCAACCAGGCTCGCGCCGACGTCGCGCATGCCACCGGCCAGATGGAGGCGCTCTACGCGAAATAGTCATGCCAACGGCAGTTGAGACGCGTCCCGGTGCGGCATCTCCCGCCCAGGAGGCGCCCTACCGGCCCGCGGTCAACCCATGGATCATCGCCGGCACGGTGATGCTGGCGACCTTCATGGAAGTGCTCGATACCAGCGTCGCCAACGTGTCCCTCAAGCCGATTGCGGGAAACCTCTCGTCGAGCATAGACGAGGCCACCTGGGTGTTGACGTCTTACCTGGTCGCCAACGCCATCATCCTGCCCATGGGCGGCTGGTTTTCCATGTTGATGGGGCGCAAGCGTTTCTACATGATTTGCGTGGCCATCTTCACCGTCAGCTCCTTTTTGTGCGGATTTGCGCCGTCGCTCGGTATGCTTGTCTTCTTCCGCGTCCTGCAGGGATTGGGCGGCGGCGCATTGCAACCGATGTCGCAGGCGATTCTGGTGGAGAGCTTCCCCCGCGAAAAGCACGGCATGGCGATGGCGATCTTCGGCATGGGCGTCGTAGTGGCGCCGGTCATCGGGCCCACGCTGGGCGGATGGATTACCGACAACTATACCTGGCGCTGGATCTTTTACATCAATATTCCGATCGGAATCCTGGCGCTGGTACTGACGTCGTTCCTGGTCCACGATCCGCCATACCTGATGCGCCGGAGTTTTCGCGACGGCTTGCGCATCGATTATTTCGGCTTTGGGCTGCTGGCGCTCGGGTTGGGATCGCTTGAAGTCGTCATGGACGAAGGGCAGAAGAACGACTGGTTCGCTTCCCACATGATCTCGGTTTTCGCCGTGGTGACCGTGGTCGCGCTCATCGCCGTGGTCTTCTGGGAATTGCGGCAGGAGCACCCCATCATCGATTTCTATGTGCTGAAAGATCGCAATTTCACCTTGGCTACGATTTCCATGCTGGTGCTGGGTTTCGTGCTCTACGCCAGCACGGCGCTGCTGCCGATGGTGCTGCAGTCGCTGCTCGGGTATACCGCCATGCTCAGCGGCATGGTGCTTTCGCCCGGCGGCATCGCCACCATCATATGTCTGCCTCTGGTCGGTGTTCTCATGCGGAGATTCCAGGCGCGCTGGCTGGTGATCATTGGCGTGCTGATTTCCAGCTTCGGATTGCTGCGCATGTCGCGCTTCAGCCTGGATATCGACTACGGAACGGCCGTGGTTGCCCGCGTCATACAGAGCCTCGGCATGCCGTTTCTCTTCGTGCCGATCAGCGCCACCGCGTTCGCGTTTATTCCCAAGGAACGCACCAATTACGCCACCGGACTTTTCAATCTGGCCCGCAACATCGGCGGCAGCACCGGTATCGCCAGCGTAACCACGCTGCTGGCGCGCCGTTCCCAGTTCCACCAGAGTGTGCTGGTCTCGCACCTGACGCCCTACGACGCCGCCTGGCGCGATGCGGTCAGCGGAACGGCGCGGATGATCCATCTCCAGGGGGCCTCCTTGCCCGATGCCACCATGCAGGCTCATGGACTCTTGTACGGATCGGTGGTGCGCCAGGCGAGCATGCTGGCGTTTGCCGACGCTTTTGCGGTGATGGCCGTGCTGTTTCTGATCATCGTGCCGCTGATGCTATTAATGAAGAAGATTCGGCCGGCGGGTGGGGCGGACGATCGTTTTTCGTCGTCTGCCGCCGGGCCTGCCGGTCAGGACCGCGGCCGCAAGGACGCGGCCCAGGAAGAGGAAATGAAGTGGCTTCACTAGCGGAAAACAAGCCGATGCCTCCGGAAGTGGAATCGCCCGCGCCGAAAAAGTCGAGCGCCAAAGTCAGGATCGCCATGCTCCTGGTGCTGGCAATCATCGTCGCCGTGGCTGCGTGGTTTTACTTTCACTATCGCTTCCAGGTCTCTTCGGACGACGCGCAGGTGGATGGACACATCAGCGCCGTCTCGCCCAAGATTTCGGGTAACGTGACCGAAGTGCCGGTGCTCGATAATCAGCCGGTGAAAGCCGGAGATGTGCTGGTGCGGATCGATCCGCGCGATTATCAGGCGAAAGTCGACATGGCCCGGGCCGCGCTGCTTCAGGCCGAGAACCAGGCCCGCTCCGCCCAACTCGCCGTGCCATGGACCAACGCAACCACCCTATCGAGCACCGAGGTGGCCGAGGCGCAGGTGGCGACCGCGCAGGCGGAAGTGGACCGCGCCCGCGCCGCCTACGAACAGGCTTCCGGCGCCGATTTGCAGGCTGCCGCGGCCAACGTGCGCTCCAAGGAAGCCAGCCAGGAACGGGCGCAATCCGATCTGGCCCGGATGAAGCCGCTCATGGAGAAGGCCGAGATCTCGCAGTTGCAGTACGACGCCTACGTCGCCGCGTCGCGCGTCGCGCAGAGCGAACTCGATGGCGCCCGCGACAAATTGCGGTCGGCGCAGAACGAAGCTTCCATCCGCAAAGCCGCGCTCGACACCGCGCTGACTCACGTGACACAAGCCAAGGCGACCGTGGCAACCACGCAAGCCAATCGCAAGGAAGTCCCCATTCGGACTTCGGACGCCGGAACCGCGGCAGCCGCGGTGGAAGCCGCCAAGGCCAGTCTGGAAGCCGCCGAACTCCAGCTCAGCTACACCACCATCGCCGCGCCCATCGATGGCGTCGTCACCCGTAAGAGTGTCGAGGTGGGACAGAATGTGCAGCCCGGCCAGGGCCTGATGGCCATTATTCCACTGCAAAACACCTGGGTGACGGCCAATTTCAAGGAGACGCAGCTTGCCGATGTGCGCCCCGGACAGCGCGCCGAAATCCACGTGGATATGTACGGCAAGAGCATCGGCGGCAAAGTGGACTCCATTGCCGGCGCGACAGGCGCGCGTCTCAGCCTTCTTCCGCCCGAAAACGCCACCGGAAATTTCGTGAAGGTGGTCCAACGCATCCCCGTTAAAATTCTCGTGGATCAGGAAAGCGGCATCATCCTGCGCCCTGGAATGAACGTGGACGTCACCATATTTACGAAGTAATTGATCCGTGGCGCGCGCGCTCCCGGGGGCATGGCCGGCAGAACTTTGTGGGGCAGGCTGGCAGCCTGCGGCCGGCTGGCAGTCGGCCTGGTCGGCCTCCGCAATCAGCCGCCATACACGCTGAGATTGCATATGCAGTTCGGGCGCGAACCGTGTTTTCGACCCTGCGGCCGATTTCTCAATCGGCCTGGACGCCACCGCGTTCGACGCCGAGGCGGGCTGCAAGCCCGCCGCAGGGTGAAAACCAGTTGGAAACCTGCCCCACAAGAAATGCAGACCCTCCGCAATTTGGGAAGACTGTGCGGCATCACCACTCCCGGATCTCCGACCGCGTAGAAATGCCATTCACCCAAGGAAAATCTACCCGTCGATGCCGGCGGAATCCGCTGGAATTCACCGAAGTAAGTGCCAAAACGCACGGCACTCGAAATGCTATAAGTGAATTTGATGCGCGGTGCGATCCTCATAGTGCTGGCCATTGCGACTCTTCACGGCGCCGATGAGGAGCGGCTGGCGCTTGTCCGCAAAGCCAAAGCCGCGTACGATCTCGCCATCCTTTCTCCTCAGCCCGGCCTCGCCGAGACCAGTTCCTGCATTCAGCTTCAAGCCTCGCTGCTGCCGGTGGCGACGCACGAGGAGCTTCCGGTCATCCATTACCGGCGCGGCTATTGTCTCCTGATTTCCGCCGCAATCGCCCGCAACGCAGCCGGCTTCCGCGATGCCGCCGCCGCCTTCGATCAGTCGACATCCACCTGGCCGAACCGCGTCAAACCGGTCAAGGGCGTGGCCCCTCAACCGGGCCCCTCGGTGTTGATGGTGTTGAGCGCCATCTCCCGTCTTGAAGCGGCCGCCATCGATAAGCCTGACGACTCCGCGTCGTCCGGGAACCTCGCTCTGCAGGAAGACATGTCAGTCGGTTTGGGACGATCCACCTGTTCGCCGGAGCTGATGACTGTTGCCGCCTGCCAGGACGTCTTTCGTTCCGGGCGCGAGTGGCTCGGCTGGATGGCCCTCCAGCGCGGCGATGTGAAAGCCGCCGCCAGCGATCTGCTCGATCTGCAGAGTTCCTTCTGGTCGCACTGGGTTGATGGCAAGCTGGCGATGTCCGAAGGCTCCTATAGCGACGCCGCCGTCCGATATGCCGGCGCCGTCGAGCAATGGCGCGCCAACCAGGCGCGATGGCGCGCCAACTGGATGACCCGCCTCGGGCCAGAGCCGCCGATGGGCGTCGTGCTCACCGATCTCGGCGGCGCGCAATTCCTCGCCGGTCAGCCCGAACAAGCCATTGCCACGCTGGATTCCGCCGTGGCCGCCGACCCGCACTACGCTCCGGCATACTACCTTCGCGCCCGCGCCAAGGAGCAATCCGGCCGCCTCGACGCCGCCATGGCCGACTATAACCTCGCGGCCCGCACCGCCTACGCCTCGGCCGAAGGACTGGTCTCCCCGGAAGCGCACCTCTATCGCGGCATTCTCCTCTATCGCCGCAAGGATTTTCAGCGCGCCGAGGATGAGTTCGCCAACGCGCTCAACGCTGATTCTCCATCCGCGATGCGCGCCGACGCGGTGGCATGGCGTCACATGGCGGCCGTCGCCGGCGGAGCCTGCGGCGCTTCGCGCCAATTGCTGGCCAACTCGCTCCACGAAGTGTCGCCGTACTTCCCCAAGGCCGAAGCCACCACGCTCATTGCGGCGTGCCCCGGCGCCACTGACGCTCAATTGCGAGCCCGGTAGCGTGGGACCGGGGATGCTGAGGACGCAATCAGGGTTTTACGCGAGGAGGTTCGTCACCGCAGGGCTACGAAACCAAAGACAACCGCGTAACGGCAATGACCGCGTAACGCTACCTGCCGAATCATAGCCAAGGACACTTGAAATCTTGAGGACGGGAGCTTTCAGCGGTCAGCGGTCAGCCTTCAGCTTTGGAAGCAGCGCGGTCAGCATACGTTTCAATTCCGTGGCGCGCTCCGACAGTTCCGCGTGATCCTTCGGCTGGATGGGCTTCAGATCCTTGGCCAGCAGCAGGTGATATTCCAGCTCGCTGGCTGATCCCATCGCGATCCAGGAAAAACGGGCGAACCCGGCATCGCCGTTTCTGCCGCATCCCTCGACGAGATTCGCCGGAGTCGAGGAACAGCCTCGCCGCAGCTGGCTGGTCAGCCCGTACTGCTCTTTCCGCGCCGAACGCTGCGGGTCGTCTGGGAATCCGCAACCGGCGCCGATTCGGCGCTCAGTCTCTCTCCTCCAGCAGTCCCCCAATCTCCGCCTCAATTTTGGCCAATTCCACCAGCCCCTGATGAATCGCCGCGATCCGTCCGGACCGGTCGATCAGGAAAGTGGTCGGCAGAGCTTCCACCCCGCCATACCGCGACGCCATGGCTTCATTGCCCAGCACCACCGGATAGGTGATGCCGAACGCGGAAATGCCCGGCCGCACCGAGGTCCATCCGTCGTCGTCCATCGCCACCCCGACAACCGTCAGGCCCGCCCCGCCATATTGCCGCTCGAGCCCGCTGAACCAGGGAATCTCGATCCTGCAAGGGCCGCACCAGGTGGCCCAGAAATTGAGCGCCACCACCTGCCCTCGCAGCCCCGAAAGACTCACCGTGCGTCCCCGCTCGTCCGCCAGCGCGAAATCGGGCGCAGCCAGACGAATCGCGGGCGGAAGCACGTCCCTGGTGCTCACCGCTTTCGGGTTGATGTCCATCTGCGCCAGGCAGGCGCGCACGCAGCGCTGCGCCAGCACGCGCGGACCCGGAAAGGCCATCAGCCCCCCGATCACGGCCACAGCCGGGACCCCGCCCCACAGGAGTAGGCGGCTTCGCCGCCGCCGCGCCTGCCGCCCCCGGCGGAAGAGCGCCAGTCCGGACGCGCTGTCGGGTTCCCAATCGGGCGGCTCCGTAAGCGATGCGATCCGCTCGTCCACCCACCTGGCGCCGCCCTCGCTATTGTTCTCCATATCGGTTCACGTACTCCTTCCGGAACGCCTGTTGAGCGCGGCTCAGCAATTTCCCGATGGACGCCGGGTTGACGTCCAGCGCGGCCGCGAGTTCGGCATAGTCGAAGCCCTGGCTGCGGAGCAGCAGCATTTCCGCCTGCCTGCCAGGCATCGCGGCCAGGACGCGGCGCACGCGTTCTTCGTCCTGTTTGGCCGACAGGACCGCATCCGGCGCCGGCGGATTCTGCCGGCTCGCCAGCAGCCCTTCCAGCCGTTCACGCCGCTCCCGGCGCCGCAATTCGTCGAGCGCCAACCGCACGGCGGTTTTGTACAGCCATCCGCGCGCCGTGTTTCCCTGGGCGGCGCGGTTGCGCGACCACTTCAGGAAAACCTCCACCGCCAGTTCCTCCGCCCGCCCGGGATCGCGGATGATCCGGACGATCGCCCGGCTGATGTGCCGGTACTGGCTTTCGAAAACCGCTTCCAGCTCGATACCGGCGGCTTTCGACGCGATTGCCACCAGCACCTCATTTGAGGCGTTCACACATCTCCAACGCGCGGCTCCCGGTTTTTGTGACAGCAGCCTCTACCGCAGCAGCCCCCGGCCCCGCAGCCAGGCTTCCAGCCGCGCCGGCCAACTCGAGAGCGTCGCATCCGTCGGCGCCAGACCCACGCCGTGCGGACCATTCTCGTAAATGTGCATCTCCGCCGGCACCCCCGCTTTCCTCAGCGCCAGGAAAAACTGGATGCTGTTTTCCACCGGCACCGACTGATCGTTGGCCGTGTGAAACAGAAACGTCGGCGGTGTCTGCGCATTCACCTGCGTCTCGTTCGACAGGCTGTCCAGCAGCGCCGCGTCCGGCGAGTTGCCCAACAGATTCATCCGCGACCCCGCGTGCACGTACGGGTCGTGCATCGTGATCACGGCATAACACAGCACCAGGAAGTCCGGTTTGCTGCTCACACGGTCGATGGGGTCGGCCGCGCCGGGCTTCCCGGCGTCGTAATGCGTCCCCGCCGTCGAAGCCAGATGCCCACCCGCCGAGAAGCCCATGATGCCGATCCGCGCCGGGTCGATGTGCCACTCCGCCGCCTCGTAGCGCACCGTGCGGATGGCGCGCTGCGCGTCGCCCAGTTCGATGGGGTGATGATAGCGCGGACCCAGCCGGTACTTGAGAACGAAGGCGGTCACTCCGAGCGAGTTGAGCCACGCCGCCACCTGTTCGCCTTCTTTATCCGTCGCGAGATGAACGTAGGCCCCGCCCGGACACACAATCACCGCCGTCCCAGTGGCGCGGTCGCCGCTCACGATGTGCGGTGTCAGCGACGGCTGATCCTCGTCCGCCGTCCCGAGCGCGCCCGGCGCGCCATCCGGCCACAGCAAAACGGCCTTGGGCGGCGCCGGCGTTTGGGCAATCAGCGAATGGGCCAGCAGGGCGCCGGCAATTGCCGTGAAGAGATACGGTTTCATATCGCCTTACGATACCACCCGCATATCGCCCTTGCCCCACACCGTCTGCCGCCCCACGCCCACCCAGCGGCCCGCCCGTAACCACGGCAGGAATTCCGTTAACTCGCCTTCGTACGCAACGTCCCCCGTGAATCCCCCGAGGGGATGAACCTGACCCGTTCGGCCGCTCCTCCGCTTGACCCGCGCCCACTCCACATGGCACTCCTTCATCACGATACCCGCGGCTCGTTCGGAAAGACCTCGATAGTCCAATTGGTAGGGTCCGTCGCCGTATAATGCCCGCAAGTTGCTGATGCGGTCGCGAAGACGGCCGAACAGCACCGGAAACTCCGGCTGCTCCGCCACCTTCCCTTCCGATTTCAACTCCGTCGGCGTCACAAAGCGGATGCGTACCCGGTGTGCGGCGTCGCCCTGGGCGTCGAGGGAGATCGAAAGCGGCGGACTGGCATCCCCCGCGTCGGCCTCCGCCCGGTCTTCCAGATCCAATCGCTCGATGCGTTCCAGCGCCACCCGGCCCCGTCCATGGCCAACCCCGTGGACGGCCAGTTGCTCGAACGCGCTCCGGAAATGGGGCAACACGGCCCTCTGGAGATCGAAGATGTGTACATCGACGAAGAAGGGTCCGCCCTCCGCGATCGAGAGTCCGTCCAGGTGCGCCGCCCGGAAAATGAAGGGACGCGGCCAGTCCGCCAGTCCGCTAGGCGATTTCCCCAGCGATATTCCGGGACGGAACAGCCGCACATATTCCTCGGGTGTTGCCGATTCCCGCAACACCGTGCCGAACGCGCCCCGCAGCACGTTGGCGCTCTTGCCCGGCGGAAACGCCACGGCTTCCAGAGCCCGGAAATGAAAGCGGTATCGGAAGAATTCGAAGGTCACGCGGCGGTTACCATTTTCCGAACTCGTTGATGATCCATGTTGTATAATAGAGTGGCATTTGGCTCTTGTTCCGCTTCGTGATAAGAAAGAGGGGTTGCGTGAGTCCATCCGCAGCCCCTTTTTTGTTGTTGGGTGGAACCCGGCCGATGCAGTTTAGCAAAGAAGGATTATAGGCAGATGAAAGAAAAAGGTACAGTGAAGTGGTTTAACGCAGCCAAGGGCTACGGCTTTATCCAGCGCGAGAACGGGGAGGACGTCTTCGTTCATTTTTCGGCGATCCAAAGTCAGGGATACCGCAGCTTGGATGAAGGAGCGAAAGTTGAGTTTGAAGTGACGAAAGGGCCCAAAGGTCTGCAGGCGACCAACGTTACCGCGGCCTGAACGATTTGCGCGGGCCGGCCCCTTGGTAGCGGCCGGCCCGAGCGAGTAAAAAATCCAAACCTGGAGGTCTATGAGCAAAGAGGATTGCATCGAGGTAACTGGCACGGTTTTGGAGAAATTCCCCAGTGGACTTTTCAGCGTTCAACTGGAACATGAACGGGTTGTCCTGGCGCACTTGGCCGGACGCCTCCGACGCAATCGAATTCGCGTTCTCGCTGGCGATAAAGTGACTTTGGAGTTGTCACCTTACGATCTCAGCAAGGGACGCATCACCTTCCGGCACCGCTAGTCCTGGTACCGATCCCCGATTTCAGACCATATTCCGCACGCTTCCGTACAGCGCCCGTCTCTGGAGGCATGCTACAAAGGCACGGAAGCTGGTCTTTTGTGCCGTGATCTCGACGTCCTCCAGCACTTCAGATTAGCTTCTTTACGCTCATATGAAAGAACCTGAACACCCACAAAAGTCACGGCGGCCCAGGATCAGCCGCCCGAGTCCTGAAGCTATAATCAAGCGAGAGGGAAGGGTGGAGAAGTCAAGAAGCGCTCAGAACCGGTCGAGGAAACCTGCTGTGGAACCTGTAGAGGATTTGACCACGATACTGTCTCAAAAGGTTGTCGGACAACCGGCCGTGACTCGTGTCATCGTGCCCTACGTCCAAATGTTTCAAGCTGGGTTGGCGCCGGAAGGCCGCCCCGTGGGCGTCTTCCTCCTGCTCGGACCCACAGGCACCGGCAAAACCAAAACGGTCGAAGCTCTCGCGGACGTTTTGCACGGCAGCGAGAAAAACCTGCTCAAAGTCGATTGCGGAGAGTTCCAGATGGAGCACGAGGTCGCCAAACTGATTGGCGCGCCGCCCGGCTATCTCGGCCACCGCGAAACCCAGCCCATGCTGACGCAGCAGAAGCTGACTGCCGTTACCAGCGAAAAATGCAGCCTCTCGCTGGTGCTCTTCGACGAAATCGAAAAAGCCGCGCCTTCCATGACCCGCCTCCTGCTCGGTGTCCTCGATAAAGGCATCCTGCGCCTGGGCGATAACTCCACTGTCAATTTCGAGCGCAGCCTGGTTTTCCTTACCAGCAACCTGGGCGCCCGCGAAATGATGCGTGAAATCAATCCCGATTTCGGCTTCCAGTCCGTAAAAGGCACGGAGCGCCCCGATCTCACCAATAAGCTGCAAAACATCGCCCTGGTCGCCGTCCGCAAGCGGTTTTCCCCCGAATTCGTCAACCGCATCGATTGCATCATCACCTACCAGCCCCTGACGGCGGAATCGCTCTCGGCCATTCTCGATCACCACATCACCGATCTTCAAAACCACGTCAATACACGCCTCGGCAATCGCTCGTTCACCCTCGAAGTTCCGCCGGAGACGCGCCAATTCCTGCTGGAAAAGGGCACCAGCCCCGAATACGGCGCCCGGGAGTTGAACCGCACCATCCATCGCATGCTGACGCAGCCGCTGGCCACGCTTGTCGCCACCAACCAGGTGGCCGCCGGCGCGCGCGTCCTGGTTGACGTTGCCGAAGACCGCGAAAAGCTCAATATCCGTTCGCAAGGCACCGCCGGCGTCCCGGCGCCGTCAAATCCCACGGTTCTGCTGGTCGATGACAATCGCGACCTCCTCCGCTTCCTGGAGCGGCTCATGGCCGACGCCGGATGGCACCTGCTCACGGCCGAATCGGCCACCGAGGCCCGCCGCCTGGCGATCGAGCATAAGCCCAACGCCGCCCTGCTGGATTACATGCTGCCCGATGGCAACGGCGTCGAACTCGGCGTGGAATTTCTCAAGGCCGTCCCCAATGTCCTCGTGATCGTCATGACCGGAACCATCCTCCCGCCTGAGGAA
>Ga0335076_10007698_pt1 | contig 10855 bp, 7 predicted proteins | sample Lox_Sample_25_FD_206717 | JGI IMG/M metagenome (GOLD analysis project Ga0335076, IMG submission 206717) | Soil microbial communities from Loxahatchee National Wildlife Refuge, Florida, United States - Lox_Sample_2.5 | ecosystem: Environmental > Terrestrial > Soil > Wetlands | place: USA: Florida...
AGTTCGGAGCGCCGCCGGCGTGGAACTCTTACGTGACGGTGGAGAGCGCAGACGCAGCGGCGGACCGAGCCGGGAAGCTCGGCGCGAACGTGATCATGCCGGCGTTCGACGTGATGGACGTCGGACGGATGGCCGTGATCCAGGATCCGCAGGGCGCGTTCTTCATGGTCTGGGAGCCCAAGCAGCACATCGGCGCCTCGATCGTCAACACGCACGGCGCGTTGACCTGGAACGAGCTCGCCAGCACCGACCTCGACGCCTCGGCCGAGTTCTACCGCGAGCTGTTCGGATGGGATGCCCAGCCGATCGAGGGCATGGCGTTCCCGTACCGGGTCATCCAGAACGGCGAGAGCAGCAACGGCGGAATGCGTCCCTCGCAGGAGAACGAGCCGACGTACTGGCTCGTGTACTTCGGCACGGACGACATCGACGCCTCGCTGGCGAAATCAACCGAACTCGGCGGCACCACGCTCGTGAGCGCGACAGACATCGGGATGGGCACGATCGCGGTCGTCCAGGACCCCCAGGGAGCCGTGTTCGCGCTGTTCGCCGGCAATTTCGACGAGTGAGTCAGCTCCACGGACTAACGCGCCGGCGCTGACCGGCCGACATACTCGACATATGCGCCGAGCTGGTTCAGCGCTCGCGGTCCTGGCCGTCTTGGTCTGCGCGGGGTGTGGATCGCAGACCAGGGATGCCACGCAGACCGCTACCCCGGCGGCTGCGACGGTCGCGCCGACCATGCGGGCCCATCCGCAGGCGGTCGAGCCCGTCGCCGGCGCCGGCGCCCAGTCGCAGGCGGCGGCGACCGCGCCCGCGGCGGTCAGCGTCGGGCCGCCGAGCACCAGCCTTGCGCAACCCGCTTCGCTGGCGACCGTGCGAAAGCAGCTCGCCGCCAGCGGGCTGTCGGCCAACCCGAACCAGGCGACGCTCACCCCCGACGGGCTCGCGATCCCACCGATCAACGCGCCACCGGCGGTCCAGGCGATCATCGCGGCCGGCAACGAGATCGCCCATCTTCCCTACCGCTACGGCGGCGGCCACACCACGTACGAGGACACCGCCTACGACTGCTCGGGGTCGATCAGCTTCGTGTTCGCCGCCGCCGGCCTGCTCAACTCGACCGTCGTGTCGGGCCAGCTCGAGAACTGGGGCGCCGCCGGCCCCGGCAAGTGGATCACGGTGTTCGCCAACGCCGGCCACACGTTCATGTACGTGGCCGGGCTGCGGTTCGACACAGTGGCGCTGGCCGAGACCGGCTCGCGGTGGTCAGACCGGCCCGCCGACGAGCCGGACCTGAGCACGTTCGCGGTCCGCCACCCGATCGGCCTCTGACCACCCCACCCTGTAGAACGCCCGAAAGCGCTCCCTCCGCCCGCGCCACCGGGACATAAGCGTCCGCCACATGCTTACGTCCCGGACGCTCCTGGGATCGGGGCGATTCCGGGCGTTATGCAGGTCCCACGCGGGCGCCGCCGGCTACGCGCGACCGTAGACGGGGATCGCGGCCCCGCTCGTCGGCGAGCTGTCCTCGGACAGCAGCCACGCGATCACGCCGGCGATCTGCGCCGGCTTCACCCATTTCTCGAAGTCGGCCTTTGGCATCGACGCGCGGTTTCCGGGCGTGTCGATCACGCTCGGCAGGATCACGTTGCAGCGGATCCCGTCGTTCTTGTACTCAGCCGCCACTGCCTGCGCGAGCGCGATCACCGCGGCCTTCGAAGAGATGTAGCCCGCGGCCCCCGGGAACGGCTGAAGCGCCGCGCGCGTGCCCACGCACACGATCGACCCGCCAGCGCCGTCGAGCAGATGCGGCACCGCGGCCTGGATTACGAGGTACGTCGGCCGCAGGTTCAGCCGGAACTGCTTCTCGAACTCCTCGATCGGACTCTCGTGCACGCGCGCCCCGGCGGCGAACCCGCCGACGAGATTGACGACTCCCCGCAGTGGCGCATCGTCAACGCCTGCCGCCACCGCGACCGCCGACGCCACCGCGTCCGGATCGAACAGGTCCGCCTGCACCAGCTCGATGCCGTCACGGTCCGGAACCCGCGAAAGCTCGGCCTCGACGATCCATGGGACGACCACCCGCCAGCCGTCGTCGAGCAGGCGTTCGACGACCCCCGAGCCGAGCCCGCCCGTTCCTCCCGTGATGATCGCTGTCTGGCCCATTCCGTTGCCGTCCGCGCGCCACTTTATCTTCGCCGAGGATGAGAGTTCGGGAATTTGCGGAAGGATCTGACGTCTCTCAGGCCCTCCTCGTGCGCGAGGTCGACCGCCATCCCGACCAGCTCAAGCTCGTCCTCGGCGACCGGAGCGGCACCGTATCGGCGGTGCTCACCAAGGACGCCGGCGAGCCCTGCCGGCCGGGCGAGGTCGTGTTCGTGACCGGGACATTCACCGGCGTGCACCTCAAGGTCAAGAGCCTCCGCCGGGCCCGTGACGGCGAGTACGCCCACACCGACCTGCACGAGGGTCCGGCCCGCGACCTCGAGCAGATGGAGCGCGACCTGCGCGAGCTGCTCGCGACGATCCAGAACCCGCACCTGCGCGGGCTGCTCAGCGCGGTGTTCGCCGAGTCCTGGTCCGGGTACCGGGAGGCGCCGGCGGGCAAGCGCTACCACCATGCTTATCGGCACGGTCTGCTCGAGCACTCGCTGACCGTGGCCCAGTCGGTCAGCGCGATCTCGGCGATGTTCCCCGGCATCGACCGGGACGTCGCGGTCACCGGCGCGCTGCTCCACGACATCGGCAAGCTCGAGGCCTACGAGTTCCGGGCCGGCGCGATCTCGATGTCCGACGACGGCCGTCTTCAGGGGGAGATCGTGCTCGGCTATTACCGGGTCCGCCGCACGATCGAGCGGCTCGACGGGTTCCCGCCCGAGCTCGCCCAGGCCCTGCTCCACATCATCCTCAGCCATCACGGCGCGCTCGAGCACGGCAGCCCCGTGGTCCCGTGCACGCGCGAGGCGACGCTCGTCCACATGATCGACAACCTCGGGGGACGCCTCGGGAGCTTCGACCGGCTCGAGCGGCAGCTGCGCGCCGGCGAGCAGTGGTCGGCGTGGGACAAGGCGCTCGGTGCCGGAGCCTACTTCGCGCCCGCGCCGGACGCCGAGCGCGAAGCGGCGTAGGGGCCGCCTGCGGCGGCGTCCGTGGGCCCGTTTCGCCGGGCGTCCGTGCCCGGCGGGCGAGACGCGAGCCCTGTAACACGGCTTACGCGCCCGGTCTCATCTCCGCCGCAAAACTGCGCAAATAGCGTTCGGGCTCGGGGACCCGGGGACGCCTCCCGCCCTGCCCAACTACAGTGTGGAGAGGGCATGGCTAAGGACACCGAAAAGCTGATCCGTCAGCTGTCGCTCATCTCGTACCTGATGGCAGAACGGCGTCCGGTCACCGCACAGGAGATCCGTCGCGACGTCGAGGGCTACAGCGCGATGAACGAGGACGCGTTCGCGCGCCGCTTTTACGCGGACCGCTCCGAGCTCGAGGCGCTGCGGATCTTCCTGTCAGTCGAGAAGCCGGTCGACGGGCTGGTCGAGCAGGAGACGTACTCGCTCGCGCCCGAGAACTTCCATCTGCCCCCGATCGAGTTCACCGATCGGGAGCTCGCCGGCCTCAACACCGCCCTCCACCTGCTCGACGGCGAGTTCGCGTACGCCGAGCCGCTGCGGCTTGCGCTCCAGCAGATCTCCTGGGGCCGCCCGAGCCCGCTCACCTCGCCCGAGCAGCACACGGTCGCGCTCGGGATAACCGGCTCCGCCGGCGGACACGAGCTCAGTCAGCGCCTGGCCAAGGTCGAGACCGCGATTTTCCGCCGCAAGACGATCGTGTTCGACTACTTCACGATGGAGCGCGGCGAGCTCGGCACGCGCAAGGTCGATCCCTACCAGCTGCTGTTCCAGGGCGGCCAGTTCTACCTGGTCGGCCACGCGCACGAGCGCGGCGCGATCCGCGTGTTCCGCCTGTCACGGATCCGCGGCAAGGTCGGCTACGCGACCAAGGCCGAGCACGACTTCCAGCGTCCTGGCGATTTTGACCCGCGCGCGTACGCCAACCGCATCGATTGGCAGTTCGGCGATCCCGTGGGCACCGCCGAGGTGTGGATCGGCCGCCGAATCGCCTGGCAGATCGAGCGCCACTTCGGCCGCTACGGCGAGATGCGCCCGGGCGACGACGGCGGCGACCGGATCTTCCTCACGCCGTACGCGAACGCCCGCCAGCTGATCGCCTGGGTCCTCGGCCTCGGCGAGAACGCGCGCATCATCGGACCGCCCGAGCTTGCCGGGGAGCTCCGCGAGCGGTTGGAGCTGCTGGTCGAGCGCCACACGGGCGATCCGCACATCGCCCCCGAGATCGACTCGAGCAGTGCCGGCGCGCCCGAACCCGGACCTCCCGACGCCGGCAACGGCCATCACCCCGACGGCGCGATTCGTCCCGAGCGGTTCGCGCGACTCGTGACGCTCGCGAGCATCCTGATCGACGCCGGCCGCGCCGGCCGCCGCATCGACGCGCAGGAGCTCTGCACGACGCTCAAGATCTCGGATCAGGAGCTGCGCGAGGACATCTCGGTGCTCAACCTGGTCAACTTCGGCGCCGGCACGTACGTCCTTTACGCCGAGCTCGGCGTCGACGGGATGATCGAGGTCGATCCCGAGCCCTACGGCGATTCGTTCGCTCGCCCGGCGCGGCTGCTGCCGGTCGAGGCGAAGGCGCTCGTGGCCGCGATCGACCTGATCGGCGAGCACATTCCCGAGGGTTCGCTGACTTCGGTGCGCGAGAAGGTCGTCGCCGCGCTCGGCGAGGACCCCGTCCACGAAGGACTCCAGATCGCCACCCCGGGTGGCGACGATGCCGAGATCGCCGAGGTCGTTTCGCGCGCGATCGCCCAGCGCCGGATGCTCTCGTTCGAGTACTACAAGGAGAACGAGGACGAGTTCTCGACCCGTACCGTCGAGCCTTACGCGCTGATCAACGGCCGCGAGGGCTGGTACGTCGCCACCTTCGACCCCTCGCGCGACGACGTCCGGCACTTCCGGCTCGACCGCTTCAAGTCGGCCACGGTGACCGACGAGTCGTTCGAGCCGCGGCCCGACGTCGACCCCGCCGCCGATGTCGATGGATGGCCGCGGACCGGCGAGGTTCCGGCCTCGCAGCGCGCCCGAGTCTGGATTTCACCCACCCGGGCGCGCTGGGCCCGCGAGGAGCGCCGGATCACCGCGGAGCTCGAGGATGGCGCTGTCGTGGTCGAGCGCGGATTCGCCAGCATGCGCTACCTCGTCCGCGACGTTCTCAAGGAGGCCGGCGACGCCGTCGTGCTCGAGCCGGCCGACGCCCGGGACGCCGTGCACGAGGCCGCGTCGGCGCTGCGGGACGCGGCGACGGCCGTCGCGGCTCGCTGATCAGGTCCAGTACGCTGCGCGGCAATGCAGGTCCTCAAGGGATTGATCCTGTCCGGCGGGAAGGGCACCCGCCTGCGCCCGATCACTCACACGAGCGCCAAGCAGCTGGTTCCGGTCGCGAACAAGCCGGTGTTGTTCTACGGGATCGAGGCGATGGCGCAGGCCGGGATCGTGGACGTCGGGATCATCATCGCGCCGGAGACGGGCGACGAGATCCGCCACGCCGCCGGCGACGGGTCGCAGTTCGGCGTCCACATCACGTACATCCCGCAGGAGGCGCCGCTCGGGCTCGCGCACGCGGTCCTCACCGCGGAGCCGTTCCTCGGCGACTCGCCGTTCGTGATGTACCTCGGCGACAACCTGCTCCAGGGCGGCATCGGGGATCTCGTGGCCGCCTTCCAGTCCGACCAGCCCGACGCGCTGATCCTGCTCACGCAGGTGCCCGACCCCGAGAACTACGGCGTCGCCGAGCTCAGCAACGGCAAGGTCGTGCAGCTGGTCGAGAAACCTCCCGCGCCGCGCACCGACCTCGCGCTCGTCGGCGTGTACATGTTCACTCCGGCGGTCCACGCGGCGGCGAAGGCGATCGAGCCCTCGGGCCGAGGCGAGCTCGAAATCACCGACGCGATCCAGCGCCTCGTCGACGACGGCATGCGCGTCCAGCCGCACATCGTCAAGGGCTGGTGGAAGGACACCGGCCGCCTCGACGACATGCTGGCCGCGAACCGGCTCGTGCTCGACACAATCCAGACCCGACTCGACGGCGAGCTGATCGACTCGCGGGTCGACGGACGCGTCGTGATCGAGGCCGGCGCCCGCCTCGAGCGCTCGGCCGTCCGCGGCCCCGCGATCATCGGCGCCGGCGCGAGGCTGACCGACTGCTACGTCGGCCCGTACACGGCGGTCGGTGAGGCGTGCGAGATCTCGGGCGCCGAGGTCGAGCACTCGATCCTGCTGTCCGGCTCGGTCGTCCGCGATCTGGACGGCCGGATGGAGTCCTCGCTGCTCGGACGCAACGTGAAGATCAGCCGCGACAACCGACAGCCTCGCGCCTACCGGTTCCTGGTCGGCGACAACTCAGAGCTCTCGATTCTCTAGCGGGTTACCGTCAGCTCCTGGAGCACCGGGAGCTTCGCCGAGCTCGCCGCGGTGACGCGGATCCGGACGAACCGTGCCTTGACGCCGTGCACATGCAGCGTGTCGAGGACTCGTCCGGCATGTGCACTCACGACTGCGACCCGCCGCCAGCTGTGACCGTTGTTCGACACGAGCACGGCATAGCCCGGCGGCCGAAGTACGGTCACCGGCCCAGGCGGTGGCGGCACATTCGGCGCCGGCGCCGCCGGCCACTGGCGTCCCCACCGCAGTGTGATCGTTCGAATCGGGGCAGCGAGGCCGGCGATCCGCGCTGTGAGCGTCGAGTGCACCGACGACGGCTCCCAGTCGGTGGCGGGGCTGCCGTCAACCGCGGCGAGCGCCGGGGCACCGGGTTGCGAGCTGCTCGCGGTGACGGGGTTGCAGCGGACCAGGTCGCTCGAGCGGGTCAGATCCGGCCGGCGCGTGGTAAGCGTGAGCCTCCGCCCCAGGACGAGTTGGCGCAGCCCGGCGGGCGTCTGGATCGGCATCGGCGCGCCGCTCTGGAGCGTCACGGTAGTGAATTGCTGGCCGATCGCAACCGTGAAAGTCCGGCCCTGCCACTGCACGTTGTGGAGCACGATCCCGCCGATCTGGCCGTTCAGGCTCGGGTTGAGCGCGACGTTGCCCGCGTTCCAGCGCATGCCGGAGTAGCCGTACAGGAACTCCTGGAGAAATCCACCGATGCCGGTCATGAACGTGAACGCGCCACCGGTCCGCGTCTCGGAGAACTGGTGGAACACGTCGCGAATGAACGGCTGGTAGCTGCGTTCGGTGTAGACGTAGCTCGCGCATCCGGGTGTGCCGAGCGCGCCGTTGTCGATCAGGTTGACCGCATCGCTCATCGACGGGCCGCCGGGATCGGTCCGGGGGACGTAGAAGTTGATGTCGCCGAGCGCGAGCTTCGACGGCATCGTGTAGCCCCACGGGTACTGGAGCAGCGTGACGTCCGCCTGCTTCACGAGCTGGTTCCCGTACCCCGAGAACTCGGGATGCATGTCCAGCGCGCCGTCGACCGGCACGCTGAGGTTCGCGGCGATCTGTGACCAGCTGGCCGGCGGAGTGAGACCGAGCACCTGCGCCGCCGCGACGGCATCCTGAAGCGTGCGCATCGCACCCACGTTCGTGTACGCCTCGTCGTTGACGTTCGCGTTCTCCTCATCCGGGCCGGTGACGCCGTCGATGTGGTACTTGCCGTCGCTTCCGAGCCTGGCCCGGGAGGCCCAGAACGCCGCCGCGCCCGACAGAACCGGCCAGCCCTGCTGCGCCAGCCAGGCCTTGTTCGCCGTGACCAGGTAGTACTGCCACTGGGCGAGCGCGATGTCCGCGGTGATGTGCTGCTCGTACAGGCCCTCGCTGTTGACCGACGTCGGCGGCGGAATCTGCTCGGTGCCGTCGAGCGCGCTCTCCCAAGGGAAGCGAGCGCCGGCGTAGCCCGTGGCCGTGGCGTGCTGCTGCGCCTCGCTGAACCGCTGGAAGCGGTAGGCGTTCATGCCGGCGGCCAGGTCGGGGTGCTGCGCGAGCAGCGACGGGTACATCCATGTTTCTGCGTCCCAGAAGATGTGACCGTCGTAGCCGTTTGACGAGAGTCCGGCCGGCGAGACGCTCCAGTCGACGCCGTCGCGGGTGCTCGACCACAGGTAGAACTCACTCGCGTTCACGTCGGTCGCGAGCGTGCGATTGCCGCGCACTTCGATCCGGCCCTGCCACAGCGACGCCCACGCCGCGTTGTTAGCGGCGAGCAGCGCGGTCCAGCCGGTGGCAGCCGCAGACCCCGCCTGTTCCTGGGCGCCGGTCGTCGTGTTCGCTGTGTCCTGCGAGCTCTCGACACCGACGTACTTGGTGATCGTGTACGTCTGCCCCGACTGCACCGGGAACCCAAGCTCCTGGCCGACGCTCTGGTCGGTTGTCTGGTCGGTCTGCGTAGTCGTGGCGAGGACGTTCGGACTCACCTGCAACTGACTCGCCAGCGTGGCCTGGATGCCGGTACCCTTGGTCTCGAGCGTCACCCAGTCCTGACGTGCTGCCACATTCCAGCCCTTGTTCACCTGAGTGGTCAACTCGGGCGTTGCCGTGGTATCAGCGGTGCCGTCGATCGCATCGGTGACGGTCGCCACTCCGGACCAGTGCGGCGTGAGCCGGAGCTGAACGAGGCCGACGTACGGGTTGGCGCGGTCGGTCAGCACCTGGTAGGTGAGGTCGGTCGCGTGTCCGTCCGCAGCGGTCCAACGCGCCGTAGTGGAGACGATCCCGGTGTGCAGATCGATCGACTGGCGCCAGCCGGACACGCCTGCGCCCGGGAGCGTGAACGCGTTGCCGTTCTCGCCGAACGTCAACGTCGACCAGGTCGGGATGTTCGCCCGCTGCTGCACGTCGTTGGCGGGCTTGGGATCGTTCGAGACCTGTCCGTAGAAGCCAGCTAGTTCTGACTGCGCCGGCACCGTGCCCGCGGCGTAACCCTGACCCGCCGGCGGCACGCGAACGCCGAGCATGCCGTTCCCAGTGAACGTCGGGGCGTATGTGCCTCCGGGGCTGTTCGCGGTCAACAGGAACGAGCCCGCGCCCGTAGGCGGTGCGGCCTGTGCCGCGGACACGAAAAGAAGGGCCCCGGCGATTGCCAGCAGCCCGGCGTACCTGCGCATGCTCTACCTCCTTGAAGACCTCGCCCTTTCCCTTTCCCGGGGGACGCGGCCTGAAACCACGGGTTAGGGCCCGCTCGCGAGCGTCAGCGTCCAGGTGGAGGTGTACGTCCCGGTCCGCGCGTTGCCCGGAACGTTCAGGGCGGCGGTAAGGGAGACGTTGACCGGTCCCGAGCCCGTCCCCGCAGCCGCGTCGAAGACCTTGGCCCCCATCGGAGCCGTTGTTCCTGCCGGAACCGTCACCGGATAGGCGATCTGGTTTGACGGGAGCGAGCAATTGCCGGTGCCGGCGGTCGCCGATGCCGCCGTGATCGACGCGGCGCTCGTCGGCAGCGTGTACGTCCCTGAGGTGAAGGTCGTCGACGTCGCAGTCAGGTTCCAGCCAGCGCCCGACCCGGTCTCGTCGTTCGGCGACAGCGACAGCGGGGTGGTTATCGATTGGTCCCGTCCGGTCAGTGCCGTGCTCGGCCACGAGATGCTCGCCGGCGGCGTGAAGCTCAGCCCGCCCGAGTTACAGCCGGTGCCGCCGCTGCCGTAGCCGAGAATCGTGCCCGAGGCGCCGACGGCTGCGCCGGTAGTCTGGTTGCTGACGTCGACGCTGTACAGCGTGTTGCTGGTTGGAGAGTTCAGCCAACTCCAGCCCGTGCCGTTCGTGGTCCACGCGATCCGGCCCGATGCGCCGACCGTGACACAGTCGCTGCCATCCCAGCATGAGACGTCGTAGAGCGTTTGCGACGCGCCATCCGACTGATATGACCAGTTGGTGCCGCCGTTGGTGGTCGCGACGATCTCGCCGGTCCCGCTGATGGCGTTCCCGACGGCGAAGCACGCGCTCGCGCTCACGCACGTAACGCCATTCAAAGCGACGTTGTCGGTCGACGGCAGCGTCTGGGCCGCCCAGCTCGAGCCGCTGTTGGCGGTCGCGATCACCGTCGAGGCGCTGCTCGTGCCGCCAACGGCGAAACACACGCTCGCGCTCGGGCAGCTCACGTCGTTGAGTGGGGTGTTCGTCCCGGACGGCGGGGTCTGCGACGTCCAGGTGGAGCCTCCGTTGGCGGTGGCGATGATCGTCGGGGAGCCTCCAGCCGTCGCTCCCACCGCGACGCAATGGCTGGCACTCGCGCACGAGACACCCTGGAGAGCTCCGGTCACACTCGCGGGCGGGCTCTGCGCCGTCCAGGTGCTCCCGCCGTTGGTCGTCGCGGCGATCAGCGGAGCGCTGTGCGACGCGTTGCCCACGGCCCAGCAGTCGTTGTCGTTGAGGCAGTCGACGTCGTTGTACTGCGTGACCCCGTTGCTGGGCGGCGTCTGCGTGATCCACGTCGGGCTGCTCGATGAGGCGTTCGAGGTGTGGATGATCTTGCCGGCGGACGAGCTACCGCCGACCGCCCAGCAGTTGTTCGCGTCCGGACACGCGACGCCGTACAGCGTGCTGGTCGTCGGCGATGTCTCGGGGCCCGCCCAGGTCATGGCGAGCGCGGCTGGCGCGGCGACCAGCACGCAAATGCCGATCGCCGCCGCCACCAGGATGTTCAGTCGTCTCACTCGACGTCGCGTCTCCACGCGCCGGACCCGTTCTCAGCTCGAAGAGGGACCGCGCCGCCGGCGCCCGAACAGGGTGCCCACGGCGATGCCACCGAAGCCAACCAGCGCGATCGGCCACCACGGAATCGCGCTTCC
>Ga0335076_10007699_pt1 | contig 10855 bp, 10 predicted proteins | sample Lox_Sample_25_FD_206717 | JGI IMG/M metagenome (GOLD analysis project Ga0335076, IMG submission 206717) | Soil microbial communities from Loxahatchee National Wildlife Refuge, Florida, United States - Lox_Sample_2.5 | ecosystem: Environmental > Terrestrial > Soil > Wetlands | place: USA...
TGTGCGACGCGAACAGTACCGCCGTCTGCCTCCGTTTCACTTCAGCCTTCAAAAATCGGCGAAAATCTGCAGCGGCCAGCGCGTCCAGGCTACGCGTGGGTTCGTCAAGCAGTAGTACTTTGGGTTCGTGCAACAAAGCCCGAAGCAGGCTCAGCCGCTGAATGGTTCCTGAAGAAAGAGTCCGGAGCTGCTGATCCAGATATCCTTCCAATTCAAACTGCGTGGCTAATTCCGGTATGCGTGTCTTTAGATATGTGTCGGACAAATGATTCAGGCGGCCGAAGAATCGCAAGTTCTCCCGTCCCGTCAACCGTGCGTAGAATCCCAGGTCCGATCCGGCGTGATAGCCTAGCTGGCGGCGAACCGAAGCAGGCTCTCGCGCGACGTCGAATCCCGCCACCATTGCCCGTCCAGCTGTGGGAATCAGCAGTGTAGCTACCGTGCGCAGCAGCGTCGATTTCCCCGCACCGTTGGCACCCAGAAGCGCCACCGCCTCTCCCGCTTCCACACGCAGCGAAATGCCTTTCAGGGCCGCCACGCTTGGCGAGGCAAATGGCTGCCACAGCGCTCTCCATCCTCCGCGCGCTTGGGGAAACGATTTTTCCAGCGAATCGATGCTGATGACCGGTTCAGGCACTCTCAGGTTTATAGCCTGTTCATCGACAGAAAACAACGACACTCCCGCTAAAGTCAGTACAATCCTGCATGACGAATATCGCCAATCTCGGTAAGATAGTGCGGTAGTTCTGAATCCCCTTTGCAGGTAATTGCCACGGAAAGGCTCAGTCTCGCTGATGCTTGCTCTCTCAGACCGCGTCATCGCACCCGCCCACGTCCTGATCCGTCATTTGGATGGCGAATCCGTGCTGCTGAATCTCGAAACGGAAAAGTACTTCGGGCTCGATGCCACCGGAACTCGCATGTGGGAACTTGTTACCACCTCTTCAAATATTCAGTCGGCTTATGCCGTCCTCTCGGTCGAATTCGATGCCGACCCCACGCTCCTGCGCAACAACCTGGTGGAGTTGCTGAACCAATTGGTCGACCACGGGCTGCTCCAAGTCGTCCCCTCCGATGTGGAAAGCGTTCCAGCGATATAGAGCGCTGGACCCGGAGTCTCGCACGCTGTTCCGGCGAGCTGCAGTCCTGATCTTCAAGATCGCCATTTCGCTGCGGCTCCGAGGCTTTTCGAAAACCAAACAGGGCTTAGACACGCGGATCTCCCGATCAACGCCACCCCGCCACTCCGATGCCTCCGCCGAAGCTCTGGGAAAAATCTGTCGCATGGTACGTGCGGCCACACACTATGGCTTTGTTCGTCCTACCTGCCTCGCGGAATCTTTGGCGTTATGGTTTTTGCTTGGCCAACAGGGCATACCAGCTGCCCTCCGCATCGGCGTGCGCAAAAAACTTGGCGATTTTGAAGCTCACGCCTGGGTCGAATGCGACGGCACTGCTCTCAATCAAGCCAGCGAACAACATCGCCATTACGCCACGTTTGACGCAGCCTTCACCGAATCTCCCGGAGAGCAGCCATGAGCGGTTTTTTCGGCATACTGCGCCTCGATGGCAGGCCGGTCGAAGACAGGCTCCTCACGAGGATTGCCCAAGAACTGGCATTTCGCGGGCCCCGCGCGCAGAACACTTGGGCCCAACGCAACCTCGCCAGCTGCTTTGCTTTTATGCATACAGGCCCTTCTCGTCAGGCACTTCAGCAACCCGTCATTCATGAGAACCGGTTTCTTTGGGGAGACATCCGTCTGGACGGCCAACCTGATCTTTTGGCCCAACTGGCCTCCCATACATCCACTTCGTCAGAACTGACCAGCGAAGACCTCCTCCTGATGGCCTGGGCGAAGTGGGGGCCGCCCGCTCTCGAACGGCTCATTGGCGATTTTTCCTTTGCTTTGTGGGATAACTCAACGCAGTCTTTTCATTGTGCCCGTGACTTTGTCGGTCCCCGCCCGTTCTACTATTCTCAAGTCGGTGCCATATTTTGCTTTAGCAATACCCTTCGGATTCTGCGCCTTGTCCCGGAAATTTCTGGTGAGCTCGACGAATCTTTCATTGCCGATTTTCTGCTCGATGGCGGGAGCTTGGAGCTTTCCCGCACGGTCTATCGCGACATCCGCCGTCTTCCCCCCGGCCACGAATTAACCTTCTCGAATGGGAATCTCGAAGTGCGCCGGTTTCGAAAATTGCCGATCGAAGAGCCACTGCGATTCTCTCGGGCTCAAGACTACCTCACGAACTATCGCGAATTGCTTGACATCGCTGTACGAGACCGCATGCCTTGCGGTCCTACCTCCCTCTATTTGAGCGGAGGTTTGGACTCCAGCTCTGTGTGCGCGACCGCTGTGCGTCTCCCCGAACTATCCAATCGCAAAAATTCACTCAAAGCATTCACTCTCAGCTGTGAGTCTGATTTCGATGACCCGGAACCTCGTTTTGCTTCCATGACGGCGCAACACCTCGGAATCGCCCACCAGATCATTGAAGACCCCAATGGCCAGTTCTTCGAACTGGCGGACACTAGCGGGCCTACTCCCGAACCCAACGAGGAGATTCTGTTTGCGCAACAACAGCGGGAATTACAGATCATCGCTGCGCATTCCAACGTTGTGCTCTCTGGAGATGGCGGCGACAACGTTCTGGCCGGCCAGGCTTGGCCCTACCTCCTGCACCTTCTCGCCAAACGAGATCTTGCCACCTGCATCCGTGAATTCGGTGGTTACCTTTGCTCTCACAAGAAAATACCCCCGCTTCGCGGCGGTTTTCGAACCAGAATTCGTAGTTTACTTAACGTTAATAACGGCGATCGCGATTATCCCCCCTGGCTCAACAGCGATTTCGAAGCGCGACAAAACTTAAAACGACGGTGGTTGGAGTTGCAGCAGCCTCATCCCAATTCTTCGCATCCACTTCATCCACTAGGCTACGACTCCCTTCACAACGGCTATTGGGGGAGCATACTCGAGACGGAGGACGCCGGTTGGAATCGTGTTCTCCTGGAAACCAGAGCTCCCCTGCTCGACTTGCGAATTCTCAATTTCCTTCTCCGTCTTCCGCCCGTACCTTGGTGCATGGACAAAGAATTGGTTCGCCAGACTATGAAGTATGATCTGCCTGCCGCTGTCCTGGGCCGCCCGAAAACGCCCCTTCTTCTCAGCCCTCTCGAAACTTGTGGCAAAGAACATCAATGGCTTTCTCGTTTACCTCCGGGTAATCCCGGTGCCGTAGAATCGTTTGTAAATTGGCCGAAATGGTGCGAAACTTTAAGCCGTTCTAAGGGTTCTCTTAATTGGTTGACTCTCCGCCCGGCCTGCCTTTTCTTTTGGTTGAAAGCCGTTGAAAGTAAGTAGTGGATTCAGTACAGTGTCTGACAGAGGGGCGTTGATGAATCGGCCGTCGGAAGCATCCGAGAATCTGGAACCGCAGAAGAAGAAAGCTTATGAGTCTCCAAAGCTGCTGATCTATGGCAATTTGGCCGAAATGACCCAGGCAAGAGGGAACCGAGCTCGTAACGATGGAAAAAAAACGGGTGCCAAACGCCGCACCGGCTGATCCACACAATTTCTCCTGGTAGAAGTAAACTATCCACGTGCCTTATTGTTATCGCGCTTATGGTGTCGGCATTGATTCTTCTGTCCCGATCGAAGGCTTGGACCAAGTCTCTCCCGAGAAGGGATTCTTCAACGTCCAGTTGGAAGCCGGCCCCGAACCGCACTGGGTTCGTCACGCGAAGAGTCTCCCAAGTCGTGTCCGAACTCATCTTCCCGAAGACAAAAGTGTAGGCGATCCCGCCTTCGTATTAACCGAGTTTGGCGACGGGCAGTTCTACGAACTGTTTTATTCCGACGGTGCGCGGTTCGTGGCCACGCACAATGCTGAACGCGTCTGGGCCTCCATCAGCCCGTCTCTCGCTCCCGAGGATATGCCCTTGTATTTCCTCGGCCCCGTTATGGGTTTTCTCCTGCGGCTCCGCCACATCACTTGTCTGCACGCGAGTGCGGTCGAGTTGAACCACTTTGCGGTCTTGTTCTGCGGTCCTGCCGGCGCGGGCAAGTCCACCACTGCGGCAGCCATGGCGCTGCGCGGCGCTCCCGTGCTTGCCGAAGATATAATGCCTTTAGAGTTAACCAAAGCCGGATACTTCGCGGTTCCTGGCTACCGCCGGGTTTGCCTCTGGCCTGAAGCTGTTGGCAAAATTCTCGGCCACCCGGATGCTTTGCCGAAGCTCTCGCCCAATTGGGATAAGTGCTACTTGCCGCTGGATGGCACGAAAGCAAAGTTCGCCCGCAGCAAGATTCCCATTGCGATGATCTATCTGTTCGGCGACCGCTCTGACACAGCGGATGCACCCCGCATTGAGAAAATCTCTCCGAGAGAGGCTTTGTTGGGACTGGTGCAGAACACCTACATGAACTGGCTGCTCGATACAAAACAGCGTGCCGTGGAATTCGACGAACTTGGCCAACTCGTGCTGCAGGTTGCGGTGCGGCGCATCGTCGCAGCGGACGACCCTAAAAAGATACCCACATTGTGCGATTTGATTTTCGCGGATGCTCGAACTCTCCCGGTAAACAGTTAAGCTCGAACATTCTTGCTTCCGCGCGACTATTCGATTGCCGGGTGTACACTGACGCGTAGGAAACCACAGTTGCCTGAAGCTCCGCTCGTCCCCGAGATCCCAATGAAAGAATGGGCGTTCCTTTGTGTCTGCGCCTCCCCTGACTCTTCGGCCAACGGGTTGCTAGCGCATCTCTCTTCCGAACTTGATTGGAATGCGGTTTTGAACCTCGCGGAGGACCACGGAGTCCAGGGCCTGTTGGCTCTGCGGTTCGAAGAAATTGGTTTTTCCGGGGTTCCCTTCCCCGTGCGCAAACAGCTTCAAAACCGCTTGCGCGCTCAGCATATTTTTACACTGAGCATGACCGCCGAACTTTTTCGCATTCTGGAGAGATTCGCGGAAGCCGGCATCCGCGTTGTTCTGGTAAAGGGGCCGGTACTCTCCTTGCTCGCCTTTGACAATCCCGCGGTGCGAAATTATGTCGACCTCGATCTTCTCCTGCATCATCGCGATATTCAGAATGCTTCGCGGCTCATGCTGGAACTGGGTTTCCACACCGACATTTCCGAATCCGCTATTCGCGCGGGTAAAGTTCCCGGCGAGTACCTTTTCCGCAGACCGGGAACTAAGCGCATTATTGAACTTCATACCGAGCGCACCTTCCGGTATTACCCCAAGCCAATGCCTACTGACGACCTCTTTGCGCGATCCAGAACACTTTCTCTTGACGGCCGCGAAGTGCCCGCGCTTTCCTTAGAGGATGAGTTGGTTCTCAATTGCATTCACGGTGCAAAACACTTCTGGGAACGGCTCATGTGGGTTTCTGATATTGCCTGGTTGCTCGCTGAGCACCCCGAGATGAGTTGGCCTAAAGCGCAACAAATTGCCGCTGCCGTGGGTGCGGAACGGATGCTGCGCATCGGCGTCCAACTGCCATCCATGCTGCTGCAGACAAAAGTCCCTTCATCACTCGTGACTGAAATCGAAGCTGATAGTGGCTCTGAAACGCTGTGTCGTGCCATCCTGACTTGGCTCCCCCACGCGGGCGCCGCCCCACCTTCGCTGCGTTCCCGCGCGATGTTCCGTCTGAAAATGGGCGGGGGTGGCTTGACCGGAGTGGCCTATCTTTTCCGGCTTTCCTTTTCTCCCACTCAGGAAGACTGGCAGAAGGATGGGGAAGAGCGTACTCCGCGGTTTCTTGAATCCTTGCGCCGCCCTTTGCGTCTGTTTCGGAAGTACGGCTCGAACCAGTAACAGCCGGAACAGATGGATAGGCCTTTCTGTTCCGGCCCAGAAGGAAAATCCCGGCCTGCCAACCGGCATCAGATCGGGTTTCGGGTCTTCTGTCTTTCCTCAGATGCTGGTGCGCACTCCGCTACGGAACTCTCGTTTTTCCGCTGGTGGTGGCAGTTCAACAGAGACATTAACCGCGGCCTTGTTTCGGATCAGGCCTAGCGTGACGGTCTTGTTCTCATGTTTCTCTGCCAGTTTTGAACGCAGCTCTCCTACTGATCGAATGCGCTGTTCATTGATGCTGGTGATCACATCTCCTACCTTCAGACCTGCCTTTGCTGCCGGTGAATCGGGAAACACACCTCGAACCAAAATTCCTTCTCCCTCCGGCGCTCCGAAGTAGTTCCCAAACTCTCCATCCACGTTTTCGGCGTCAATACCCAACCGCGTTCTCGAGTTGGCCCACGGACCGCCCTCCAGTAGATCGCCCATCGCCTCCGGCATCTCGAACGCAAAGCTCCCTGGAATTGCCGGCGCCACGAACGTATTTGCGTGACGCATCTCCTGTTTTCCCAGTGTGACACTCAGTGTTTGTGAACGGCCATCACGCCACACCGTGAACTGGGCGGCCCGTCCCGCGGGAATCTCTCGGATCATTCTGCGGAATTGTTCCGTGCCTTCGACCCGCTCTCCATTGATGTCCGTGATCACATCGCTTTCCTTCAATCCAGCTTTCGCAGCCGGACTGTCCGGCACAATTTTGCCCAGCACAACGCCACGCTCGGCCGGTAGCTTTAGTTCCTTCACCTTGTCGGACGTGACCTCATTGATTCCTACGCCAAGCCACCCGCTCTTCGAATCGACGAACACTTGCACATCGTCGTCGCCATCCCCGGCGATCACTCGCGCGAGCTGCACGTTCTCCAAAGCTTGTCGAAGTTCACTTGTTGCTTCTTGATTTTCATCCGCCTGCGTGGGGTGCTGTTCCTGTTTCGCGCCCCCGGGATTGGCTCTGCGCGCAGAAGCTCCCGGCAGCGCAACAAGCCCGATGGCTAGCGCACATCCGCCCAGTCCCGTCAGAATTTGCCTCGTATTCATGGTAATTACCTCTCCTTGCACGCTTAGACGCAGCAAACCTTAAACCGTCGACCGCAGCGCCACGATCCGAACCGTTCCGTTCACGGTGCCTAGCCTGATTGGCATTCCGCCTTGGCCTAACGTTCCGCGGATGGTGCGTGGCTGGCTCGCTCCTTTCACCATCATCGGCAGTTCGCTCGAAAAACTGCCGTTCATGCAGCGTGCCTCCAAATCGGCGGGCAAATCGGGCGGAATCGCCAACAGCACTGATCCGTTTGTCGTCTCGGCGCTTATGCCCCGCGCATCGGCTGCATGTTTCAACTCCACATAAACATTTCCGTTGGTGGTGTGCGCGTGAACGTTTCCACTGCTTTCGTACACCTCGATATTGCCGTTGACGGCATGTAATTCGCCCAATGACTCTTCGCTGAAAATACGCAACGTCCCGTTAATCGTGTTCACATGACTCACTTGCGCGTGACGCGGAACGTGAATCACATAGTCCACGGTTACTTCCACGCCTTCTTGTTGCGGATAGCGCGTCGATACTGCCAATCCTTCCGGTTTTGCATCCACGTCGATTGCTACCAGATCCAATAAGTTTCGCTCATCCGGCGTGCTCTTGATCGCATGAATCTCCACTTCGTTCTTGTCCCAGCCCTCAATCCGCACCGTCCCATTCACATTGTTCAACTCAAAAGTTCCCTCGGACGCCAACGGATATGTCTTCGTAATTTCCTGCGTGGTAGCAAAACAGGCTGCGGCACTAAGCGCCAAAACCACAAACGCGCCCAAACTTGCACGGTGAATCGAGAAGCCAAGCATGGCGGATCCTCCTTCAACACTCAATCAGTCTGAATTCCCCAGGACACCAACGGAATCGGCTGCTCCGCCCGTCAGCGAAGCTGAAATTCGAAACTCACGGTGGACACGACTTCCACACTTTTCCCGTTTATCTGGGCAGGCTTTCCCCGCCATCGCCGGATTGCCTCCGTAGCCGCATCCACCAGCGCGGGTTGGCCTCCCAGCACCTTTTCCACAATTACCGACCCATCGCCCTTCAATCGCACCTCTAAAATCACCAGCCCTTGCACACCCGCATTCTTTGCCAACGCCGGATATTCCGGTTTCGGCGCGACCGTCAAACGGTGCTGAAAATCTTTCGGCTCTTCCCGGATGCTGCCCATAAAAATCATTTCAAATCGCTTCTTGGCGGTATCGAACCAATCGTCACTCGCATCATCGGGTGACAGCTCCGGCGGAGCGCCGCCAGTCGGCATTACCGGCACTGAGAGCGAAGCAGGTTTGGCCTGCAAATCCTGTAACCGTTCCGCCAGCCGCTCTTTCTCTTCATCCTGAAGCGATTTTCGCAACGCCGCCTGCGTATCCAGGTATTGCAGTTGAATCTTTCCCCCCATGGTGTGCAGCTTCAGCGGCGCGCCACCTCCGTTCAGGTACGCCATCATGTGCACCGGCCCGTTCGGTGCCCCCTGCATCGTAAGCGCAAGCCCGGGATCGGCCAGAATTCTGCCTGGTCCCCCGTTCTCGACCGTAGCGTCGATGGTCATCGCAATATTCCGCGGTAGATACACGACAATGTCCCCGGTATGCGATGCCAATTGTGACGGGCCCGGAAGCCGTACCACTTGCGTCTTTTCCGACTCCTCCGGATTAATCCACGCCGTAATCGTACCCTCGCCCGTTTCCGCATGGACGCGGTTCGCCACTCGCGTCAGGCAGATGCTCCCGCCGTTTGTGGCCACTTCCATCGGACCCGCCACGGAAATAACGCGAATTCCTCCGCCGCCATTCTCCGCGTGCACCGATCCGTGTACTTCGCCCAAATCAATCTGCCCACCTGCGGTTCGCACCGTCACGTAAGAACTCGCCTCACCGACCGCGATATTCCCCCCGTCCGTCTCCAGACGGGCGGACCCTTTGATCCGTGCTGCCCGGATGTGGCCGCCGCCAGTACGCAGTTTGGCGTTCCCGTCAATCGTGCCCGCCACAATGTGCCCGCCAGCCGTATATGCGTCCACATCACCGGCGACATCCCGCAACGTGATGTGTCCTCCCTGCGTCTCGATCTTCGCCATGGTTCGATCGCGCGCCACGGGTAATCCCACCATTCCAATGCGTCCAGTGGTAACATTTCCGCCTTGTGTCACTAGCGACACTCGTCCCCCGATAGCCGCGGTTTCAATGTCTCCTAACCCAGTCGATACATCCAGATTGAACGTTGCCGGCACCGTGATCACGAATTGCACGTAGAACTGCACGTTGCGATTCGGCGTTTTTCGAAGCATCGGTGATACGTTCGGGTTGGGCGTTGCGCCCGACAGGAATACTGCGTCCACCGTTTCGCGCGTGGTCAGCGAGTAATAATCCAGCAATCGTTGCCCCAGTGTTCCCGGAACGTCCGTTTCCACGTGTACCGCGTAATGCAATACGGACGGCGCATCCCCCGGCAGCGTCTCGATGCGCACATTCCCCAGATCCGCGTTCACATGCAGCGTCATCCCGTTGGTTACCCGCAAATCTCCGGATCGATCCACTGAAGCGTGCGGCAGCCCATTCTCTCCGGCCCGGGCAGGTAAGGCTGCGAATCCCGCGCACCACAGCAATGTCACAGCGCCCAGCGCAGACGTCGCTCGCCTTCGCGGCACTCTCGACAGATTGTGAGTAGAACACCACATGGAATTAAACCCGGCAGGTGCTGGACTTCACTGATCGTTTCGCACGCTGATCTCGCGCAGCGCTGCGGCGCTGCGGAGCCGAACGTAGCGACTTGGGTCGTTCCGCTGCAAACTCTGCAAAGCTTGAATGACATTCTCCATCGAGCCGCTCGCGTCCGACTCCATTCCCGTGTGCATAACCGGCCTGGGAGGCATGGCCAAGTCGCGCGTTGCCGCATCGACAACCGTATCGGCGGGCGCCTGCTCCAGCGAACGCACCAGCAGATTCACCGCCTCGACTCGCACTCCAGGATTCGCATCATGTTGCAGCGCTTCCAGCAGGGTCTGTCTTACCGTGGCGTCGACCCCCGCATCGCGCAATCCTTCCAGCGCTTTCAGCCGTACTGCCGGATTCTGATCCTTGCGCGCCAAAGCTAGTAGCACCGAGCGAACTTGGGCATCCTCCGCGCGTTCTTTCAACGCGTCCAGGCAATCCAGCCGCATCCCCGAATCGAAGCGTTCCCCATTCTTCACCACGAACGTGAGCACGTTCCTCACATTCGAATCATCCACGTTCCCATTCAGTTCGATCGGCTGTTCCGCATCTAACTGCACTCGCACGTTTTTCGACCCGGCGTACGGCGAGGGCGTGAAATTAATCCCTGCCACCTTTAGCTTGGAAAGCTGATCGTCCGTGAGTTGCGAACTCGGCCGGACATTTACGACCTGGCTCTGTGCTCCGTCTTCGGTCGTTCCGCTCGTCCATTGCGAGTATTTTGTCCCCGCCACTAATCCCAGCAGCACCAGCGATGCCGCGCTCCATACCGGATGTAATACCATCCATCCACGGAACCAGCCTATCCCCCGCACTTTGCTCTTTACTGCTGGATGCTCCCAATCGTCCAACTTTTCCGCCAACTCGCTGCGACACTGTGCCAGCAGAGTTCCCGCGCTGTCCAGTCGCTCCGCTTCATTGGGAAGTGATAGCACTGCTTCCTGAAACTCTCGTTCCTCCGCCAGTTGCTTGCGGCACTCCGTGCATTCCGCAACGTGCTCTTCAATGGCGGAACGTTCCTGCTCATTCACCTCGCCGCAAACATAGAACATCAGAAGTTCCGCAACCACATCGCAAACTGGATTGTGCTTCGACCCGCTCATCGCAGCACTCCCAATTCGTTTCTCAATTTCCGCGTGGCTCGGAACAGCGAGTTCTTCACCGTTTCTTCGCTCGTCCCCAACGCATCTCCGATCGCGCGTAACTTCAATCCCTGATAGTGCTTCATTTCAAACACGATGCGTT
>Ga0335076_10007701_pt1 | contig 10854 bp, 10 predicted proteins | sample Lox_Sample_25_FD_206717 | JGI IMG/M metagenome (GOLD analysis project Ga0335076, IMG submission 206717) | Soil microbial communities from Loxahatchee National Wildlife Refuge, Florida, United States - Lox_Sample_2.5 | ecosystem: Environmental > Terrestrial > Soil > Wetlands | place: USA...
CCCCAGCTTGAGAATGCAGCGATATTGCCATTCATATCCGTTGCGCCAATGGTGAGTGCACTATCTGCATCCGCCGGGCACCATACAAATCTTTCATCATTGTTGAGCGCTCCCGAATTGCCGGCACTAACGGTGACGATCATCCCTTTTGCGACCGCAAAATTTGCGGCCAGGCTTATCATGGCAGTACGACCATCCCGTTGGGCATAATTAAGGTTGAAAGATGAATCGTCAAAATAAGCATAACCCAGTGAAGTGCTGATGATATCGGCGCCGGCGCTGTCTGCAAATTCTGCGGCGGCAATCCAATTCTGCTCTTCTACTGGATATTCCGAATTCACATCTTCCGTTTTAAATAACCAGAATGATGCTTTGGGCGCAGAGCCTACCATTTCGCCCGGTTCATTGGCCGCGATGATTGAAAAGCAATAAGTACCATGTATGTCTTCCTCGTTTACACTTTGTTTCTGGTTGACATAATCATAAGTGCCCAGGATCTGGTTGTTTTGTCTTGCACTGTCAAATGCCGGATTGGTCAGGTAATCATAAAAACCTGCATCCAGTATGGCAATAGTGATGCCTTCGCCGTGAAAGCCCAGGTTATGCAGGTATTCGCCTTTGTGAATATGTATCTGCTGAAAAGATGCTGCGTAGTCAAAAAAATTGTCAGAAGCGCCCGTAATATTTGTTGTCTGCGTTTCAGCCGTTACTGTTTCATTACGGTATGGCATAAACGAAGAATTGGCCTGATTGCGGATAGTATCTTTGAAACTTTGTTTACTGCGTAAGGCTATAGGTGCGATATGTTTTACAAAGGAGAAATTGTTGATTTGAGTAAGTGCATTGGAGTCGAGGATTTTAATAAGTACCTGGTTTAGCCATTTGGAATTATTCAGCACGATGACATCCGGCAGAGACCGTATGCTATCCAGGTAGGCAGGGGTGATGGGAAGATCCGTCGAATCAACCCGGATCTGCCGCTTTGTTCTTCTTGCCAGAGATTTGGCAGACAAATAGGCCGAAGGATTGTCGAGCGTGAACGATCCTTTCTTATCTGTGAGTTGAATAATATAGCGGGAATATTGCGCTGTGGCCTGGCTGTAGTATCCCAACACGAGGATGAAAACTATATTTCTTTTCAACAGCATGAGGATGTTTCCGGAAATCTGCATTGGTCATTAATTATGATCAACCATATTCAACGTAAGTCCATAGCCGCTGGTTGAGCCCACGGGTACCCCAATATTCGGAGGCTGGTATTCTGAGTGCAGAAAATTTTTGTAGATCAACCCTATGCCTTTTGCATATACTTCCACACTATAATCTCTTTCTATGAAGGAGCTGTCGCCGACATTGCTGGTATTATCGACCTGGTCAATCGTGATGGCGTTGGGAATTGTTCCCATAAACGTATTAAATGGGAATCCGACACTGTCGTACGTATAATTCCATCCATCCATATAAGTGTATTCAGAATACAAAGAGCGTGTATCAATATAAGAATTTCCAAGCCAGCTGAAACCATTTACGATCGGAAGAGCGAGTTTAATATAGCGGAGGTTGTTCTCAACCACTTCCACATCCTGCCTGGTCACCGTAACCATATAGGCTTCAGCGGGTGTCCAGGGCTGGGTTCCGGTGGTGTCACTTAAATAGCGGATCACTCTCCAGCTCGGACGTCCGAGCGCGTCAGTAATAGAATCATCAACCACATCTTTTGCAAGGTAGCTTACGATGGTATCCTGAGTTCCGAAATTTATAAATTCAAGTGAATCGAGACGATAAGTAATATATTTTCCAACCTGCAATTGAAAATAATCAGCGAGCTGATCAGATTGAAAGTTGTCTGTTTTTTTACAGGCATTCATCAGGATAAGCAAAAAAACAAAAAATAAAATATGTACATGTAGTTTTTTCATGCCTCACAGTTAGTTATCTTGTTGGATCTGGATTGTAAGCTCTCTTATGGAGGATGCAGTTAGTCAATTGATCAGCAATCTTTGCAAATAAAAACCGGGAAGTAAAGTCTTCCCGGTGAGGGTAACGTAAAAACGAGCTATTTTATTGTTCTTTTTTGTTTGATTAAAAGTGTTTGAAAAGGAGATGTTCCGACTGCTTTCCTGTCTCATATCAATTGCCCATTTTGAATAATTCCTCCACCAATTAGATCTTCTCCTTCATAAAATACCGCGCTCTGTCCCGGAGCGATGCTTTTCACCTGTTCATAAAAACGAACCCTGACCTGGTTGGCCTCAGGATAAATATTACTTAGGCAGCCTTTATCTTTATACCTGATCTTCGTTGTGACTTCCATTCCTGCAGTCACCAGATCATATTTCATCATATTTATTTTCCCAACCGTCATTTCGTTTTTTGCGAGGTCTTCTTCATCACCCAACACAACAGTGTTCGTATCGGGGTCGATTGCCGTAACATAAGCCGGCTTACCGAACGCAATATCCAGTCCCTTGCGCTGACCAATGGTATAAAAAGGGTAACCTTTATGATGCCCCAGGATGTTGCCGGATTTATCAACAAAATTTCCATTTGATACTTTTTCTTCCAGCCCTGTTACTTTTTTCTTCAGGAATCCGCGATAGTCGTTATCCGGAACGAAGCATATTTCGTAACTCTCGCTTTTTTTGGCCAGTTCCGGATATCCATAATCAATGGCCATTTGCCGGATTGCTGATTTCCTGTATTTCCCAAGTGGTAAAATCGTTCGGCTTAGCAGGTCCTGTTGCAATCCCCACAATACATAACTCTGATCTTTTGTTTCATCAATTCCTTTGCTGATATAATAGCGGTCATTATTGTACTGTTGCACATTGGCATAATGACCTGTCGCGATGAAATCACAATTCAATGCATCAGCCCGCTTCAGTAATGCTCTCCACTTGATATGCGTATTGCACATCACGCAGGGGTTCGGAGTGCGACCGGCGAGATATTCATCTACGAAGTTTTCAATTACGAAATCTCCGAATTCTTCCCTGATATCAAGTACAAAATGCGGAAAGCCATGCTGTACGGCAGCCATGCGCGCATCATTAAAGCTGTCAAGGTTACAACAGCCAGTTTCTTTTTTGGAAGAACCGGAGCTGGCATAGTCCCATGTTTTCATGGTAATACCCACTACTTCATAACCCTGGTCATGAAGCATCAGCGCGGTAATCGTGCTGTCGATACCCCCGCTCATCGCCACTAAAACTTTTCCCTTACGGCTCATACTGCAAAAAAATCCAAGCTGCAAATTTATGAAAAAGAAGGGATATTCCGGCTTCGTATTTGATTATCAGCAATGTTGAAATATCTGGTCAATAAAAAAGAGTAATAGCAGGAGCCATTACTCTGAAATCAATACATGTTTCTTTTTCGGTTGATTATTCTTATCTTTTATTGAAATTATCTTCTGAAATGATTTCTTCATCACTTATCCATACATTTTTCCAGGTATTTTCATCCTGCATATGTATCACATACAATGTCTTTTCGGGTGTATGGATTTCTTCAACAAGGGTAATGCTGAAGTCGTAATACATGCTTTTAGCTATTGCCCGGATAGAAGCGTCAAGTTTGTTCTCATTATAGTAACTGATGGTGAATTGCCATTTGCCATTTAAACTATAGGCGGCCATATTTGCCACATCACCAGTTTTAAACTCGGAAACAAATCCATTGGAAACTTTGAACCATTTTTCGTCTGATATCCCTTTGTAATTTTTGCTAAAATCACGAACAGCCTTAGCATTTATCGAATTCAAATTTTCAGAACCTGCACTAATAGTAGTTGAACTACCAAAGAGAGAGACTTCCATGTATTTTGTATCGGCGCTTCCCAGATTATTCTTCAAGGATTGAGCATCGGCATTTGTAATAAATATTGAAGTCGAAATGCATAAAACAGCGAGGATTAAAATTTGCTTTTTCATTTGATTAAAGTTTATGGTTAGGAATTAGTTTTATTGAATTCTTGTTTTTATATCCTTCGTTATTACAATTAGTCGATAATCTCGGTGTTGACAGAAACAAAAATGAATTCAAATAGATTCAATTTACAGTATCATTAAGTGGTCACAGGTTTGGGAAAGGAATTAAACAGGATTTCGGATGATTGACTCTATTGAAACGGCAACTCTGGAAATAGCTTTTTTTCAATCGTTATTTGGTATATAATATGGTCAAATCCAAACGATAAAAAGGCAGTTCTCCAAATGGTGATATATAATTGATCATAAATTGATGCTCCGGATAAGAAGCCCAAAGTTTTCCGTATTCATAATCAATCAAACCGCAAATGCATTCATCCTGGCCATTATTATTTATATAGGCTTCTACAACCTGTACATTTGACTGTGTTGCTTCATAAACAAGACTACTGACGTCGGCTGAATAACTGCGGTCGTTATTAAATACCCATTGGGTCGCTGTGACGTTGACCGTATCGGGCTTATTCGGTACATTATTCTGTATGATGTGCGGATTGGCCGGCGCACTTGGCTTTATAGGTGCTATATCAAAATTATCTTTCTTGCAGGAAGACATCAATGAAAAAATCAATAAGAGTGATGCGAGATAACGGAAATAGAATAGGGGTTTCATAATTGTAAGTTTAATGATGAATAAAAAAAAGCAGCGGGATAAAATTATTTTTGGATGTCTCCTCAAACGGCCGGCCTGGATAATCTGCGGAAAATTATTTGCGCAGGAAGATTATTGGAGGGTTAATACAGTCATTAATTATTTAGTCGGACTAATTTGTCCGGAGTAAACAATTAATAAAAGCCAATTATTCTACAAGGACTTATGGAAAAAAATCTTTTCCGATGCTTTCCAACGATATCCAATGTGCAGAATTGAACACCCGTTTCTGCAATACGTGAAAAAAGAAGAAGTATTTGTGGAAAACTACTGCAACCAAAATAGTATGGATTCGGGCTGCAAAAACATTAATTTGCAACGGAATCTATTTTTAAAGCGCAGGTAAATTTTTTAACTTATGATTAAATTACAAATAATCGGGAACCTTGGAAAAGATTGCATCACCAACACAGTGAATGGCAAGAATGTGATCAACTTCAATGTGGCACATACTGAGAAGTTCAAGGATGCGCAGGGCAATCAAAAAGACAAGACCATTTGGGTAGAATGTGCTTATTGGACCGACAGGACAGGAATTGCTCCTTATTTGAAAAAAGGAACGCAGGTCTACGCTGAAGGAACGCCAGAAGTGAGAACTTATCCAAAGAATGACGGAACCACAGGAGTTTCTTTGACTTTAAGAGTGTTCAGTGTACAACTCCTTGGTAGCAGTAACAGGAACGGAGAGTTATCAGGAGGAGGGGTATCGGAGTCATATGCACCTCAGACTGCTTCAGCCTCTGCAGCTATCCCTTCTGCCAGTGATATCACTGCGCCGATCGATGATCTGCCATTTTGATAAAACTTCAGTAACCCGATTTTCTATTAAGATCATTAATGCTTCACTATCAGGTGAAGCATTTTTATTTTCTGACCGGATTTTTTAATTTGAAAAAAAATTGAAAGTATGCGCGTGCAGATTTATTTTTTTACACTCTGCATTTCCCTTCACTTTTTCTCAAGTGACATATTAGCTCAGAGAATAATTAAAACCGAAGTGCTGGTTGCAGGAGGAGGAACAGGAGGCACTGCTGCGGCCATTCAGGCAGCAAGATCCGGGGTAAAAACAATCCTCGTTGAACCCACCAGCTGGCTGGGTGGCATGTTCACTGCAGCAGGAGTGAGCTGTGCCGACGGCAATGATAGCCTTCCTTCCGGAATATGGCAGGCTTTCAGGCAGGCGCTTTATGATCATTATGGAACGACACAGCTTGCCACCGGATGGGTCAGCTCAACCTGTTTTGAGCCCCATGTCGGAGACAGTATTTTCAAAGCCTGGTCAGCCGGTGAACCTAATCTAACGGTCATGCATAGTTGGCATTTGCTGAGGGCGATGAAAGAAAAAAATAAAGTGACAGGAGCAATTTTCAAAAATGATAAAGGTCAGACAATAGAGATACATTCAGTGATCTGCATCGACGCCACAGAACTCGGCGACCTGTTTGCAGTTGCAGGAGCTGAATATGATATAGGTACAGAAGATCCTATGGAATCGAAAGAAAAGATGGCGCCCGGTAAAACAAATATTATTCAGGACGCAACCTGGGTAGCAGTGCTTAAGGATTATGGACCCGGGACAGATAAAACCATTGTAAAACCAGCGAACTATAATCCACAGACCTATTATTGCTGCTGTACTTCAGCTCCATGCACAGGAAGCCCGTACAAGACAGACGCACGTGGAATGCTGGATTATGGAAAACTTCCCGGTAATAAATATATGATCAACTGGCCTGCTCATGGAAACGATTATTACATGAATGTTGTCAACGAAAATGATGAACAAAGAAATAAAACATACGAGCTTGCCAGGCAGCACACGCTTGGATTTGTTTATTTTATTCAAACTGAATTGGGATTCAAAAACCTGGGACTTGCTGATGATGAATTGAACAAGGGCCTGGCATTCATCCCGTATAATCGTGAAGGAAGAAGGGTGAAAGGATTGGTGCGATTCAATGTCAATCATATTCTTGACCCTTATCATCAGCAGGAAAACTTATATCGTACGGGCATTGCCGTGGGAGATTACCCGGTTGATCATCATCATGGGCAGAATCCCAATACTCCTCAAATTCAGTTTCCGGCTATCCCGTCTTTCAATGTGCCGCTTGGCGTGCTCGTTCCCGAAATAATACAGGGCCTGATCGTTTGCGAAAAAGGAGTTTCAGTTTCCAATATTGTGAATGGAGCTACCAGGCTGCAACCGGTTGTCATCCTGACGGGTCAGGCAGCAGGTGTCCTGGCAGCATGGTGCATAAAAAACAATAAACAACCCGCGGAAGCTGATGTACGTGACATTCAACAACAATTGCTGGATCGCAAATGTTACCTCATGCCTTATGTCGATGTGTTGACGAAGGACAATGACTGGGTAGCTATTCAGCGCATAGGCCTTACAGGGATATTGCGGGGAACAGGTAAAGCCGAAGGATGGGAAAATAAAACTTATTTCTATCCTGATAGTTTTGTAACCGTCTCTGAACTGAGCCGTAATATTTTCCAATTAGTTGGCAAAACGGTTTACTCAAACGATACGTCGAGAATAAATGCAATGAATTTATCTCCCATTATTTCTTTCTTAAAAAAGGTAATTGTCAATGAAGCAGGAAGGTCCTCTGGGCTCGTCGATCCTGTTTTTGATGGAGTAATAGATGAAAGGGTGTTCAGGTATTGTAACCTGGCAAATTTCAGCCGGGAACGCCCTTTAATACGCCGGGAAGTCGCCGTACTGCTGGATAAAATAGTGCACCCGTTTTTATCTTTCCGCGTTGATATTAAGGGGAACTGTATTTATTCCTCGCGATGATACACTACAATTAATCAATGGGATAAAAGCGCCGATGTTCAAAAAAATTTTAAGCGTACTTATTTATGGTAATAATGCTTACCTTCAAACCCTCTTTTTTTTAACCAATTGAAAATAGCTGTATGAAAAAATTTATTGCATTTCAATTTCTTTTCTTGTTGACGCTTGCAAGTTTTGCCCAGTCAAACTCCGGGGGACCGAAAGACTGGAAGATCGGCGTTCAGATGTGGACATTCAGAATGTTTTCCTTTGCTGAGGCGCTGGACAAAGTAGATAGTGCAGGAGTAAAATACATTGAAGCTTTTTTTGGACAAAAATTGGGAGATGGAATGAAAGGCAGTTTCGGATCGAACATGTCTGCTGAAGATCGGGCCACCCTTAAGGGCTTGTTGAAATCCAAAGGAATTCATATTGTAGCGATGGGCGTGATTTCTCCGAACAATAGAGAAGAATGGAAAAAAGCTTTTGATCTTGCCAAAGAATTTGGACTCAGCTATATCACTGCCGAGCCCAAAAAAAATCAATGGGATATGGTAGACAGTATGGCTGGCGCTTATCAGATCAGGATAGCTATTCATGATCATCCCCGGCCCAATCCATATTGGAGTCCTGATTCTGTGCTTGCTGCTGTAAAGGGTCATCCGAATATCGGCTCATGCGCTGATATTGGTCATTGGGCCAGAAATGGTTTAGATCCCGTGAAATGTCTTAAAAAACTCGAGGGACATGTGTTCGGAGTTCATCTCAAGGATATCGTCAAATTCAATAACGTCGCGGCGGAAGACACGATTGTAAGTAAAGGAGTGATTGATTTCCCTGCGGTTTTCCGGGAATTGAAACGCCAGGGTTTTAAAGGCATGCTTTCAATAGAGCATGAATCAAACTGGTATCACAATTTGCCTGATGTTATCGAAACGGTCAGGTATTATAATGTACAGGTTGCTAAATTAAAATAAAGATTCAGGGTTTATTAGTTGGCATCCTGTGTTCAGTTTATGCAGCTATAAAATAAATCAGATGTCCAGTCACAATTTATCATCCAGGCGCAGATTTTTGAAACAACTGGGTGGCACTACGCTAATGCTGTCTGCAGGATCATTGCCATCAGTTGCCTCATCAAAAAATGGGGAAACAAAAATGATTTCTACTGTTCAAAAGTTTAGCTCCAATGACAAAATTCGCATAGCCGTGATCGGTACGGGAATCATGGGATATAATGACCTGAGCACCGCACTGAAAGTTCCTGGGGTTGAATTGGCCGCAGCCTGTGATTTGTATACCGGGCGTTTGGAAAGAGCAAGAGAATTGTATGGAAAAGATTTATTCATTACGAGAGATTATCGAGAATTGCTCGAAAGAAAAGATATCGATGCGGTGATTGTTGCTACGAGCGATCACTGGCATTCCCGCATTTCGATCGATGCCATGAACAAAGGGAAAGCTGTATACTGCGAAAAGCCGATGGTGCATAAAATTAGTCAGGGTTTAGAAGTGATCGACGCTCAAAAACGAACGGGAAAGACCATGCAGATTGGAAGTCAGCGGATAAGCAGCATCGCATATGCTAAAGCAAAAGAATTATACAAATCGGGAGAGATCGGTCAGTTGACCTGTATCGAAGCGACCACTGACAGGCAAAGCGCGTTGGGTGCATGGGAATATACTATGCCGACTGATGCTTCTCCTGCTACGGTTGACTGGGACCGTTATATTGAAGGGATGCCCAAAGAGCCATATGACGCAAAAAAATTTTTCTGGTGGAGGAATTATCGTGATTTCGGAACAGGTGTAGCCGGGGATCTTTTTGTTCATCTTCTCACAGGCATTCATTTTATCACAGATTCAATGGGACCTGAAATGATTTTTACTTCCGGTCAGCTTTCTTACTGGAAAGACGGGCGTGATGTGCCGGATATCATGACAGGCATCATGCATTATCCCGAAACGAAAGAGCATCCTGCTTTTGAAGTGATGCTGCGCGTAAATTTTGTCAGCGGGGAAGGTGAATCAGGGACAACCCAGTTTATCGGTTCGGAAGGAGTGATGGAAATGGGATATGAAGGCTTCACCATTCATCATCACAAAATGTCAAAAGCGCCGGGCATCGGTGGGTGGGATGCACTTGACACTTATCCCAAAGCGATGCAGGATGAACTACTGAAAAGATACAATCAACAGTATTCACAGGATGACCAGAAAGAAACCAGTGCGCCTCCGACGAATTACAGAACTCCTGAAGGATATGATGAACACCTTGATCATTTCACCCATTTTTTTGACGGTGTTCGTACAGGCAAGCCTGTTATAGAAGATCCAGTATTTGGATTCCGGGCCTGCGCTCCCTGCCTCGCTGCAAATGAAAGTTATTTTCAAAAAAAGATCATTTACTGGGATCCCGTAAATATGAAATTGAAATAGCCGGAAACGGAAACTATTAAAAACTATCTGAGAAAGGATGCAATATCCTCAGATCACATTCTTTTAAGTTAAGTATTACGAACCCGGGCTTCATTAATTTTCAATTCGATTCATGATATTTGCGAACCTGAATGCATTGCATGGAACAAGTATTTCAATACGAACGGTTATTATTATTCACAAAAAAAATATTTCAAAAGATAGGATGTACAGCGCAGGATGCTGCTACGGCTTCCACTGTTCTATTAAGCGCTGACCTGAGAGGGATAGATTCGCATGGAGTCGCAAGACTGGCAGGTTATGTTCGGTTATGGGAAGCAAAAAGAGCAAATACAAAACCTATCATTCAAATCATTCATGAAACTATTTCTACGGCCGTAGTGGACGGCGACGGCGGACTAGGACTGGTCGTCGCGCCTTATGCGATGCAGATCGCCATCGAGAAAGCCAGAAAAGCTGGCACCGGGTGGGTCAGTGTGCAGAATTCAAATCATTTCGGCATAGCAGGATATTATGGGTTGAAGGCAGTAGAAGAAGATATGATTGGAATTGCTATGACAAATGCCAGCGCATTGGTGGCACCAACATTTTCGGTGGAAAGATTATTGGGCACGAATCCGATCTGCGTAGCAGTACCTGCAGGAGAAGAACCACCTTTTGTGGCCGATCTTGCCACCACAACCGCTGCAAATGGAAAACTGGAAATCCTGCAAAGAAAAAATCAGTTGGCTCCTACAGGTTGGATCCAGGACAAGGATGGAAATATTTCCACCAATCCGCATGAATTAAAAGCAGGAGGTGCTTTATTGCCGCTCGGCAGCGATAAGGAACATGGCAGCCATAAAGGCTATGCATTGGGAGCCATTGTTGATATTTTTTCTGCTGTATTAAGTGGAGCAAATTATGGTCCCTGGGTTCCACCTTTCCCGGCATATGTCGCTATGCCCGAGCAAACGCCGGGCAAAGGAATTGGTCATTTTTTTGGA
>Ga0335076_10007704_pt1 | contig 10852 bp, 10 predicted proteins | sample Lox_Sample_25_FD_206717 | JGI IMG/M metagenome (GOLD analysis project Ga0335076, IMG submission 206717) | Soil microbial communities from Loxahatchee National Wildlife Refuge, Florida, United States - Lox_Sample_2.5 | ecosystem: Environmental > Terrestrial > Soil > Wetlands | place: USA...
GATCGACAGCACCCATATCCGGGCCCATCGCTCGGCGGCCGGCGGAAAAGGGGGGCCTTCGAGCAAGCGATCGGCGCCTCGCGCGGCGGGCGGACGAGCAAGCTCCACGCGCTGACGGACGCGAAGGGACGGCCACGCGTCCTCCTGCTGACGGCCGGCAACATCAACGACATCACCGTCGCGGCAGACCTTCTGGACCGGGCCGGACCTGTCCGCCGGCTGATCGCCGACCGCGGCTATGATGCCAACCATCTGCGCCATCGGTTGGCTGCCCAACGCACCGAAGCGGTGATCCCCTCGACCACATCCCGCGCCAAGCCCATCCCTTACAATCGGCGCGCCTATCGAGCCCGCAACCGCATCGAGCGCATGTGGTGCCGGATCAAGGACTGGCGCCGCGTCGCCACTCGTTACGACAAACTCGCCAGAAACTTCCTCAGCGGTGCCTACCTCGCCGCTCTTCTCGCCTGCTGGCTCAATTGAGTCCGGAGCCTAAGCGTTGCGCGACAATTTGCCGCAGTCAACAAGAAGAGACGGCCACCGTGACGGCTGTCACGGGGCGCCTGTAAATCGGTCGTCTTATGGTTAACGCGGCGTTGGCGCCGTCAGTCGCTGGTGACGCCGGCGAGCGAGCGGACGCGGGCTTCGTCGGCGGCGAGCTCCGCGGCGGGGCCGTGATAGACGATGCGGCCGTCGTTGAGGACGTAGGCGCGGTCGGCGACGGAGAGGCCGAGGCGGACGTTCTGCTCGACGAGCAGGACCGAGATCCCTTCGGCGCGCGCCGCCTCGATGACGCGGAAAACCTCGCGCACGATCAGGGGTGCGAGGCCCTGCGACGGCTCGTCCATCATGAGAAGGCGCGGATTGAGCAGCAGCACGCGGGCGATGGCGAGCATCTCCTGCTCGCCGCCGGAGAGCTGGCGGCCGCGACTGCTGCGGCGCTCGGCGAGGCGGGGGAAGAGCGCGTGCACCTTCGCGACGGTCCACGGCCCCGGCCGCGCCACGGGCACGAGCAGGTTCTCCTCGACCGTCAGGTTGGCGAAGATGCGGCGGCCTTCCGGCACGTAGCCGACGCCGAGGCCGGCGACGCGGTAGGCCGGCCAGCCCGTGGTCGGCTGGTCGAAGAAGCGGACCTCGCCGCGGCGCGGCGGCGTCAGGCCGACGAGGCTGCGCATGGTCGTGGTCTTGCCGGCACCGTTGCGGCCGAGCAGCGTCACGACCTCGCCGGCGCCGACCTCGAAGCCGACGTCGTGCAGGATGTGACTCTTGCCGTAGTAGGTCTCGAGGCCGCGGCACTGGAGCGCGGTCATGCCTCCTGCCTCCCGAGATAGGCGGCCTGCACGGCTTCGTCGGCGGCGATCTCGTGCGGCGTGCCCGTGGCCAGCACGGCGCCGCGGTCGAGGACGGCGATGCGGTCGGCGAGGCGGAAGACGATCTCCATGTCGTGCTCGATGAGCACGATGGTCATGCCGTGCGTCCGGTGCAGGCGCTGCATCAGCTCGGCGATCACCTCGGTCTCCTGGTCGCCCATGCCGGCGGTCGGCTCGTCGAGCAGCAGCAGCTTCGGGCGCAGGGCGAGCGCCATGCCGATCTCGACGGCCCGCTGATCGCCATGCGACAGCTCGCCGACGAAACGATCGATCTTGTCGGTCAGGCCGACCATGGCGGCGAGCTCGTCGACGCGCGCGACGTTGGCGGCGGTCTCGGCACGCGACAGCCAGGGGCGCAGGCGGAAGCCCCCCGCTACCTCGACGCCGATGCAGAGATTCATGCCGACCGTCAGCTCCGGGCAGATCTCGGTGATCTGGAAGGTGCGGGCCATGCCGCGGGCGACGCGCCGCTCGGGGACGAGGCCGGTGACGTCGACACCGTCGAAGACGATGCTGCCTGTGGTCGGCCGGTAGAGGCCGCTGATCAGGTTGAAGACGGTGGACTTGCCGGCGCCGTTGGGGCCGATGATGGCCTGGAAGACGCCGGCCTCGACGGCAAGCGAGACCTCCTTCACCGCCACCAGGCTGCCGAAGCTCTTCGACAGGCCGCGGATCTCGAGCAGGCTCATGCGGCGCGCCGGGCCCGGATCATGCCGAGGATGCCGCGCGGGAAGAACAGCACGACGAGCACGAAGAAGAGGCCGATGAAGGACATCCAGTTCTCGGTCTCGCTGGAGACGTAGTCCTGCAGCGCGACGAAGATGGCGGCGCCGATGAGCGGCCCCCAGAACGAGCGCATGCCGCCGAGCACGGCCATGATCACGAAGTTGCCGGACTGGTCCCAGCGGAGCGCGCGCGGATCGACGAAGTTGTTGATGAGGGCGTAGAGCGTACCGGCGACGCTGACGAAGAAGCAGGAAATGACCCAGGACATCCAGATGTGGCGGTCGACGGGGATACCGAGGAAGCGGGCCCGGCGCTCGTTCTCGCGGATGGCCAGCAACGTGCGGCCGAAGGGCGAGCGCAGCAGGAGCGCCATGGCGCCGACGCAGAGCGCGAAGATGGCGAGTGCGAAGTAGTAGAAGGCCTTGTCGTTGCCGGCGATATCGAGCGTGCCGATGCCGAAATCGATCGGCAGGCGGCGCCAGCCGGTGAGGCCGTCGTCGCCGCCGGTGACGGAGTTCCAGCGGAAGGCGATGAAATAGAACACCTGCCCGAAGGCGATCGTCACCATGGCGAAATAGACGCCGCGCAGCCGCGCGATCAGCGGCCCGATGAGGGCGGCGGCGACCGTGCCGACGAGGATGCCGACGAGCATGCCGAGGCCCGTGCTCGGCACCAGATAGCGCAGCGTCATGCCGACGCCATAGGCGCCGAGCCCGAAATAGGCGGCATGACCGAAGGACAGCACGCCCGTGTAGCCGAGCAGGAAATTGAGCGCCATGGCGGCGAGCCCGGCGACGATGATGCGGCTGGCGAGTTCCGTGTAGCCGTGCACGTACTGCATCCAATAGGGCATGGTCAGCAGGACCAGCCAGACGACGGCATCGCCGACATGTCTGGGAAGCTTGATCGACGGCATCAGAAGCGCCCCTCCTCGCCCAGCAGACCGCGCGGGCGGACCAGCAGCACCAGCCCCATCATCACGTACATCACCGCCTCGCTCGCCGAGGGCACGAACACGGTGGTGACGCCGGACGCGACGCCGATCAGGAGCCCGCCCAGGAGCGTGCCCGGCAGGCTGCCGAGACCGCCGACGATGATGGCGACGAAGCTCGGCATGATCAGCGAACTGCCGATGGTCGGCTGCAGCCCCAGCATGCCCGCGGCAAGCACGCCGGCGAGACCGGCCAGGTAGATGCCGAGGCCGAAATTCAGGTTGCGCAGCAGGCGCACGTTGACGCCGAGCACGGATACCGTCTCGAGGTCGAGGGTGCCGGCGCGGATCCGCATGCCCAGGCGCGTGTGATTGAGGATGACGAACAGCGCGCCGACGACGAGGGCGACCAGCACGACCATGAACACGCGGTAGCCGGTGAGGAAGAAGTAGTCGCGGCTCAGCGGCGTCGTGAGGATCGCCGGGACCTGATAGGGGAGACTCTGCGCGCCCCAGATGTAGCGCGTGCCGTCCTCGAGCATGAAGGCGAGGCCGAAGGTGAGCAGCAGGCTGTAGAGCGGATCGCGCCCGTAGAGCCGGCGGATCAGCACCCGCTCGACGACGAGGCCGATGGCGGCGGTGAGCACCGGAGCGAGGAGCAGCCCGCCCCAGAAGCCGACATAGGGCATCAGCATGTAGGCGATGTAGGCCCCGATGGCGAGGAAGCCGCCGTGGGCGAAGTTGATGACGCCCGAGAGATTCATGATGAGCGAGAGGCCGAGCGCCATGAGGGCGTAGAAGGCGCCGATGATGAGCCCGTTGAAGACGTTGAACAGGACGAGCTGCGTCATCGGGCGCTCGCGCTCATGGAAGTCTGTCCCCTATTTCTCCGATGCGCTTGCTCAGAGCAAGGCAACAAGAAGTTTTCCACATCGCCGACCGTTCCTCTCATGTCATTCCCGCGTAAGCGGGAATCCAGGCTCCGATAAATCCATCGCTTGCCCTGGATTCCCGCTTTCGCGGGAATGACTCCCCATAGAGGAATCGCGGGTCAGGCCGGCCACTTCATCTGGCAGCCGGTGTCGGCGACCGGCAGGGCCGCATCGACGCCCTTGACCAGCTGGTCGACGACGAAGAGGTCCTCGGGGTCCTTGGCGCCCTGCGACTGGGCGTGGCCGACGAAGAGCGTGGGCATGAGCTGGTTGTCGCCCTCGCGATAGAACGTCTCGTTCGGCATCAGCGCGATCTCCGGCGGCAGCTTGAAGCCCTGCAGCGCCTTGGCCATCGCGACGGCCTCGAGCGACTTGGCGGTGTTGGCGGCGAGCGCGCAGGTCCAGATCGCGGCGAAGCCGAACCAAGTGCGCGCCGTCGGCACATGTCCGCCGGACTTGGCCCGGACCGCCGACACGAAGTCGGCGACGTGCGGCACGTCCGGCTGGTTCCAGTACCACTCGAACACCCAGTTGCCGATGCGCGCCTCGGGCGGCAGGCCGATCATCACTTCCAGCTCCTGCTGGGCGCCGGCGAGATGGAACTTCTGGTCGAGGCCGAACTGCACCGCCTGCTTCAGCGCATTCACGGCGTCGTCGCCGGCCTGCAGGAAGAGGATGACGTCGGGCGAGGCGGCCTGCGCCTTGATGAGGTAGGAAGAAAAGTCGGTGGTGCCGAGCGGCGTCAGGTCGGCGCCCAGCTCGGTGCCGCCGGCCTTCTGCAGGCTGGCCTCGAAGCCCTGCTGCAGCGTGTGGCCGAAGGCGTAGTCGGGGGTCAGGAAGTACCACTTCTTGCCGAACTTATCGAGGAGCACCTGGGAGATCGAGTTGGTCTCCATGCGCGTCGTGTTGCAGACGCGGAACACGTTCCAGTGGCAGGTCTTGCCGGTGACGGCGTCGGTGTGGCCGCCGGGGACGATGTGGAGGACACCCTTCTCGTTGCTGACCTCGGCGATGGCCAGCGAGAGCGCCGAATTGATGTTGCCGACGAGGAAATTGACGTTGTCGCGCTCGATCAGCTTGCGCGCCTTCTGCACCGCCGTGCCGGCGTCGCCGCTGGTCGAGTCCTCGAACAACAGCTCGGCCTGGCGGCCCTGGATGCCGCCGGCGGCGTTGACCTGCTCGATGGCGAGCTGGGCGCCGAGGAGTTCGTTCTTGCCGAGCGCGGCATAGGTTCCGGTGATGGGGTTGTCGAGGCCGATCTTGACGGTGTCGGCGGCTCGCGCGGTGATGACGAAGGGGGCGGCAACTTGCGCGGCGCCGAGCGCCAATCCGGCCTTGATCAGGGCGCGCCGGCCAGCGGGCCGGTGAAGAATCTCATGGGCCATGCAGCTTCCTCCTCAGGATATGGTCTGGATCTTGCCGACGCTCTCCCCGCGCACCTGTCCCGTTCGGGCAGGCGCTGCATCGATTATCGTTCGCATCCGCATCATCACGTGGCCGAATGCAAAACGCAACATGGCATCGGACCGATCACGGCCGGTTGAACGACCGGCGGCGGGCGCTCGCGCGATGGTGGTAGGAACGCTAGCCGAGCGCCGGCGCCAGACGGTCCATGGCCTGAGACAGACGCTCGGGGCTCGACGCGAAGCAGAGGCGCAGATGGCCCTCGCCGCCGGGGCCGAAGGCGCTGCCGGGGGCGAGGCCGACGCGCGCCTCGTGGACCAGGCGCTTGGCGAAGGCCAGCGAGTCGGTCATGCCGTCGACGCCGAACATGACGTAGAAGGCCGCCTCCGGCCGGACGATGCGGACCCTGCGCATGCCGCCGAGGCGCTGCAGCACCAGCTCGCGGCCGGCGCGGTAGCGGGCGACCATCTCGGCAACGAACGGCTCGCCGTCGCGCAGCGCCGCGACGCAGCCGTGCTGCAGGAAGGGTTGCGCGCCGCTGGTGTTGAATTCGATGAGCTTGTCGATGACGGCCGTGAGGCGCGCCGGCATCACCATCCAGCCGATGCGCCAGCCGGTCATCGCCCAGGCCTTGGAGAAGCTGTTGACGATGACGAGGGGATCGTCGGGCGCCGCCAGCTCCAGGAACGACGGCGCCGCCAGGCGGCCGGTCGTGTCGCCGTCGTAGATCAATCGTGCATAGACCTCGTCGGCGAGGATCCAGATACCGCGGCGGCGGGCGAAATCGAGCACCGCCTGCTGCTCCGCCCGCGACATGACCCAGCCCGTGGGATTGCCGGGCGAGGCGACGTAGATGACACGCGTGCGCTCGTCGCAGGCGGCGAACAGCCGGTCGAGATCGAGGCGCCAACCGGAGGGCGTCGGCGAGAGGGGCAGATGCCGGACCGCGGCGCCCATGATCTCGGCGGTGGCGAAGATGTTGGGCCACACCGGCGTCACGCAGACGGCGTTGTCGCCCGGGCCGACCAGCGTCTCCATCGCCAGCATCATGGCGTTCATGCCGGCCGACGTGACGGCGATCCGGTCGTCGGCGAGCGTGATGCCGTAGAGGCGGCGGTGATAGTCGATGAGGGCCTGGCGCAGCTCGGGGATGCCGCGCTTCTGGGCGTAGAAGGTCTCGCCGCGCTTCAGGGCGGCGGCGGCCGGCTCGCAGATGAAGGCCGGCGTCGGCAGGTCGCCCTCGCCGACCCACAAGCCGATGACATCGGGGATCTCGAAGCCGAGCTTCCAGACCTCGACGATGCGCGAATCCTCGAGCGCCTCGATGACGGGCCGGATGGGCGCGGTGACGCGTGGGGCGGACGATTCAGGCGGCGACATGCATACCTGCCGATGCAGACGGGCGACTACTTGCCCGATCGACCGGCGGCTGGCAACGGTGCGACCGCCACGCGCGGCGCCGGCCGCTTCTGCGTGAGGACGAGCAGATTGCCGGCGAGCACGAGGACGACGCCGACCGCCGCCATCGCGGTCCAATGGTAGTTCTCCAGGAACGTCGACACGGCGAGCGCCACCAGCGGGAACAGCACGGTCGTGTAGGCGGCGCGACCGGGCCCGATGCGCTGCACCAGAGTCAGATAGCAGCCGAAGCCGAGAACCGTGGCGAAAAGCGAGAGATAGAGGAGCGAGCCGACATATCCCGGCGACCAGTCGAACCGGAGGGGAATCCCGCGGCCGAGCACGATCGCAAACGCGAACAGCGTGCCGTAGGCCATGCCGATGGCGTTGCCTTCGACGACCGGAACGCCCGCCATCTTGTGCCGCACGGTCACCATGTTGCCGAGCGAGGCCGACGCAGTGCCGCCGAGCGACAGCACCAGGCCGGCGGCGACCCTGCCGGACAGCTCGACATGCGCCAGCTCCGGCCAGAACACGAGGGCGAGGCCGGCGAGGCCGAGGAGCGCCGCGACCGCGACGATGGGATCGATGCGCTGGCGGAACAGCAGCGCGCCGATCACGATGTTCATCACCGTCATCGTCGAGAAGCAGACCGCCAGCAGGCCGCTCACCAGATCGGCCGCCGCCCAGTAGAACAGGACGTAGTTGAGGCAGAAGAGCAGCAGCCCCTGCAGCGCCATGAAGAGGTGGTCGCGCGCCCGGAAGCGCAGCGACCGCCGCGTCGCCGCGCAGTAGGCCAGGAGGATCGCCGTCGCCAGGAGGAAGCGATAGACGATGGCCAGCTCGCCCGGCAGGACGAGCTGCATCTCCATCGCGTACCACGACAGGCCCCAGACGAGGACCGTCGCGGCATAGAGCAGCGGGACGGGCAAGAATGCCTCCGGCGATGCGGACCGGGCGACTTTAGTGCGGCGCCGTCCTGCCAGCCACCCGGCGGGCGGCATAGCGGCTATGCGGCTGGGCGCTGCCTCTCAGGCATCACTTTCTTGATTCCCCCGCGACAGCGGGGGTCCAGGACCACGGTCCGGTCGATTGCCCTGGACCCCCGCTTTCGCGGGGGAATCAGTCTTTGTTGTTTTGCAACAGACGAGACGGATAGGCATCAGCGGCGCGGCAGGACCCATTCGAGGGGATCGGGGTCGTCGTGGCGCCGGCTGCTGAGCAGGGACTGGTGATAGTCGACGATCGCGTGCAGGCGGTGCTGATTGGCGACCCGATAGGCATCGAGCGGCGCCAATAGCCGGCCGGCGGCGGCGAGCTGGCGATCGGCGAGTTCCACGAGGCTGCGGTTGGGCCAGGGCTGGACGGCGATGCGCAACAGCTCGGCAAAGGCCTCGGCCGCGCGCTCGATGCCGCGCTCGCGCACCAGCGCGATGTAGGCCGACGCCGTGCTGCGGCTGATGCCGGCATGGCAATGCACGAGGAGGCGCGCCTCGCCCTGCCGGCTGGCGGCGATGGCGCGGTCGGCGAAGTCGATGATGGCGGCGGCATGGTGGCCGCCCGGTCCCTCCAGAGTCGCCGCATCGACGTCGCGAAAGCGCAGGACGAGCGCGACGCGGCCGGCCGGGTCGTGCCGGTAGGCATGCGGGTCGGGCGTCAGCGGATCGAGGATGCCGAGCAGGTGCGTCGGCCGGAAGGCCGGGATGTCCGTATCGATGGTATGGAGGCCCCCGATTCTGATCGTCAGCTGCGCCGGCATGCCCTGGTCCCGCGTCCGTCGCCTGCAACCCGGGCGGGACTATACGCCTCAATCCGCGGCGGGCGGACGCGCGATTCGTCGCCGCGGCAGCCGCCACTCGGCCATGCCGAGCCGCTCGGCATAGGCGGGATCGCGCTGGGCACGCCGCCAGTGCAGGCGCATATAGGCCTCGAGCCGCCGCGGATTGGCCGCCCGATAGGTGTCGAGCGGCATCAGCAGGCGTCCCCCGCCGCCCAGCAGCTCGTCGGCCAGCGCGACGATGCGACGGTTCGGCCAGGGCTTGTTGGTCACGCGCAGCAGGTCCGCGAACGCCGCGTCGACGCCGCCAAGGCCGTGGCGATGGACCAGGGCGAGATAGGCCGTCGCCGTGCTGCGGCTGGCGCCGGCATGGCAATGGATGAACAGGCGGCTGGCCGGCTTCGTCGTCGCCCGCGCGATCAGCTGCAGCATCGCCGTCACATCGGCGGGGCCGGGGCCGCTGTCCTCCACGGCCTCGGTGTCGTGGAAACGGAGGAGCAGCATGTCGCGCCCGGACGCGTGCCGGTCGTAGGCGCCGGGGGCCGGCATCGTCGGATTGAGGATGCCGATGAGATGCGTCGGCTGGAACGCCGGCAGGTCGGCGTCGATGGTGTGGAGGCCCCCGACTCTGATGACGAGGTCGGTCATAGGCGCGCGTCCGCCGCCAGCCGTTCGGCGATCGCCGGCATGGCCTCGGCGGCCACATTGGCGAAGGCAAAGCGCAGGAACGCGTCCTGTCCGGCGCCGAACATGGTGCCGGGCAAGCAGAGGATGTTCTGGCGGTCGGCGAGCCGGCGGGCGACCTCGGCGGCCGGGCGGCCATCGAAGGGGTGCCGGAGATAGGCGAAATAGGCGCCGGAGCTGACGACCTCGTAGCCGAGGTCGTTGCGGCGGAAGGCCTGGCGCAGGGCCTGCAGGCGGTCGCGCATGAGCTGCGTGTTGCCGCGCCGCCAGGCGCCTTGCGTCTTGAGCCCATAGATGGCGGCGGCCTGGCCGATGCGCGGCGCGCAGATGGCGACGGTGTCCATCGCCTTGGCGATCTCGGCGCCCAGCCGCGGGCCGCAGATGACGGCGCCGACGCGATAGCCCGTGAGGCAGAAGACCTTGGAGAAGCTGTAGAGATGGACCAGCGTCTCCGGCCAGGCGGGATCGCGGAACAGGGCGTGCGGCGGATCGTCGGCCGGCAGGAAGTCGCGATAGGTCTCGTCGACCACGAGCGCGACGCCGCGCGCCTGCGCCAGGCGGTAGAAGGCGGCGATGACATCCGGTGGATAGACGGCGCCGGTCGGATTGTTGGGAGTCACCAGGACGATCGCGCGGGTGCGCCCGGTGATCAGCGGGGCCGCCTCCGCCGGATCGGGCACGCCGCCGCGATCGGGGCGGAACGGCAGGTGCACGGCGCGGACACCCTGCATGTCCAGCCACATCTGGTGATTGAAGTAGTACGGCAGCGGCAGGATGACTTCGTCACCGGCGCTGGCGAGCGCCAGGACGGCAAGGCAGAAGGCCTGGTTGCAGCCGGCGGTGATCGTCACCTGCGCGGGGTCGATGGCAGCGCCGTAGGCGGCCGCCGTGTCGGCGGCAAGCGCCGCGCGCAGTTCCGGCAGGCCGTCGATGTCGGTATAGCGCGCCATGGCAGGCTCGCCGATGACGCGCGCCAGATGATCGGTCAGCTCCTTCGGCGGCGGATAGCCCGGCAGCGCCTGCGCGACATCGATGAGCGGCTTGTCGGCCGGGAAGTCGCGCCCCTTGATCCAGCCATGCGCCTCGGCGATGGGCGGTTCGGCGACGGCGGCGAGCGACGGATTGACGCGGTAAGACATGGCGGCGAGATGTAACCGAGCGCGGCGCAGCTGTCACCTGTCGCGGCGGAGTTCAGTCCTGCAACCCCGTCTCGAACTGGACGACGCCGAAGATCATGTTCACGTCAGCGTCATTTTCCGACAGCGGCATGTAGAGGTCGCCATAGCCGCGCACCCAGCGATCGGGCCCGACATAGGGGATGTCGCTGAAGATCGGCTCCTTCTCGGCAACGATGCGGACGCCGGTCTCCCACACCCGGCTGCCCGGCTGCTGGTGCGGCAGGCTGCTGAAGGACTGCCCGGTGTAGTCGCGGGCGAGATGCGCCGCGATCGCGGTGCCGATGAGGCGGTAGCGGAAATCGAGGGGATCGCGCTCGACGTCGACCAGCACGATGTTCGGCAGCAGGTCGGGGATCTCGAGAGGATCGATGTCGCGCCGCGCCGGCATGCGGCGGTCGCCGCGCTTGCGCTGCCAGTATTCCAGGCCGCGCTGGAGCAGGGTGGCCGCGGGC
>Ga0335076_10007705_pt1 | contig 10852 bp, 20 predicted proteins | sample Lox_Sample_25_FD_206717 | JGI IMG/M metagenome (GOLD analysis project Ga0335076, IMG submission 206717) | Soil microbial communities from Loxahatchee National Wildlife Refuge, Florida, United States - Lox_Sample_2.5 | ecosystem: Environmental > Terrestrial > Soil > Wetlands | place: USA...
ACCATCATCTCCGGAATGGGCGAGCTGCACCTCGAGATCATCGTCGACCGCATGAAGCGCGAGTTCAAGGTGGAGGCGAACGTCGGCAAGCCGCAAGTCGCCTACCGCGAGACGATCCGCGCGACCGTGGAATCCGAGGGCAAGTTCGTGCGCCAGTCGGGCGGGCGCGGCCAGTACGGGCACATCTGGCTCAAGCTCGAGCCGCAGGAGTCGGGCAAGGGCTACGAGTTCGTGAACGGCATCGTCGGTGGTGCCGTGCCGCGCGAGTTCATACCCGCCGTTGACAAGGGCGTCAAAGAAGCTGTCGAGACAGGCGTCATTGCCGGCTATCCGGTCGTGGATGTCAAAGTCACGGCGTTCGATGGTTCGTACCACGACGTCGACTCGAACGAAATGGCATTCAAGATCGCCGGCTCGATGGGCTTCAAGGACGGCTTCAGAAAGGCAAAGCCGGTGCTCCTCGAACCCATCATGAAGGTCGAGGTCGTCACCCCTGAGGAGTATTCCGGTGATGTCATCGGCGACCTGAACCGGCGCCGCGGGCAGATCACGGGCATGGACGAGGGGCCGTCGGGGAAAGTGATCACCGGCGAAGTGCCTCTGGCCGAGATGTTTGGTTATGCCACCACGGTACGCTCCATGAGTCAGGGTCGTGCGACCTTCACCATGGAGTTCGAGAAGTACGTGGAAGTGCCGCCCAACATCGCAGACTCGATCATCAAGCAATAATTGTTATTCCGAGGATACCTGGTCATGTCGAAAGAGAAGTTCGAACGCAGCAAGCCGCACGTGAATGTGGGGACGATCGGGCACGTGGACCACGGCAAGACGACGCTGACGGCGGCGCTGACGAAGGTGATGGCGGAGACGCACGGCGGGACGTTCACGTGGACTGCCCCGGGCATGCGGACTACGTGAAGAACATGATCACGGGTGCGGCGCAGATGGACGGGGCGATTTTGGTGGTGTCGGCGGCGGATGGGCCGATGCCGCAGACGCGGGAGCACATATTGTTGGCGCGCCAGGTGGGAGTGCCGTACATCGTGGTGTTCATGAACAAGGCGGACATGGTGGACGACAAGGAGCTGTTGGAGCTGGTGGAGATGGAGGTTCGGGAGCTGCTGTCCACGTACAAGTTCCCTGGAGAGAAGACTCCGATCGTGGTGGGGTCGGCGCTGAAGGCGCTGGAGGGGGACAAGAGCGAGATTGGGGTGCCGGCGGTGGTGAAGCTGGTGGAGGAGATGGACAAGTACATTCCGATCCCCAAGCGCGAGATAGACAAGCCGTTTTTGATGCCGGTGGAGGATGTGTTCTCGATTTCCGGACGAGGCACGGTGGTGACCGGACGCATTGAGCGCGGGATCATCAAGGTGAACGACGAAGTGGAGATTGTGGGACTGAAGGCGACGCAGAAGACCACGTGCACGGGAGTGGAGATGTTCCGCAAGCTGCTGGATGAGGGGCAGGCGGGAGACAACGTGGGGGTTTTGCTGCGGGGCACGAAGCGCGAGGAAGTGGAGCGCGGACAGGTGCTGGCCAAGCCTGGGAGCATTACCCCGCACACGCAGTTTGAGGCGGAAGTGTACGTGCTGACGAAGGAGGAAGGCGGGCGGCACACGCCGTTTTTCAAGGGGTATCGGCCGCAGTTTTACTTTCGCACGACGGATGTGACCGGAGCGATTGAGTTGCCGGCGGGCACGGAGATGATCATGCCCGGGGACAACATCAAGATTGTGGTGGAGCTGATCAGTCCGATTGCGATGGAGGACGGGTTGCGCTTTGCCATCCGCGAGGGTGGTAAGACCGTCGGCGCCGGCGTCGTCGCCAAAATCCTGAAGTAGATAGGGCCTCGAGCCCGCAAAACGGCGTGCCGCGCGCACCCGAGCTCTGGAGTGAATTCGAATGGCTAATCAAAATATCCGTATCCGCCTCAAGGCGTTCGACCATCGTCTGATCGACAGCTCGGCACGCGAGATTGTCGAGACGGCGAAGCGAACCGGCGCCACTGTCCGTGGCCCCGTTCCGCTGCCGACGAAGATGGAGCGGTTCACGATGCTGGTCTCGCCGCACTCGGATAAGGATGCGCGCGACCAGTTCGAGCTCCGTACGCACAAGCGGCTGATGGACATCCTGAATCCCACGGACAAGACCGTTGACGCCCTTATGAAATTGGAGTTGCCGGCGGGGGTCGACGTTCAGATCAAGCTCAATTGACGGAATGACGGGGCCGCCGACTGCGGCCCCAATTCTGACGCGCTGAACGCACGTCGGGGGTGCTGTGGGAGGCCACACACCCGTTGAATAGGTCGGAGTCGCCGCGTATACTGCGCGGCTCTGTGGCTCCCGGGGTTGCCCATTTTCGGCAACACGTGGGGCGGTCGCTTTAAGCGGCATCGGGCGAGGTTGGAGCTGGGTCCTTAGGGCCCTGAACTCTCCAAGACCACTCGAGATCAGCGCAGCGCCGTTCGGCGCGCGCGAGTCTTCGGTCGTCTTCCAGACCTTTTCCATGCCAGTGGTTGCTCACCCGCCAATCGCAGCGTGTGAGTGTGATCGAGGGATAACACATGGCTATCGGACTCGTCGGCCGAAAGGTTGGCATGACGCGCGTGTTCACGGACGCCGGCGAAACAGTGCCGGTGACCGTGATTGAGGTTCTGCCGAACCGCATCACGCAAGTGAAGTCTCAGGAGAAGGACGGCTACCGGGCCGTGCAGGTCACCTACGGTATCCGTCGTCCGCAGCTCTATTCGAAGGCGATTGCCGGTCACTACGCCAAGGCCACTGTCGCTCCGGGCAAGTCGCTCGTCGAGTTCCGCCTTGCAGCGAATGACAAATCCGATCTGAAGACGGGCGCCGAGATCAAGGCCGACCTCTTCAAGGCAGGCGAGCCCGTCGATGTCACGGGCACCACCATCGGCAAGGGTTTCGCCGGCACCATGAAGCGCCATAACTTTGGTGGTCTGCCGGCGACGCACGGTGTCTCCGTATCGCACCGTTCGCCCGGCTCCATCGGCCAGCGCCAGACTCCGGGCCGCGTGTTCAAGGGTCGCCGCATGTCCGGTCACATGGGTGTGGTTCGCCGCACCACCGAAAATCTCAAGGTCGTCGAGGTGGATCTGGAGCGCAACCTGCTGTTGATCCGGGGGGCAGTCCCCGGTGCCGAGGGTGGCCAGGTCATTGTTCGCCCCTCACTGAAGGCCGCTCGTCGGCTCAATCGCAAGACGGTCGCTCCGACCAAAATTGGCAGCGCCCCGAGCAAGGACCCCGCAAAGGCAGGAAAGAAATAAGCCATGCCTACACTGAAGTTAGTCAACGGTGGCGGCGAGCTGCAGGTGTCCGACGCAGCGTTCGGCCAGCAGTTCAACGAAGCGTTGGTTCATCAGGTCGTCACCGCTTATCGCAATGCGGGACGCGCCGGCACCAAGGCTCAGAAGACGCGCGCGGAAGTCCGCGGCGGCGGCAAGAAGCCCTGGTCTCAGAAGGGCACGGGCCAGGCGCGTGCAGGCTCGAGCCGCAGCCCGATCTGGGTGGGCGGCGGCAAGACATTCGCCGCGAAGCCACGCAGCTTCGAGCAGAAGGTCAACCGCAAGATGTATCGCGGCGCCATCCGCTCCATGTTGTCGGAGCTGGCGCGCACCGATCGGTTGCTGGTCACCGATGCCCTTGAGCTCGAGGCGCCGAAGACCCGCCTGCTGGTGAACCAGCTCAAGCAGTGGGGCCTGGAGAAGGCGCTGATCATCGTCGAGGCACCGGACGAGAAGCTGTTCCTCGCTGCCCGCAATCTACCGTACGTCGAGGTTGTGTCGGTTGGCGCAGTCAGCCCGCTGGCGCTGGCCGCCTATGACAAGGTGTTGGTCACCCGCGGCGCCGTAAAGATGCTCGAGGAGCGCCTCCAGTGAACAAAGAGCAGTTGATGAACGTGTTGCTCGCACCGCACGTCACCGAAAAGACGTCGTTCGCGATGCAGAACCACAATCAGTACACCTTCCGCGTCCGCCGGGATGCCACCAAGGTCGACATCAAGCAGGCTGTTGAGTTGATGTTCGACGTGAAGGTGAGCGGTGTGCAGGTCGTCAACGAGCCCGGCAAGACGCGCCGGTTCGGCAAGACGATGGGTCGCACCCAGGACTGGAAGAAGGCGTATGTGAGCCTCGCTGCCGGTCAGACGATCGACTACGAAGCCCGGGCCAAGGGCTGATCCGAGGGATTCTCATGGCGCTCATCAAGTACAAGCCGACCTCGCCGGGTACCCGTTCGGTCGTGAAGATCGACCGTTCGCACCTGTACAAGGGCGGTCCCTACATGCCGCTGACCGAGCACCAGAACAAGACGGGTGCTCGCAATCACTACGGCCGTATCACCACTCGCCACGTCGGTGGCGGCTCGCGTCAGAAGTATCGCGTAATCGACTTCAAGCGTGACAAAGATGGCATCGCCGGTGTCGTCGAGCGCGTGGAATACGATCCGAATCGCACGGGTCACATTGCGTTGATCAAGTACGCCGATGGGGAGCGCCGCTACATTCTGGCGCCCAAGGGCGTGAAGGCCGGCGACGACATCCGCTCGGGTGCCGATTCGCCGATCAAGCCGGGCAATGCGATGCAGTTACGCCATATTCCCGTCGGCTCGATCGTTCACAACGTCGAGCTGAAGGCGGGCAAGGGCGGGCAGCTTGCCCGTAGCGCGGGCAGCTCGGTTTCCTTCACGGCTCGCGAAGGCATCTACGCCTATCTGCGATTGAAGTCCGGTGAGATCCGCAAGGTTCATATCGATTGCCGCGCCACCCTCGGTGAGGTCGGCAACGACGAACATAACCTCCGCAGCTACGGCAAGGCCGGCGCGAAGCGGTGGTTGGGAATCCGGCCGACGGTCCGCGGTCTCGCGATGAACCCGGTCGATCACCCACACGGTGGTGGTGAAGGCAAGTCGGGCCAGGGTAACCCGCACCCGGTCTCGCCCTGGGGCCAGAACACCAAGGGTCTGAAGACCCGCCACAACAAGCGCACGGACAACATGATCGTTCAGCGCCGCAAGAACCGGATCCGCTGAGCGGGAGCATAGACACTCATGCCACGTTCATTGAAGAAAGGCCCGTTCGTCGATCTGCACCTGGCCAAGAAAGTCCAGGTGGCGTCCGCCAAGAACGATCGCAAGCCGATCAAGACCTGGTCGCGCCGCTCGATGGTGATCCCGGACATGGTCGGTCTGACGATTGCCGTCCACAACGGTCGTCAACACATCCCGGTGCTGGTCACCGAGAACATGGTGGGTCACAAGTTGGGCGAGTTTGCACCGACCCGCACGTTCAAGACTCACTCCGGCGACCGCAAGGTCGAGTCGGCGACCTGAGGGGAGGTAACGAAGATGCAAGTAACTTCGGTTCTGCGCTACGCGCGCATCTCGCCGCAGAAGTGCCGGCTGGTTGCGGATGTCGTGCGTGGCAAGCCGGTGGGCAACGCTATTGCCACCTTGAAGTTCATGCCCAAGAAGGGCGCTGATCTTGTTCGCAAGCTGCTGGAGTCGGCTGTCGCAAGCGCCGAGCATAACCACGGCGCCGATGTGGACGATCTGAAGGTTTCATTGATTCACGTTGACGCAGCACCGGTGTTGAAGCGCTTCGCCGCTCGCGCGAAGGGCCGCGGTGCCCGCATCGTCAAGCGCAACAGTCACATCACCGTCGGCGTTAGCGACGGGAAGAAGGACTAACCATGGGTCAGAAGGTCAATCCGCTGGGCATACGGCTGGGAATCACTCGCGACTGGACGTCGAAGTGGTATGCCGGCAAGAAGCAGTTTCCCCAGCACGTCTTCACCGATTTCAAGGTGCGTGCGTTCCTCCGCTCGCGCCTGGCCGAGGCTTCGGTCAGCCGCATTCACATCGAGCGCGCGGCCAAGAAGGTCAACATCACGATCCAGACGGCTCGGCCGGGCATCGTGATTGGAAAGAAGGGTGAGGACATCGAGAAGCTGCGGCTCGAGACGGCAAAGCTGCTTGGTATGGCGGTCGGCGACGTGCGCCTGAACATCGCCGAGATCCGCAAGCCGGAGCTCGATGCGCAGTTGGTCGCCGACAGCATTGCGCAGCAGATCGAGAAGCGCGTGATGTTCCGTCGTGCGATGAAGCGCGCCGTGATGAGCACCATGCGTAGCGGCGCTCTTGGCGTGAAGGTTCGTGTATCCGGTCGTCTGAATGGTGGTGAGATCGCGCGCACGGAGTGGTATCGCGAGGGACGGATTCCCCTACACACGTTCCGCGCCGATATCGACTACGGTCTGGCCGAGTCGAGAACCACTTACGGCGTGATCGGCGTGAAGGTGTGGATCTTCAAGGGCGAAGTATTCGACAAGGCGCAGATCGAGCAGTCGCCGGCCGAAGGCGAGGCCGCGGCGGGCGCGGCTCCAGCCGCTGCACCGGCCGAAGCCGTCGCGCAGGCCTGAGTGAGAATTTGCACCCATGATGCAGCCTAAGCGAACCAAGTACCGCAAGATGTTCAAGGGCCGGATGGCCGGCCTGGCGCAGCGGGGCAGCTCCGTTTCCTTCGGTGAGTTCGGCCTGAAGGCCACCAGCCGTGCTCGCATGACGGCTCGCGAGATCGAGGCCGCGCGCCGCGCGATGGCCCGCTACGTGAAGCGTGGCGGCCAGATCTGGATCCGTGTGTTTCCCGACGTGCCGATCAGCAAGAAACCACTCGAAGTCCGCATGGGCAGCGGCAAGGGTAACGTCGAGTATTGGGTCGCGCGCGTGCGCCCCGGCAAGGTGTTGTTCGAGATGGAAGGAGTGGACGAGACCACCGCGCGTGAAGCGTTCCGCCTCGCCGGCTCCAAGCTGTCGGTCTCCACGTCGTTCGTCAAACGGCAGGTTCGCTAATGGACGCCAAAGAATTGCGCGGCAAGTCGGCTGATGAGCTGTCGGACGAGCTGCTGAAGCTCCGCAAGGAGCAGTTTGCGCTGCGGATGCAGCGTGCCACAGGGCAGTCGCCGAAGCCCGATCAGTTTTCGAAGGTCCGGCGGAACATCGCGCGGCTGAAAACCGTGCAGCGCGAGAAAGAGATGGCCGCTACCGGAGGCAGGAAATCATGAACGAACAAACCAACGCCGCCACGCAGGCCGTCGCCGAAGAAAAGGGCGCGCGCAAGCTCACGGGACGGGTCGTCAGCACCAAGATGCAAAAGACGATCACCGTCGAGATCCAGCGACTGATCCGGCACTCGACCTACGGCAAGTTCATCCGCCGCACCACGAAGCTGCTGGCCCATGACGAGAAGGGCGAGTCGCACGAAGGCGATCTCGTGACCATCGCTCCCTGTCGTCCGCTGTCGCGGCGCAAGTCCTGGCAACTGATCGAGGTTGTCGAGAAAGCCTCGGGAGCACCGAAATGATTCAGCTCCAGACGTTCCTCAATGCCGCCGACAACAGCGGTGCGCGCACCCTGCAGTGCATCAAGGTGTTGGGTGGCTCCAAGCGCCGCTATGCGACGGTTGGCGACGTCATCAAGGTGAGCGTCAAGGACGCAATCCCGCGTGGCAAGGTCAAGAAAGGCGAAGTCTACGACGCGGTTGTCGTGCGTACGAAGCACGGTGTACGTCGCCCTGACGGATCTCTGATCCGCTTCGACGGTAACGCTGCGGTGCTTCTGACCAACAAGCTGGAACCGATCGGCACCCGCATCTTCGGGCCGGTGACACGTGAGCTGCGCAACGTGCAGTTCATGAAAATCATCTCCCTGGCTCCCGAGGTGTTGTGAAAATGGCCAGGAAGATCAGAAAAGGCGATCAGGTCATCGTGCTGTCGGGCCGCGACAAGGGCCGGCACGGCGCGGTGCTGGAAGTGCTCCCGGGCGACCAGGTCGTCGTCGAGAGCATCAACATGGTGAAGCGGCATCAGAAGCCCAACCCGCAGGCGGGCAAGCAGGGCGGCATCCTCGAGAAGGCGATGCCCATGCCGTTGTCGAAGGTGGCGATCTTCAATCCGGCCTCCAAGAAGGCGGACCGGATCGGATTCAAGACCCTCACCGACGGCAAGAAGGTGCGCTTCTTCAAGTCGAATGGAGAAATGATCGACGCCTGAGCGTCGCTCATCGGGAACCACTATGGCCAGGCTGCAAGAGTATTACCGCGAGACCGTCGTTCCGCGCTTGAGGGAAGAGCTCAAGGTCGAGAACGTGATGCAGGTTCCGCGGATCACCAAGATCACAATCAACATGGGTGTTGGCGAAGCCGTCGCGGACCGCAAGGTCATGGACGCTGCCGTCACGGATCTCACGAAGATCACGGGGCAGAAGCCGCTCGTCACCAAGGCTCGCAAGGCGATCGCGTCCTTCAAGCTGCGCGCGGGTCTCGCCGTCGGCGCGAAGGTCACGCTGCGCGGCGCGCGCATGTATGAGTTCCTGGACCGGCTGATCAACATTGCGATGCCCCGCATCCGCGACTTCCGCGGCGTCTCGCCACGGTCGTTCGACGGTCAGGGCAACTACAGCCTGGGCGTGAAGGAACAGATCATCTTTCCGGAGATTCAGTACGACCAGGTTGATCAGATCCGGGGCATGGACATCACGATTACGACGACGGCGGTGGACAACCGCCAGGGCCGAGCACTGCTCGAGGCTTTCAACTTCCCATTCCGGAAGTAAGAGGATTTCTTAAGTGGCGAAGACGAGCATGGTCGAGCGCGAGCGGCGTCGCGCCAAGATCGTAAAGAGATACGCGGCACAGCGAGCCCAGTTGAAGGAAACGATCCGCAAACCGCGGACTTCCCCCGAGGAGCGCGCGGCCGCCCAGGCGAAACTGCAGTCGCTACCGCGCGATGCGAGCCCATCGCGCCAGCGCAACCGCTGCGCGATCACGGGTCGCTCACGCGGCGTGTACCGCAAGTTCGGTCTGTCACGCGTGAAGATCCGCGAGGTCGCCTTCCGCGGCGAGATTCCGGGCCTGTCGAAGGCGAGCTGGTGAGGGGCGCCCTATGAGCATGACCGATCCTGTCGCCGATCTGTTGACTCGCATCCGCAACGGCCAGACTGCCGGCAAGCACGAAGTGCAGCTCGCCTCGTCGAAGCTGAAGACCGCCATTGTCAAGGTGTTGAAGGATGAGGGTTACATTGCCGACTTCCGCACCGAGACCGACGGTGGCAAGCCGACGCTGACCATCGGGTTGAAGTATTACGAGGGCCGTCCCGTCATCGACCGTATCGAGCGGGTGAGCCGTCCGGGGCTGCGCATCTATCGCGGCAAGGACGAGCTGCCGAAGATTCTGGGCGGCATGGGCACGGTGATCGTCTCCACCCCCAAGGGTGTGATGACGGACAAGCAGGCCCGTTCCATCGGACAGGGCGGCGAAGTCCTGTGCATCGTGGCATAGAGATCAATCATGTCCAGAATAGCTAAGGCACCGGTCGATCTGCCGAAAGGCGTGACGGCGACCGTGTCACCGGACTCGGTGACCATCAAGGGCGCGAAGGGTTCGCTGAGCGTACCGCTGTCCCGCGGCGTGTCGGTCGTGCAGACCGACCAGAAGCTGCAGATCAAGTACAGCGACCCGGGTCTGTCCCGCACTCAGGCGGGCGCCACCCGCGCGCACCTCGCCAACATGGTCTTGGGTGTGACCAAGGGCTACGAGCGGAAGTTGGAGCTGGTCGGTGTTGGTTTCCGCGCCCAGGTCGCGGGCAAGACACTGAACCTGAACCTCGGATTCTCCCACCCGGTGAACATTCCGATTCCGGAAGGCATCACCATGGAGACTCCCAGCCAGACCGAGATCATCATCAAGGGCATCGACTGTCAGAAGGTCGGCCAGATCGCCGCCGAGATCCGCGATGTGCGTCCGCCGGAGCCCTACAAGGGCAAGGGCGTGCGCTACGCCGGCGAGAAGATCACCCTTAAAGAGGGGAAGAAAAAATGATCATCACCAAGAAGGAGCGACGCCTGCGCCGTGCGATCAAGACGCGCGAGCATATTCGCGAGCTGGGCGTCGCCCGCTTGAGTATCCATCGCACGTCCCAGCACATCTACGCCCAGGTCACCGATGCCAATGGCGGCAAGGTGATCGCTTCCGCATCCACCGTCCAGTCAGCCGTTCGCGACGGGTTGAAAGGTACGGGCAACGTAGAGGCGGCAAAGGCCGTCGGCCGCGTAATCGCCGAGCGCACGAAGGCTGCCGGCGTGAGCAAGGTTGCGTTCGATCGTGCGGGTTTTCAGTACCACGGGCGCGTCAAGGCGCTCGCCGATGCCGCTCGCGAAGCGGGCCTAGAGTTTTAAAGGCACACACATATGGCAAGAGCTGAGAAGAGCCAGGCAGGTGACGAGTTTGTAGAAAAGCTCGTCGCGGTGAACCGCACGGCGAAGGTGGTCAAGGGCGGCAGGCAGTTCGGTTTCACCGCGCTGACCGTGGTGGGCGACGGCTCGGGACGTGTTGGTTACGGGTTCGGCAAGGCCCGCGAAGTGCCGGTGGCCATTTCGAAGGCAATGGCACAGGCCCGCAAGAACCTGATCAACGTAGCGCTCCGGAACGATTCGCTGCACTACGCGGTCAAGGGTATTCACGGTGCTACCCGCGTGTATATGCAGCCGGCTTCCGACGGTACAGGCGTTATCGCCGGTGGCGGCATGCGTGCCGTTCTGGAATGCGCCGGAGTGCGCAACGTGCTGGCCAAGAGCTATGGCTCGCGCAATCCGATCAACGTGGTGCGTGCGACCATCAAGGCTCTGGGAAGCATCCGCTCGCCGGACGACATCGCGGCGAAGCGCGGCAAGACACTGGAAGAAATCACGGGTTGACCATCATGGCTGAGAAGCGCCAAGTCAAAGTTACTCTGGTCAAGAGCCTTCACGGCCAGCTTGCCAGCATCATAGCGTCTGCGC
>Ga0335076_10007706_pt1 | contig 10852 bp, 12 predicted proteins | sample Lox_Sample_25_FD_206717 | JGI IMG/M metagenome (GOLD analysis project Ga0335076, IMG submission 206717) | Soil microbial communities from Loxahatchee National Wildlife Refuge, Florida, United States - Lox_Sample_2.5 | ecosystem: Environmental > Terrestrial > Soil > Wetlands | place: USA...
ACGGCGGCCTCCCCGCAGTGCTTTTCCTTGAGCGCTGTAGGGCAGGCTCTCGTTTAGGTGAATGAAAACCAGCTGCGGCGGCCACCGGGGTGGCTCGTCCACCAATCTGCTTCGACAGGTCATCAACGATGGCGCCTCTTCACGCGGAGTTGCGCCAATGAGCGGGCCAGAGAAGCGTTGACGGAGGCCACCTCTTCGGAAGAGAGCTTTTCTTTCAGGCGGGCAGCGGCGCGCTGGCGCGCCTCTTCGGCCTTCGCTTCGTCGATACTCTCGGTAGCGACGGCCATATCCGTCAAGATGGCCACCCGGCTGCCTGTGACCGTCACAAGGCCCTCGCCAACAGCAAGAAAGTGATCGCGGTCATCCTTGTGAACGATCATCTCCCCGGGCAGCAATCGAGTCATCAGGCAGACGTGCTCGGGCAGGACGGTCATCTGGCCGTCATCGCCATCGAGAGTGACTGAATCAACGTCCTCTGAGTAGACTTTGGCAGCCGGGGTAACAATCTCCAACTTGAGTTTGTCCGTCATTTTAGGGCCTTCTTCGCCGGCTGAGGGCTGGGAGCCGCTCCTTGGTCGCCTTGTTTCGTTTCCTCGATCGGGCCCTTCATATAGAAGTTCCCTTCCGGCACATCGTCGTGCTTGCCGTCGAGAATCTCCTTGAAGCCGCGTACGGTATCCGCGACCGAAACCTGTTTGCCCTCGCGGCCAGTGAACACCTGGGCCACGCTGAACGGCTGGCTGAGAAAGCGCTGGACCTTCCTTGCCCGGACCACGGTCAGCTTGTCTTCGGGCGAAATCTCGTCCATGCCCAGGATAGCGATGATGTCCTGCAAATCCTTGTAGCGCTGCAGCACCCGCTGGACGCCACGCGCCACGTCGTAGTGCTCTTGGCCCACAATTTCGGGAGCCAGGGCCCGGGACGTCGAGGCCAGCGGGTCCACGGCCGGGTAGATGCCCAGCTCGGCAATCGCGCGCTCCAGTACGATCGTGGCGTCCAGGTGAGCGAACGTGGTGGCCGGCGCAGGATCGGTCAAGTCGTCGGCGGGAACATAGACGGCCTGGAAGGAAGTGATCGAGCCCTTTTTTGTGGACGTGATCCGCTCCTGCAGTGCGCCCATCTCGGCGGCGAGCGTCGGCTGGTAGCCGACCGCGCTGGCGGTGCGCCCCAGCAGGGCCGATACTTCCGCACCCGCTTGAGAAAAGCGGAAGATGTTGTCGATAAAAAGCAAAACGTCTTGGTTCTTCTCGTCACGGAAGTACTCCGTGATGGCAAGGCCGGACAGCCCAACACGTAGGCGAGCGCCGGGCGGTTCGTTCATCTGGCCATAGACCAGAGCAATCTTGGAGGCGCCCAGATCGTCCTGCTTGATCACGCCCGCCTCGGTCATCTCATGATAGAGATCGTTTCCTTCGCGGGTTCGCTCACCGACGCCCGCGAAGACAGACACGCCGCCATGGAGCTTGGCGATGTTATTGATCAATTCCATGATCACCACGGTCTTGCCGACGCCGGCTCCGCCGAAGGCTCCGACTTTTCCTCCCTTGAGGAAAGGGCAGATCAAGTCAATGACCTTGATTCCCGTGGGGAGCACCTGGGGAGACGTGGATTGGTCTATAAGCGGGGGAGCCGGGCGATGGATGGGATAGTACTTCTCCGCCTTCACCGGTCCGCGCTCGTCCACCGGATTCCCAGTGACGTCGAAGATGCGGCCCATCACGCCGTCGCCTACCGGCATGGAAATGGGACCGCCGTTGTCGGCAACCTCGTAGCCCCGTTTGAGGCCTTCGGTGCCGGACATGGAAATGGCCCGGACGCGCTGATCGCCAAGGTGCTGCTGCACCTCCAGCGTCAGTTTGATCGGCTGATCTTTGACTTTGAATTCAACGGTCAGCGCGTTGTAGATCGCGGGCAGCGCTTCCGGGAACTCGACATCCACCACCGGACCGGAGACCTTGACGATTTTCCCCTTGTTCATGTTCTGCCTCGATTCCATCAGTTACCGTGCCTCGTTCCTGCCTAGTCCGCCTGCCCTCCAGCGATCTCGAGCAATTCCCTGGTGATGTTGCCCTGGCGCAGCTTGTTGTATGCGAGCGTGAGATCTTTGATCAGACCATCTGCATTGTCGGTGGCGTTCTTCATCGAGACCATGCGGGCGCTCTGCTCGCTGGCTCTGGCATTCAGCAGCGCCTGGTAAATGAAAACGTTCAGGTAGGCCGGGAGGAGATAGCCAAGTACGACCTCGGCACTGGGTTCGAACACAAACTCGGTTTCGTCCGACGACTGCTCCGGTTCCGGCTCCAAGCCCGGAATCTTCAGGCCGGTGATGTCGGTGATCGGCAAGAACTCAAGGGATAACGCGGTCTGTGTCAGAGTGTTGACGAACCGGGTGGAAATCACATGGATTTGATCGACCTCCCCCTTCAGGAAAAGGTCGCGAGCGAAGGCGGCAATCGCTCTGGCTTCCGCAACCGTGGGCGTGTCGCCGTAAGTGAACTCCGCCGCCAGCTGGCGGCGGGTCCGGGCAATGAATTGTGCAGCCCTGCGGCCGGCGGTGATGAAAACCGTCGAGTCGGGATCGAATTCGACGGCGAGTCGGAACAGATTGCTATTCAGCGGCCCGCACAGGCCCTTGTCGGCAATCACCAGGATCACGCCCCGCTTGCGAACTTCGCGAACTCGCAACAGCGGGTGGCTGAAGTCGCCCATGCGGCTCGTTGCTTCGCGGCGGATCAAGTACAGCATCTGCACAAACGGCCGTCCTGCCAGGGCGGCATCCTGGGCTTTGCGCATCTTCGAGGCAGCCACCATTTGCATCGCCTTGGTAATCTGCGCGGTGCTGCCAACGGACCGGATTCGCCGCCGTAAATCGCGTGGGCTGTTCATGGTTTCTTTGCTTCCGGGGCTGGCGGCAAGGCTGAGTTCCACGCTTCCTTGAATTCCGTCGTCGCAGCCCTCAGTTCCTCCGTCAGCGCCGGGTTGATCTGTTTTTCCTTGCCGATTTTCCGCAGCAGCTTTTCTTTGCGGGTAGTCAGGAATTCAGTGAGCTTCGCCTGGAATTCCTTGACCTTCGCTACCGGCACATCATCCACGAATCCGTTCTGGACGCTCCACACCACCGCCACCTGCACCTCGACCGCAATCGGGCTGTACTGTGGCTGCTTGAAGATCTCCATGATGCGCTTCCCGCGGTCGATCTTCGCCTGTGTCTGGGTGTCCAGCTCCGAACCGAACTGCGCGAACGCCGCCAGCTCCCGAAACTGGGCGAGGTCCCCCTTGAGTTGGCCCGCAACCTGTTTCATGGCCTTGAGCTGCGCCGCAGACCCGACGCGGGAAACCGAAAGGCCGACGGAAATGGCCGGGCGCATGCCCTGATAGAACAGGTCCGTTTCCAGATAAATCTGGCCGTCGGTGATTGAGATGACGTTTGTGGGAATGTAGGCAGAGACGTCGCCAGCTTGCGTCTCAATGATGGGCAGGGCCGTGAGCGAGCCGTTGCCGTACTTTTCTCCCACGCGGGCTGCACGTTCCAGCAGGCGGCTGTGCAGATAAAAGACGTCGCCGGGGTAGGCTTCGCGACCCGACGGCCGCTTCAGCACCAGAGAGACCTGCCGGTAAGCCACCGCGTGCTTGGACAAGTCGTCGTAGATGATCAACGCGTCCATCCCGTTATCCATGAACCACTCGCCCATGGCCGCTCCCGCAAAGGGAGCTAGGTACTGGTTGGTGGCGGAATCGGCGGCGGGGGACGCGACGATGATGGTGTACGGCATGGCCCCAGCTTCCTCGAGAACGGAGACGATGCGCGCGACGTTCGATTGCTTTTGGCCGATGGCTACGTAGATGCAATACAAGGGGCGGTACTCTTTGTCGCCAGCAGCCTCTGCGGCCTTGTTCAAGCGCGCCTGGCTGATAATGGTGTCAACGCAGATGGTCGTTTTTCCCGTGGAACGGTCACCAATGATGAGTTCCCGCTGGCCGCGGCCGATGGGAATCATCGCGTCAATTGCCATGATGCCCGTCTGTACCGGCTGCCGCACCGGACTCCGGCGGATGATTCCTGGTGCGATTTTCTCGACGGGATATGTGATGTCGCTCTTAATCGGCCCCTTGCCATCGAGGGGCTCTCCGAGAGTGTTCACCACGCGCCCCAGAAGGGCCTTGCCAACGGGGACCTCCAGCAGCCTTCCGGTCGCGCGGACTTCGCCCCCCTCTTCCAACTTGGTGTAATCGCCGAGGATGATGACGCCGACCTCCGTCTCGTCCAGGTCCAGCGCCAGGCCGGTAATGCCGTGGCCAAAGTCGAGCATTTCGTTGAGCATGGCGTCGGTAAGGCCCTCGACTTTGGCGACGCCATCGCCGATCTCGCGGATGACGCCCACGTTCTGCCGGCCGGCTGCGGCCTTGGCTCCCGAGATTTGAAGCTCGATCTCCTGCAGTAGGTCGCTCATGTCGCCTCGATTCCCATGTGCGGGCCGCCAAAATCACGAGCCTCGCCCGCCAGGATTCGGTTCCTCGTGAATTCGCGACGACGCATCAAAAACGCTTCTCCAGTTCAGCAAGCTGCGACTGCACACTGCCGTCGTAGACGTCACTGCCCACCTTGATACGCATGCCGCCGATCAGTTCCTGTTTCTGGGCGAACCGGATTTCAATCCCTGGACCGTACGCGTCTTTCAGCTGGCCCTGCACAATGGCTTGTAGGTCGGACGGGAGTGGCACGGCGGTCTCCACCTCCGCGGTGTGTTCACTCTGGTCGAGCCGCACCAGATGCGCAAACTCCGTCAATAGGGCCAGAGCGCCGCGGCGCTTGCTTGAACTGGCTCGTTCGGCCACCAGGCGGACACGCCTATCGTCGAGTGATCCGTTGACTGTACACAGACGGAACAGCTGCCTTGCCAGCCGCTTGTTTTTTTGGGTCGTGGCCATTGTGATCGTTCCCGCTTCCCTAAGACTGCAACTGCCGGGCTGTCGCCTCGGCGAGGCGCCGCTGATCCTCCGAGGTCAATACCTTGCCCGCGACGGCGGCGGTGGTCTGCACCACCAGGCGCCCCACCTCGCGCTTGAGATCACCAAGCATCCGTGCGTGATCCTGCACGGCCGCTTCCTGTGCCTTGGCAACGATCTGCTGAGCCTGGGCGATCGCCTTCTGGGTCTCTCGCTCCTGAACGCGGGCTGCGGCTGCATGAGCCTCTTCGACGAGTTTGACCCCTTGCGCATTGGCCTTCTGCAGCACTTCCTGGCGCATGACCTCGGTCTTGTCGAGTTCTGCTTTGATCTTCTCGGCGTTGGCCTGCCCCAAGGCGATTTGTTGTCGCCGCTCCTCAAGGATCTTCAGGATGGGGCGATACGCCCAGCGATGAAGTACCGCGCAGAGGATGGAGAAGCTGATCATTTGTGCGCCGAGATGTGGCCAGTCCACGCCAAACGTCCTGGTGATGGTTTCCACCCGACCGCTGGATTGCAACATCGCCATCAAGGCAAGAGTTTTCACGGTCGCATTCCCTCGTTTCACAGGCACGAAGCTGAAATGCGCGTCGCGCCCGGTTTCTTGTCCTCTTCCTATTTCACGAGGAAGAGAGCGTAGAACACGATCGCTTCAGCAAAGGCAATGGAGAGAATCGACTGCACCATGATCTTTGTTGAGGCGTTGGGGTTGCGTCCTACAGCGGCAGAAGCGCCCATCCCGATCAATCCGACGCCCACGGCCGCCCCCAGAGCTGCCAGACCCACATGCAGGCTTCCAGTCATAAGTTTTGTTTCCTTCCCTCGGCGGTTTCACTGTTTGACGCAGCGTTGAGCCGCCGAAATCGATAGTCAGTCGTGTACCGGGGCCGCCTCTTCATGCTGCTCGCACATGAGAAAGGTGAAGACGGCTGTCAAGAGCATGAACACAACCGCCTGCACGAGTCCCATCAGCAGTTCAAGGAAATAAAACGGAATCGGCAACAGCCAGCCAAAACCTGGAACCATCTTGGCCATTGCTTCCAGCATGTTTTCGCCCGCGAAGATGTTGCCGTAGAGCCGGAACGTTAGAGAGACCGGCCGAAAAAGAATCGAGATCACTTCCAGGCAGCCGGCAGCGAAGAATATGGCGACCATCATCCACTTCATGAGGCCCTGGCTCTCCCCCTTGGGGCCGAACAATTCTTTGAGAAATCCCAGTGGGCCGATTTCCGTGAAGGACCAGTAGATCCAGCAGGCGAAGAACACTAGAGCCATGGCCAGTGTCATGTTGACGTCTGCGTTCGCTCCGCGAAACAGAGGCTCATCGATCTTGAAGCCGTGCGCGGTCGCGTGCCCCCACCCGATCGAGCCCACGCCGGGGATGAGACCTGCCCAGTTTGCAGTGAGGATGAAAATGAAGATGCTGGCAAAAAACCAGAACGTCCGCTGCGTCAGATGCGGGCCAATGATCCCTTCGATGAATTTGTAGAGGCTTTCGATGAACCATTCCAGGAAGTTCTGCGCGCCTTCCGGCACCCGCTCCATGCCCCGCGTTGCAAACTGCGCGAAGACGATCAGGCCGAGCGCAACGATCCAGCTTACGAGCATTGAATTGGTGATCGGAAAGCTTGCGACTCGGCCTATCTCGACTGCGTTCGGCGGCAGGCCGTGTTCCTCAGTGTGTTCGGCGCCTGCCGGCGCCGGGGAGGCCTGTTCCTGGACCTGTCCTTGGAGCTGACTTGCAGGCACCGATGCGGCATCCAGCAACGCGGTAGCAGGTTCGGGTAGGACGTCTCGCGCGGGCACCGCGCTTGCCACCAAGCAAATCAACATTGCGGCAAACACCACCCGCACACCGGCGGTGTTTATTCTGCGCAGCACCCCGGCGTTCTGCTCAATCGGAGGCCTCGCTTGGCGTGTGACGCTCTCGACCATGTTGATGCTCGCTTCGTCGTCGAGCCGAGCGAAGAGGTTCTCGTCCAGCCTGGGACGAGCCTAATGCTCGAGCAGCGCTCCGCAAAACTGTCAGAACTACCAGTTTGAGTATCCTTGGAAGTTCCGGGCGTGCTTCCCTCGAAGAAATCAAAGACAGAAGAGGCTCGAAGAAACCAAGACGGAGAAGCGAGCCGGTCGATTAGGTCACGAGAATCTGGTTCTTGATGGCGAAGTGGACCAACTCGGCACCCGTCTTGATCCCCAGTTCTTCCATGATGCGGTATTTGTGAAAGGCTACTGTCCGCGGCGTCACGTCCAGAGAGTCCGCGGCCTCTTTCATGGACTTGCCCTCGGCCAGGAGTTGCACCACTTCGCGCTGGCGGGGGGTGAGGTCTTTCCCGCGCGCCTTGCCCTCCGGATTGCGGATAAAAGACTCTTCCATACCTCGCGCGATCCTCGGAGTTACATATGGCTTCCCTTTGAGCGCATCCTGGATGGCACGAAACAGTTCCGTGGCGGCGGAACTCTTCAGCAGATAAGCCGACGCGCCGCAGCGCATGGCCTCCGCGGCCATGTCCGGGTCTTCGTGCATGGTCAAGAAGATCAGCTTGGCTTCGGGCAACAATTCCCTCAGTTGGCGGCCGGCCTCCAGGCCGTTCACGAGAGGCATGCCGATGTCAAGAACGATCACGTCCGGCTTCAGGACCTTAGCCTGATTCAGCAGGCCCCGTCCGTCGCACGCCGTGCCTACGATCTCGTACTGCCCTTCGAGCAGCTTGCGGAATGCTTCGAGCAGAATCGTGTGGTCATCGGCCAGCATTACGCGTGGAAGTCTCATGGATTCCTCCGGGGCTCAAGCCCCTGCTTCTTTCTTTCCCCTCATTTGGAACCTGCCTGCCGTTTCTGGAAGCACGAATCCCCACCCGAAGCCCGCAGTCAGATACGACGAGGCAGTGACCAGACCCACCAAAATAGGCTCCAGAGAGACGGAGCTCCCTTGTTGTGTACTTAGAGTCCTTGGGAAAAGAAAAGCCAAGGGTCCCCCGTTCTTCCCGGGTATCCGACCCTGATTCTGGCTTAGAAGGCCTTGGAAACCTGTGACGCGCATCACCGTGCGTCGCGACCAGGACCACATCGCAAGCCCAATTCTCTGGAGCAGCGATCAGTACTTCTCGGCGATAAAGTGCCGCCCCTTCATTGTTGCCTCGTCATCGTAGCGATGTTTCTTAGAGCGTTTGGGCAGTCTCACTTTTTCTCGCGGGGCTTTGCCATATGGAATCATGCTGAGTAGATGCGAAATGCAATTGAGCCGCGCCTTCTTCTTGTCGTCGGAACGGACAACGTGCCAGGGAGCATGCTTGGTGTCGGTCGCATCCAGCATACGATCACGGGCGCGGGAGTAGTCGTACCACCGGCGAAACGATTCCAGGTCCATTGGACTGAGCTTCCACTGGCGCAGCGGATCCTTGATGCGCGCTTTGAAGCGACGCTCCTGTTCCTCCTGTCCGACTTCCAGCCAGTACTTGATGAGGATGATCCCGGAGTTTGTGATGTACTTTTCGATAATCGGACAGAGTTCTAGAAATTTCTTGTAATTCCCCTTCGAGCAGAATCCCATCACGTGTTCCACTCCAGCGCGGTTGTACCAGCTGCGGTCCCAGATCACGATTTCACCCGCCGCCGGGAAGTGCGACATAAAGCGTTGAAGGTACATCTGAGACTTTTCGCGATCGGAAGGAGCGGGCAAGGCAACCAGACGGAATACACGGGGGCTCACGCGCTCCGTGATCGCACGGATGGTCCCGCCCTTCCCGGCGGCATCCCGCCCCTCGAAGACCACCATGATTCTTAGGCCTTTGTATTTGATCCACTCCTGCAGTTTACAAAGCTCCGCCTGCAGCCGCCGCAGCTCCTTTTCATAAGCCTTGCGCTTCAGGCCCTTCGCGCGGACTTCGTTTTGCTTCTTGCCCATTGGAAAGATCCTCCGGCATCTTCTCCCGAAGCCTTGTTGTCGACCCTCGCATTGCCCGTCATCAGAAACCGCGGCCGTCGTCCTGTATCGTAATATCACTACTAGTACACGTCGCGGCAGATGGAGCGAAACTGTCAGAATTGACAGAGATTTGTGTCTGCAGTGCAAGCGCTCGGCACCTGAACACCGTTCTACAAATGGAAAAAGCGGTGGTAGATTCAAACTGCAAAAAAGGGGCTACTGTGGCCGGCGCTACAAATTCAGCCATTGATCCCGGGGTCTCCAAGATTCCAGGTATCCGAAAAACCTGCAACGCGGCCGTAGAAGCCCGACTCGTGCAAGATCGCTCGCATCCCTCTGCAGGGCTGACCGCTTCGTGACGTACGCTATTGTCGCGTGTGACGGGCAACACAGCCAATCCTTCCGCAATACATGATCATGCCTTTGGAAGTAGGTATGGTCGCTGGGCGTCGGGCATGAAAAACATTCCAACCCGCGTGACGCGAAACAGGCTCGCCAGCCGCCTTTTCGTGGCATTTTGCCTCCTCTGCCTTCTTGCAGGTGGTTCCTCTGTTCGAGCACAGACTCAGGTTGATGGATGGGCGCTGCTGCAGGCGGGACAGACCGAACGCAGCACGGCAAAAAAAGCCGCTGCCGTGGCTGCCTTAGGACTTCTCCCCGGTGATCCTCGATCCAGGGCTCTCGCTGAGAGGGCTCTGCATGATCAGGAACCCGTTGTGCGTGCGGCGGCGGCATGTGCGCTAGGGCAGATGGGTGCGAAGGACTCGATTCTGATACTCAAGGAAATGCTGGTCGACAAGGACGCCGCGGTGTTCTTTGCGGCCGCGGACTCCCTGCTGGCGCTGGGAGACCCGGCCGGTTACGACGTCTACTACGAAGTGCTGATGGGGGAACGCAAGAGCGGGCACACCCTAATGGCGGAGCAGAAAAGGATGGTCAAGGATTCAAAGGCCATGACCCTGGCGGCTTTTGGTGTTGCTATTGGATACGCGCCTTATGCCAGTTCGGCGTGGATGTTTTATCGCGTCGTGTCCAAGGACTATGGCCTTCCGGTTCGGGTCGAGGCGCTGAAGAAGCTGGCCAGTGATCCCGATCCGCGGATTAACGGGGAGATGGTCAAAGCGGCTTCCGACAGAAACTGGCGGGTGCGGGCAGCCGCCCTGAGCGCGATCGCACGCCATGGCGATCCGGCCTTGATCCCTACTGCAGTCGCCGGGATGAGCGACAAATGTCGCTGGGTCCGCTACATGGCGGCAGCCGCCTCAGTCCGTTTGTCGGTTGTCTCGACGGCAGTCGTCCCTGGCCAGCGTTGAGCCCAAGTCACGGAAGAACTCCCGCAGCGGGAATCCGGCAGATGGCGGGCCGGGTCGGCAGCGCGGGCAAGGAGGGTTCAATGATGCCGCCCAGCGAGAAATCTCCAGTCGATTATGACCAAACGAAAGAGCAGAAGCGCCTGAACGATGCGCGTGAAACGGGCGTCCCCTGGAAGAGATGGGGGCCCTATCTGAGCGAACGGCAATGGGGCACGGTCCGGGAGGACTACAGCGAAGGCGGTGACGCATGGAATTACTTTACCCACGATCAGGCCCGTTCGCGCGCCTACCGTTGGGGTGAGGATGGCATTGCCGGTATTTCCGATGACAAGCAGCACCTCTGCCTCGCACTGGCTCTGTGGAACGGCGAGGACCCGATTCTCAAGGAGCGGCTCTTCGGGTTAACCAATAGCGAGGGCAACCACGGCGAGGACGTGAAGGAGTACTATTTTTACCTCGACAGCACTCCAACGCACTCCTACATGAAGTATCTCTACAAATACCCTCAGGCGGCATTTCCCTACGCCGATCTGGTGCAGACGAGCAGCAAGCGTTCGAAGAACGAAATGGAGTATGAACTGCTCGACACCGGTGTCTTTAAGGACGACCGGTATTTCGACGTGTTTGTGGAATATGCCAAAGACGGCCCGGAAGACCTCCTGGT
>Ga0335076_10007709_pt1 | contig 10848 bp, 8 predicted proteins | sample Lox_Sample_25_FD_206717 | JGI IMG/M metagenome (GOLD analysis project Ga0335076, IMG submission 206717) | Soil microbial communities from Loxahatchee National Wildlife Refuge, Florida, United States - Lox_Sample_2.5 | ecosystem: Environmental > Terrestrial > Soil > Wetlands | place: USA: Florida...
CGGGTAGTACGGCAACGTGCAGCACGTAAAAACGCAGCAATGCCTCCTGCCCGACGGTCGAGTCACCCAGTAGGATGAACTTCACTTCCTTTCCCACCAGCGGCGCGTAGCTCGATATCGAGGTTCCCACTGTGATCGCCCAAAACGCCAACTGATCCCAGGGCAGAAGGTAGCCGGTGAAGCTCATGAATAGGGTTACCAGGAGCAGCAGAACTCCCAGCACCCAGTTGAACTCGCGCGGCGGTTTGTACGAGCCGGTCAGGAACACCCGGCACATGTGTAGAAACACCGCGGCCACCATGCCGTGGGCTGACCACCGGTGCATGTTGCGCAGGAAAATTCCAAACGCCACCGTCCCACGCAGGTCCAGCATCCGGTCGTAGGCCTGCGTCGTCGAAGGCACGTAATAAAACATCAGCAGAATTCCGGTCACCACCAGAATGAAAAAGAGAAAGAATGAAATCAGGCCCAGGCCGAGTGTGTACGTGGCTTTCAGGCTGTTGCGGTGCACTTTGACCGGATGCAGGTGCAGAAAGAAGTTGGTGAAGCTCGTCGAGGCCCGTCCCAAGTCCGACGATGGAAGCGGGTTTCGAAAGACCGAACGCCACACGTTCTCCGGCAATTCGACGAGCGCCTTCCAGGGGCTGGATTTCGTTTGAGTGCTCATACTCGCAAGTAGCTCCCCTGATCAATTTCTGTATCTTTATCGATCTCGATTTCGCCGTTGGGCGCCAGGCGAACCTGGAACCACGGCAGTGCTTTTGGAGCAGGACCACCGGTGACGTTTCCGTCCTGGTCGTAGCGCGACCCGTGACACGGGCACGAGAACCCTGTCTCCGAGACGGACACGATGCATCCCAGGTGCGTGCAGGTCGTCGAAATCGCCGCGATCTTGTCTCCATCGCGCACCACGCAGACCCGCCGGGCGTCAAGGGAAACACGCGCTCCCGGAGGAAAGTCCTCGGGCTTGCCGATGGAAAAGCGATTGGGCTGGCCATAGGTGGCCCGCGGCTTGATAAAGATGAGATTGGAAAATGCCGTGATGATCAGCGAGCCAAACAAACCGAAGCCGCTGAACCACGACAGCATCCTCCGCCGTGTCATCGCGTCCCCGGTTTCTTCAATGGCGGGATTCTTGGGACTCTTTATCATCCTTCTTCTCCTGCTGCGGTGAGTCGACCAGCTCTTTTACGTCTGACCAGAACACCTGGTATTTCGCGTCTTCCAGGTTGCGGAAGTAGTTCTTTTTCACTGCATAAATAAAGATCAGAACGGCTCCGACGCCCATGCAGATGCTGGCGCCGATCGCGATCCAAGTAAGCTCCATGGGCTACGCCTGTCGATTGTCGCCACGGCCGTATTTGCTGTTCCGTTTCGGTGCTACTCCGGAAATCCACACCGGACTTTCGTGCAGGCGATAGGTTCGGTTCACGTCGGCTGCCAGGCTCGCCATCGACTTCGAACCCAAAACCTTTACGATTGCCGCCTGCGCTTCGGCCCAAACCTGGTGGGCCGGGCACCAGAGTTTCCGGTCGCACGATGGGCCTTCCTCGATGCATTGGTTCAGCCGAACCGGGCCCTCGATCGCTTCAACTACATCCAACAGCGAGACCGTGCTGGCTGGCACCGCCAGTGCAAAACCGCCTCCTGATCCACGTCGGGATCGGATGAACCGCGATCTCACCAGCTGTTGCAAGACCTTAGAAAGAAAGTGGCCCGAAACCTCGGTCGCCTGCGACAATTCGGACTGCCGCACTTGGGCCCCGGGCGGTAGTCCCGCCAAGTGGATCATGACCCGTACGGCATAGTCCGAGGCGCGCGTGATCTGCATCCAAATTCCCAATTTGGACTGGCTTAGTCCAATTTCGAACAGAGCAATCTAAAAGCTCCGCCCAAAGCTCGTCTGTGACTCGTGACACGTACACTTGTGAGCCACGTCACGGGCGAACCACAGGCTTTCGGCAACCTGGAAGCAGAGGCGGGGATTCACCAACCCTCCCATACCCGATTTCTCTGACAAAGAAATCACTATGGGAAGCGGACAAACGTCGGGGAAGAAGTACAACGAGTGCCTTCGCGACCTATCGACTGGGCTTGCAGTCAGGGTTCGAAGGCGAACCCAGGCGGCAATACCTGCCTAAATCTCAAACCGGCCCGGACGCCTCACGCAGATTGGCACATTCATGTCGTGAATACATTCGGGCCAAGCCACGCCTAAAGAATGCAGGATCAGCGCATCACCCAGCGTGATCTTGGAAGGGTCCAGTACGATCTGGAACGCGTAAGCCACATTGATATTTCTGGTCACACACCAACGTTCGTGTTCGAAGATTCCTTCACAATGCATGCACGCTGGCCGTGTAATCACTGGGCTGGATTGAGGAGCGGAATTAGGAGTGTTCATCACTTTCATCCTCGCTGCGAAGCGACTCGAACTTGAACTGCACTAGTTGGATGAACGACTTTCGCGAACAGCGCTGGAGTGCGGTGCAAAATCGTCGCTCATACTCCAAAAAAACGAAGCCCTTGCGAAATCCAACCAAAGCTTTTTCAGGGAAAGACTGCAGTTGCACGTACCCACCTCACTCTGTCATCCAATGAATACGTCCCGACGCCTCCCAGGAAGATCTGCGGCGGACCCAAATGGCGACGAGCCGAAGTGTGACGGACTCGATAGATTGAAAGAAGAGACGTCTACGTTTCCGCAACGCGGCAGACTACGGCAAACACCTGATCCTCTCTCTTGCGCCCCGCCGTTATAAAGGTCTTTTCCTTTATGGCTCTATCCTCGTGCAAATTCAACGACGGCAGTGACGAGCTATCTCTGGAGCTGCGGACGTGGAAGGTGTTGAAGACGCTGCGGATCATCCCGAGCGCTCTGTTCATACGCACCAGGAATACGGCCGCACCGACGACATTCCACCCAACAACCGCAGCAACAGCAGGAGGTAACGGCAGCTAGTCCGCGTGCTGCACAGTTGATCGCACACGACCCCAGGTGAAAATGCCGGGGGAGTCCTCTGCCCAATTCGAGCTTTGTGAAGTTCCCGGCGTGCTCTGCCGACGCTGTGCCGCGGTGCCAGAAAGACGGTGGTGCTTATGAACTTCAAGCTTGATCCCTGCCCTCATTCGCAAGTAGCTCTCATCGCCTCAATTGGCATCATAGGTTCGGTCAGGCGCTGTCACTCGGCTCCGAGTACGGCCGCGCTTGCGCCTGACGCTTCCGGAATTTCAGGTTAAGAAGGAGTCGGTGCCGTGACCCGTCGTGGCATCATTGCGCTGCACGCGCGCATTCGAACATTGCTCGTCTGCCTTGGACTTGTTGTCCTGGTGTGCTCCAACCTTCCTGCCCAAAATCCGCAACCGGCCATAGCGTCCGAGCTCTCGCGCCACAATTTGTCGCACGTAGCCGCATCCGTCGGCCAGCTTGTTGCTGTGCTTCATCGTGATCCCGGACTGCTCGTCGAGCTAAAGCGCTGGATCGCTCGCGACGCCACCGATCACGGGCAACTGATCTCCGACGAAGACCTGGCCGACGAAGCCATCTTCGAGCGCCTCGAAACCGACATTGCATTCCGCTCCGTTGCCACCCTTCTGGTCCAGAAATATGGGTACCTGCAGCCGACAGTGAATCCCGATTCCATGGAAGGCAGAGAGCAGCAACTGCTTATGCAAGAGCGTGTTCGCCTGCTCGCGCAGCAGCAGGCCGCGCCCCAACGAAGCACCACCGGACAATCCGCGCAATCGTCACGCACGTGCTCACCCACTGACGTCGCGTGCAACGCGGCGAATCCATCACTACAGCAGTTGCAGCAACAACCAGGGCTCCAGAATCCGTCGGAAATGCCGGGCCTTCAGAGTCCGCCGCCATCGGGGACGCCGTATCTTCCGCCGCAGACATCTTCACCTGGCAACAACGTGACCGAACTAATGAAGAGCGGCGGAGAAGATACTTTCGGTTCCGAGCAAACCCAGGCGAACAATCCGCTCGGTACTTCCACCGGCATTTCCGGAATTGAAGATTTCGGCCAGACGAGCGGCCTTCCGTCGGGAAACGCCCAGACTTCTCTGCCGGCCGGAAAGTTTGGCAGAGACAATGGCCGTTTCGAAGACGCGGCACTGCGTTCGGAATTCGGAGGAGAGTCCTCCACTCCGAGCAATGCCGAGGTAAACTCGGCAAATAATCCTCTATTGGCATCGAATTTCTCGCCATCGCTCCCCGACGCCAACACGTCGTCCTACGACCTCTCAGGCAAGAATTCGACGGCCACGGAAAACTCTCTGCGCTTGCGAGAATCGTCGCCCACTAGCGCGCGCTTGGTTCGGCGACCGAATCCGTACAGCAATATTCCCTCGCTTTACGATATGTACCTGCAAGCAACTCCCCGTCCTGCCGCCCTCGATCGATTCGGTATGCAGGTCTTTCACAACGGCACGCGCGATTTGCAGTCCATTCCTATGGATCTCCCGGTCGGCCCCGATTACGTGCTCGGGCCCGGAGATTCCATTGCGATTGATCTATGGGGAGGCGTCTCGCGCCGCTTCTATGAAGTCGTGGATCGCCAGGGCCGCATTAGTTTGCCCGAGATCGGACCAGTTCTGGTCGCGGGGAAATCTCTTGCCGACGTTCAACAGTCGGTGCAGCGCACTCTGCGCACGCAGTTTCGTGACGTTTCCGCCGATGTCTCTCTCGCGCGGCTGCGCACGATTCGCGTCTACGTTGTCGGCGACGTCACCCGTCCCGGCGCTTACGATATTGGTTCGCTCTCCACGCCTCTCAATGCGCTGTTCGCCGCCGGTGGCCCCACCAGTCGCGGGTCACTCCGCATCGTCAAACATTTTCGCGGCAACGAACTGGTGCAGGAGGTTGACGTCTACGATCTTCTCCTGCACGGCGTCAAAGGCAACATCGCTCGTCTGGAAAATGGCGACACCGTCATGGTCCCACCGCTCGGACCGGAAATCACCATCCAAGGCATGGTGCGCCGACCGGCCATCTACGAAGAGAAAGACGAAAAGTCACTCGCCGACGCTCTCGCTCTCGCCGGAGGTCTGCTTCCCGGCGCCACATTGCGTCACATCGAGGTGCAGCGGTTGGTCGCGCACGAGAAGCAGACCATGCTCAGCTTCGACATACCGCAGAATGACACCTCCGGAGACGCCACGCGCCGCCTCGAGAATTTCGACATTCAAGACGGCGATCAGATTCGTGTCTTCCCCATCGCTCCTTACGCTCAAGATGCCGTCTATCTCGAAGGCCATGTGATTCGCCCGGGCAAGTATTCCTACCGCGAGGGCATGCGCGTGACCGACCTGATCGGCTCCTACAAAGATCTGTTGCCAGAGCCAGCATCAGCCTATGGCGAAATCATTCGCTTGAGCGCTCCCGACTTTCGCCCCACGGTCCAAAGCTTCGATGTGTCCAAAGCGCTTGCCAATCCCGCCACGGCGCCGCTCTTGCAACCGCTCGATACTGTGCAGATCTACGGCCGTTACGACTTTGAAGATCCGCCGGTTGTCTCGGTACTCGGCGACGTGCGGGCGCCGGGCACATACAAGACCTCCGGTGACATTCACATCAGCGACGCCGTTCATCTGGCCGGTGGCCTGAGTCCCGATGCTCAGACTGCCGATGCCCAGGTTTTTCGCTACTTGCCCGACAGCACGCTGAAGATTCTCAACGTGAGGCTCGACGGCGCCCTGCAAGGCAATCCCTCCGACAACATCATCCTCACTCCGCGCGATCGCGTACTGATTCACCGCAACGCTGCCGCCAGCGATCCCGCCACTGTCTACGTGAAAGGAGACGTTGCCCGCCCCGGCCGTTATCCGCTCACCGGCGACATGCGAATCTCTGACTTGGTCCGCGCGGCGGGCGGTCTGAAGCAGAGCGCCGATACCAGGACCGCAGACATCACCCACTACGTCTGGCAGGACGATAAGCAGGTCACTGGCCAGCAAAAACAAATCGTGCTGGCGGACGCGCTTACCGGAGACTTCGACAAAGACGACCTTCTCAACAATGGGGACGTACTCTCCATCCGTCAGCGCCCCGGATGGCAAGACCTCGGTGCGTCCATGACTCTGCGTGGCGAGATCGTTCATCCCGGCAGTTACGGCATCCGTCCCGGCGAGCGCTTGAGTTCCGTGCTACAGCGCGCGGGCGGTTTCGGTCCCGCTGCGTATCCCTATGGTGCATTGCTCATGCGCACCGAAGTTCAAAAACTCGAGCAGCGCTCCTACGGAGAACTCATCCAGCGCGTGCGCGAGCAGCAGGCCACGCTGAAGCTCACCGCGGCTGCTGCACCTGATCCCGATCAGCGTCTGTCCGCTGAGTCCGCCTTCGTTCAATGGCAGACCACTCTCGACAACCTTGTCAGCAGCCCGCCTACCGGGCGCGTAACCATTCAGATTTCCTCCAACATTCGCAGTTGGGAGAACACCTCTCGTGATATCACCGTCAGGCCCGGAGACATCCTCGTCGTTCCCAAGCGCCCCAGCTACGTTCTGGTACAAGGGCAGGTTTATGGTCCCACGGCTGTGGCGTACCGTCCGGGAAAAAGCGCGCGCTGGTATCTGACCCAAGCCGGCGGCACCACCAACATGGCGTACAAGCGTGGAATTTTCGTCGTGCGCGCCGATGGAACCGTCGTAGGGAATCACGGTTCGTTCTGGCTCACCGGTGATTCCTTGAGCGTCGCTCTGCAACCCGGCGACATGGTGGTCGCGCCCGAAAAGGCTCTCGGCGGACCTCCCATCTGGAAGACACTCTTCCAGAACGCGCAGGTGCTCAGTTCGATCGCGACCAGCGCCATCCTCGCGGCGCACTACTGAGGACTCTGTGACTCGCACGCAAGGTTGGATCGCATGCATGCTGCTGATGGCCGCCACCACCGTGTGTTTCGCGCAATCAGGGACATCCCTCGATGCCGCGGCCGGGACCACCACACTTCCCGATGCCCCCTCTGCCAACGAAATTCAAAACACAGTGACGGGTCTGCCCGTCCAACTGCTTCACGACCAAACTCATCTCTGGACTAGCCCGTCGCGCGCTCGATTCACCGATGCCACGTACCTCGTTCCCATCGGAGGACTCGCGGCCGCCTTCTTCGCCACTGACAGTGATTTCAGCCGTCACCTCTCAAACGATCCCAATCATCTCCTCACTTTTCGCCATATCTCCGACTACGGTGCGATTTCAATGATCGGAGGCTCCGCAGGACTCTACTTTATCGGCCTCACCACTCACAACGCCCATCAACGCGAAACTGGATTCCTCAGCGGCGAATCCGCGATCGACAGCCTCGCGATCACAGAAGCCCTGAAGTTCGCGACTGGCCGCCAACGGCCGGTCGACGGGAACGGCCGCGGGAAATTCTGGCGCGGTGGTGCGTCATTCCCTTCTGAGCACGCGGCGCTCGCATGGTCGGTCGCCGGAATCGTCGCCCACGAATATCCCAGCCCGCTGATGAAGCTTTTTTCCTACGGCCTTGCCACCACCATCAGCGTCTCCCGTGTCGAAGCGCGCCAGCACTTCCCTTCCGACATTCTGGTTGGCGCTGCCCTCGGCTATCTCGTGAGTTCTCAGGTCTATGCCCGTCACCACAATCCCCAACTTCGCGGCGGCACCTGGGAACTTCCTGCGATCCGCCAAGATCGCCCTTCGCACTGGCCCTCGAAGTACATGGGTTCGCCCTACGTTCCGCTGGATAGCTGGATCTATCCCGCACTCGAACGCCTGACCGCGCTCGGCTACATCGACAGCGCCATCGCCGCCATGCGCCCGTGGACTCGCATGGAGTGCGCTCGCCAGATTAACGAAGCCTCCGATCGCATCAACGGTGACGACGAAGGCGAAGCCTCTCGCCTCTATCACGACCTGCAGCAGGAGTTCGGCTCCGAGATCAATCTGCTGGGCGGCGGAGCCAATGGCGAGTTTCACATGGAGTCCGCATACACACGCGTCACCGAAATTACCGGCAAACCTCTCACCGATGGTTACCACTTTGGCCAGACCGTTGTGAATGACTATGGACGTCCCGAGCAACAAGGATTCAACAACGTTTCGGGAATCTCTGGATGGGGCGCGGACGGGCCCTTCGCCATTTATGTGCGCGGCGAATTCCAACATTCGCCGTACGCTCCCGCGCTTCCTCTCACCGCGCGCGTGGCGATCTCTCAGGCCGATTTCAGCCACTCCATCATTCCGCCACCGTTTCCCGTTCCCCCCGACACGCCAATTCCGTCCATCGACCGCGGCCGCCTGCTCGACTCCTATGTCGCCATGAACATCTCCGACTGGCAATTCTCGTACGGCAATCAAAGCGTGTGGTGGGGACCTGACGAGGGCGGTGCCATGATGCTCAGCGACAACGCCGATCCCTTACGCATGTTCCGCATCAACCGCGTCACGCCGCTCAAGCTTCCAGGATTTCTCAGCATCTTCGGACCGCTCCGACTGGAATTTTTTGTCGGCCAGTATTCGGGTTACAACTTCATGTTCACGCCCGCCGGACTCCTTGGAAATTTCGGCGAGTCCCTACATCCCCAGCCCATCGTTCACGGCGAGCGCTTCAGCTTCAAGCCGAGCCGCAACTTCGAGTTCGGCATGTCTCGCACCACCGACTACGGCGGCCCCGAATACCCGCTCACCTGGCACACGTTTGTTCGAAGTGTTTTCTCTGCCGATATCACCAATCCGGGCGCGCCGGACAAACCTGGGTCGCGCCGCTCCGGCGTGGATTTCAGCTATCGCCTCCGCGGCATCACCTTCTACGCCGATGGCTTCACCGAGCACGACACCATCAGTCCCATCGTTGGTCCTGACGTAGCCGCATGGCTCGGCGGCATCTACATCCCGAGCCTACCCCGAATTCCGAAGATGGACTTCCGCGCCGAGGGCGTCTACACCGATCCGCCGATAGGCGGTAATGTTGGCTCCGGATTTTTCTACTACAACCCAACCTGGATTTCTGGTTTCACCAACGCCGGGCACTTGCTGGGACATTGGGTGGGACGCGAGGGGCAAGGCGTACAAGCCTGGACCACGTATTGGCTAAGCCCGCGCAACAAACTCCAGTTTCAATTCCGGCATCTGAAAGTCAGCCGTGAATTTATTCCCAACGGAGGAACACAGTCCGACGCCAGCGTCCGCGCCGATCTCTGGGCGCGCAGCACCTTCAGTGTTTCGGCGGCGGTGCAGTACGAGGCTTGGACTTATCCCGTGATCGCGCCCTCGCGGCAGTCCAATGTCACTTCCATGGTGCAACTTACTTTCTGGCCAAAGGGACCCTCTCGCGAAGGCCCCGATCACTGATTCACGGTTCGTATGTATAAGGTGCTTCATCAAAAACAATGGCGACAAGACGGCCCACAAAACGGGATTTTGCATATCGCGAGCCTGAACTCGATCCCGAGTTCATCGTTGGCCTCGAGGTTCACGACAAGCCGCGCCGCCGCATGGTCACGCGTCTCGCAATCCTCTGGCAAGAGCGGATTCTTCTGTTTCGTTGTGCCATGATCGGACTGGTCACCTCCACCATCATCGCGTTTTTGCTGCCGACGCGGTACACCTCAACCACGCAACTCATGCCTCCTGACCAGGTCGGTCAGGGCCTCGCCTCCACTCTCGCCGCCCTCACCAAGGGGGGCGGCAGCGGCGGTGGCAGTGATCTGGGCTCCATCGGCAGCGAGCTTCTTGGCTTACGCACATCGAGCGACCTTTTTATCGGAGTCCTTCACAGCCGTACCGTCCTCGATGATCTGATCAACAAATTTGATCTGCGCAAACTTTACGGCGTGCGCCGAATCGAGAGCGCTCGCAAACAACTGGCTAGCCGGACCGACATAACCGGCGATCGCAAGAGCGGCATCATCACCATCAAGGTGATCGACCACGATCCTCAACGTGCTGCTGCCATGGCCCGCGAATACGTCGAACAGCTCAACCGGATCGTGGTCGCCCTCAATACCTCTGCCGCCCACAAAGAGCGAGTCTTTCTTGAAACTCGCCTCGGCCAGGTACTACAGGATCTTGAGTCCGCCGAAAAAGACTTCAGCCAATTTGCCAGTCAGAACACCGCGCTCGACGTGAAGGAACAAGGCAAGGCGCTGATCGGAGCGGCCGCGGAACTTGAAGGTCAGCTCATCGCCGCGCAAACACAGCTCGAAGGCTTGCGCCAGATCTATACCAATAACAACGTCCGCGTGCGTTCGCTCGAAGCCCGCATCGCCGAGTACCGCCGCCAGCTCCAGAAGCTCAATGGCAATTCCAGTACCGCGAGTGATTCCTCCACGGATGACTCGCCGTCCGGACAAAACCAGGAGCTCTATCCCTCCATCCGTAAGTTACCCATCCTGGGCGTGACTTGGACGGACCTCTATCGCCGAACCAAGGTGCAGGAAGTAGTTTTCGAGACTCTGACCAAACAATTCGAGATCGCCAAGGTCGAGGAAGCGCGCGAGACCCCCAGCGTCAAAGTTCTGGACATGGCCGACGTGCCTGAGCAGAAATCGTTTCCTCCGCGCATGCTGCTGATCTTTCTTGGTGTTTTGGTCACGCTCATGGGCGCCAGCGGATGGATCCTCGGCCGTGAACGTTGGCGCGCCGTCGACGCGGCTGACCCGGGCAAGGTGCTCGTGCTCGATGTTCTTCACACGGTTCAATCTACTCCTTGGGTTTCGCGCACTCTCCGCTTTGTAAGAAATGGATCGGGAAAAGAAGAGCCGCCCCGAAAAGGCGCCTCCTCACAAAAACCCGATACCTACAATCCGGAATGACGATCGGAGAAGCCAGCAATTGCAGATTCGCAATCTACCTCGACAGAAATGGTTCGGCAATCTCTTCTG
>Ga0335076_10007710_pt1 | contig 10847 bp, 6 predicted proteins | sample Lox_Sample_25_FD_206717 | JGI IMG/M metagenome (GOLD analysis project Ga0335076, IMG submission 206717) | Soil microbial communities from Loxahatchee National Wildlife Refuge, Florida, United States - Lox_Sample_2.5 | ecosystem: Environmental > Terrestrial > Soil > Wetlands | place: USA: Florida...
ATGCCTCCAGCGACCTTCCAATACGTCTCGCCGGGTTCATCGTCAGTCACACCCTTTCCATCCATGAGCTTTGGCGGATTGGGAAACATTCCCAGCGCGATCGCCGTCTGCGGCTGACCGGGCAAACCGTGGCAAACGGCGCAGTTTTCTTTGTAAACGAGGGCTCCAGCGGCGTAGTTACCCTCATCGGCGGGAATGGGAGAAGCCTTTGGCATCTCTTTCCGCAAGCGGGCATGCAACGCCATGCTAGCAAGCATCTTCTCGAAGGGCATTGGCTGGGATGAGGTCGCAACCGGAGCGCTTCCGGTGGAGAAGTACATATACACGCCAACGGGAATCACGATCAAACCAACAATCAAGCCCAACAGAAACTTTCCCATGGATAGTCCTTTCAAAAGTGAAGGTTGATGATATCCGCAATGCCGCGGTCAAGACCAGTCCTGGAAACGCCCACTCACGTTGCCGCACAACCTGGACCCCGACCTTCTAGAGGTTCAAGAAGGAATCTCCGACCGGAGGGATGTGTCCCTGGGAGCGGCAAACGGGAGTTCAACACTTCGGTAACTTCCGAAACGGATTACGCGATTCTTCTTTGTTTTCCTTGTGCTACGGTTTCTCTTAGGCGAATCTCCGCGTTCGTTTAACAAGGTTTCGGCCCAGTGTCCTCGAGCAATCGCAAACCGGGAATCCACGTCGCGTGGACCACCGTTACGTATCGCAGTGTCGCGCTGCTGATCATCGCAGGCGCGCTCATCTTCTTTTTTGCCATGCGCTTCACCTTCCCGCAGTTCACCCAAAATGCCGTCCAGAAGGTCGACGGCGTGGCCAGCAAGATTCTGGAAAAGGTCGCTGGCATGGCTCCTCCCGCGGGATCGGGTGTGTCGGTTTCGCAACAGGCGCACTTCACCGCGCTCGATGGCACGGTGCGGGTCAAGAAGGGAAGTGGCAACAGCTGGGTGACGGCCGACTACAACGTTCCACTCGAAAAGGGAGATGTCGTACAAACTGGTTCGGAGGGGATGGCCAAAGTCGTCTTCAACGATGGCACCAGTTACACCGTGAAGCAGGATTCGTTGATTGTCATTGAAGAGAATTCCGCCAACGACCAACAGCAGACTAACGTGGCCGTGGCGGTCAGTACTGGAACGGTGGACCTGTCGACGGCAACCTACAGTCAGGGATCAAAATCGCAGGTCATCGTTGCCGGCGCAACGGCTTCACTGGCGCCGGAATCCGCTGCTCAGGTGCATAACGATCCTAAGGCCGACCAGCATGAGATCTTGATGAAGAAAGGCACTGGCGAAGTCACCCGAAAGGGTGAGACCGTTAAGCTGGCAAATTGGGAAAAGGTAAGTTTCCAGGGCGAGCAAACGCACCTGGAAAAAGCGAAGGAAATTGGGCCGCCGACGCCGATCGCACCCGCAAACATGGCTCCGCTGTTTTCGTCGGGAGAAGCGACCAAGGATGTGCAGTTTTCCTGGACGGCGATGGCGAATGCAGTTGGTTACCGGTTGAGGATCTCCCGCAATCCGTATTTCTCCTCTACACTGGTGGACAAAAAAGTGAATACAGCGGCAGTAACGGTCACAGGATTGGGGCAGGGTGCCTATTACTGGATGGTGCAGTCCTACGACACGGCTGGAAAGGAATCGGTCGAGAGCGAGAAAAACCGCTTCACGATCATTTCCAAGGGGAGAGAGTCAGACGCGATTGACTTGGAGTTGGATCCTTTTATTCAGCACGGTCACGTCATCGAGGTGACAGGCAAGACACAGACCGGTGCACGGGTGATGGTGAATGGGAGCGAAGTGCCGATGGTCACCACCGATGGTTCGTTCCACTACTTCACGCCGCCCTTGCCCACCGGCGAGGCGCTCATTACGGTGACCGCACAAACGGCGCAGGGCGGAGTGAATACGCAGCAGAAGAAGATCATTATTCAGTAAGAGCAGTTCGAGTTTTGGTGTCAGGTTCGAGCAGGGATTTTCGGCTTCCCGTAAAATAGAGGTATCCGATAATCCCAGAGAAGAAGAACACGGGGCGCTCCCGGGAGAGCGAGAGTCCACGAGGACGCGGGAACGAATACGTCATGTCAACCAATGGTTTTCATTCAGGCGCCACACGCAACCATAACCTGCGGTCGCTGTTCAGCATTTTTTCGAGCGATCTGGCCATCGACCTGGGCACGGCGAACACGCTGGTGTACGCGCGCGGCAAAGGAATCGTGGTTAACGAACCTTCGATTGTCGCCATCAATAAAAACACCGGTGAAGTCGAAGCCGTCGGCAAAGAAGCGAAGGAAATGCTGGGGCGCACTCCGGGCAACATCGTTGCGATCAAGCCGATGAAGGACGGTGTGATCGCCGACTTCAAAGTCACGGAAAAGATGTTGAACTATTTCATCCAGAAGGCGCACAACCGCAAGATGTTGGTGCATCCGCGCATCGTAATCGGCGTGCCTTCGGAAATCACGCAGGTGGAAAAACGCGCCGTCATGGATTCCGCCTATCGTGCCAAGGCCAGCGAGGTTCATCTGGTGGAGCAAGCCATGGTGGCCGCGATCGGCGCGGGGCTGCCCATTACGGAACCGAGCGGCAACATGGTCGTCGACATCGGCGGCGGCACGACCGACATCGCCGTGATCTCGCTCAGTGGCATCGTCTATTCGCGCTCGGTGCGTATGGCCGGCAATCAAATGGACGAAGCCGTCATGAACTACCTGAAGCGCAAGTACAACCTGCTGATTGGCGAGCGCACGGCGGAACAGATCAAGATGGAAATCGGCTCGGCCCACCAGCTCGATAAGCCGATGACTATGGAAATCAAGGGCCGCAACCTGATCGAAGGCGTGCCCAAGACGATCACAGTCGACGACGGCGAAATTCGCGAAGCGCTCAGTGAGTGCGTATCGACGATCATGAATGCAATCCGCGTTGCGCTGGAGCGGACGCCCCCTGAGCTTTCGGCCGACATCAGCGACCGCGGCATCGTCCTGACCGGCGGTGGCGCGCTGCTGAAGAATCTGGATAAGCGGATTCGCGAAGAAACCGGGCTTCCCGTTTCCATCGCGGACGACCCTCTGTGCAGTGTGGTGCTCGGAACGGGAAAGATGCTCAGCGACTTCAAGCTGCTGAGAAAGATTTCGATCGAATAAAGCTAGTGAGCCATGGGTAACGAGCAATGAGCTGTGAGCTAGTTGGTTCAGGTTCATCTGTGGTTCTGCTCATCGCTCACCGCTCATAGCTCAATGCTTCTATGGAATCCGTCCTCGGCCGTTATCGCAATCTGATCATCCTGGTAGGAGTTCTTTTTCTGCAGGTGCTGGGCTTAGCTGTGCAGGTGAAGCGCACCAGCAGCCAAACGCAAGATACGCGGCTCATTCGCATTTGGGCGGTGGGAGCCATCACTCCTTTTGAGCGTGCCCTTGTTTGGGTGCAGAGCGGTACGGGCAATCTCTGGCACAACTACTTCTACTTGCGCGGCGTGCGCGCGGAAAATCGCCAATTGAAAGCGCAAATTGAGCAAATGCGCCTGGAGCAAGTGCGGCTTAGCGAAGATGCCGCCCAGGCCCGTCGTCTACAAACCCTGCTGGCTTTCAAAGAGCAATACATCGCCAAGACGGTGGCAGCTCAGGTGATTGGCTCGAGCGGAAGCGATCTTTCCCGGGTGATCTACATCGACAAGGGGGAGAACGCGGGCCTCAAGCGAGACATGGCCGTGATCACGGTGGACGGAATCGTCGGGAAGGTCCTCACCGTATATACGAACGTCTCGCAGGTGCTGCTCATCAACGATCAGTCGAGCGGCGTGGGAGCGATTTTGGAAAAGTCACGGCTGCAAGGGGTCCTGCGCGGTACCGCGAATGGCGAAGTTTCGCTCGAGCGCGTGATGAGCGATGAAGAGGTTCCGGTGGGCGAGACCCTGCTGACCAGCGGCGGCGATCAAATTTTTCCGAAAGGACTCCGCGTTGGCACGGTGGCCAAGGTTGGCAGTGGCAAGGACCTGTTTCTGAACATCAAGGTCAAGCCGGCCGCCAATCTCAGCAAGCTCGAAGAGGTGCTGGTGCTGGTGGAGAAGCAGGAACGCCAGGCCATGGCGGAAGACAATATGCGCGTGCGCGCAGCCGATATCCTGGCGCAGCGATTGCCGTCCGTGCCTGACAAACCTGCCGATACCCCAGTCGCGACAACCGAAAAGACTGCGGCAGATGCAAGCGGCAAGCCCCAAGCACAGACACAAGCCAACGACAGCAAGCCGCAAACGCCTGCCAAGGCGCAAGCTGGAAACACTGCGGGCAAGCCATCTGGCACAAATTTGGCGAGCGGTGCCGTTACGCCGGTACGAAGCACGAGTCCCGCTCCAAGCGGTGCATCGCCAACGAAGACGTCGGGTGCGCCAGCCGGGTCTCCGCCTGCGACGGCTGAGAATCCAGCCGTCAAGCCAGTCGTTAAGGTTGCGAAGCCAGCGTCGATTCAGCAGGATTCACAACCGGCCTCAACTCAGCCAGCGACGGAGTCCCCTTCCGATCCGAGCAAGCCCGACTAGCGTGCCCATCACTTACACATCTGGGGAGCAGGTTGAGGTTTACCGGTTCAGTATTCCGGTAACCATCGGCGTCCCACTGCTGGCACTCTTTCTACAGGCCCTTATCCCGCTGCGTTTTCCGCGCTTTGCCGCGTACTTTGACTTGCCGCTGCTGGTAACGATCTTCTTCGCAATCTCGCGCCGAAACCCGATTTCAGGCCTGTTTACCGGCGCGGTGATTGGCTTGGCGCAGGACATGTTGGGACACAATCCGATCGGCATCTACGGAATCGCCAAGACTGTGGTCGGATATGGCGCGTCGTCTTTGGGCGTCAAGTTGGACGTGGAGAATGCCGGGGCGCGTCTGCTCGTGACCGTGGCTTTTTATCTGGTGCATTCGGCGGTCTACTTCACGGTGGCCCGCGGCATGGTGAACATGACCCAGCATTGGAGTTGGCTCGAGGGTATTCTGGGCGGGTTTGCGAACGCGATTCTGGGCGTCATCGTTTACTACTTGTTGGACAAGGTGAAACAACGCACTTAGCCGTGAAATCCCGAGTCCCAAGAAGTACAGAGGACCGGAAGGGCAGGGTTCATCGGAGGAGTCATAAGACGTGACCTTCGTGTCCACTTGTGGCACGAGGAGGTGCGAGATGGCGGTAGAATTTGAGGGGAATTCCTTTGCAGTGGAGCGCAGGAGCGACCGGGAGATGGGAGGACCGATCTCTGCCCCTTAGGCACTAAGCCCTGGTCCCCGATTTTTTATGTTTGGACGTGACGAAAAAGTATCGGCGATTCGGCTCACCGCGGCGCAGTACATGATCCTCGCCGTATTCCTGATTCTCGCCTATGGACTGTGGCGGCTCCAGGTGATGCAAAGCGATTACTACTCCCTGGCGGCGGAGCGGAATCGCATTCGCAACGTGCCGGTGCTGGCCCCGCGTGGCAAGATTCTCGATCGCGAAGGCCGCACGATCGTCGATAATTACCCATCCTTTTCAGCCCTTCTTTTGCGTGATTCCAGCCGTGATCTGGTGGCCGACGCCGACCTGATCGCCAAGGGCCTGCATCTCGATCCCAACGAGCTGCGAGTGCGCATCAGGCGTTTCGCCGCGATGCCGCAGTACCGGCCGATATTTTTGAAGGACGACATTACACCCGATGAACTCGCATTCATCGAGGCGCATCGTAACGAGCTTCCCGAACTCGACACCATCATGGCGCATCGCCGCCTTTATCCCCGCAATGGATTCATGGCGCATCTGATCGGCTATGTGGGCGAAGTCAGCGAGGACATGCTGAACCAGCCGCAGTTCGAGCTGTATAACCCCGGCGATGTCGTCGGCATATCGGGCGTGGAGCGGCAATATAACGCGGTGTTGATGGGCCAGAACGGGTCGCGGCAGGCGCTGGTTGACAGCCACGGGCGAGAAGTCGGAAGGCTGGGCGAGACTCCCGCGGTTCCGGGGAAGCCACTCAAGCTGACCATCGATATCGACATGCAGATTGCTGCGGAAGAGGCACTTGGGGACAAGAACGGGGCCATTGTTGCCATGGATCCTCGCACTGGCGAGATTCTTGCCATGGTGAGCCGTCCGACGTTTGATCCTAATGATTTCGCGGTGCACGTCTCACGAGATGAATGGAACAAGCTGGTCACCGACCCCGACAAGCCTCTGCTGAACAAGGCGATTCAGGCCCAGTTGGCCCCCGGGTCCACATTCAAGATCATCATGTCAGTTGCCGGCTGGCAGGAAGGCATTGCTCAGACTATGCACGTCCATTGCAATGGCAGTGCTGACTTCTACGGCAGGAATTCCAAGTGCTGGGTCTATTTCTTGCATCAAACCCACGGCGACGTGGACCTCGCGAAAGCGATCTTTCAGTCGTGCGACGTTTTCTTTTACACCCTAGCTGACAAGCTGGGAATCAACCGCATTGCGAAATACGCAACTGCCCTGGGGCTGGGGCAGAAGACAGGTATTGATTTGCCACAGGAAGCAAGTGGCTTGGTTCCGTCGGAAGAATGGAAATTACGTACCTTCCACCAGAAGTGGTACGCGGGCGAAACGGTGTTCGTCGGCATCGGGCAGGGGGCCGTTACCGTCACGCCGGTGCAGTTGATCCGGGCGATCAGCGCGATTTCTATGGGCGGCAAGATGGTCGTGCCGCATGTCATCAATCCTAGCGAATTGCCACCGAATTACGTGGATGCTGCGCACCTCACTGATGTGAAGACTGTTCCTATCGATCCAGAGGGCTGGAACTACATCACGGACGCAATGTTGAAGGTGTTACAGCCCGGAGGCACCTCCCCGTTGGCGGCAGTGCCAGGAATTGAGATCGCTGGCAAAACCGGATCGGCGCAGGTCGTATCGTTGGAAAATCGCGCAAAACATAAGGACAATGCCGATCTGGCGCAGAACGGATGGTTCGTTGGATTCACCCCGCGCCGTAATCCTGACGTCGTGGTTTGCGTCCTCTTTCAGGGTGGTGAGCACGGGAAACTGGCCGCGCGTCTCGCTACGCAGGTCATCAAGGCCTACGTCGAGAAGCAACGCCGCAACCCGCAGAAGATGGTGGAAAAGCCGTCAGGGAAAGTGGAAGTGGGAGGATTGTGGGATACTCCAGATCCTGACGGCAGGAGGGACAAGTTGGAAGGCGGGCGTTTTGAAGTAGATCTGCCACGAAAGCCGCTGGCCGCCGCGGTCGCAGCGCCGGGCATTCGATAGCTGGGTGGTGGCAACCAAAACTGATGTCACGTTACGTCTCATTCCGCGATTTTGACTGGGTCCTTCTGGTCTTTGTATTGCTCATTTGTGGTCTGGGGGTTATGGAAATTCACTCCGCCACCGAGCACACAAAATTCGCGGGTTCGCATATCAAGCAGGTCTATTGGGTTGTCGGCGGAGTCGCGGCCATGTTCCTTGTCAGCCTGGTGAATTATCAGGCTTTGCTGGAACAGGTACATTGGTTCTACATCGCTTCTATTGCTTCACTGATGGCCGTCATGATTTTCGGCCAGAAATATCTCGGCGCAAAGCGATGGATCAAGATGCCGGGTGGCAACCACTTCCAGCCCTCGGAGTGGGTCAAGTTGATCCTCATCCTGGCGGTAGCCAAGTATTTTGCCGATATGCGGACGCGCGAGCTCTCCTGGTCCGATTTCATGAAGGCCGGGGCGATTGTCGCAATCCCTATGCTTATGGTGTTGAAACAGCCAGACTTAGGGACTGCACTCACCTACCTTCCGATTGCCGCCATGGGAGTATTCCTGGGGGGCATGCAATGGAAGCAAGGGATGGTCGTGGCTCTTGTGGCAGCCATCGGAGTGGGGGCGGTATTCTTCGTCCCCAGGGTTCATGTTTTGAAGTCGTACCAGAAGCAGCGTTTAACCAGTTTTGTGGACCCGGAGCTTGATCCCCAAGGGTCGGGGTACCAAGTTGAGCAATCCAAGATTGCGGTAGGTTCCGGGGGGCTTTGGGGCGGGAAAGGATCGCAAACACACGGGGCTTTTCTCCCAGTGCCGCAAACGGACTTCATCTTCGCCGCGTTCAGCGAGGAACATGGATTCGTAGGCGCGCTTGGGGTTCTGCTGTTATACTTCATTGTGCTGATGCGTTTGACCCAGAACGCGCAAACAGCGCCCGACCGCGCTGGCACGTTCGTGGTGATGGGTGTGGTGGCTGTGCTTAGCTTCCATATCCTGGTCAATGTCGGCATGGTGGTTGGTTTTATGCCGGTCACTGGAATACCCCTGCCGCTAATGAGTTATGGTGGGTCTTCCGTACTATTCATGTTCCTGGCGCTAGGAATGGTGATGAATGTTCGTATGCGCCGCTTCGTGAACTAGCTGGGGTGAGCCAGCTGGGCGAACAACGCCGGGATAGCGTGATAAAGGCTTTAGGAAAAAAGCTTTAGAGACGCGGAAGAGGGGCAGGAAGCAACTTGCTGCGCCGAGGGGCGCAGCCCAAAAATATCGATCGCCCTCGCGTTAAGGGGGCATACACCGGTCTGGATGAAGGTCCAGGGTCGGGCAGGATTGAAGCTTAGTCGTTAGCCGGGCAGGGAAACGGCCCCCCGACCCCAACGGGTCTGAGAGTGCGGTCACAAACCCGGCACAAGCAAAGCGATACGTGCACAAGATTCTCAAGCTTATGCAACGGATACGGCAACGAGGCGAGTCCTCGCGCCACCGCCGTCCCCTACACGGGGCATCGCAGTCCTCAATCCTCCCGCCACGCGCCTGATCCACCCCGGTGAGACTCGTCCACGTGGACGAGACCGGAGTGTTCAATGAACAAAGAATTATTTGTGTCTTCCACGCCTCACGAAACCAAAGTAGGCATGGTGGAGGACGACCTTCTCGCGGAAGTCTATATGGAGCGCGAGAACGAATACACCTTAGCTGGTTCCATTTACAAGGGCCGCGTCACCCGCGTGCTGCCAGGCATGCAATCAGCCTTCGTAGATATTGGTCTGGAGCGGGATGCGTTTCTGTATGTGTCCGACTTCATGGAATTGGAGGAGCACGATGACGATCTGACCGACGTCGTTCCGGCCAATCGAGGCGTGCAAGATTTGCGGCCACAGTCTCCCCGGGCAGAAGGAGCCCAAGCGTCCACAGAAGAAGCGCAAGCTTCGACAGCCGTCGAGACCGAGCCGGAGCTCGAAGGGGCGCAGGAAGCAGAAGCAGATGAAGGCTTGGAAGGTCAGGCGCAGGCGGCAGACTCTTCGGAACCTTCGGGCGCTGGCGATTCCCAGAACCGGGATCGAGGAAGCTGGCGCGGACGACGGCGCCGTCGTGGCGGCCGGCGCGATGGTCGCGAACGAGATCGTGGCGGTGAACGGGGTTTCGATCGAAATGTTGATTCGCGGTATACCCGTCCTGCCGGAGAAACTTCCCGCCCACAGGATTTGGGAAGAACGCAACCTTCCGGACCGCCTCCGGGATATACGCCGATCCTGCTGCCCGGAGAGTCCATTTCGAAGTACCAGCGTTTCGCGCAGCAACCGGCGGTAGTGGAGCCCTCGGCTCCAGCAGCCACTTCGGAAGCTTCAAGCGAGACCGCCGTTGAGTCTGGAAGTCCTCTCGCCGTGACGTTTCCTGAGGACGAGCCGATTTTCGCAGGCGGCGAGGCCGTGGCCGAACCCCTGCATGAAGAGCACGAGGACATTCGCGCAACACAGGAGGAGCCAGCCGACTCGGCGTCGACTTCTGCCGACTGGAATCGCGAGTTCCGCAAGCCTGAACCTGAAACGCCTTTGGCGTTCTGGGAGACAGCCGCTTCTTCCGAAGCAACTCAGTTGGCTGCTTCGAGCGACACAGAAGAATCGCATCCAGCCCGTGAGTTGATGGAGCACGAGTTGATCGAGGAAGAAGTCTCCGAGCCCGCTTCCAGTGTGACTGACGAGGCCGATCGCTACGTCGCTCGTGAAATGCAGCCTCCTGTATTTGCGACGCCGGGAACGATCGAGGAAGAGACAATCGATGAGGAAGAAGCCGACGCCATTCAGTATGAGTCTCATTCCGACGAGGGCTACGACGAATTTGAAGAAGAGACGCAAGCAGCAGGCCCGGCGCACCTGAATGGTGATGCGCGGGAGACGGTCGAGGAGATCCATCACGCGTCATTGGCCGATTCTGCCGAGGTTCAGCCGCTCGGGAGTGCCAGCGAGCCTGAGGACAACAGCGAAGAGCTCGAACTCGAAGAAGCACAGGCGCAGGCCGAGGCTATGCTCGATGCGGAAGCACGGGGCAACGGAACGGTTGATGCCCGGGCCGAAGTTCGCGGTCCTTCGACGACAGCAGGATATACACAGCGCAGCCAGCGGCAGCGTCCCGGTTGGGAGCGTCGCGGCGGAGATCGTGGACGCCGCGCTCCCGGACGCCGCTTCCGCCGGCGCGAATCTGCTCCGGTACCGCTGATCAGCGATTTGCTGAAAGAAGGCCAGGAGATCCTGGTCCAGATCGCCAAAGAGCCGATCGGCAAGAAGGGGGCACGCATCACCAGCCATATCGCGCTCCCCGGCCGCTTCCTGGTTTACATGCCTACCGTGAATCACACTGGCGTCTCCCGGAAGATTTCCTCTGAGGAAGAACGGCAGCGATTGAAACGGATCATCCTGAGCGAACGCGAGAACGGGCACGGCGGCTTCATTGTCCGCACGGCTGCGCAGAGTGCGAGTGAAGAAGAATTGCGTGCCGATATCCGCTTCCTGAAAGGCTTGTGGCAGGACATCAAGAACCGGGCAGAGGCATCAAAACCGCCCGCGCTGATTTATCACGACCTGAACGTCGTGGAGCGCGTGCTGCGCGACCA
>Ga0335076_10007712_pt1 | contig 10846 bp, 4 predicted proteins | sample Lox_Sample_25_FD_206717 | JGI IMG/M metagenome (GOLD analysis project Ga0335076, IMG submission 206717) | Soil microbial communities from Loxahatchee National Wildlife Refuge, Florida, United States - Lox_Sample_2.5 | ecosystem: Environmental > Terrestrial > Soil > Wetlands | place: USA: Florida...
AACGACAGGCGCGGAGCATAACGATCCACGTTGCGCGTGCGTGTGATCCGGTTGCGCGCGTCGTGAAAGGGAACATTCGCGCGCCCCACTAGAATCGCGTCCGACTTCCAGGGAGAAGAACATGAAGGCAAAGGCGATCCAGATTCAGCAGCACGGTGGTCCCGAAGAGCTCAAGCTGATCGAAGTCGAAGTCGGCGACCCCGGGCCGGACGAGGTGCGCATCCGCCAGCACTCGATCGGACTCAACTTCATCGACATCTATCACCGCAGCGGGCTTTATCCGATGCCGCTGCCGCATGGGATCGGCTCTGAAGGCGCCGGCGTGGTCGACGCGGTGGGCAGCAACGTCAAGTTCCTCAAGCAAGGCGACCGCGTCGCCTATCCGCAGAGCCCGGTCGGTTCGTATGCCGACGTGCGCGTGATGCCGGCCGCCAACGTGGTGCGCATCCCCGCGACGTTGAGCTTCGACGAAGCGGCCGCCTCGATGCTGAAGGGCTTGACCGTCCAGTACCTGTTCCGCCAGACGTATCGCCTGCAAGGCAATGAAACCATCCTGTTCCACGCGGCCGCGGGCGGCGTCGGATTGATCGCCTGCCAATGGGCGCGCGCCCTCGGCGTCAAGCTGATCGGCACCGTGTCGTCGCCCGAGAAAGCGGCACTCGCGAAGAAACATGGCGCGTGGGAGACGATCGACTACAGCAAGGAAAACTTCGTGGAGCGCGTCAAGCAACTCACCAACGGTGCGAAGGTACCGGTCGTATACGACGGCGTCGGCAAGGACACCTGGGAAGGTTCGCTCGATTGCCTGCAACCACGCGGACTGATGGTGAGCTTCGGCAACGCCTCCGGCCCGGTGACCGGCGTCAACCTCGGCATTCTGTCGGCCAAGGGATCGCTCTTCGTGACGCGCCCGACGCTCGGCACGCACGTCGTGCCGCGCAAACGCCTCGAGGAATCGGCGGCCGAGATGTTCGATCTCATCGCGCGCGGCAAGATCAAGATCGAGATCGACCAGCGTTATCCGCTCGCGGAGGCGACGCGCGCCCACACGGAACTCGCGGCGCGCAAGACCACGGGATCGAGTGTCCTCATCCCCTAGCGAAGCCGCCGCGGCCTCTCGGAGCGACGCCCCGGGCGATTCCGTCATCGCCGCCGCCAACGAGCGGCGGCTGATCGTCACGTTGGCGCTGGCCGCGTTCGGCAGCGCGATGTCGATGCGTGTCGCCGACGCGCAGCTGCCTGCGCTCGGCAATGCGTTCGACGTTGGCCTCGCGGGTGCGGCGCAGGTGATCACGGTCTTCTCGGTCGCCTACGGGCTGTTGCAGCTTGCGTATGGGCCGCTCGGCGACCGCCACGGCAAGTGGCGGATGGTGACGCTCGCGGTGAGCGCATCGACGGTGACGGCGCTCGCGTGCGCGGTCGCGCCCGGCTTCACCGTGCTGCTGGTCGCGCGCGCCGCCGCCGGCGCCACCTGCGCCGGCATCATTCCGCTATCGATGGCGTGGATCGGCGACGCGGTTTCCTATGACCGCCGCCAGACGGTACTGGCGCGTTTCCTGACGGGGCAGATCGCGGGAATGGCCGCCGGCCAGTGGCTTGGCGGCATCGCGGCCGACTACTTCAACTGGCGCATGCCGTTCGTCCTGCTGACGGTGTGCTTCCTCGTTTCAGGCGTGTTTCTCTGGCGTACCCGTGCGCTTGCGCTGAACGTCGCGCCGCATGCGGCGCGCAGCGGTCGACTGCTGGTCGAGGCCGGTTACGTGTTGCGCAAGCCCTGGGCGTGGGTCGTTCTGGGCAGCGTGTTCGCGGAAGGCATGATCCTCTACGGACCGTTCGCGTTCCTCGCCACCCACTTTCACTTGCATGCGGGCGTTTCGCTGACGGTGGCGGGCGCGCTGGTCACGTCGTACGCGTTGGGCGGGCTCGTGTTTGCCGCCACCTCGCGCCGCCTGGTGCCGCGTCTCGGCGAAACGGGTCTGTCGCGCGGCGGCGGCGTGCTGATGTTGCTCGGCCTTCTGCTCGCCGCGGTATCGCCGGTGTGGTGGACCGCGCCGCTCGCCTGCGTCGCCGCCGGGCTCGGCTTCTACATGTTCCACAACACGTTGCAGACCAACGCGACCCAGATGGCGCCGCAGGCGCGCGGACTTGCGGTGTCGTTGTTCGCGTCGTGTTTCTTTCTCGGCCAGACAGCCGGTGTTGCGATCGCGTCGCTCGGAGCGGAACGCTACGGCACGCTCGCCGTGATCGCGGCGGGTGCCGTTGGCGTATTGGTGGTCGCGTTCGTATTCGCGGCGTTGCGGGCCCGCGCCGACGGTGTCGCTGCGGCTTGACCGCGCGCGCCGTCAGGCGAGCTTGAACTCTGCCAGCCGCTTCGGCACCGCGACGTTGTTCAGCGTGACGAAGCGCGGCAGGCCGTTTTCGTACGCCGGATAGTCCTCGCCGCCGATCAGCGGATAGAGATACTCGCGGCATCCATCGGTGATGCCGTAGCCATCTGCCGAAATGAAATCGCGCGGCATTTTTTTTTCGACATTCGCGACCTGTGCCAGCGGCGCCATGCCGATCTCCCACGCATAAGGGCGCGTCGACTTGCGTACCACGGTGGGCATGACCGAGTTGTGCCCCGCGAGCGCGTAGGTGACCGCCGCCTTGCCGACCGCATAGGCCTGCTCGACGTCGGTCTTCGACGCGATATGGCGCGCGGCGCGCTGCAGGTAATCGGCGACGGCCCAGTGGAATTTGTAGCCGAGCGCTTCCTTGACCATCGAAGCGACGACCGGCGCGGCGCCGCCGAGTTGCGCGTGGCCGAATGCGTCGCGCGTGCCTTGCTCGGCGAGGAACGTGCCGTCGGGCCAGTGGCAGCCTTCGGACACGACGACGGTGCAGTAATCGTGCTTGTCGACATTCGCCTTGACCGCGGCGATGAACGTGTCGCGGTTGAATTCGATCTCCGGGAACAGCGTCACGACGGGAATGCCCTGGTCTGCGACCAGTGCACCGGCGGCGGCGATCCACCCGGCGTGGCGGCCCATCACTTCGATGACGAACACCTTGGTCGACGTGCGACTCATCGAACGCACGTCGAACGACGCCTCGAGCGTCGACGTGGCGATGTACTTTGCCACCGAGCCGAAACCGGGGCAGTTGTCGGTGATCGGCAGGTCGTTGTCGACGGTCTTCGGCACATGGATCGCCTGGATCGGATACCCCATCCCCTCCGAAAGCTGCGACACCTTGAAGCAGGTGTCCGCCGAGTCGCCGCCGCCGTTGTAGAAGAAGTAGCCGATACCGTGCGCCTTGAACACTTCGATCAGGCGCTCGTATTCGCGCCGGTTCTTGTCGAGTCCCTTGAGCTTGAAACGGCACGAGCCGAACGCACCGGCCGGCGTGGTGCGCAACGCCGCGATGTTGGCCGCGCTCTCCGCGCTGGTGTCGATCAGGTCTTCTGTGAGCGCGCCGATGATGCCGTTGCGACCCGCGTAGATCTTGCCGATGCGGTCCGGGTGGGCGCGCGCGGTTTCGATCACTCCGCAAGCCGACGCGTTGATGACGGCCGTGACGCCGCCGGACTGCGCATAAAAGGCGTTCTTCATTGAGCTCAACTAGTCCTCGAGCGATTTGGTGACGATCTCGCGCACATCCCGTGAGAGTCCCGGCGCGCGCGCCAGATCGGTGAGCACGGTGCGCATCTTGCGCTGCCGGTTCGGTGTGAATTTGCGCCAACGATCGAGCGAGCGCGCCACCCGCGCCGCCACGGTCGGGTTGATGCGATCGAGCTGCTGCACCTGCTCCAGCCAGAACGCATAGCCCGAGCCATCCGCGCGATGGAACTCGGCCGGATTGTTGTTGCAAAAGCCGCCGACCAGCGCATAGACGTTGTTCGGGTTGGCGGTCGAATACGACGGATGGCGCAACAGCATCCGAACGCGTGCGAGCACGGGCGGTTCGCCGGGCAATCCGATCGCGGTGGCCTGCAGGTTGAACCACTTGTTCATCAGCAGCGGCTCGTGCGCCCACTCGCGCGCAAGGCGCAGCAGCGTTTCGACCTTGAACGGCGCATTGCTGCTGACGATCGCACAGAGCGCGGCTTGCAGGTCGGTCATGTTGTCCGCGTGCTCGAGCTGGAGGCGCGCGAGCGGCAGCGCGTCGTCGGCGCCGCTGTCGACCAAGTAACTCAATGCCAGGTTGCGCAGGCCGCGCCGCCCCGCCGACGACGCGTCGGGCGAATACGTGCCCGGCGTCTTGTGGCTTTCATATGCCATGAGCAGGCTGTCGCGCAGCCGTTGCCCGAGATGCCGTTTGACGTATTCGCGCGCCGCGCGAATCGCCTCGGGGTCGACCATCGCACGCTGCTCGGCGAGAAACGATTCCGCCGGAAGATGCAGCGCCTGCTCCTTGAATGCGGGCGCGAGCGAGCGGTCCTGCAGCGTCTGCTCGAACACCTGCACCAGCACGTCGTCCAGTTGCGGAGCCTGCTCGGTCTCGAACGCGTCGGTGACCGCGATCAGGCGCGCCACCGCGAGGCGCTGGCCGGCCTCCCAACGATTGAAGCCGTCGCTGTCGTGCGCGGCCAGGAACGCCAGCTCGCGATCGTCATAACGGCATTCGACGATGACCGGTGCGGAAAAATCGCGCCCGAGCGACGGCATCGGCGATGCGGGAACATCGACGAAGCGAAAGGTCTGCGTCGTCTCGGCGAGTTCGAGCACGCGCGTCGTTCCACTCGCCTGCGCTTCGCCGTCGATGCGCAGCGGGATGTCGGCACCATCGGCTGAGAGAAGCCCGATCGCGAGCGGGATCAGGAACGGTTCCTTCTCGGACTGGCCCGGTGTCGGCGGACACGCCTGCGAGAGGGTCAGCTCGAACGTGCGGGTCGCGGTGTCGTAGCGCGTGGCCACGACCACGCGCGGCGTTCCCGCCTGCGAGTACCAGCGCACGAATTGCGCGCGCCGCCGTGCGTCGAGACGATCCGGATTGGCGTCCGCCATCGCAGCGACGAAATCCTCGCAGGTGACGGCTTGTCCGTCGTGCCGCTTGAAATACAAGTCAAGCCCGCGCCGGAAGCGGTCGCGTCCGAGCAGGGTCTGCAGCATGCGCACGACCTCGGCACCCTTTTCGTACACCGTTGCGGTGTAGAAATTGCCGATCTCCTGGTACGAGTCGGGGCGCACCGGGTGTGCCAGCGGACCTGCGTCCTCGGGAAACTGCGCGGCACGCAGCGTGCGCACGTCTTCGATCCGCTTGACCGAGCGCGCCCAGGTGCCGGTATCGCCGTGTGCCGCGCTGTCGCCCAGCATCATGTCGGCGGAAAACTCCTGATCGCGGAACACCGTCAGCCCTTCCTTCAGGCTGAGCTGGAACCAGTCGCGGCAGGTGACGCGATTGCCGGTCCAGTTGTGGAAATACTCGTGGCCGACGATCGATTCGATGTTGGCGAAGTCGGTGTCGGTGGCGACGCCTGGATTGGCCAACACGTACTTCGCGTTGAAGATGTTGAGGCCCTTGTTCTCCATCGCGCCCATGTTGAAGTCGTGCGAGGCGACGATCATGAAGCGGTCGAGATCGAGTTCCAGCCCGAAGCGCTGCTCGTCCCAGCGGATCGAGCGCTTCAGGCTTTCCATCGCGTGCGCTGTCTTGTCGAGCTGGCCCGGCTCGACCCAGATCTGCAGCAGCACCTCGCGCCCGGAGCCGGTGCGCAGCCGCTCTTCACGGCACTCGAAGCGGCCGGCGACGAGCGCGAACAGGTAAGACGGCTTGGGAAACGGATCCTCCCAGCGCGCGAAATGCCGCCCCTGTGGCAAGTCGCCCTGCTCGACCAGGTTGCCGTTGGCGAGCAGCACCGGAAAGCGTGCCTTGTCGGCACGCAGCGTCACCGCATAGGTGGCCATCACGTCCGGCCGGTCGATGAAGAACGTGATGCGGCGGAATCCCTCGGCCTCGCACTGCGTGAACAGGCTGCCGTGCGAGAGAAACAAGCCCATCAGCTCAGTGTTCTTGTCGGGCGCGATCGAGTTGCGTATACGCAGGCGCGCCTGCGCGACGGCCGGCGCGAGCGGTATCGAAAGACGCCCGTCACTCAGATCGAAGCCGGTCAACGGCCGGTCGTCGAGCTCGAGGCCGAGCAGCTGCAGGTTTTCGCCGTCGAGCACGAGCGGGCCGCCTTCGACCGCCGGATTGCGGCGCACGTCGAGGCGCGCCTCCACCATCGTCGCGACCGGGTCGAGGTCGAACGTCAGCTCGATGCGATCGACCAGGAATGCCGGCGGTCGATAGTCTTCGCGTCGGACGGTGACGACCTTTTCGTTGCGCATGCGGGAGGAGGAGAGCGGGAACGGCGCGGTGACCGCGGCGGCGGCAGGCGCGGATTGTACGACCGACTGAACCACCCCTCCGCGCTGCGCGCTCCGGGACGAGCGCTTCCGAGCGGGCCGTGCGCGCTCGTGCAGCTTCAGGGCCGCTGGCGCGTAAGCAGGGCGTCGATGCCGCGCAGGAATTGACCCGCATCGAGCGGCTTGGTCCAGTACTCGACGAATCCGGCGTTGCGCGCATGTGCGGCGTCGGATGGCAGTGCGTTCGCGGAGACGGCGGCGCATGGAATCGCGCTCGTTTCGGGTTGCGCGCGCAACTCCTGGAACAGCGTGAAGCCGTCGGTGTCCGGAAGCCGCATGTCGAGCAGGATCAGATCGGGCTGGCACGCCGCGGCGAGCACCCGCGCGGTCGCGCCATCGGGCGCCGTGAAGAGCTTCACCTGTGGCCGCAGTGCCAGCATGTGCTCCACGACCGCGACGTTGTCCGGATTGTCCTCGACATAAAGCAGGCTGCCGCGCACGTCCTCGCGCGGCTTGCGCAGGTCTTCGCCGAGTTCGCTCAGCGCGACACCGCTCGCCTGCGAGCGATCGATCTCCGCGGTCGCGACCGGCAGCGTCACGCGGAACTCCGTGCCAACGCCGAGTTCGCTCGACACTTCGAGCCGCCCGCCCATCTGCTCGGTGAGCATCAGCGAAAGCGCGAGGCCGATACCAGTCCCTTCGATCGGCGCCATCTCCAGGCCGAGCCGGTTGAACGGCTGGAACAGCTGGTCGATCTGCTTCGACGACAACCCGTGGCCGGTGTCGCGCACCGCGATTACGGCGTTGCCATCGGTATCCGCACCGACACCGACGCGCACGGAACCCTTGTCGCGGTTGTACTTGATCGCGTTCGACAGCAGGTTCAGCAGCACCTGCTTGACGCGCGTCCGGTCCGCCCACACCGATTCGGGTGCGTCGGTTTCGCGCACGACGACGGTCTCGATCTGCCGCTTCGCTGCGTCGGTGCCGACCAGCGCAAGGCATTCGTCGATCACCTCGCCGAGCGGCACGATCGCCATCGACAACCGCGCCTTGCCGGCCTCGATGCGCGACAGATCGAGGATCTCGTTGATCAGCGACAGCAGGTGCCAGCCGGCCTGCTGGATGTGCTGGACCCGGTCGCGCTGCACCGGCGCGAGGGGGTACGCCTGGTCGATCTCGAGGATCTGAGTGAATCCGAGGATCGCATTGAGCGGCGTGCGCAACTCGTGACTCATACGCGAGAGGAACTCGGTCTTGGCGCGGCTCGCGCGCTCGGCGGTTTCCTTCGCGCGCATCGCCGTCTCGGTGAGCTTGTGCTCAGTGACGTCGAACGCGACCCCGAACTGGGTCACGGCGCGGCCGTCGGCGTCGAGGCGTAGCTGGCCGCGCAACGTCAGGTAGCGCACCGACTGATCGGGCAGGATCGCCCGCACCTCGATGTCGAGCGCGCGCCGTTCGCGCAACGCGCGCCGCTGCTCGCGCGCGAGGCGCTTCAGGTCGTCGGGATGCAGCACGCTGGGCCAGTCGCGCCGCAGGTCGGGCATCTCGGCCGGCGTGCGGCCGACCAGGCGATAAAGCTGTTCGTCCCACTGCAGCGAGTGGGTCGTCATGTTGAGCTCCCACAGCCCGATGCCGGTGGCCTTGGTGGTGAGCTGCATGCGCTCGAGCAGGTCGCGCGTCGCCTGCTCGCTGCGGCGCCGCTCGGAGATGTCCATGTTGACGCCGAGCACGCGCACCGTGCGGCCGAGCGCGTCGCGTTCGGCGCGGCCGCGCGAGGCGATCCAGCGCACGCTTGCGTCGGGCCAGACGACGCGGAACTCGATGTCGAAACTGGCACCGTCGCCGAGCGCTGCCTGCATCGCCGACTCGGCGCCCGGAACGTCGTCGGGGTGCAGCATGTCGAGCCAGGTTCGCGTGCCAAACGACTCGCGCGTGTGACCGAACAGCTCGTACATCCGGTCGTTCCAAACCGACGTGTTCGAGTCGGGATCCCAGTCCCACACGCCGACCCCGACGGTCTCGGAGATGATCTGCATCCGTTCGACCAGCGCGTCGCGTTCGCGCTGCGCGGCGCGCACTTCGGTCACGTCGAGGTTTGTTCCAAGCAGGCGCAGCGGCACGCCCTTGCTGTCGCTCTCGAGCGTGAAATTGCCGACCAGCATGCGCAGTTCGCCGTCCGGGCGCACGATCCGGTACTCGATGCTGCCGGTCTGCGCCGGCGTCACGAAGGTCTGCCGCATGCGCTCGCGGTCGGCCGGGTGCACGAGCGTCATCCAGCGGTCGAAGTCGGGGCGCCAGCGTGCGTCGACGCCGTAGATCGCGCGCTGCCGTTCGTCCCACTGCATCGTGCCCTGCGCCAGGTCCTGCTCCCAGACGCCGATGCGCGCGGTCGTGGTGGCGAGTTGCAGGCGTTCGTTGACGCCGTGCAATGCGCGCGCCGCGACGCGCGATTCGGTCACGTCGAGCGCGATGCCGGAAACGTGCAACGGCCGGCCGTTGTGATCGCGCTGCAGGGAGCGGCGCGTCAGTACGAAGCGCACCGATCCATCCGGCAGTGCGATCCGGTATTCGGTCTCGACCGGCGCATCGGTGCGCAGCGCGCGCTCGCGCGCCTGGGTGAGCAGGTGGCGGTCCTCCGGCACTACGCGCTCGTAGTAGTCCCACTCGCTTTGCCCTTCAGCGTCGCTCGTGAACGCGAAGATGCGACGCATCTGCGGGTCGTTGAAGTTCGGGCTGCCGTCGACCGGGTGCAGGAAGAAGCCGATCCCGGTTGCGGTGCCGGCGAGGCGCAGCCAGTCGTCCATGTCGCGCAACTGGCGCTGCGCGAGCCGGTTGGCGGTGATGTCGATGGTTGCGCCGAGCGCACGACGCGGCCGGCCGTCGGCGTCGCGTTCGACGCGCCCGCGCGATTGCAGGTGCGCCACCGTGCCGTCGGGGCGAATCACCCGGTATTCGAATTCGACGGTGTGATCGACCTGCAGCATGCGCATCCAGTCGGCGTCGAGTTTCTCGCGGTCGTCCGGATGGACCATCTTCAGTCCATGGCCGCGCGACGGTGCCTGCGGGCCCGGCTCGATACCCCAGAGGCGGAACATCACCGGATCCCAGCGTGCGCCATCGTTGACGAGGTCGCGTTCCCAGGTGCCGATGCTCGCGGTCTCGCCGACCAGGCGCAGGTGTTCGAGCGCGGCGCGCAGGTTCTCGGAGATGCGGCGCTGGTCGGTGACATCGATGGTCGCGCCGAGCACGCGCCACGGCCTGCCGTCCGCGTGACGTTCGAGCCGGCCGCGCGCCGTGAGGTGGCGCACGCTGCCGTCGGGTTGCACGACACGGAAACTGAACTCGACCGACTGATCGGAATGCTGGATGCGCTGCCAGGCGCGCACGACCGCTTCGCGATCGTCGGCGTGCACCAGCGCAACCGCCTCCTCGCGGCTCAGCGCGCGGTGCTCGTCGCCCAGACCGTACAAGCGATACATCGTGGTGTCCCACACCGCGACGTCGGTGTTGAGATCGCGCTCCCAGGTACCGATGCCGCTGGCTTCGCCGGCGAGCCGCAGGCGTTCGAGCGCTTCCTGCAACTGCTGCGCGGTGCGCCGCATGCCGGTCACGTCGAGCGTCGCCCCGACCGCGCGCCAGGGCTTGCCGTTGGCGCGGCGCTCGGCGCGTGCGCGCGTGATGAGGGACGCCTCGCTGCCGTCGGGACGCACCACGCGCATTTCCCACTCGACCGTGCCCTCGGTGGCCAGCATGCGCTGCCATTGCTGATGGAAATGCAGCTGGTCATCGGGGTGGACGCTGTTCGCCGCATCGTCGAACGACGGCGGCGCCGCGGCCGGCTCGAACCCGTAGAAGCGGAACAGCAGCGGATCCCAGCGGCCCTCGCCGGTTTCGAAGTTGCGCTCCCACGATGCGATGCCGCCCACTTCGGCTGCCAGGCTCAAGCGCGCCTGCGCTGCCGACAACGCCGCGCTGGCGAGCCGCGTCTCGGTGATGTCGATCACCGCGCCGAACACGCGCTGCGGCCGTCCGGCCGTGTCGTACTGGCAGGCGCGGCGCGATTGCAGGTGGCGTACTTCACCGTCGGGCCGGCGGATCCGGTATTCGAACGACAGCGTCGTCTTCGGCGGCGGCGGCTGCGTGTAGACGCTTTCCAGCGGCTTGCGATCCTCCTCGAAGATCATCGCCAGCCATTCCTCGTCGCTCGGCGTTCCGGCGCCGGCGTTCAACCCGAACAGGCGGAACATCTGCGCGTCCCAGATCGGCCGCTCGCTGCTCAGGTCGCGATACCAGAGGCCGATGCCGACCGTGCGCGTCGCGAGCCCGAGCCAGCCGGCCATCTCGCTGGCGCGCCGTTCGGCGCGCTTGCGCAGCGTGATGTCGAGCGCGACACCGATCACGCGCGCACTGCGCCGGGCATCGCCGGGATCGAGGCGGCCGCGCGTCAGCAGCCAGACCTCGCTGCCGTCCGGCCGGAGCACGCGGAACTCGGAATCGATGAATTCGGTCGAGCG
>Ga0335076_10007713_pt1 | contig 10845 bp, 7 predicted proteins | sample Lox_Sample_25_FD_206717 | JGI IMG/M metagenome (GOLD analysis project Ga0335076, IMG submission 206717) | Soil microbial communities from Loxahatchee National Wildlife Refuge, Florida, United States - Lox_Sample_2.5 | ecosystem: Environmental > Terrestrial > Soil > Wetlands | place: USA: Florida...
TTTTGTGGGACGCATGTACGGGTTGGATAAAGCCACCACGCGGCAGCGCAGCGCCGAGCTTCTGGATTTCATGAATCTGGCGGACCGTCCCAAAACCATGATCGCCGATTATTCGCACGGCATGCAGAAAAAATTGGCGCTCGCCGCCGCCGTGATTCATGGCCCGAGAATTTTGTTTCTGGACGAGCCGTTCGAAGGCGTGGACGCGCTGGCTGCGGGCGCATTGAAGGCCTTGCTGGGGCGCATGACCGGGCGCGGAGTCACGATTTTCCTCACCTCCCACGTTTTGGAAATCGTCGAGCGTCTCTGTAGCCATGTGGCCATCATTGATAAAGGCAAACTCGTCGCCCAGGGATCGCTCGAAGAATTGCGCGCCGGGGTTCCCGGCGCCGGCGGAGAAAAATCCACCCTCGAAGAAATTTTCCTTTCCATCGTCGGCCAGGCCGGCGAACAGCGGGCCCAGCTCGAGGAACTTTCGTGGCTGATGTAGTGCAGCTTCCCGGCGTCTGGCAGCAGATTCTTACCGTCGTCGGTTTGCGCTGGCGGATGCTGCGCCGCAGCCTGCAAAAGAAGAATAATATCTTCGATCTGCTCGGCCTCATTATTTCCGGCTTTGGCGGGGCCATCCTGGTGTTTGGACTCTGCGCGGCCTTCTTCGCCGGAACCTATGCCTTTTTCAATGGACATCACGAACAATGGATTGCTCTTTTGTTTTGGGGAATTTTCTTTTGGTGGCAGGGTTTCCCGATTTTCGCCGCGGGATTCGGGGTGCATTTTGAGTTTCGCTCGCTTCTTCGTTTTCCTCTCAATCTCTCCACGTTTTACATTCTGGGTCTGGTCTACGGGCTGGCCGACTTTGGAGCCGTGGCGTCGCTCTGCTGGCTCGCCTCGATGACGCTTGCGGTCGCCGCAGCAAAACCCTCGGTGCTTCCCGTGATGATCTTGACGTGCGTGCTCTTTGCCGGTATGAATCTCGCCCTGGAACGCTTGCTGGGTTCGTGGCTCGAAAAAATACTCGCCAAGCGTCGCGCCCGCGAATTGTTTTTCGCGCTGTTCATTCTGCTGATGATCAGCGTGCAATTCATCGCTCCCGCGATCCAGCGGTATGGAAAACCGGCGACTCCTCGCATCCGCGAAATTCTTCCGTATCTTACTGTCTTTCCGGGATCGCTTGCGGGCCGCGCCGTGGCCGGTGCCGCGCTGCAGCAGAATGCGGCGGTGCTGATCGGAACTTCCGGACTTCTGATTTATGCGCTCGTCTGCGGCGGGCTTTTGTGGTTGCGCTTTGCCGCGGAATATCGCGGGGAGGAGTTGAGCGAAACCTCCGCCGCCGCGCGGAGCGTTCCACACACCGGAACGCGCATCGCGTACGAAAAGGAAACCGCGGAAATTCTCCCGCCGCAAATTGCGGCCATGCTGATAAAGGAGTCGCGCTACGTTTTCCGCAACAGCTTCGCGTTGGTCTCTCTGATTTTTCCACCGATGATTGTGCTGCTGTTCGTCACGCAATTCGCGGGCGCGCATCCCACCGTTTTGCACAAGGGGATGTCCGCCGAATTATTTTTTCCGGGTATGCTCGCGTACCTGGTCTTGATTTTGATGGCGCCGGCGTACAACTGTTTTGCGTACGAGGGACGGGGCATGCTCGGATATTTCATGGCGCCGGTGCGATTTTCCGACGTGCTGATGGGAAAGAATCTGATGCAGTGCATTTTGCTCGCAGCCGAGGTGGGAGTTTGTGTCGCGGTTCTGGTGTGGAGAATCGGGCTGCCGGGCACGCCGGTGTTTGTTTCCACGCTGGCGGCGGTGGCGTTCGCGGTGGCGGGGCAACTGACGATTGCAAACTGGTCGTCTCTGACGTTCCCGAAGCGGATGGAGTTCGGGAAGATGCGGGGGAATCGCCAGGGCGGAATGGCGGTGCTGATCGCGTTCGGGGCGCAGGCGGTTTTCGGCGGAGTTTGCGCAGTGATTCTGCTTTCCGGGAGGTGGCTGGGGAATCCGTGGTTGTCGGCGGAGGCGTTTGCATTTCTGACGGCGGCGGCGGTGGGAGGATACCGGGCTTCGCTGGAGGGAATGTCGCGGCTGGCGGAGAGGAATAAGGAGACGCTGCTGGAAGCGCTGGCGAAGTGAGGGGCATCTGCAGAGGGGGGTATCTCCCATGTTTTTCATAAGTGTTGATTTCAAAGGACTTTAAGTCCAATGATTTGCAAGGGCAATAATATACTTGACTCAGTTTCTAGGAGCGAGCATATTGGAGTTTGCCGAGAGAGGGTAAGTGCATGAGTGGGAGCATTTGAAGAACTCGCAAAGACAATCCGATGCAGTCGCTACAAGGAGAGCACCTACGCTCTAATGGCACTCGACTATTCATATGCGTTCTCCGCCTACATGGATGAAAGTATTGATAAGAAGAGAGTCGGGCTTTTTTCCGTGGGTGGTCTTATTGGACAAGGCGTAGCGCTATTTGAACTCGAAAGAAAATGGGAAAAGCTTCTTCGCCGTCCTGATATTGATATCGAATATTACAAAGCCTCTGAGTGCGAAATCGGAACTGGGCAATTTCGCAAATTTGTAAAGACTGACCGACAGGCAACCCCAGAAGAAAAGATAGTACTGAATGAAATTAGTTGCGAATTTATTGAATTAATTACACAAGAGTTTTTGGTGGGGCATGGAATCAGCGTAATTCAAGATGATTTTTTCGAGGTTATTAAGGATTCGCATTCGAAACAAATCTTAGGCGATACTCCCTACAAGCTGGGGTATGACCTCGCCATGATTCAGTGTGCTTGGATCATGAAAGACTTAGAAAAGAAATTGCGGGCGAAAACCCAACCATGGAACAAGGTTTCAAGGCCGTATGTATCGTTTGTCTGTGACGAGCATGAGATTCATAGTCCATTGGCGAATGACGCCTATTTGAAACTAAAGCATGGAAACCCCGAGGCGGCACAATACATGGCCTCCTATACATATTCGGATGAGAAGCTTCTGCCTGTATTACAGGCAGCCGATGCCGTTGTGTACGAAATACGTAGGTCTGCAAGACTGGCAATGGGGATTGGTACAGGAGCTTGGCGGAAACAATTCAAGATACTTGATAGAAACAACCGTATGGGCTTAATTCAAACGGCCAACAAGGAGAATATGCAAAACATTGTGAAATCCCAAAGGCCGGGAGAACCATTGAATCTTAGCGACATCATGGAGACCGTTTTCCATGCCGATGTCAAATACAACCGCTACGGGGAAGAATAATGAAGAAGCAAAAGAATGGCAATAATATACTTGACTCAGTGCAGTAGGCGGAGCAAGCTGTTATTGCCAGTTCACGGAAAGGTGGGCTGGTATGCCCTTTGTAAGAGCACTGGACGGTTTATTTCGGAGTCCCCATGATAGACCGCCGAAATGGATGGCGATGCTCTACGCTTATTTGGATGAGACCGGACAAGAATCAAAAGAATGGGTGTTCATTACCGGATTTATCGGAAATGAAGAACAGTGGAGAAGCTTTCTCGGTGCGTGGGAAGATGGATTTTCTAATTCCCAAAGAAAGCATCTTCACACAAGTGAACTTCGTTTTAGAAGGCAAAGCGAAAGACGACTATTAGAAAAACTGGCTCCGATTGCCGTAAATCAAGGATTGCAACCGCTTTTGGGTGGTGTACGTGTAAATGATTATGAAGATATTTTTCAAGGCCATGCTTTCTTGGAAAAACTCAACGCCGGATACATTATAGCCTTGACTCCTCTAATCGTGCAGTTAGTTAGATGGATTCCTGAAGGCGAAAGGGTAGAACTTATTTTCGAGCAGCAAGACCGTTATATGGGGTTGATTGACTTTACGTTTAAAAACACCTTAGACCACCCCGAGGTTAAAGAGAAAATAGCCAAATGGAGCTTTGTTCCTAAAGGAAGTACTCCACTAATTGAGCCAGCGGATTATTTTGCATATGCGATGGGTCAATATAAAAAAGATGAAAAATCCATCCGCTCTATTTGGACTAGGCCAATAATCGAAAGCGTGGATACCGTTCGTGCAATTGGGGCAGTATTTGAACGACGGGTCGTTCGCGTTTTCGCATCCATTTTAGCTTCTAGTTGGGATATGGAGACTGCTTACATGCCAAAAACTAATGAGGAGTTTGAGAAATTCCGAGAAGCAGTAAATCAGTTAATAAAAGTAACGCACGACGAACTTTCACAGAAACTCTTGGAAGAAAAAAAGCGGAAGAGATCTAAGAAATCTTCCGCTTCGGTCCGCGCAAAAGATGACCGGGCTTAATTGAGCGCTTCGCTCGTTTTTCCGGTTACTTCTGCATAAGTGAGGCGCTTGCCGAATAGGTGATTAGAGATATGCTCGAAACGAAGTCCATCATGCTCAAGATGCCGGAAGTTGTACCGGAACACTTGCTCGTCGAGGTAGCGGAAGAGATGGAATTCCTCAACGCTAATGTAAGTTCCCTTCAATCCCCGCTTGAGCAAACTCCAAAAGTTTTCGAGGCCATTGGTATGCACGCGCCCGTCAACGTACCCTTCTGCATGGTCAATGACTTGGTGCTCGAACCCCTTTTGCCGCAAGCCCTGATAGGACATGAGCGCGTCAGTGTAGATTGCGCTCCCTGCTTTGATGTGCGCGACGATATGGCCCTGCAATCCATGTTTGCGACGATTGCCGACAACGGCGGCGCGAATCTGACCAGTGCTCCGATCAAGAGTGCCGACGATTGCGGTCTTGTCTTTGGTGCCAGTCTCAGTAATCCGGCGCTTGCGCTTGTCAGCGTGCATGAATCGGGCAGCACCACCGATGAAAGTTTCGTCTACTTCCACTTCGCTGCCGGGGCCGCCCATTTTTACGAAAGAGCGATTCTGCATTGCAAGGCGGATTCTGTGGAGCATGAACCATGAACTCTTCTGAGTGACACCGAGAGCGCGAGCCACTTCGTAGGAGCTAACCCCATTCTTGCAATTCGCAATCATCCAAATGGCGATGAGCCACTTGTCGAGCGGGAGAGCGGAGTCTTCGAAGATAGTTCCAACTTTCACGCTGAATTGCTTCCGCTCGTGCTTGTTCTTGCATTCCCACATGCGCCGAGTGGAGATGAATCGCACGTCAGTAGCGCCGCAAGTGGGGCACTCTACGCCATTCGGCCAGCGGCGCTCGACCATAAAGGCGAGGCAGTTGTCGGGATTGGCGAAGTACAGGATGGCTTGCTGGAGTGTTCGTGGCTTTTTCATGGCGCCCCTCACTACTCAAACTGTAGCAGAAACGCCTTACTGAGTCAAGTATATTATTGCCTTTGCAAGTGTTCATTCTAAAGGCGGTTATGGGCTCGAAATTCATAAGTGTTCATTTGAAAGAACTTATGGCGGCGGAGAGATCCTTCGCCGGATGGTCAGTGTTCATTCTAAAGGGACTTAAGGGCGAATCGAGAGCTTCTGAAGATGGGCGGACTGTTACCTAGAATCTATTATACTTGAATAGTAACGACATTGCAAGGGAAATTTTGCGGCGTGCAAGTGAAAGATAATAAAAAGATTAACGCAGAGAAAGCAGAGGAAGAGGAGCGAAGGAAACGGAGACGAAGCGGCGAACGATGGATCGTGCGGGAGGGTGGGATTCTTCGCGAGCTGAGGTCGGGAAAGGCACTGTTGGGAAGTGCATAAGAGCAATTTTGGAAAAGGGGGCAGACGATGAAGAAGTGGATGCGGGTGGTGATGGTGAGCGCGGTGTTTGGGACGATGCTGGTGGCGGGAAAGACGGCGGTAGGTCAAACGAGCCTGGATTGGGCGAAGCTGAGCCAGATTCCGGCGGTGACGGGGCACGAGCAAGCATTGGGGAAGGCGATTGGGGAAGATTTGAAACAACTTTCGCCGAAGACGGACAACATGGGGAACGTGTGGGTGACGGTGGGAAGCGGAGCGCCTCACCGGCTGATCGCGACGGCGATGGACGAGCCGGGATACGTGGTGAGCGACATCACGCCCGACGGATATTTGCGGGTGCAGCGGCTGCCACAGGCGCCGCCGAACGCCGTTTTCGACACGCTGCGATTCGCGCAACAGGTGTGGGTGGAGACGTGGAGCGGGAAAAAAGTGAACGGCGTGGTTGCTGGATTGAGCGTGCATTTGGCGCCGGGAAGATTGAATCCGCCGAAGATGGACCATCTGGATGAAATGTACGTGGACATTGGCGCGAGGAGCGCGGCGGAAGTGCGGGCGGCGGGAGTGGACCTGCTCGATCCGGTGCTGCTGCAGCCGACGGCGACGACCATCGGCGATAGCGGATGGATGGGGAATGGGACAGGCGACCGGTTTGGAACCGAGGTGCTGCTGCGCATTGCGCAGAGGCTGAAGGAAGCGAAGGCCAGCGGGACGACGACGATTGCGTTCGTGACACAACAGTGGCTTGGAGGGCGAGGACTGAACCGGCTGCTGACAGAAATGACTCCCGACGAAATGATTTTTGTGGGACGGGTGTGGCCGGAACAGGCGGGGAGCGCAGAGGCGAAGCCGGGATCGGGAGTGCTGCTTGGAGTGACGGGAAAGCCATCGGAGGCGAACGGGCTGGCGGGAGATCTGAAGGCGCTGGCGCAGAAAGAAAACATTCCGCTGAAGGAGATGCAGGCAAAGGCGCCGCGGCTGGCGGGATATGTAAAGGGGGCTTCGCTGCCGGAGAATTTCGCGGAATTGGGCGTGCCGACGCAATATCCCGTGACGCCGGCGGAATTTCTAGCGTGGAGCGATGAGGGAAAGCTGCAAAGCCTGCTGGAAGCGTATTTGAATCTTCCGAACTTGGCGGGGGGAATCGGCGGCGGAGCCGGAGGCGGACATTCGATGTCCACGATTGAAGTGCTCACGGAGGCATACGGAGCGAGCGGACACGAAGAGGCGGTGCGGGAAACGGTGAAGAGACTTCTGCCCGCATGGGCGCAGAAAAAAGTGGAGACGGACGCGGTGGGAAACTTGATTCTGCGCCTGGGGAATGGAAAGAGAAATCCGAAGATTCCGAGCGTGGTACTCGATGCGCACATGGACGAGATCGGCTACGAAGTGAAGAAGATCGATGATGACGGGAGCTTGCTAGTGACGGTGCTGGGCGGAGGGTACACGCAATATTACCTGGGACACGTCGCGCTGGTGCATGAGGCGGACGGAAAAAGCGTGGGCGGCGTGATGGACCTGCCGAAAGGATGGGACACACCGGTTGTTTTCGGGAAGCCCGGGTTCGAATGGCCGCAAGGTTTTCGCTCGATGGACGAGCCGGTGCATGTGCTTGTGGGAACGAATTCGAAAGAAGAGACGGAAAAGCTGGGGATCAAGGAAGGCGACTTCGTGACCATTCCGAAAAAATACCGGGCGCTGCTGGGAACGATGGCGAACGCGCGAAGCTTCGACGACCGCGTGGGAGACACGGCGCTGATCGAAGCGGTGAAGGAGCTGGGGCCGGATTTTGCGGAGAAATATCCGGGACGCGACGTGACGTTTGTGTGGACCACACGAGAGGAAGTCGGATTGGACGGCGCGGCGGCTTATGCGGCAGAGGCGGCGAAGGAGGGGCACGCGCCGGACTTCGTGTTTGCAATTGACACGTTCGTGAGCGCGGATTCCCCGCTCGAAACGAAGCGGTTCGGCGATGCGGAGGTGGGGAAAGGATTCGTGGTGCGGGCGGTGGACAATTCGAATATCGTGCCGCTCGGGTATGTGGAGCGGGTGGTGAAGCTGGCGCGGGAAAACAAAATTGCGGTGCAATATGGCGTGACGGGCGGAGGAAACGACGGCGCCGTGTACACACGATTCGGCACGGTGGACGTGGCGCTGGGATGGCCACTGCGCTATTCGCATTCGCCCGCGGAAGTGATTGATACGCGGGACATGGATGCGCTGGGGAAGATTGCGGCGGTGCTGGCGAAGGAGTGGTAGGCGCTGATCGTGACTTCTAAGTTGTGACTCGTGGTCTGTGGTGGGAGGGAGGATGGAGTTGCATGCCACGCATCTCGCTGTGGGCTCAACGTGGCTGGGGGGAGTTTCCTGGGTGAGCGTTCCATTTCCAATTGTGGGCTTCCGATCTCGTAGATCAGAACTGCGCGCTAAAATAGGCGGCCAATGAGTAGTCTCAGCCCCAAGCCTGCCACGGCTGAAACGACAAACGCGGTCAGCTGCGGCATCTCGTCAACCTCATCGAATACCATCACCATGACACACACCCAAGCGATACCGGCGATTAGAGTTCCGGCCACAGGTATTGCCTGAAGAACGTAAACGAATGATACGAGCAGCAGTGGCCGAAGAATTTGAACAAACCGTCCATCCCCGCCGCAGAAATACTTTGCGACCAGATGGACTATGCCCACTTGGATCAGTCCAAGAATCGCTCCAAGGACCAGTGCGGCCGCGAACGACACGAGGAGTTGCGTGGGCCTCAGAGCGCTTGGCTTGTTGGCCCACAAAAAAACAATAATGAGGTAGGGAATAGCATTTGCGAGAGTCCAAATAAGAATGCCATAAGGCAGCACGCGGGGGTCATCTTTTACCCGCCGAATCGCCTCGTCGTCCCACCGAACAATTCGCAATGCCTCTCCCAAGTAATGGAACAGGGCAAAGCCCTCTGGAGCTCCACCGTGAGGTTCCGCAGCCGGCCCAGGGGGACCTTGACAGGAGTGCGTTGTGGAAAACTCATGACCACACGCTTCACATTTCATCTGGAATTCCCTTTACATCGTATCGGAGCATACTACACGAGCCGATCGCTTGGATGCTGACAATGTCCAGATGAAGGGGATGACCCGAGATCTATGATTGAGGCGAGTGAGCTGATCATCGGAGCGAGGCAGACCCGCGAGGAGGGGTTTGCCCGGTGTTTCCGCGTGGGGCTAGACGAAATAAGACCTCGGCGCGCTTTGGGTTAGTTTGGGTTTGAGGCGGTTTGGTCGGGAGGCTGGTTCATGAGGGCGTCTTCCTGAGCGGCAGCGCCCTTGACGAGATCGGTTTTCACTTCCAATTTCTGATCGGCGATCAGGCTGACTTCCGTGGTGAAAGGGCGATAGCCGGGCAGCTCGACGCGGATGTGATGCTTTCCGGCCGCGACAATCATGGAATGCCGCTTACCGCCAAATTCGGCGGCGTGGCCGACGTAGCGGCCATCGAGGAAAACGGCGGCGCGCTCGGGCTGCACGGTCACTTTCAAGGTCGCGGTGGTGGAAGGCATCTGGCCGCGGGGGGCAATTTGCATGGCCACGCGGACGGTTTGGGTTTCGCCGGGCTGGACATCAATTTTGCGGACGAAGTCCTGATAGCCCGCGAGGCGAGCAGTGATTTCGTGCTCGCCGGGCAGGAGCAGAACTTTCTTGTCACCCTTGAGCTCCTTCAGATAGCCGACGTACTGGCCGTCAATCCAGATGCCGGAGGTTTTTTCGGTTTTGCCGGCGGCTTCAAACTGCACTTCGCCCAAGACTTTGTTGTCAGGATAGGCTGCGGCGGCGGCGAGAAGAATTGTCATGACCGTCGCGAGCGGCAAAAACCAATGGCGGCGGGAAATGGATCCCGTATGAAAAAATTCGCTGGGATGATTGAACATGCTTCCCCCTTCCCCTGTAAGGGCCAACAAAGAAGATGGGGAGCATTTGCCGAGCCAGAAGCAGATTTTTGAGTGGAGGCCGCACGTTGAACAAAGAAAAGAGGTTGCCGCTCGGCACTGCGGAATCGAGCGAAAGATTGAAGCAGTACTAGGCCGAAGAAATTACGCGCGAGCCGCCATTTTCGGCAGGTCTTGGGCGGTGGAATCGCCTATGGAAGGAGTGAAGGATTTCGGCGCGGGGGCACCACGACTTGCCTGGCGCACGATTACTTGAGAGCAATGCGGACTAGGGTAGAATGGCGCCGCATCGAGGACCGGCAAGGGATCCGAAAGGCAAAGAGGAAAGAGGAGAATGAATATGGAACTGGGCACCGTATTTCTGATTTTGTTCATCATTATCGGGATTTTTGTGCTGAGCATGCTGCTGGGGTCGTTCTTCACGGTGGAGACGGCGCAGGTGGCGATCGTGCAGCGGCTGGGGAAATTCGCGCGGGTTGCCGGCCCGGGGCTGAACTGGAAGACACCGTATCTCGAGACGGTGGTGCGGCGGCTGAGCATGAAGGTGCAGCAGTTCGACGTGCAGGTGGAAACGAAAACGCAGGACAACGTGTTCGTGCAGATTCCGGTTTCGATCCAATACAAGGTGATCCCGGACGCGGTGGAAGCGGCGTTCTACAAACTTTCGGATCCGGTGAAGCAGATCGAGTCCATGGTGTACAACGTGGTGCTGGGGCACGTGCCGAAGATGAAGCTGGACGACACGTTCCTGAACCAGGCGGACATTGCCGCGGATCTGCGAGATAGCCTGGACGCTTCGATGAAGGAGTACGGCTACTCGATCGTGAAGGTGCTGATTTCGGATATCGTGCCGGACCAGAAGGTGAAGGCGGCGATGAACGACATCAACGCGGCGCAGCGGGAGCGGGAAGCGACGGTATCGCGCGCGGAGACGAACAAGCTGCTGCTGGTGAAGCAGGCGGAAGCGGAGGCGGAATCGAAACGGCTGCAGGGGGAAGGCATCGCGAACCAGAGGAAGGCGATCATTACCGGGCTGAAGGATTCGGTGGAGGATTTTGCAAAGACCGTGCCGGGCTCGACGCCGCAGGACGTGATGCAACTGGTGCTGATGACGCAATACTTCGACACGCTGAAGGACATCGCGGGAAACGACCGGAGCAACACGGTGTTGATCCCGCACACGCCGGACACGCTGACGGATTTGTTCGGGCAGATCCGCAATGCCATCGTCGCGGGGACGGAACTGGCGC